>Ga0209601_1000149_pt1 | contig 55885 bp, 49 predicted proteins | sample COGITO_mtgs_1104_4_FD_184796 | JGI IMG/M metagenome (GOLD analysis project Ga0209601, IMG submission 184796) | Pelagic marine microbial communities from North Sea - COGITO_mtgs_110426 (SPAdes) (version 2) | ecosystem: Environmental > Aquatic > Marine > Epipelagic ...
TTGGAACCTATCCAAGAGAATTGAGGCATGGCCCAGAGAAAAACCTTCCTGACCTTGTTGACTTTGGCGCTCGTGATGAGCCATACAAATGTTCATGCGCAAGCATTGACCCCCAAACTCACCGCAGCCGAGGAGACCGCTTTGCGCAATTCAGCCGCACCTCCGCAAGACACGATCTTATGGTCAAGCAAGGGCCTGATCAATATTCATTTCAGCCAAGTGCAACTCAGCAATTGGGCAGCCGGAGGCCAGAGCAATCTTTCATTGCTTACCAAACTCGACCAAAATTGGAACCTGGACCGCGGTAAATTCGGTTGGGATTCCGAGCTGCATCTCGCCTTTGGATTGCTGCATCGGCCCGAAGACCGTGTGTTTTTGAAAACCGACGACCGAATCGAATGGTCCACAAAAATCGGATACCGCACCACCATGACCGGGTTCATGACCGTCATGGCGCATTTTCGGTCCCAACTCGCCCCCGGATATGCCATTGAAAATGGCGCACCCAATCGCGCGCTACTCAATTCCAACTGGCTTTCCCCCGGCTATGGTGTCATCGCCGCCGGAATGGACTACAAACACCCCGAAAAGACCATCAATGTCTTTCTCGCTCCCATCACGTTCAAATCAACATGGGTCATGGATGACAGCCTCTCGCAAGCGGGAGCATTCGGTGTAACACCCGGCGAGACCAGCCGCTACGAAGTCGGGGGCTACTTGAAGCTCAACGCCAACTGGAAAATCACAGAGGAAATTGGATACGCCATCCGACTGGACTTGTTTTCAAACTTCATGGACAACCCGCAAAACATCGATATTTACAGCGACCATGTCTTGTCCTTGAAAGTGAATTCGTGGCTCACAACCACCATCAGCGCCACGGTCATTTATGACGATGACATCGCCCTCACCAAAAACCCCGAAGAGGTGGATGGTGTGATCATCCCCAACATCGGACCGGGCGTTCAATTGAAGCAAGTCCTATCGGTAGGACTGTCATTGAACATTTAAACGCCTCGCTACGTCCATCCGAATTCATGCCTTAATTTCGCCGGTTCAAAAGACTATCAACACGATGAAAGCATTTGTTTTTCCGGGACAAGGAGCCCAATTCTCTGGAATGGGCAAGGATCTATTCGACGCTTCCGAAATCGCTCAAGAGCGTTTCCGACAGGCCGACGACATTTTGGGCTTTTCAATCTCAAGCACCATGTTCTCAGGGAGCGATGAAGATTTGAAACAAACTTCTGTCACACAACCCGCAATCTTTCTGCATTCCGTGATTTTGGCGGAATTGATGGGAGAACGGTTTGCACCGGATATGGCCGCGGGCCACAGCTTGGGTGAATTTTCTGCCCTCGTCGCAGCAGGTGCCTTGCAGTTTGAAGATGGATTGAAGCTGGTTTCCGAACGAGCCCAGGCCATGCAGGATGCATGCAACGCCGCTCCGTCAACGATGGCAGCCGTGCTGGGCATGGAAGACGAAAAAGTAGAGGAGATCTGTGCAAACACCCCTGGCGTTGTTGTCGCTGCCAACTACAACTGTCCCGGTCAACTTGTGATCTCCGGAGAGGTGGAAGCGATTCACGCGGCGTGTTCGGCGCTCACTGAGGCTGGGGCGCGGCGAGCACTGGTTCTGCCTGTCGGTGGGGCATTCCATTCGCCACTTATGGAATCGGCACGGGAGCGATTGTCTGCGGCTATCGCACAGGCTCCTTTTACAAGCCCTCGATGCCCGATTGTACAAAACGTCACAGCCATGCCTGTGGAAGATCCCGCGGAAATTCGGACCAATCTCATTGCGCAACTCACCGCTCCGGTAAAATGGACGCAATCCATGGGGAAGATGATTGAAATGGGGGCTCAGGAAGCCATCGAAATCGGCCCAGGAAAAGTCTTACAAGGCCTCTTTAAAAAAGTCGACCGCGCATTTCCCGTGTCGAGCGGAGGGATCGAATTGTAAAGCATCTTTCGTTTTAGGGCACAAAAAAGGCGGGGACTTCCCGCCTTTTGCCTTTTCTAAATATTGAACACTACGCCACTTCGGCAGCGTAGGCATGCAAAGCCTGCAATTCCGTTTCTGAAACGAGCAGGGCATGTTTTAATCCGTTGTTTTCGGATCGCAGCTCATCGCATCGTCGCTGAGCCAGAGCAAGTTCGTTTTTCAATCGCATGAATTCCTTCAAGGTCTTCACCCGCTCTTGTTGCGCCGTCTCCAATTGCACCATAAGATCTTCCATAACACAAAGAACGAGGAAGAGACCCTGTCCCGCAACGGGTGGCTGAAGCACTTTTCCACCTTTTATCGTTCATTTCAACAAAAGGATTATTCGCAAACGAAAGCTTCAATTGAACGAGCCCAGGCCCTGCCTCCTCGGGTCTTTCAAATGCTTTCGAGTTAAGAGGAGAATCAAAAACATCACCAATCCGAATACGCCGCACGTGGCGTAAAGACCGGGAATAGCGGTGAGATCACCTGCAAACTGATACCCTGAGTACACCGCACCGGCTCCGATTCCCACTTCCAAGGCCATCAACATCGTACCCAAAGCCAGCGCCACCTTTCCGGGTTTTGCAAGGTCCGCTGTCCAAGCAAATATTGCGGGCATATTCATGCCAATCGACATGCCATAAATCACGCCTGCCAATGCTGCTGTGAGTTGCGTTTCAGCCCACGCCAAACCAAACATTCCCAGAGCGAGAAGGCCAGATCCTGCGATGAGCAATGGAACTCGGCCCAAGCGATCCGATGCCTTGCCAGCGACCAAACGCATGGATATGGAAGCGATAACAATGATGGTATTGAAGGATCCTTTGTACACATAGCCCAAGGAATCAACAAAGTCCGGTGTGATTGTGAGGAAGGCGCCAAACGCAAATGCCACCGGAAGCAGCGCCAAAGAAGCAGACCACGACGACCAATCCAGCACCGGGCCGCTGAATACGTTGAGGTCCTGCCAACGCACTTTCCGACTATTCGGAAGCGATTCAGGCAATCGAATGGTCAAAAGCAGGGCCAATAATCCAAGGCCACTTGAAGTCAAAAACATAGCATCATAGCCGAACTCCACCGTGAGCCAACTGCCAAGTGCGGGCCCTCCTGCCATGCCCGCATTGCCAGCGACACCGAGGTAACCCAATGCTTCCCCTCTTCTGCGAATGGGCGTGGTATCGGTGAGGAAGGCCGTTGTTCCTGTTGGCCGGAACCCCGTGCTCATGCCATGCAAAAGACGCAGCAGCAAGAACAACCAAACCACCAACGGAATCCCAGAGTACGAAGTAGTCAACTCAGGCGTCAACCACCCGATGAGGATGTAACCCAAGCCTGCTACCATGGTGACCCACGTGCCAAACAGCATCACAGGCCGCCGACCGGCCGCGTCGGCAATCCGACCGCTGATGAAACGTGATGCAAATGCTCCAATCGTGAACAAACCGACGATCCACCCGATCAAATCGGGTCGACCAAGCGCCGTCAAAAATCCCGGCAACTCCGGCATGATCATGCCAAAACTCGCCATGAACAATACAGTGCTCGCGCACAACCACCAAAATTGAGGAGAGAAGATTTGCTCTTCCGGGCCACGTTCTTGCTTCACTTGCAAGCAAAGGTACCTCCTATTATCTTCGGAAAATGCAATATCCCGCCAAGGTCTTGTTAGCGTGGGGAGAAGCCATCTCCGGAAATGGAGCCATTCACCGATGGCTCATGCAAAATGGTTATCCCGAGCTCGGACTGACGTGCAACGCTTTGCATCACGTTGAATCCGCTCGAACTTGGCTCATGCAAAATGGTCACCCTCACTTAATGGCCTTGGTTCGGGGAGCGGAAGGGGAAGGAAAGGCCATTGTCTGGCTGGATAATTTTGGATACAATTTCCTTGCATTGGTGGCATTGGGCGCGGACAATGACGACAACGCCATCCAAAAACTCATGCAGCTCAATCAGCGAGAATGGGCAGGCATTGCCCTCAAAATACGCTCCATCAAGAACAAGATTGAAGAAGACAACAATGACATGCATCGGATTTCACCGCGCTAGTCATCGGCTTTTGTAAACCAAATGGCTCCATTTTGAGTCATCCAGCACGTCATTCGCCAACCGCAAAACGTCTTCAGCCGTGATGGCATCGATGGCCGCAAAAACGGATTCCAAACTTTCTACCCGTCCATACAAAAGGTAACTTTTCCCGAGTCCCGTCATCATGCTGCTGCCCGAATCCTGTGAAAGCGCAACATGGCCTACCACCTGCTGCTTTATGTCATGCAATTGACGTACGCCCAACTTCTTCTCCCGCAATGCCTTCAGCTCTTTCCGGACCAGGGCTTCGGCTCGTGCATGCAGTCGGGTATCCGTGCCAAAGTAGACACTGAATAAGCCCACATCGCTGTATGGCGAGTACGCGCACTCGATGTTATACGCCATCCCATGCTTTTCGCGCACATTGAGGCTCAGGCGATTATTCATGGTGGGACCACCCAAGTGATTCGCCAGTAACGCCAAGCCCAGCCGGTCGGGATGGTCACTCCCAGACGTTGTGCATCCCATGACATGATGCACTTGGTGAATCTCTTTGGTCAAACGCACATCAAATGGCGCCAGAGGAACAAAAGGCTGTCGATCCATCACTCCGCTGGCCTTTGGCATTCCGCCGAAGTATTTCTTGCACAATCGAAGCACCTTTTTCCATGGCGTAGCGCCAACGACGCTGAAAACCATCTGTTCCGGATGGTAGTGCCGGTTGACGAACCCTTGAATCGTCTTCCGGTCCATCCCTGCCACCGACGCCTTGTTTCCTAAGATATTTCCTGACAGTGGATGCCCGGCGAACAATCGCTCCTCAAATTCATCAAAAATTGAATCTGCTGGACTGTCCAAGTACGCATTCAGCTCATCCAAAATCACATCACGCTCCTTGATGATTTCCTTTTCCGGAAAAGTTGCATTGAATGTGATATCACTGATCAATTCGACAGCGCGCTCCAAATGCTGCTCAGAGAAGGAAGCATAAATCCATGTGTCCTCCTTCGAGGTGTAAGCATTGAACTCCCCTCCCACGCAGTCCAAGCGATTCAAGATGTGAAAGGGCTTGCGCTTTTGGGTTCCCTTGAAAAGGGTGTGCTCAATAAAATGAGCGACCCCCGCTTCACCATTCGCATGCTTTTCATCGCGAGATCCCGCGTTGATGACTAAACCGCAATGCGAAACGGGACGGGGAACCTGCTTGTAAATGACGCGAAAGCCATTCTCAAATTCGGCCGTATGCAATGCCTCTTTCCCCCAATTCGGCGGGGCATGCTCATTCGTTGCTTTCATGCCTATCGCCATTGAAAATGGAGCGAATCAGAATGGTAAGTCGTCCTCGTCATCCCCAGATGAAGCGGGCATAGGAGGAACATCGGGCAGTGGTGCCGCAGAGACCGACTCTGCAGGAGCCGCGGGCTCGCCGACACCTGACTCAATACGCCAAGCGTTCAAATCAACGTAAAAATTCCCGTTGTATTCCCGGCCGCGAATGTCAAACTTCACCAAAACCTCATCGCCTTCGCCGAGGCGAGCAATTTGTTCCGTGCGTTCCTTGACCGCCGTGAATTTGACATCTTGAGGGTATTGATCCTCAGTTGTGATCACAAAATCACGCTTGTAGAAGCCGCTTGGGAAATCCTGTTGGTCAAAGATTTTTTTGACCTTGCCTTTCATTTCAAAACTCATGCCCCAAAAATACCTTCAACCATTGGAAGAATTGGCATCGGTTGAGAATTTGTCAGGAAGTTTCCGAATCAGCCCGGATTGAAGGTCAAAACAGCCTTCAGTGCTGAGGCCACATCGCCCGCAGCAATTAATTTCTGGGCATGTTCGTGTATCGCCCGTTCCAAGGCCACTCCATCGTCCTCAAATTCCATGAAGAGATCCGACAATTCGAGCAACTTGAAATCATTCACATCCGTTTCATCGGGAAGTTCCAGTAGCGACCCCAGTTGGGCAAGTTCATTGCCGGTTAACACGGCACTCTGTTGAACCTCCTGAGGCAGCGCATCGACCCCAATTCCCGGGGCAGTGAGTGGTTTCGGCACGTCAAATAATGCCTCGCCTGAAGCCCGAACGTATGAATTCCCTCCGCATCGTCCGACCAGATCGAGCAATTCGGGAACAGGCTGCCCGGCAGCATTGAGGACATCATTGCGGAAATGCATCCGCTTGATCCGGCAAACGACCAATTGTCCGGCCCCTCCTTCATCGCCAAGGGAATCCACTCGAAGCACCTCACATTCCAATTGCACCGGACTCTCAGCAACACGAAAGGGACGGACGGTATCAGAAGGCAGCGGTGTCACCCCTGCTTTCTCGAATTCGCTCACACCGGCTGGAAAATCGCCACTGGCCAATGAGCATGCATGGACCAAGGCGAAATCCACCAGATTGATCACCACCTCAGGTACCTCCAAAACATTCTCGAGCGTATGCTTGGTGGTATTTCCGCGCATTCGTCGCGCAGGGCTGAAAATGAGAATGGGTGGGTTGGCCGAAAAAACATTGAAATAACTAAAAGGAGCCAAATTGGGCGTGCCTGTTTTGTCCACCGTGCTGGCAAAAGCAATGGGCCTCGGCGCAATTCCTCCCAGCAACTTGCCGTGCAAGTCTCTTCCTTCTAATGCTGTGGGATCGAAAGAACTGAATCCGCTCATTTGGAAACCCGGTGGTTTTCGACCGCTTCAATGGAAGCCATTACTTTTTCTTTCAATGCGGCTTTGAACGTGCGCATGTTTTCTGCGATGCCAGGTTCAGAGGTAGCGACAATCTGAGCCGCCAATATCCCCGCATTTTTCCCGCCATCCAACGCGACCGTAGCCACTGGCACTCCTGACGGCATCTGCAAGATGCTCAAGACCGAATCCCACCCATCGATGGAGTTGCTGCTGTGAATGGGCACACCAATCACAGGCAAAATGGTCAAGGAAGCGGTCATTCCTGGCAAATGCGCTGCGCCGCCTGCGCCTGCAACAATCACTTTGATTCCGCGGTCAGCAGCTGCCGCCGCATGCTCCACCATCCGTTCAGGCGTCCGATGAGCGGACACTACGGTCATCTCGTAAGGCACATTGAGCTCTGCGAGCACAGCCGCAGCTTGTTCCATGACAGGGAGGTCACTGGACGATCCCATGATAATGCTCACAAGCGGATTGGGAATGGTTGCCATCGATAATTAGTTTTCTTGTCTTTGTTCGATTTCGTCCCGCAAACGCGAAGCTTGCTCATAGTCCTCTCGCGCAATGGCCTTGGCCAATTCATTCTTTAATGCGTCCAAACTCTTCTTTCGTCGTTTTGGCTTTGCGGGAACCGGCGACTCAATTTCTTCGTTGGATTGAGCAATCTCGCTTTCACCAATTCCTGCCAATTTCAGCACTTCCTCTTCGCAATAAATTGGGCAACCAAAGCGATAAGCCAACGCCACAGCATCACTGGGACGGCAATCAATCTCCTCTTCTTTCGATCCCGATGCGCAGATCAATTTGGCGAAGAACACGCCTTCTACCATGTTGTAAATGATCACTTCAGTGACACGAGCATCGAAGGATTCCAGCGTTGTCTTGAAAAGGTCATGCGTCAGCGGACGTGAGGCTTTCATCTTCTCAATTTCAATCGCAATGGCTTGCGCTTCAGCTCCACCGATGACAATCGGCAATTTTCGGCTTCCGTTGATTTCTCCGAGCACCATGGCATAGGCCCCCGATGAGGAACCGCTGAGGGTGATGTCCGAGATTTCCATTTCTACTTTCGTCATGCGGCGGAAAGGGTTGAATGCAAAGGTACGTCGACGCGTTGAATCAGGCCTTCAATTCCTTGGCTGCAGCCGTCAACTTCGGGAGGATTTCAAAAGCATCTCCTACGATACCGTAGTCGGCAGCCTTGAAAAAGGGGGCTTCCGGATCTGTGTTGATTACGACAATGGTTTTCGATTGATTCACACCGGCCAAATGCTGTATGGCGCCAGAAATTCCAGCTGCGATGTACAGATTGGGCCGAATGGTGATGCCAGTCTGTCCGACGTGCTCGTGGTGCGGTCTCCATCCAATGTCAGAGACCGGACGAGAACAAGCTGTCGTCGCACCCAGCGCCGAAGCTAAATCTTCCACGATGCCCCAATTTTCGGGACCTTTCAGGCCACGACCTGCGCTGACTACCAATTCGGCTTCTGGCAGCGGCACTTGGCCGTCGGCACTAGCTGAATCAAACCCTGTCACTTTTTCCCGAGCAATGCCCAAATCTGCAGAAAAAGGCTCTACCGTGGCTTGCCCTGGGGCATCTTTTACGCCAAATGCATTGGGGGTCACGGTGTAGACTGCAATCGCAGTGCTCACGGCGACGTCCGCAACGGCTTTGCCCGAAAAAACGTTTTTCCGAACGAGATCGTTCGAAGGCAATTCGGTCACTCCCGCGACCAATCCTGCTTTTAGACGAACGGCTACCCGCGGTGCGACCGCCCGGCCAAAGTGATCATGAGAGGCGACTATGGCGGAAGCATTGAGCTGAACCGCCGCAGCCTCCGTCAATTTGGCCCATTGGCCACTGTCTGTAACAGGCTCTGTGCAATGCAGCACCTTGGCTATTCCTGTCGCTCCCAGTCCGCCATCACCGGAAATTTCACCGGCGACCAATGCGGAAGCGGTCATTCCTTGGGACGCCGCATAATTGGCTGCATAGCTCGCGGCTTCCAATCCACTTTTGGTGGGAGCTCCATTTTTGATCGAAACGATTGCTAATACTGACATGGCTTAGATGGCTTTGGCCTCCTCTCTGAGCAGGCGAATGAGTTCTTCAGGACGATCGGCATCGATCATTTTGCATGCCCCCTTTTCAGGTGGTAGCGTGAATTTGCTGACGGAAGTAGGCGCATCCGCTGAAGCTTCCACGACATTCAACGGCTTGGAACGTGCTGACATGATTCCGCGCATATTGGGAATGCGTTGCTCCGCCATCCCTTTAGATGCACTGGCCACAAATGGCAAGGCAACTTCAACAGATTCTTCTCCTCCACCCACTTCACGGGTCATTTTGGCAATGCCATTCTCTACTTCAAGGCTAGTCGCTAAGGCCACAAATGGCAGATCGAGCAGCTCAGCAACCATGGCTGGAACTACCGACCCGTTGTGGTCAATGGTTTCCTTGCCACACAAGATGGCATCGAACGCACCCGCTTGGGCTTGTTCGGCAATCAATTGCGCAACTTGCATGGAATCTTCGGGGGCGGCATTGACTCGGATGGCATCATCGGCTCCAATGGCCAACGCCTTTCGAATAATCGGATCACACGCGGCCTCTCCGATGGTAATGGTGGTAACGGTTCCACCCTGTTGTTCTTTCAACTCAATGGCTCGAACAAGCGCATACCATTCATCATAGGGATTGACGATGTATTGCACACCGCTCGAATCAAAAGCCTTATCGCCTTCGGTGAAGGCAATGCGACTTGTTGTGTCGGGGGCTTGACTGATGCAAACAAGTATTTTCATGATGCAAAGGTAGGACTTGCACGACCAAATGAGGAAGGCTTACACCGCTTAAGCATCGGCTTAGGGGCCCGCGGTTTCCACTCCTGCCCGAAGCACCATCTTGCAGAAGAAAATCGCTGTCAAAATGATTGGATTTAAATTGGGTTTTGTTGCTTTATTTGTTGGCTTATCTTTGCCGACCAATTCATAAGGTGATTATTATGCGTGAAGTGCAATATAGAGAAGCTGTTTGTGAAGCCATGAGCGAAGAGATGCGCCGGGATTCGAGCGTTTTTCTTCTGGGTGAAGAGGTGGCCGAATACAACGGTGCGTACAAGGCATCCAAAGGCATGTTGGATGAATTTGGTCCGGAGCGCGTGATTGACACACCTATTGCCGAACTCGGTTTCGCAGGAATTGCGGTTGGTGCAGCAATGAACGGTTTGCGGCCCATCGTGGAATTCATGACTTGGAATTTCGCCATTTTGGCGGCCGACCAAATCATCAATCACGCAGCAAAAATGCTGCAGATGAGTGGCGGCCAGTACAATGTCCCCATCGTTTTCCGCGGTCCAAACGGAACCGCAGGACAGTTGGCAGCAACGCACAGTCAGTCATTCGAGTCCATGTATGCGTCCATTCCGGGCCTCAAGGTTGTGACACCATTTACCCCGTATGAGGCGAAGGGACTATTGAAGTCAGCCATCCGAGACAATGATCCTGTGCTGATCATGGAGAGCGAAAAGATGTACGGTGACAAAGGCATGATTCCGGAAGGCGAGTTCCTCGTTCCCATCGGAAAATGCAATATCCGCCGCCGGGGAGATGCTGTCACCATCGTTTCCTTTGGAAAGATTTTAAAAACAGTGCACGCTGCAGCGGATGCACTTGAAAAAGAAGGCATCGAAGTCGAAATCATCGACTTGGTCACCATCCGCCCCTTGGATTTGGATACCATCATTGAGAGTATAAAGAAGACCAACCGATTGGTAATTGTAGAAGAAAGCTTCCCGGTGGCGAGCATCAGCAGCGAAATCGCCTACCGTGTTCAGCGCAATGCATTCGACCATTTGGACGCTCCCATTGTGCGATTGTGCCAGACGGATACCCCCTTTGCATTTTCCCCTCCGCTTATTGAAGAGGCCCTACCCCAAGTCAAGGACATCATGGAAGCTGTCAAAAGCGTTGCCTACGTGGCGTAACGAACAGCCTACAGCGAATCAAAAAGAATCAACCGCATCCTTGGAGGATGCACTATCATAATTAATATGGATACTATCCTGCTTTATTCAGTACCTGCAATCGCCATCTTGGGATTGATCATCATGGCCATCCAAGGCGCATGGGTACGCAAACAAGACGCTGGTGAATCAAAGATGGCGGAAATCGCCCAGCACATTCACGAAGGCGCGCTCGCATTCCTCAATGCGGAATACCGAATCTTAGCCATCTTCGTAGTCGTGGCCGGGGCCTTACTGGGCTTCGTCTCCACCATTGTCGAGACGACTGAAATCTACATTGTTGCCGCGTTTGTGATCGGAGCGTTTTTCTCAGCCCTCGCAGGCAACATTGGTATGCGCATTGCGACACAAGCGAATGTTCGCACCACGCAAGCAGCCCGCACAGGCATTGCACACGCACTGAAAGTAAGCTTCACCGGTGGTACCGTCATGGGACTGGGCGTTGCAGGTTTGGCTGTTTTTGGGTTGAGCATGCTCTTCATCCTTCTTTTCCAAATGAAAAGTGGTGGTACATGGGCTGGCGTTGAATCCATGACGATCGTTCTCGAATCACTCGCTGGATTCTCATTGGGTGCCGAATCCATCGCACTCTTCGCACGAGTGGGCGGTGGCATCTACACGAAAGCGGCCGATGTGGGAGCTGACCTCGTCGGAAAAGTAGAAGCGGGAATCCCCGAGGACGACCCTCGCAACCCTGCAACGATTGCAGACAATGTGGGAGACAACGTCGGAGACGTCGCTGGGATGGGAGCCGACTTGTTCGGTTCTTACGTAGCAACTGTACTCGCTGCTATGGTGTTGGGGAATTATGTCATCAATGACATGGGAGGCAATATCACGGATGACTTCGGAGGCATTTCCACCATTCTCCTTCCCTTGATCATTTCTGCATTGGGAATCATCTTCTCCGTCCTCGGAACCCTGTTCATTCGAGTCAACGACGGCGCGAAAGAGCCAGAAGTGCAACGCGCACTCAACATTGGAAACTGGAGCAGCATTATCATGACGGCAGTAGCTTGCTACTTCCTCATCGATTGGATGTTGCCCAGCGAGATGAGCATGGAGTTCTTTGGAGAAGGGCTCCGCACCTTCAGCTCCATCAATGTCTTTTATGCCGTTCTCATCGGTTTGACCGTTGGTGGCGCCATTTCATACATGACAGAATACTACACGGGATTGGGCAAGAAGCCCATCTTGGACATCGTACAGAAGTCAGCGACAGGCGCTGCAACAAATATCATTGCCGGTCTTGCCACGGGAATGATTTCCACCTTTGGTCCAATCCTATTGTTCGCCGCTGCCATCTTTGGAGCGTACGAATTCTCTGGCTTTTATGGTGTCGCCATTGCAGCGTGTGCCATGATGGCCACTACGGCAATGCAATTGGCCATTGACGCGTTTGGCCCTATTGCAGACAATGCGGGTGGAATTGCCGAAATGAGTGAGTTGCCGGATGAAGTGCGTGAACGCACCGACATCCTGGATTCAGTCGGAAACACAACGGCTGCGATTGGCAAAGGATTTGCAATTGCCTCGGCAGCGCTAACGGCGTTGGCTTTGTTCGCTGCCTTTGTTGAGTTCACCGGCATCGATGGGATCAACATTTTCAAAGCGAATGTCCTTGCGGCTTTATTCATTGGCGCGATGATCCCCGTTGTTTTCTCGGCGTTGGCCATGAATTCTGTCGGTAAAGCGGCCATGGAAATGGTCAAAGAGGTGCGGCGCCAGTTCAAAGAAATCCCGGGAATCCTCGAGGGAACGGGCAAACCCGAATACAGCAAGTGTGTCGACATTTCAACCCAAGCAGCACTGCGTGAAATGATGCTTCCAGGAGCCATGACCATCATTTTCCCACTGGTCATTGGTCTGTTGCCACTCGCCTTCGGCGTTGATGGACAATACGCGGCTGAAACGCTGGGCGGCTACATGGCCGGTGTAACGGTGAGCGGTGTCCTCTGGGCCATCTTCCAAAACAACGCCGGTGGCGCCTGGGACAATGCGAAAAAATCATTCGAAGCGGGTGTTGAAATTGACGGCGAGATGACCTACAAAGGCTCGGATGCACACAAAGCAGCGGTCACAGGAGACACGGTTGGTGATCCCTTCAAGGACACCAGCGGACCTTCCATGAACATTTTGATCAAGCTCACCTGCCTGGTGGGATTGGTAATCGCTCCGATCCTGAGCGACCACAGCGAAAATGGCGGACACGGTCAAATCGAAGCTACCCCAATGGAGCAAACCATGGAAGCTCCTTCGAATTTGCAAGTCAACCTGGAGGAATGAATTTTTGAACCTCTGTTCGCTTCGTAATAGAAGAAAAAAAGGGAACCCGATTGGGTTCCCTTTTTTTGCGCTTTCATGCGGGGTATGGCTACCACTCGATCGCCATCAAACAAACAAACCGTGCATTTCTGCATCCACGCTTTCAATCACTTTACCGAGGTCAGCCTTCTTTTCGTGAAAAGCGTTTTGGTCCACGTCAATGATCAGCAGCTTCCCAGCTGAATACGTGCTAATCCAAGCCTCGTAGCGCTCATTCAACCGGTTCAGGTAGTCCAAGCGAATCGCCTCTTCATAATCCCTTCCCCGCTTTTGGATGTTTTCAACGAGTTTTGGAACGGAAGCCCGCAAATAAATCATCAAATCCGGGGGCGAAATGAATTTCTCCATCAACTCAAAAAGATCCTGGTAATTCTTGAAGTCCCGGCTGCTCATCAACCCCATGGAATGCAAGTTTGGCGCGAAGATGTGGGCATCTTCATAAATGGTTCTGTCCTGGATCACCTTCTTCCCGCTCTCCTGCAATTCAGCAAGTTGCGCAAATCGAGAGCGCAAGAAAAACACTTGTAGATTAAAGGACCAGCGCTGCATGTCCTTGTAAAAGTCATTCAAATACGGGTTGTCATCTACCTGCTCAAAATGAGGCTCGTAGCGGTAGTGTTTCGCGAGGAGGGTAGTGAGCGTCGTTTTTCCCGACCCAATGTTTCCGGCTATAGCAATGTGCATAATCTTGGCTTCGTTCAATGTGCAAATTAGGCCTTATCACTGCGGAATGAAACATTGGTTTTCAACAGAAACCCAACAGGGAATAAACGTCCCATTGTGCATGGGCATGCACCGCCCGTTTATTTCACGCTGGACCGCTCAAAATGGTTGGCTGGCTGATTCTCACGCGACAAAGCCACGATCTCCTCGACCAGTTCGCGCGAATTCGAGAGCCGAGGGATTTTATGCTGACCGCCTGACTTTCCTTTGGATCGAAGCCATTGATCAAACGTTCCCTTCCCCACGGCGATTCCCTCCGGTTCGCGCAACGCTAGGCCACCGCTTCGCTTGGCATCATAATCCGAATTCTGTCGCTTAAGGGAAGCATCCAAACATTCCAAGAACAATGCCATTCCTCCCTTCGGTTCAACGGCAAATTCAATGAGCCATTGATGTCCCCCGTTGCGATCCAAACGCATGAACACAGGAGCAGCAGTGTACTCGCGGACCCGCGCGCCGGTTAAGGCAGAGGCTTCAGCCACAGCTTTGTCCGCCTGCGCCACCATCACCTCCTCCCCAAAGGCGTTCAGGTACGATGTGGTGCGCCCAACAACTTGCATCCGAAACGGATGCAATTCCGTCATGCGAACGATATCTCCAAGAGCATAGCGCCAAAGCCCTGCATTGGTCGATATCACCAACGCGTAGTCCACACCGACTTCCAATTCACGCAGCTCCAAAACCACTGGATTTTCGCTCTCCCATTCGGACATGGGAACGAATTCAAAAAAGATGCCGTAGTCCAGCATCAAAAGCATATCATTCGCCGACAAGCGGTCTTGCAAACCAAAAAAGCCTTCCGACGCATTGTAGGTTTCGATGTAATCGAAGGGGTAACGTGTGCTGCCAATGAGCGATTCAAATTCCGCTTGATAGGGCGCAAAACTCACGCCCCCATGCATGAACAATTGTAAGTTGGGCCATACCTCTCCAAGTGAATCTGCCCCTGAAAGTTCCAGCACACGCTTCGCAATCACCAGCATCCAACTTGGAATTCCCGCCAAAATTCGCACATCCTCCTTCAGGGTCGCATGCGCCATCGCATCGACTTTCTCTTCCCAATTATCCATGAGGGCAATGCGCCGATCAGGGGTTCTTCTCGCTTCCACCCAAAATGGCAAATTCCGAACGATGATGGCACTCAAGTCGCCTGAGTAAGAGCCTGTATTCAGTGGATCCAGAGAAGATGAACCTCCGAGAATGAGGTGCTTGCCATCGTATAATTTTGCGTCGGGACGTTGGTCGCAAAACAACGCAAGCAAATCTTTACCGCCCTTGTAATGACACGATTCCAGCGACGCTTTCGTTACCGGCAGAAACTTGCTCCGATCGGAACTCGTACCGGAACTTTTTGCAAACCATTGTGTGACTCCAGGCCATAACACATCGGACTCTCCAGCCTTCGCCCGATCAATCCAAGGCTTGAATTCATCGTACGTCCTGATGGGCACGATTCGCTTAAAGTCACGCCAATGTCGAATGGATTTGAATCCCGCTTCCCGGCCGAAACTTGTATGCTTTCCCTCGTGCAACAGGTTGGCAAAGAGCGCGCGCTGCACATCAACCGGCTGCTTGCGCACCAAGTCAATGGAGTACATGCGTTTGCGGATGAACGAGCTGAATGCGGAATTGAATACCATGGTGAGAAGACAAGACTAAGTTAGTTCGATAAGACCAGCTATGAAATAATTGCGCTCAGAAACATCGGTGCAATGGCGTTCGCATTGCCCCAGGAAAGCTCAGGAGAAGACCCGCTTGATGGCTGCTAAGGCGAACTCCACGTCAGCCATTGTGTTGTAACGGCCAAAAGAAAACCGCAAACTAGCGCGGTTCGGATCGTGGAATTTCAGCGATCGCAGGACGTGCGAGCCCAAGGTAGCTCCGCTGGAACATGCGCTGCCTCCCGAACAAGCCACTCCTTCCAAATCCAATAAAAACAACGCCATTCCGGATTTGGGGTGCGGCGGAAAAGAAACATTCAATACGGTGTAGAGCCGGCTCGCATCATCTGAGTTTCCATTGAACCGAACGTCTGAAAACAACGCGCGCAGTCCAGTCACCATGGTGGCTTTCAAATGCCGAATGTGCTCTTCATGTGCCTCCATGTCTGAGTGCGCAAGATCAAATGCCGCAGCAAGGCCAACGATGTTGTGGGTTGATTCCGTGCCCCCGCGCACTGCTCGTTCTTGACTTCCCCCCTCAATTTGTCCTCCCAACTGAATGCCTTTCTTGATGTACAAGAAGCCTATGCCTTTCGGCCCGTGAAATTTGTGCGCAGAACACGTAATGAAATCCACCGGCAAGGCCTCCAAATCGAAGGCATAATGGCACATCGTCTGAACGGTATCCGAGTGAAAAAGAGCTCCGTTCGATCGGCAAAGCGAGCCAATGGCCTTGAGATCTTGCACGACAGCTACTTCATTGTTGGCGTGCATGAGGCTCACAATCGTCTTTGGACCGCTGGCCAACAATTGCTCCAAATGATTCAAATCCACCGAACCATCTTCGTGGTGACGAACCAAGTCCAGTTGAATGCCGTGGGACCGCTCCAAAGATTGAGCGGTTTTGATGACAGCACTGTGCTCTGCATCTGACGTGATGATGCGTTCGCACTGGAGATCACGTATCGCTCCGCGCAACGCTAGATTGTCGGCCTCTGTGCCGCCAGATGTAAAGTAAATGCTGCTGGGATGGCAATTCAAATGTTTGGCAATGGACCGTCGGCTTTGCTCAATGATGACGCGGGTCTTTCGCCCAATCGCGTGGCTCGAAGACGGATTGCCATATGCCTCCTGCAACACAGGCATCATGGCTTCTGCCACTTCGGGAGCCACTGCTGTGGTCGCCGCATTATCGAGGTACACGTCCATCTGGAAAAGTAATGGACACAAAAATGCACCAATTCAGATGAACCAACAATGTGCGATGCAAGAATCTTCTTTCGAAGGACCGATTAAGCCTGCAGCAAGGCGAGCAATTCCGCCTTGAATCGGTCACCAAGCAATTTGGCAGCCTCCATCGATTCGGCCTCAGCATAAACGCGAATGATGGGCTCCGTGTTCGATTTCCTCAAATGAACCCAACCTTCGGCGAGGTCAAACTTGACACCGTCCAGGGTATTCACTTCAGCCTCCGGATGTGCGTCAACCAATTTGGACAATGCCGCATCCACATCCGAATCGGGCAGCTGCAGCTTATCCTTGGACATGAACCAATCCGGGTAACTCGCTCGCAATGCGGAAACCCGCAAACCCGAAGCTACCAGGTGGGTCAAAAACAGCGCTGTGCCTACCACGGCGTCACGACCACAATGCGAACCGGGATAGATCACGCCGCCGTTTCCTTCGCCCCCGATGATTGCATTGTTTGCGCGAATGGCTTCCACCACGTTCACCTCTCCCACTGCACTGGCCGTGTGGGTGCCACCGTGCTTTTCGGTGATGATGCGCAGCGCTCGAGTGGAACTCATGTTGCTCACCGTATTTCCGGGCGTTTTGGACAAGATGAAATCCGCCACAGCGACCAATGTGTATTCTTCACCGAACCAGCTTCCGTCTTCACACACAAACGCCAACCGATCGACATCGGGATCCACACTGATCCCCAAGTCGCACTGTTCTTGCACCACCACACGGCTTAATTCTTCGAGATGTGCTGGAAGCGGTTCCGGATTGTGGGCAAAGTGCCCGGTGGGTTCGCAGTTGACTTCGACGACCTCACAACCCAATGCTTCGAGCAGCATGGGCATGATGATGCCTCCGGTTGAATTTACTGCATCAACGGCGATCTTGAGTCCCTTGGACCGAATGGCTTCCGCATCCACCCACTCCAGGTCCAGTGCATGATCCACGTGGGTTTCCATCCAACCCGCCATGTGCTCGGTTATGCCAATTTCATTGATCTCCGCGTAAGAAGCCCGTTCTGCAGACAATGCCAATACCCGTTCTCCTTCCTCTGCGTTTAAAAACTCCCCATTGGCCCCCAGCAATTTGAGCGCGTTCCATTGTTTGGGGTTATGACTGGCCGTGAGTATAATTCCACCGGCCGCTCCTTCTGCGGGCACCGCGAGTTCAACCGTGGGCGTTGTGCTCAATCCCAAATCCAGCACGTTGACTCCCATGGCGTTGAGGGTACCAACCAAGCAGTCCCGAACCATTTCACCACTCAAACGCGCATCCCGGCCGATCACAACCGTTGGACTGGCTTCGCCAGAAGCAGCCTTGACCCAACCGGCGTAACCCGTCCCGAACCGGACAATATCCTGAGGAGTAAGCCCCGCTCCTTCTTCTCCGCCGATCGTGCCACGAATCCCTGAAATTGATGTGATTAACATGGAACAAATTTACCTCCGTTATTCCTCTTTCGTGGACTAATCCATGCAGGATGTGAAAAAAGGACTGTGTGAAATGGCAACGCTCTCATCTCCTCGGCTTAGCTTTGATGTTATGAACGGAGAGGAACAAGCATACCAAGACGAGCCGGCGCTCAAGGACTTGGTTCGCAAGTTTGAAGCCATGGTCCGCGATGGAGACCAGGCCTTCTTTGACATGAACGAATTAGAAGGGCTCATTGAGCATTACCTCCAAGTCAAAGAAACCCGGAAAGCCGAAATGGCTTTGCGCCACGCACGTCAGCTTTATCCGGGTCATCTCGGGCTGAAATTGCGGCAGGCACAGATTTGGGCCAATAGTGGGAAACCCGTCAAAGCTGTTCCATTGCTCAAGGACCTCCTGAACATTGAGCCCCACAACGAAGAAATCCTGATGACACTGGGGGCGATTTACAGCCAAATCACAGAGCACAAACAAGCCATCGATTGCTTCAAACGCGCCCTGATTTTTGCCGATAGTGACGCCCGACGAGAGATTCGCATTGACATTGCCTTGGAGTTCGAGAACCTCGGGGCATGGAAAGAGGCCATTCGAAACTTGGAAGAAGCACTCGATGAAGATCCCGGCAATGAAACCGCTGTATACGAATTGGCCTTCTGTTTTGAACGCACAGGACAATTCAAACGCGCAGCGGCTTTCTACGAAAAATTCTTAGACGAACAGCCGTACTCCTTTGCCGCTTGGTACAGCATGGGCAATGCATTGCAACAATGCGGGAAATATCCTCAAGCCATTGATGCATACGATTTTGCCATCGCCATTGAAAGTTCTTTTGGCCCAGCGTACCACCAGAAAGCAGAGGCATTGGTGGCCATGGAACGATACAATGATGCGCTGCACACCTATGAAGAAACCCTGAGTTTCGAAGAGGTTTCACCGCGCACAAAATGCTACATGGGGGAATGTTGGGAACGGTTGGGCAACTTGGAGCAAGCTTCTGAATATTACCGCGCCAGCCTCAAACTCGACCCTGCCTTTGCCGATGCATTTATCGGGCTTGGCGTCTTGGCTGATCTACAAGGCCGATTGGGCGAGGCCTGTTCCCATTTTGAACAAGCCCTCTCCATTGAGCCGGAGCACGCCGACTACCACCTGCTGTTGGCCGGATCTTTGAAAAAGAAAGGGGAGCATGAAAGGGCTGAAAAAGTCTACACCCAAGGCCTGATCCTCGACATTCGCAATGAAGAGATTTGGCTAGAACGCATCGACAACCTTCAGGTGTCGGACCGCCACGAAAATGCCTTGGAAGTCATCGACGATTCAGAAACAGCAATGGGCCAAAACGGAGCCATTGGCTACCGAAAGTTCATCAGCCTCTATGCCCTTGGTCGGCAAGTAGCAGCCTTTGAATTTCTGGAGCACCTGCTCGTGCACCACTTTGACGAAGCACAAAATTTAATCGACTTATTTCCAGCGCTTGCCAATGATGCGCGCTTTGTAAAACGCCTCGAGCGTTTTAAACCTTAATGATATGTTTGACATTTCACATTTACCGGAACGCACTTCACGCCCGCGCCAAAATGGCCTCACCATGGTCATGGACAAAGGACTCAGCCTCCGGCAAGCAGAAGATTTAATCGAAACAGGGAGCGACCTTGTTGACTTCCTGAAATTGGGCTTTGGCACTTCCATTGTAACGCCCAAAGTGGCTGAGAAAACCAAGCTCTATCATGATGCGGGTTTTGATGTCTATTGCGGAGGAACCTTGTTTGAAGCGTTCTACGTGCGCAATGAATTGGACAATTACTTGCGCTTCATCGACAAGATGGGCATTCAGTGCCTCGAAGTCAGCGACGGCTCTATGGTCATTCCGCACGATGAAAAATGCGAGCTTATTTTGAAGCTGAGCAAGAACTACAAAGTGCTTTCAGAGGTGGGCTCCAAAGAAGAGGGAATTCTAATCAGTCCTTCGAAATGGATTCGCATGATGAGCAATGAGCTTCAAGCAGGTAGCTTCAAAGTCATCGCGGAAGCCCGAGAAAGCGGAAACGTAGGAATTTACCGGCCAAATGGCAGTGCGCACGTTCAGCTGATCAAGCGGATTCTAGCCAATGTAGCGTTGGAAGACATTCTCTGGGAAGCACCGAAAAAACCTCAACAAGTTTGGTTCTTAAGCCAGTTTGGTGCCAATGTAAACCTTGGAAACATCGGACCGAATGACCTCATTCCACTGGAATGCTTGCGTCTGGGGTTGCGCGGCGACACGTTTTTTGAACATTTGCCCGAAGCGTTGGCCGATGGCAAGCGACTTTCCGTTGAGGAAGTTGCGGAAGAAGATTGACTCCAATCCTCAGAAGCCACGGATCCGGCCATATTTTCACCACCCGTTACAGTACCGATACACTTTGTGAAATGAACACAATTGTACCCGTCATCTCACCCGAGAAAATGAAACAGTGGCTCGACAGCAAAACTGATTTCACACTACTCGACATTCGTGAAGCACATGAGATTAGCATTAGCCGGCTCTGTGATTTCCATATTCCGATGGCTTTTTGCTTGTCAAGGCAGTCGGAAATCCCAAGGGACGTCCCAGTCGTAATTTATTGCCGTTCTGGGGCACGTGCAGCCGCCACCGTGAGTGCGCTCTGCACAAAACATGGTTTTGAAAACCTCCACAGCCTCGAAGGGGGAATCACTGCGTGGGCGAAGGCCTTTGACCCCGGAATGGAAATTGGTTGAGCAGTAAAATGATCCATTCCAAACGCAAATCACTCAAGGACTTCGCAGGGCTTTACCTTCGGGGAATTGCCATGGGCGCGGCCGACCTCGTCCCGGGAGTCTCTGGCGGAACCATCGCCCTCATCACCGGCATCTATGACGAGCTGCTCGGGTCAATCTCAGCGATTCACCCTCGCATGGTCGTGGGAATCTTCAAGGGCGAATGGAAATCCACTTGGACTGCCATCAATGGTAATTTTTTGTTGGTCTTGGCCATGGGAATCGGCACAAGTGTCATTGGACTCTCCAGTCTGCTCCACCATTTGCTAGAGGAGCACAACACCTTGCTCTACTGTTTCTTTTTTGGTTTGGTATTTGCCTCCATTCCTTTTGTCGGCCGTGAAATCAAATCGCGAAATCTCCAAGCTGCCTTGGCTTTCATTATTGGCACAGCAGTCGCCTTCGGGATCAGCTCCCTGCCCGTGGCCCAAAATGAACCCTCGTCGTTGTTTCTTTTTGGAGCAGGAGCCTTGGCTGCCTGTGCGATGATTTTACCGGGGATTTCTGGCAGCTTCATCTTGTTACTGCTGGGTGCTTATGCAGCGGTGATTGGCGCCGTCAAATCGTTCGACTTGGCCCGCATTGCGATCATTGCAAGTGGAGTCATCACAGGATTGTTGCTCTTCAGCAAACTGCTGAAATGGACCCTGGAGCGGCATTACAATGTGCTCATCGCATTGCTCACAGGCTTCTTGTTCGGTTCGTTGCGTGCCATCTGGCCTTGGAAAGAAAAGGTGGAATTGCTGTACACCCACAGTGATGGCCGCGAAACGTGGTCGGAAGCCTTGAGCTGGCCAGGAGACTTACCCTTACCAGCACTGGCAAGCGCCACATTATGCGCAATCCTTGGTGTCGGAATCGTCGTGCTCATGAACCGATTTTCCACCCCATCGCATGACGCTTGACCCCATTCGATTGGGCCTGCTCGGCCAATCCTTGTCCCACTCCCACTCGCCTGCGTTGTTCGCCGAAAAATTCAAACGAGAAGGATGGGAGTCGGCGCGATATTCCCTCTTCGAATTGGATGGCATTGCTCAATTTGAGGAATGGATCAAAACCGTAGAAGACCAGCAAGGTGCATTGGCCGGATTGAACGTAACCGTTCCTTACAAAGAATCCATTTTGCCCTACCTCTCTGCGTTGACCCCCGAAGCCCAGGCCATAGGTGCGGTGAATGCAATCAAGCCGCTGTCCGATGGAACCTGGATGGGCCACAACACGGATTCTGTTGGCTTCCTCAACAGCATTCGTCCCTTTCTTCGCTCGGAGCACGAGCGTGCCTTGATCATTGGGAATGGCGGAGCCGCCAAAGCCGTGCGGCATGGACTCTTAGGCCTCGGCATTCAAGTCGCCCATGTGACACGACGCGAGGTGAATTGGCAAGCCGTCCGATTTGATGAATTAAGCGCCGAGGCGGTAAAGCACCATAAACTTATTGTCCACTGCACGCCCGTTGGAACGTATCCCAACACCAACGAGTGTGTGCCATTTCCGTGGCAAGGAGTGACTCCAAAACACCTTGTTGTGGACCTGATTTACAACCCTGCGGAAACTCAATTCCTGAGAGAAGCGCGCAAAATGGGCGCTGAAACCATGAATGGCAAAGACATGCTTCATGCACAGGCAGAAGCAGCGTGGCGATGGTGGCGCAGTTGAACCATTGCGTGCTGTGTATCTTTGAACTGTGAGCGACCACTTACCCCCAACGGAACAAGCCGGAATGCATGAGGACTTAGATGCGATGAGCATCGGGGATCTCGTCGGCAACATGCATGCCCAGACAAACGCCGCTTCCGCCGCAGTGGAATCGTGCTTACCAGCAATTCAAGGTTTTCTGGAAGCCCTCGTGCCGCGCATGCGTCGTGGAGGGCGATTGTTTTACATTGGCGCCGGGACCAGTGGGCGATTGGGGATATTAGACGCCAGTGAATGCCCCCCAACCTTTGGTGTAGGACCAGAGGTCATTCAAGGATGGATCGCCGGAGGAGATGGCGCGCTTCGCGTCGCAGTAGAAGGTGCAGAAGACGATTTTGCAGGAGCTTGGCAAGACTTGGCTCAGGCAAAGCCAAACTCGAATGATACGCTAATGGGAATTGCCGCTTCCGGACGCACACCTTATGTGATTGGAGGCATCCAACAGGCGAATGACGCGGGTCTGATGACCGCATGCATCACGTGCAATCCGGACACCGAATTGGCCGCCATCAGCCGCCATCCCATCGAGGCCATTACGGGTCCTGAATTCGTCACGGGCAGCACCCGACTCAACGCGGGCACGGCCACAAAGCTCATCCTGAACCTGATCAGCACTGCGGCAATGGTCCAGCTCGGCCATGTCAAAGGCGCATCCATGGTGGACATGAAACTGTCCAATGCCAAATTGGTCGAACGCGGCATCCGAATGATTCAAGCTGCGACCGACACAAGTGCAGCCAACGCCAAACAGGCACTTCAGGAATGCGGAAGCGTGCGGAAAGCCATTGATCAAATCAAAGGAGATGCACACACTTGAACCCTACTTCGCTTGGCGCAATCACTATGTGGCAAGCAGCGATCCGCGCAGTCCTTTTTTCGAACGCAGCTATAGCGAATTCGAATACTCGACTAAAATTTACAATTACTACATCCATCCGCAATGGGATTCCATTCAATCGCAAACCTTATTCTGCAAAATTCTATTTGCAGATTACGATGAGCGCTTTGCCATCATAGAATTCATTGGTGAATGGAACGACTGCTTGTTTAATGATATTATGCAATTGAAGCGTGAGGTCATCGACGTATTGATCGCCGAAGGCATCAACCGATTCATTCTCATTGGCGAAAACATCCTGAACTTCCATTTTGGAGATGATTGCTACTACGAAGAATGGTTCGATGAAGTCACGGATGATGATGGATGGATCGCCCTCCTCAATTTTCGTGATCACGTGCTCGATGACATGAAGAGCATCGATCTCGACAGCTATTTTGTTCTGGGTGGTGAATTGAATGAAGTCGGATGGCGTACACTGACACCCGCGCACTTGTTGGAACGTATTGAAGATTGCGTCAATCAACGATTGGGGCTGATCGGCTGAGCCGCCTTCGCGCCTCGGTTTCTCAAAACCCTTCGATCGCGCCGAGACCAAACAGTGCGAAGTCCATCCGCACAGGATCTTCAGCATCCACTTGTCGAAGTCCGGCCATTAACTCCTCCACTGCACGCCAGTCATTGGCTTTTCGTTGAAGCAACCCCAACTTCCTGCCCACATTTCCGGTGTGCACATCCAGCGGAATCATCAGTTGCCGGGGTTCAATGGACTTCCAAATCCCAAAATCCACTCCGCGGCCGGACGGCCGGACCATCCATCGTAAAAACATGTTCATGCGCTTCGTTGCGGACCCCCGGGCGGGCGTTGCCACGTGCTTTCGAGTTCGCCCGGCTTCGAAGCCCCGTTTCGCAGCCGCCGCAAAAAAGCGCTCGTGAAACACCTCCAAATGTGGCTGGACTGAAAGTCCGTTTCGCAACGCTCGATTTTCGGGGAGAAACACCGCTTCCAAGCCCTGGTACTCAATCAACAATTCTTGAAGCGCGTGCATGAATAGCAGTGCATCACGCGGCTGAAAGGTGCGATGCACGAAGCCTTGACTCGTCGCCTCCATCTCGCCTGCACTCGCCGATTCCAAAAACTGCCGCGGTGCATGGTCCATTCGTGCCATCCATTCGTTTGCATTCTTTTTGATGGTCACCCGCTGCCCCCAGGCCAGCGTGGCCGTTAAAAAAGCTGCCAATTCGACATCGGACGAATCTCGAAAATCATGTGGAATGGAAATGGGGTCATCCGGAATGAACGCCAGGGATTCATAAAGCGTTGCCTTTTCTTGCAGAAAGTCCCGCAAATCGGGCGAAACTTCCCTCATAAGACGGGGATTCTTCTGCGGCTCACTCTTATTTGATTTCTTCGCCATGCCACGCAAAATTCGAGCTAAATTTGCATCGAATGGAATTTGTGCATCCAGAAATACTGTGGGGGTTAAGTGCACTGGCCATTCCCATCATCATTCACCTTCTTCACTTTCGCCGTTTCCGGCGGGTGGCCTTCTCACAAGTGGCATTTTTGAATGAGGTACAGAAGGATGCCAAAGCGACCCAAAGAATCCGCCACTGGTGGGTTCTCCTGATGCGATTGCTCGCCTTCGCTGCGATCATTATGGCCTTCGCTCAACCACAATTGCCACCGGCAAATGGGTTGGATTCCATGGGAGTGAAGCAAAACGGCCACGCCATTTCGCTGTACGTCGACAACAGCCATTCGATGGAGGCACAAGGAGAAGAGGGGCAATTGCTTCAAGTGGCTCGCAACAAGGCCACACTGGTGGTTGAGCAATTCAATCCCACCGATCAGTTTCAAGTCCTAACGTGCGACTTCTCGGGGAAAGACCAAAAATTCCTGACCCAAGAACAAGCATTGGAGCGCATTGAAGGCATACGCCCCTCCGGGAATGCCCGTGAAATTTCCGAGGTCATTGCTCGGATCGAGAGCCAATTGTCAAATGCGGTCGATTCCAAGCGTTCGGCCTACCTGTTTTCCGATTTGCAGGAATCCACTCATGCCATCGCCGATTTGACCGAATCACCGGATACCTCGGCAACATGGAATTTTGTGCCTGAGCTTGCGGGTGGAGCACCCAATATCTGGATTGATTCCGTTTGGTTCGATGAGCCCATGCGCATTGCTGGGCGATCTGCGGCGCTCCGCATGCGCATTCAACACAATTCCCAAGCCGCTGTCAGTAGCGTGCCAATGAACCTCACCATAAACGGTGAACGCCTGGCCATTGGCACCTTCAATTTGGTACCAGGCCTCCCCACTGACACCGTTATGCGTTTTACGCATGGTACCGCTGGCCTCAAATCAGGGACTGTTTCCATTGAGGATGCGCCCATTCGATTTGACGACGATTGGCATTTTGGATTTGAAGTAACCGACCGCGTCCAAATCACCATTCTATCCGAACAGACGGAAGAGGAATCCGTGCAGTCCATTGAACGCGTTTTCCAGACAGCCGATGGACTGTACGCCATTGAATCGCATTCGAATTGGACGCCTGAACTCATCGCCCAATCGCACTTACTAATCCTCACAAATTGGAGAGCACAAGGCTCTGGTTTTGCGCAGGAAATCGTGGCTTTTTTGGAGCAGGGCGGTACGGTTGCCTACCTGCCATCGATGGATGAAGCCGCTGATGAGTCGCTGTTCAGCGCCCTCAAACTCCCCCATACGGGCAATTGGAATACGACAGAAGACCGCGTGCGATCGATTCAACTCAATCATCCCTTTTTCCGGAACATGTTTGCCCAATTTCCGGAGCGCATCGATCTTCCCAATGCGAATAAAACATGGAATCGAAGGCCCTCGGCTTCCGAAGAAACGCTGGCCGCCACGGAATTGGGACGTCCTTTCTTGACCCGCCAGCAGATTGGACAAGGACAAGTATTTGTTTTTCATGTGAGCCCCAATCCCGAATCCAGCAATTTGACACGGCACGCACTTTGGGTGCCATTGCTGCTGCGCATGGCTGAAAGGTCTTATGCCACGCCCATCAATGCGGGAGAAATTGGTTCGCTTCGCCGCTGGGCGATTCCTGTCGATGTACCCGAAGTGGCATCCTTAAAACTCGTTCAGGGAACCGAAAACAAACGAACGGATGCGTCTACGGATGCTACAGCGAGCGAATGGCTTCCTGAAATCCGACAAGTTCCAGGGCAAATCGAAGTCCTTTTGGAGGGCCTTTCTTTGAGTCCGGGACATTTCATCGTGCGAGATTTGAATCAATCCTGGGCAACAATTGGCTTGAATCAAGATCGCATCGAATCAAATCACGATGCATTTGCTCCCGCGGAATACCTCGCCTTGATTGAAGAAAAAGGCTGGAGCCATGTAAACTTGCTCAATGTCACAACATCAAGTTTGCCGCAAATCATCAAACAGACAGAACAAGGCGTGCCCTTGTGGAAAGCCTTTATCATATTTGCACTGATCGCCTTGGCGATTGAGACGATTCTATTGCGCACATGGAAAGCATAATCATCAAAAAAGCACGGGTCGTTGATCCGAGTAGCACCTACAACGGTCAACGGTGTGATGTCCTCATCACTGAAGGTCGCATCGTTGAAATTGCCGCAGAACTAAAAACACCGGACGACGCAGACGTGTGGGAAGCAGAGGGAGCTGCGATTTCTCCCGGTTGGGTGGATTTACAGGCTCATTTTTATGATCCCGGTGCCGAACATAAGGAAGGCCTCGAAAACGGGGCCTTGGCTGCGTCTCATGGCGGATTTACCCGTGTAATTTTGAATGCCAATTCCCTTGCCCATCCGGACAACAAATCGGCGGTCTCTTTTTTGCAAGCGCAAACGGAGGACTTCACGTGCATGATTCACCCAATGGCATGTGTATCTCAGCAAGGAGCCGGAGCAGTCCTATCCGAAATGCAAGATTTGGCCCGTGCAGGCGCTGTCGCATTCTCGGATGACCAGCCCATTGATCGAACAGAAATGCTTCGAAGAGCGCTCGAATATGGGAGCACGCTCGTCCAACCCATTATGAGCGTTCCACTTGATTTGGGACTGAATGCGGGAGCACTAATGCATGAAGGCGTCACCAGCACACACATGGGAGTCACCGGAAATCCGTCGGCCTCCGAAATCATGCGCATTCAGCGGGACCTCCAAATTGCCAAGTACACCGAAGGAAGGCTGCATTTCCCAGTGGTGTCTGCGGGTGAATCAGTCGAATTGATTCGGTCAGCCAAATCCGAAGGGATCAATATAACCTGCGGCACAACGGCGAACCACCTGCAGTTTACCGACGAAGACTTGAGTGCATTTGATGGAACCTTAAAAGTGATGCCACCGTTCCGAGGAGCAGCCGACCGTGAAGCGCTGAGACAAGGAGTAATGGACGGAACCATCGACGCCGTCGTTTCCGATCATCGGCCAGAAGACTTGGAGCACCATGATGTCGAGTTTAGCCTTTCTTCGTTCGGCATCGCCAGCATTGAATCCACATTCGCTGTCGCCCATCATGCCTTGAAAGGGATGTCCGAAGGTGACTCGTTGAATGCAGTGGTGCGTGCACTGAGCACGGGACCACGGCACGTGTTGGGGTTGGAGCAACCGACCATCATGCCTGGCCAAAGAGCCGAATTGACGTGGTTCCACCCGGAACAACCCTGGGAAAACAGTTCAATCACAAAAGGAACCAATACGCTACAATTCGATGCAAATCAGAGTGGTAAGCTGGCTGGAAACCCGCTTGGAACGGTGTGCGGAATGAAAGGTTTTCGCCGAGGCTGAGGACAATCAAGCCTCCCCTTGTGGGCCACTAAAGGTCAAAGGCATGGCCGGGTCCTGGTTCCCCTTTGGCGCCTGAATCGGACCTTGTTGTTTTTCAAACCGCTGCACATTTTCATTCAAAGCTTGCAACAAACGCTTGGCATGGTGCGGAGCCAAAATGATTCTACTGCGCACTTTTGCTTGCTTCATTCCCGGCATAATCTGGGCAAAGTCGACTACGAATTCAACTGGACTGTGCGTAATTACGGCCAAATTAGAATAAACGCCTTGCGCCTCATCTTCGGGTAAATCAATGTTGAGTTTCTTTGAATTTGGACGATCTTCTTGGGCCATGGCACAGAGGTTTATTTGAGAAAAGCTCAAGTTAGGTCAATTCCTGAATTCAGGTCAATGGCAAATCCAACAATTCTCTCAAGTGAGCAATCTGCTGAAACTTAGGATCCGCGTCAACGCCATGGGGATTGAAATAAATCGATCGCCACCCCGCATCCATGGCTCCTGCCACATCGCATTCCAAATCGTCCCCAATCATAATGGCCGATGATGCATTCGATTCCGCAATCGCGATGCTTGCATCAAACGCTTCTCGTCGGGGTTTTTTGTACCCCAAGGCGTCGCTGGTCAGTACTTTCAAGAAATAGGGAGACAAGCCTGAATTTTTCATTTTGATGTGTTGCACTTCCTCAAAGCCATTGGTGAGGATGAACATGCGATGGCCCCGCTCATTCAAGGCCGCACAAACCTCCATCGCACCATCGACCAAGGCGGTGCGGTAAGGAGCACGTTTGACATAAGCCTCCCCCATTGATTCTGCCAACTCATCCATTCCTTGGAAGGAAGGGATGCCTAGTTTCTCAACGGAACGTTTAAACCGCAGCGGACGAAGCTGCTGCTGGGTCAAGGTGCCCTCGCGGTATGCCTTCCAACAGCGCTCATTTTCCACTTCATAGACGGCAATGAACTCCTCTGCCGCAAAATCACCGGGGATTCGCGGAGCAGCGAGCTCATCAAAAATCTCATGCAAAGCCTCGCGGGAATTGCGATCAAAATCCCACAAAGTGCGGTCGAGGTCAAAAAATAAGTCCGGTAGCATCGTTTGGAATTAAAAGGATTGCAACCCTGCGTTAATCGTTGGCTACGAGCCAAGAAAGGGAGGTTAAAACAAACGACCAAATAACGAAAGCAAGCATCAATAAGGCCGGCATGCGCGCGTCCTTGCTGTGGTACTTGGATGCGAGTACCGATGAAATGGGCACCGAAATCAGACCCGAAACCACCAATAACCCCCACAGACCAAATCGTTTTCGAAATCGAACCCAACGACGGCGACCCGGCGTAAAGACCGGCCCTTTGGAGCCCTTTTCGCCACGCCAATCTTTCCACTTACCAAAAAGCCACTTTCCAAAATAGAAAAACAGCAATACCCCGAATGCTGATCCTATGCTGCAAATCAGCACGGTCGGCAACCAGTCAATGCCCCGACCAATCATGATGGATGGCGTTACGATGAACTTCGCCACGGCCGCTAACATCCACAATATGGTCTCAATCGGTCCCGGCATCTCAATTCATCTTTGTGCCAAATGCCAAATCACCCGCGTCACCCAAACCTGGATGGATGTATCCCTTAGAAGTCAACACAGAATCTATTTCACCAACCCACAAATGGCCATTTTTGGGCAAGGCTTCGAGGATCTTGTTGACTCCCTCTTTGCTGGCAATGACCGCTGCAACATGAATTTGAGCGGGCATGCCAAATCGCTTGATGAGCAAATCCAAGACTTGCGCAAGCGAAGCTCCTGTGGCCAGCATGGGATCCGCCAGTATCAGCGTTCGGTTCTCAAGGCTCGGGGAACTCACCGCTCCAATACCAATGGTGAAGGAGTCGTGATTGTCGTCAAGGTATTCGCGACGGGCAGAAACAAATGCATGGTCAGACTGGTCGAAAACACGACTCAAGCCATCATGCATGGGCAAACCCGCGCGCAAAATGGTTCCCAACACCGGCGGTTCGGACAACCGCTTCACGGCTGCCTGGCCCAAAGGCGTCTGCACAGTGCCAGACTCAAACTCCAACGTTTTCGCTATTTCATATCCCATGCATTCCCCCATGCGCGCCAAATTCATCCGAAAGCGAGCCCGATCCGATTGCCATTCATTGTCTCTCAATTGAGCGAGGATTTCATGGGAAATTCCGGGTGATTCACTGAGGTTATGTAACATGGTCTATCTAATTAACGGATGCGTTTCAGCATTTCCTTGTACATCAGCCGCCACCCCTTCCATTCGCCTGTATCGCTCACAGATTCATTGTGCCAAAGCAAACGCATGGTGCCGCCGACTTCGCGCACGGCATTCGACAACGCAACAACGTGATCAATCGCCATTTCGGGGGAGACTTGAAGGTAGCGCATAAAGGTCGCATCCATCGCACCGACCGGATGCAATTCCAAGTTCATTGTTCTTTCCGCCTCCACATCGTAAGCAGGGTAGGCGCGTGACATCCCTCCCCGAAAACCCGGGACATCGGCATATCCGAGGGAATGATCCTGTTGGATGCCCAACGCTTCCAATCGTTTCCAACTGGATTCGGGCCGTTGCAGCAAATAATGCTGCCGCGCGCGAACCACGGATTCCCCGGTAATCTCCTCCAGCCGTTTGATTTCATTCTGCATGGTCAATGACGACGTCGATTCATGGGCCGCAAAACCGGGATGTATCCCCACATTAGCGGAAGTATGCAACGATCGAATTCGCATTTGGAGGCCATGTGATTTCCAAGACACCCCACGATCATAACGACCTCGGTTAGCGAGCAAGAAGAAGTACGTTGCTTTCATTCCTGCTTCTCGATGCTGCTGCTCCAACCAATCGTACGTGTCATAAGCGTCTTCTTGAATGCCGCGCAAGACTTGAATGCGATCTCGGAATCGAGACCAACGGCCTTTGACTCCATCTTGGGCTGCCGCGGCAAAGGTCATGAATGGGGATCGATGCTTATAAGCAAATGCACTATCTACGTCGACGGTGGGGATGACACGATAAACGGATGGAGTGAATGCAATGCCGTTTGACTTGGCCCAAGCAATGGCTCGAAATTCGACTTCGGGACGCTCCAACCACCCTTCCCGATGCGCCCATGATTTCCGCCCTTCCAATCGTCCAAAGGCATCGCGATCCGTGCTCGAAAAACGGAAGTCATCCAAACAAGTCGTCATCCAAAAAGCCCAACTCCACCAATCACTGAAAACGATTTCGTCTGCATCCGATTGCGACCGCACTCCAAATGGCAGACGTGTCCCGCCAGGCGTTGCTTCGGGGGTTGCATCCGACCAAATCCAAGGAGGAACCTGAGCACCCGATTGATTCAAGAGGCCAGCCGAGGGAATCCAGGCAATTCGATGGGCTGAGCCTTCTTCACGTTCACCGCCATACTGAACTTTTCGGTGTGGACTCGCAAGCCAATCCGAACGGTCAGAAGCCCAATGATGCGGACACCCCAAGATCACCTCAAACACCAATTGAGCTACATAACGATGACGTGCACTCGGGCCATCGGCATCATCCGCCAACCAAATGATTATCGATTCAGCCATATGACCAAAGAATTCACCATTTTTTGGGCCGCTCTACCATCCCCGTAAAGTGGGAGATCATAATCAAGTGCTCGCTGTGATTGCTGCAATTTCAAATGAGCCGCTGGCAAAGCGTCAGGATTAGCACACAACGTGGCAAAACCACTGGCAACAAGTTCGGTCCATTCCGTGGAATCACGCAAAATCAATGCTGGGCGTTTCATGAAAAACGCTTCTTTCTGGAGCCCTCCTGAATCGGTCCAAACCTCATCCACCTCTTTTAACCATTGGAGAATTTGCAAATAACTCGCAGGTTCGAAGGGTTCGATGCTTCGTTCTTTCAATGCGCGCTTCCACGCATCTCCCCATTCCGCCATCAGTCCCTTTCGCGTCCTTGGATGGACCGGGAAAATCACCTGAACACCCTGGTCCTGCACCTGCTTGCCTATGGCCTCAATCCACTTCCGCAAGGCCTGTTGGTCATCTACATTCGATGGACGGTGCAAGGTCAATAAAATCTTCCGCGTTTGATCGGCTTTGTTATCGACCGGTGCACCTCCAAATAAACGCGCGGTATCCAACATCAAATCGCCCACTGCTTGAACCAGCAATCCAGGGCGATTGTCCGTGAAAATCCCTTCCGATGCAAGCTGTTTGATCGAAGATTCCGAAGGACAGAACAAAACATCACTCAGTTGATCCGTCAATATTCGGTTGTGCTCCTCTGGCATTCGACGATCAAAAGAACGCAAGCCTGCTTCAATGTGCACCACGGGAACTTGAGCACGCGAAGCAGCCATCGCTGCTGCTAAGGTCGAATCCGTATCACCAAACACCACCACAGCATCCGGTTGATGCGCTTCAATGGCATCGCTAACACCCCGCATCATTTGCCCCATTCGAATGAATGGATCTGCAGCCACCTCAAGTTGCACATCGATTTTTGGAAGATCCAACTCTTCCTGAAATCGCCCCGACATGTTGTGCGAAAAATGCTGACCCGTATGGAGCAACACTTGCTCAAGCTGGCCTTTCTGCGCTTCCACCGCATGGCTAAATGCCGCAGCTTTCATCAGCTGAGGTCGAGCTCCAACAATGGTTAGCAGTGTTTTCAAAACAGAATGATCGTTACAATTCGCCAGCATCGGCGAAGCTAAAATAGTCGTCACCCGCAACAATGAGGTGGTCCAACAACGGACAATCCAACATTTTTCCTGCCCAATGCAGATTTTTTGTGAGTTCGCGGTCCGCTCGACTTGGTCTCCTATTGCCTGATGGATGATTGTGAACCGCTACGATTGCCGCGGCCCCCATGGCCAATGCTTTGGAAAAGATAATCTTCGGATCTGCAATCGTTCCTGTCAGGCCTCCTCGGCTGACCATGACTTCACTCATGACCGCATTGGAGCGATTCAACAGCAACAGCCAAAACTCTTCGTGTCCGAGGTCCGACAACCTCAATGAAAACCGGCGGTAAAGATCTTTGGAACAACGGATCACCTCAACGGTTTTTTTTCCTTGAGACGCGACCTGCCGCCTCCGACCCAACTCCAAAGCTGCTGAAATCTGAACCGCCTTCGCCATGCCAATTCCCTCCACCAACGTGTATCCCTGTGGGGGCATTTTTGACAACACCGCCAAGTCCCCGCTGGCGACATTCAGTAATGCCTGAGCTACCTCCTGCACAGGACGTCCTCGCACACCCGATCCAAGCATGATGGACAAAAGCTCTCTATTCGTCATTGCCTGAGCCCCTTCCAATATCATTTTCTCGCGTGGCCTCTCCCTCTCTTTCTCCATCTTGTATGCTTAACGAACCCCTTGGAAAGCGAATCTTGCTGAAAAACTTGAGCAAAAAAAAGCCTCCTGTTTCCAGGAGGCTAATCAATGCGTTATGTCGACAGCTCAGAGCTTCGATACGTGAACGGTCAAACTCGATTTGAGGTTGGACGCTTTATTCTTGTGGATAACATTGTTCTTCGCAAGCTTGTCCAACATGGCCGAAACCGTTGGAAGCATCTCTGCCGCTTTCTTGGGGTCCGTAGTTGCCCGCAACGCACGAACGGCATTTCGGGTCGTTTTGTGCTGGTAACGATTACGAGCTGCTTTCGTGCGATCGGAACGAATGCGCTTCAATGAGGATTTGTGATGGGCCATGTGCTTTCGACTGAATTTTTCCCTAAGGGGGTGCAAATATAATGGAGATTACAGTCTATGCAAGCATCGAACCCATTGAAATTCAGGAAAAACAGAAAGGACGCACCCCTGCGTCCTTTCACCCTAACAATCTACTTGTTTTCCAAGGCGATGCCTGCAAACTTCGCGTTGAATTACCGTGCAATATTACAAATAAACTCTTCTAATTGTATTTTTTCCTAGCTGAATAATTATTTTTCTTCCACTAATAACCAAAAACAAGCATCCGATTCACCTCATACAAGTGACCAAATCGGGTTTGATTGTATCTTGCAATCCCGTTCATGCTTCAATTCTTGCTCTTTCGCCTCCCCCGTTTTCCCTCAATCACCTTGGTCTTGTTGGGGATGATTTCCCAAACGATTGGTGCGCAAGAAACCGCAGAATTCACGAATGCTTCTGTGAGCGCCAATGTGAATGAGCTCGGCCTGCATCATGCCGCAGCGGTAGCAGACTTTGATGGCGACGGCTGGGAAGACATATATGTCGCAACCAAACAAGGGCCAAATCACCTCTTTCGAAACACCGGAGGCATGCACTTTGAAGAAGTCGCTCAGGCCGCTGGAGTAGATGATCCAGGAAATAGCAACGCGGCCGTTTGGGCCGACTTCAATAACGATGGCTGGCCCGATTTGATCACTGGAAATTACTTGGACGCCAATCGGCTCTTTCTCAACAATGGCAATGGCACGTTTGACGATGCAACCGATGCCTACAACTTTGGCAATGAAGGTCCTTGTCGCAGCCTACATGTAGCTGATTTCGATGGGGATGGTTGGCTAGATGTCTATGTGGTGAACATGAACAGCCACAATGCCATGTACCGCAACTTGGGTGGTCAAGGGTTCCAAAATGTAACGTTTCCAACCGGGACGGTGGATACAGGCATTGGAATGGGCTGCGTCTTTTTTGATTCCGACAACGATGGTGATCAAGACCTCTACGTCACTCATGACGGCAATCAGGTCAATAAATTTTTTGAAAACAATGGAAACGGCACCTTTTCCGAAAACGCAGTAGCCGTCGGTTTGGATTACCAGGGAAATTGCATGGGTGTGGATGTGGCAGACATCAACCACGATGGCTGGCTAGACCTGTACATCACCGATTTGTACCCCAGCGAATTGTTTCTCAATAACGGCGATGGCACCTATACCCCCATTGCCGATTCAGCCGGAGTCGATGATTCTGGAATGACATGGGGATGCGCCTGGTTTGATTATGATCTGGACACGGAATGGGACTTGTACATCGTAAATGACCATGCATTCGCCCCCACTCCGAACAGGTTGTACCGGGGCATCGGCGATTTAACCTTTGACTGGGTGAGCGAGGGCGACCCGATACTGGAACACAACCATTCCGATTACGGACTGGCAACGGGAGATTTTGACCGGGACGGCGATTTGGACTTGGCGATTGCAACAACGGGATCTTCGACACAACCGGGGTTTCAGATTCTGGAGAATCAAAATGAATCGGGCCACTTCATCGGATTTGAATTGGAAGGAACAGCCTCCAATCGTTCGGCCATAGGAGCACGCGTCGAGGTTCACTTCGACGGTAAAACACGCATGGACGAGATCAATTGCGGGCAAGGCTACTCCGGGGCTAGCTCGTTCATTGTTCACTTTGGACTCGGAGAGGCAATGGAGGTGGATTCCATGAACATTCGCTGGCCCAGTGGCGTGATTAGTGCGCATGGCGCCTTTTCTGCAGACAGCGTTTATCAAATTCTTGAACCTGGATCACAACCCTGGTTTCAATTGGGATGCACAGAATCGTTCGCATGCAATTACAACATCGCCGCCCAAACGAATGACAACTCATGCTTTTATCCAGAAGCGGGGTTGGATTGCAACGGAATGCCCCTCGAGGGTTGGCCGACGCTAGCGACGCACAGTGTCGCACGGCTTTGGAACGAAGCCTTGCTGATTGGCATTCGAAACGATCGGGCCCGTCCCACGGTCCACGCTCGAAATTTATGGCATCAGTCCGCTCTTGCCTATGATGCTTGGGCCGCTTGGGCCACCCCAAGTTCCATTGCTCCCCAACCTTGGCTGCTGGGAAACACCGTGGGTGACTTTGCTTGCAACTGGGATTCTCTGGCGCAGGTTGAAAATAGTGCAGAGCGCAAAGCGGCGCGGGAGCGATCCATCAGTTATGGCAGCTACCGCTTGATGCTCCACCGCTTCGAAAATGCGCCACGCCGCGATCGCATCATGACACATCTCCATTCGCAGATGGAGCAACTCGGCTATGACACCGCCTTCCATTCTACAGAATACACCACTGGCAATTTGGAGCACGACGCGGGTGCACTGGGAAATTACTTGGCCGAACAGTACATCTCCTTTGGCCTTCAAGACGGCGCTTTTGAAGAAATTGATTACCAAAACACGTATTACAACCCCGTGAATTGGAACCTCGTCATGGACGAACCCGGGAACCCGAATATGTTCTTCCCAAACCGATGGCAACCTCTGCAATTGGCAGAGTTCATTGACCAATCCGGCAACGAAGGCACCAACGCATCGCCTGATTTTTTGAGTGCCGAATGGGGAAATGTTCAGCCCTTCGCCATGGATGCAAGCGACACCACCGTTTACAGCCGATTTGGGAGTGATTATACCGTCTACCACGCAGCACCTTCCCCACCCCTCATTTATCCAACAGAAGACACGGACCTCGAAAGCGACTACAAATGGGGACATTCCTTGGTGAGCCTTTGGTCCAGTCATTTGGACCCCACCGATTCTACCGTCTGGGACATCAGCCCCGGTGCATTTGGGCTGAATGGGTTCATTCCGGCTTCTTTGGAAGAGGCTCGCAGCTACTACCAATCTGAAAGTGGCCTGATCCAAAATTCCGGGACTACAGCGGGCCATTCGTTCAACCCGGCCACCGGCGAACCCTACCTCGCTCAGGAGGTATTGCGCGGAGACTTCACCCGTGTTTTGGCCGAATTCTGGGCTGACGGTCCGGATTCTGAAACGCCACCAGGACACTGGTTTACCTTATTGAACTATGTCAATGATCGTCCAGAATTGGAGCGTCAGTGGCGTGGGAATGGTGAGCCACTCGCCCCTCTCGACTGGGATGTATTGGGGTATTTCGCCATGGGTGGCGCCATGCATGATGCCGCGATTTCCGCTTGGAGCAACAAAGGCTGGTACGATTATGTGCGTCCGGTCTCGGCCATTCGATGGATGGCCGATCGTGGTCAATCTTCCGACCCCGAGCAACCCAATTACCATGGCGCTGGTCTGCCGCTGATTCCGGGCAAAATCGAATTGATCACCGCTTCTGATCCGGTAGAATTGCGCGGAATTGAAAACGAATACGTGCATGAATTGAAAGTACTCGCCTGGCGTGGACCCGACTACATCGCTGTGCCTGCCTTGAACCAAGCGGGTGTGGGTTGGATACGCGCCAGCAACTGGTGGCCCTATCAACGACCGACGTTTGTAACCCCGCCATTTGCGGGTTACGTGAGCGGCCATTCGACGTTTAGCCGAGCCGCTGCGGAAGTTCTGTGCCTCCTGACCGGCGACGAATACTTCCCTGGAGGGTTGGGATCGTTCCCGATTGAGGCCCATGAATTCCTGGTATTTGAAGATGGTCCCTCTGCCGATTTTGAACTGCAATGGGCGACCTACCGGGACGCTGCGGATCAAAGTGCCTTGTCGCGCATCTGGGGAGGCATTCATCCTCCACAAGATGACTTTCCCGGTCGCGCGATCGGACAGGTAGTGGGAGTAGATGCCTTCTTACTGGCTGAAGCCTATGCCTTTCCACTGCTGATTGACCCCACAAATTGCGTCGGTGACTTCAACGCCGATGGGGTTCGAAACCTCTATGACCTATTGCTGCTTTTGGTTCATTTCGGTGAATTCACCGAAGGCGGAGGCAATGAGGCTCCTGCCCTACTGGACCTGGATGGAGATGGAGCAGTCAGCACGCCAGACTTACTCGGCTTGCTAACCGTTTGGGGGGTGCCCTGTTGAAACCGGAGTTGCTCAGTTCGCATGAACCACCAACTCATCCAAGAACAACCACGAGGCCAACGACGCAGCATCATGCCAAAGCGGACAAGGTCCGGGATTCAGCGCCTCGAATCGAATGTATTTTGCTCTTGAATTGACCGGTACGGCGATGCGAACAACGCCTTGGGTTTCATTTTGAGCGAACGCATCCGCTCCATTCCATTGGGTCTGTATGGACCAATCGCCCTTCCAATGTTCACCATCCAAAGACCATTGAAACCGCACCGAATCCGGAACAAAAATCCACGCGTCCTGGTAGAGGTAAAACTGCATGCTCAGGGAATCCACGTGCAGCTCCTCACTCAGGGACAATGTCATACCCATGTCTTCCCCTTGCGTTGCCTGCCAGCAACCATCGCGAAAATCCATGGATCCCAATCGGCCATCGGCCAACCCTTGTTGGCCTCCACCCGGATAGTACGTGTTCAATGCATGGTCCAATTCCACGGGCTGAAATGCCCCCGCATGTCCTGCTAGTGGAAAACGCCATGGTTTTCCAACCGCCACATCGTGCCGACGCAGCTCGACCACTAACGCTCCCTCTCCTGTGACTTCAAACGGCGCATCAAACGCCCGTGAAATCCGTTCTTGACTTCCCTTGGTTTCCCAAAACACATCCCCTCCAATGCCAGCAATTGCGCGGTCCAACCCCACCATGATCCGTTCGGTTTGCGCCGCAGCTTCGCAGGATAAGTCAATGGGAACCGCCTCCCAACCATAATCTACATTCCAAGCATCCAATCGGCTGTAATGCCAATCCATTCGTTCCTTGAAACTGTTCCAATCCCGTTGCGATTTTGAACTCCAAAGAACCTCGCTCATGGCCACAATGCGAGGAAAAACCTTGGAGTCTACCAATTCCTGCGGCGCCCGTTCTGACCACATGTTGCATTCACCCCCTAGAATTCGCCCGGAACCTTCGAGGCCCTCAGGCTCCGGTTCAAAGCCATAAACACGCTCCAAATCAATGGATTCCACGGGATAATCGAAGTAACAGTGCGAGGTAGGCGACATGATGGCATCGCGCCCCATCGCAACTGCATCGCGACCACCTTGCATGCCGCGCCAAGACTGCACAGTAGCACCATCGGGCAAACCTCCCTCCAAAATCTCATCCCATCCAATCAACTTACGTCCGTGGTCGGCCAGAAAAGAACCAATTTGAGTGATGAACCACGATTGCAATTCGTGCGCATCGTGCAACCCTTCCGCTTGGATGCGTCGCTGGCATTTCGGACACGATTCCCAGCGCACCTTCGGCGCTTCATCCCCGCCAATGTGGATGTATTCCGACGGAAACAGTTCCAAAACTTCCAACAGGACGGCTTCCAAAAATCGAAACGTCGTGTCTTCACCCGCGCAATAAATATCCTTGAATACTCCCCAATCATGCGGAACCTCCAACGAATCACCAGTGCAACTTAGCCAAGGGTAGGCCGCAATGGCGGCCCGGCTATGCCCGGGCAGTTCGATTTCAGGAATGACCGTGATATTCCGGTCTGCGGCGTACGCGACGATTTCACGGATTTGATCTTTGGTATAAAACCCACCGTGGCGCGAGCCGTCAGCTTCCGTTCGCCAAGCGCCAGTGGAGGTCAATTCCGGATACGCATCCACTTCAATGCGCCAGCCTTGATCTTCTGTTAAGTGCCAATGCAGGACGTTCATTTTGTGCAATGCCAAAAGGTCAATGGCGCGCTTGACAAAATCTGGATCCATGAAATGCCTGCAACAATCCAACAAAAGTCCACGGTGTTCGAACCGTGGCGCATCCGATATGGAAACATGTGGCAAGGCCCAAGTTCCCTCATTATCCGAATCTGGGGGCAACATCCAACGCAACGTGGTCAATGCATGAAATGCCCCTGCCTCCTCGCTCGCCTCAATGGACACTCCATCGTCATCGATGCGAAGCGAATACCCTTCGACGGCATATCCCACGGCACGTTCCATGCGAATAGACAACCCCTTAGGATGCGACTTTCCGGGCAACCATTCTTTCCAAACGGTTTGACGTTTGTCCCATTCGTTATCAATGGTCCAATGCCAATCGCCATTCCAGTGGGTACGTGCTGTGCTATCCTCTGCCCAATTGGCGGCAGTTGGCGCCGGAATGATCGCGCGCGTTATCGGGTGGGCCGCCGGCTGAATGCAACCCGACAGGACAGCCATCAGCAAAATGAAATGGCCCAACAATCTTGAATGTCCCATGCTCAAAGGTAATGCCCCTCAGCGCCTTAGCGGAACCACGCCGCGACTTCTTCCGCATTCACCGGAAAATCGCGCCCGTCAAAATACGCCGTGCTTCGATTGACCTCTCGCCGGCAGGACGCGTGAAATGAATGCGCACCGGCGCGCTGCCAATCGGCCAATTGATCGGGGCGAACCCCGCTCCCGACCGTGACATCAAAGCCCAAATGCAGCGCATGTTTGATGTTTTCTTTTCCTTGTACTGCCGTTTCAGCCCCCCCGCTGCTCAGCAGCCGGTGAATTCCAATGCGCTGAAGCGCATCCACATCCGACCTCCAATCCGCGCTGGCGTCGAGCGCCCGATGCACCACCAATCGATGCCCTCCAAATCGCATCGCCCACGCTTCCAATTGTTCAATATCGAGTCGAGATTGCCGATCCAGCCCCCCTACAACCGCGCGAACGGCTCCTGCTTCGAATGAAGCCGCGATCTGATCCGTCATCCAAGCCTTTTCAGCTTCATTGAAACAAAAATGTCCTGCGCGGGGTCGAATCAAAACATGGACCGGAACGCCCGCCACGACTGAACTTCGAATGTCCGTTTCGGGAGGTGTCAAGCCTCCACACGGCCAGTGGGCGCAAAGTTCCACTCGGTGTGCACCCGCGTCCCGAGCCGTTCGCACGTCGGCGGGTGTGCTTGCGCATACTTCAAGTTCAAAAGGGGCCAGAATTTTCAACCCTCGCTGCACCCCCGTCACATCGGCGATCCGGGTCAAATCCAACACCTCATCCTTAGCGTCAATCCATTCAATGGAAAGTCCAGAATCCACCATGTGCTGCACGGCCGTCGGCAGCTCCAACTCTCCGCGGGTCGGGTGCGGCCGCAACTCAGAAAGAAATGGCAAAAGCACGCCGGCGTTCAACCGAAATAAATTCATGGACACATGAACCGTCCCGGCATTTTTCTGCATCCGATCCACCGAATCCGAAGGGGGTTTTTCGACAATGGATTGGAGGTGATTGCCTCTCGCTTCCAAAATGGCGAAGTCCTTGGTTTTCTCCCGTGGCAAACCCAAATGCTCCCGGTCGTATGCCAAAACGGCTTGCCCGTTCGGTTCACTTCTCAATTTGGCCAATGACTGGCGTGTGGGCACATTGTCTCCATTGCAAAGCACGAACGCATGACCGGCTGCGACGGGATCTTGCTCGAGCGCACATTGCACGGCATGCGCCGTGCCAAGCGGTTCATCTTGCCTCGCCCAACCGACCTTCATTTTGAGGCCCGTCGGTGTTTCATTCCAATCCGTTACAAAGGGCTGGGTTATGGCATCATCCGGATGCAACACGACGGTCGCTTCAGTGAATCCCGCGCAAAGTGCTTGTTCCAGAATGAACTGCAACAAAGGTTCCCCTTGAGGTCCAATCCGGATCATCGGTTTCGGCCGATTCAATGCATCGTGTTCGAATGCCTGCAGGGATAGATTCGAATCCTTGGATGCATCGGCCGCGCTGCGTTTCATTCGCGATGCTCTTCCCGCTGCCAAGATCAAAATTCGATCACATCTCATGGCGTGAAGGTATCAATTTTTGGGGTGTTCCAATCGCACACCTTCTGCCCCCAGTGCAATCGGAATCGCCTGGCCTTGACCATTGGAAATCGCGGCAATCACGGCCGCTAAATGCTTGGAATGACAAAGCACAAAACCTGTCCCTCCTCCGCCTGAACCATTGATTTTTCCGCCCAATGCACCCGCAGCATGGGCACTTGCTAAAATACCATCGATGCGAGGGGTAGACACCTCAATGCCCTTGCTTAACCAATGATGATGCGCGAGCAGCAGCTTCCCAATTCCCTCCAAATCTGGGTCTTTTTGCGCCAGCTCCTTCGTGCCTTCTGCAGAGATACGCCGATTTTCCAAGGTGGTCATCATCAATCGTTGGTCCTCCGCATTCCAATGACTCGGAAAAAACGGCGGCCGCAGATTCCAATTGGATTGCCCCTGATCTTCCCATTCTTGCAGCAGCTCCAATCGACGGTCTTTGGCCCGTGCCAACACACCCAAGGTATCCTTGGCTTGATGGGAATCAAACAAGACCCAACAACCCGGAGGCTCCGAGAGAAGAGTCGTTTCAAACTCGGGATTAAAGGCGATGGACTGGGTGCCCCCCAACGCGCAAACGGTTTGGTCCATCATGCCACCGGGTTCATCAAACCACTCCACTTCTGCGCGCCAAGCAGAACGCGCAACCCATTCTTTCTGCCAACTCATTCCACTGCGCTCGGCCATCAAGGCACACCATGCCACCAATAGTGCAGAAGAACTACTGGCCCCAGCCCGCATTGGAATTTCGCTCGCGACGTGCGCATTCCAACCCCATTCGGGCAACCAGCCTTCCCGTTTCGCGAGGTGAAGGCCGATCAACCAATAGTCCCGTGGTTTCGGTTCCGGCAGGCAATCCAAATCATACGTGAATTGCTGGTCCAAATCTGCCAAGTGCAAATGCACAAGCCGATCCGTTCGTGTGGAACTTTCGATGGTTGCACGCAGATCAATGGCAGACGCAACAACGGGAAAACCAAGATAATCCTGGTGTTCCCCAAAAAGACAAATGCGGCCCGGGGCAGAAACCGAGCACTTCATGCACTGGAACGATTGATCCGTGCAATTGCTCCCACACAAACACCTGCAACCGCAGTGAGCAATCCGGCTGTTGCCATATCATCATAGAGCCAAGAGCCGACGGCAAACAATGCCGCATAAACTCCTACGCTGCCCAAGAGCATCGATAAAATTCCACGTGGCAGCGCCCAGCCCTCCTCCGGTTTGTCTCCGGAATCAGCTCCCGGACCATAACGCTTCCACCCCGGCCCACCCGGCCGCACTTTGGCAACGAAATGACGGAGGGTTTCTTCCGATTCTGGGGGCGTAATCCACGTTCCAATGATCCAAATCACGGTGGTGATCAGGGATCCCCAGACCAGTTTTTCGTGGGAGGCCCATGCCGTGTCAACCAAGTGGTCATGAACGAACGTGAAATAACCGGCCACAATCAAGGAACCTGCCATGGCTACTAACTCCGTCCAGGCATTGATCCGCCACCAGAACCAACGAAGGATGAACAATCCTCCAGTACCGGCTCCAATGAGCAACAGCAAATTAAAAGCTTGACCCGCATCGGTGAGCAGCAAGCCCAATCCACTTCCGAGAATGAGGGAGAGGATGGTCGTAATGCGACCGGCAGCCACCTGTTCCTTGTCCGTCGCATCCGGTCGTATGAATCGCACCCAAAAGTCATTGACCAAATAACTTGCCCCTAGATTCAATTGCGTGGACATGGTGCTCATGAACGCCGCAAGCAAGGAAGCCGCCACCAAACCCAAAAGACCCGGAGGAAGCAAAGAAAGCATGGCCGGGTAGGCCAAATCATGGCCTAATTTGTCTGCAGGAATGTCCGGAAATGCGGCCTGCAAATCACTTAATTCCGGAAACACCACGATGGACGCCAAAGCGATCAAAATCCACGGCCAAGGACGAAGCGCATAATGCGCAACGTTGAACAAAAGCGTAGCACCCATGGCATGCGACTCATTCTTGGCGCTGAACATGCGCTGCGCAATGTATCCTCCGCCGCCCGGTTCGGCTCCAGGGTAATAGCTCGCCCACCATTGAACCGCGAGTGGAACCAGAAGGATGGGGACCCATTGACTGGCATCATGCAGATCGGGGAGCATGGCCGTTTTCGTGGAAACTTCGGCATGGGCCAGCAAATTGGACAAGCCGCCAATGGCCTCCAAATCCAAAATGTAAATGCAGGCCCAAATGGACCCGATCATCGCCAACACAAACTGCACCAAATCGGTCAAAATTACTGCACGCAATCCTCCTAGCGCACTGTAAGAAAGCGTGATAACACCCGTAATGGCCAATGTCAACCAGCCGGGCCAACCCATCAAGATTCCGCCCAACTTGATGGCGGCGAGCGAAACCGTTCCCATGACAAGAACATTGAACACAAGTCCCAGGTAGAGCGCTCGGAATCCGCGCAAAACGGCTGCTGGTTTTCCGCCGTAACGCAATTCGTAAAACTCGATGTCCGTCAAAACGCCGGAACGATGCCAGAGGCGCGCATAAACAAATGCCGTGAGCATCCCTGTGAGCAGAAAGGCCCACCACCCCCAGTTGCCGCTTACGCCCTGCTCACGGACCAAGCCTGTGACCAAATTCGGCGTATCGGTGGAAAAAGTCGTAGCCACCATGCTGATTCCCAATAACCACCAAGGCATATTGCGACCGGCGAGAAAAAAACTTTTGGCATTTTTGCCCGCATCGCGCGAGGCCCATAAACCAATGACAAGCGCAAGGGCAAAGTATCCCACGACGATTGCCCAGTCCAGTGTTGTCAGCTCCATGTTACAAGAATAAGCAGGAACGAGGCAACGCGAGCGATGCTGTTTATAACCCGTGCTCCATTCGGGATTTTTTTGTCAAACCTTGAACCACACAAGCGTAGCTATGATCGAGCAAATCACGCGCTAAGCTCCATTCCACGTCCAGCTCAGCACTCACCGAATTCCAATGTTTTTTATTGAGGTGCCAACCCGGGCGAATGCCTTCAAATTGCTCCCGAAGCTCAATGGCCCGTTCGGGATTGCATTTGAGCGAAACGCCTCGAAAATCGTCCACATTGGCAATGGCGAACACCTTGCCAGCGACCTTCCATACCATGGTTTTCTCATCAAAAGGAAACGACTCTGTTACGGCCAATTTTGAAAGGCAGCGTTCGCGAATGTGTTCGAATTCAAAAGTTCTCATTGACTTGGGCAATTTCGACATTAAATTGCGGCGAATTCACACGAAACCAAATCACATGCGATTCACTACTCACATTTTGGGCGCTGCCCTATTGATGCCCTTGTTTTCAAGCGCACAATGCACTGATCTCTTCATTTCTGAGTACATGGAAGGAACAGGGAACAACAAAGGATTAGAATTTTATAACCCGACCAGTGAAGCGATCGACTTATCCGCTTATCAACTCCAACGATGGAGCAATGGCGAAGGCACAGCGACGGATTGGGTGGACTTGCTAGGTACCATCGAAGCATTCGGAACTTGGGTATTGGTCAATGGACAAACAGAAGATGTTGAGTTGGGTGGTGGCGCAATTTCACCAGCAGTCGATCCTGCCATGCAGGCATTTGCAGATCAATTGGACAATCCATACCCGGCCCCTACTTATATGAACGGCGATGACGCCTTGGTATTGGTCAAAAATGGTGACAACGTGGTGGACATTTTCGGCAAGCCAGGCGAAGATCCTGGGGTGGCATGGACCAACGACGAAGCCAATGGCTACATCGACATCGGAGATGGCGCCACTTGGCTCACTTCCAACCACACGTTGCGCCGCAAATACGAAGTCCAGCAAGGCGTTACCGTTCCCCCGATCAGCTTTAATACATTCGCAGAATATGACACACTCGCTGTGAATACTTGGGATGGACTGGGCAGCCACAGCTGCGCTTGCAATCCGAGCCAAGTAGAAACAATGACACAAAGCATTGTTACTTCGGTGTATCCCAATCCTTCACTCAATGGCACGATCACCCTCGAAGCGGACCAATCCATTGAGCGGGTCTCGATTTTTGGCGTCCAAGGTGCACTCGTCTACGATCAACGCAACGAAACCGCGGCACTCCGATGGACCATCGACAACCTACAAGCGGGTGCTTATTTGGTCCAACTGCATTTCGCGGGAGGACGCACGTTTGCCCACCAAGTGTTGGTTCGATAATTCATGTGGAGGTCAATCTTTGTATTCGCAGCGCTCGCGATTGGCGCGCTGTCTGCTGCTGCCCAAACGGGAACCTTGACAGGCATTGTCTCCGATGCCATCACCGGTGAAGCCCTGATTCAAGCAACCGTTCGCATTGGAAATACGGGTGTCGCGACAGACTTTGATGGCAAATACGCCGTGAGCTTGCCATACGGCAGTCACGAAATCACCGTGCAGTACATCGGATACGAATCCAAAACACGGACCATCGAAGTCAACCGGCAATTAGTGCAATCCAACTTCAAGTTGAGCACGATTGTATTGCAAGAAGCTCAGGTAGTCGCAGATGTTGCGATCGAGCGTGAAACACCGGTGGCATTTTCCAACATCAAACCGGTTCAAATCCAAGAGGAATTGGGATCACAGCCGATCCCGATGATTCTGAATTCAACGCCCGGCGTTTACGCTACACAAGCGGGTTCAGACGATAACGGTCCTTCTATATCCATCCGAGGTTTCAAACAGCGAAACGTCTCTGTCCTCGTAGATGGCATTCCCGTCAACGACATGGAAAGCGGAGCGGTATTCTGGAACAATTGGTTTGGCCTTGATTTGGTGACCCAAACCATGCAAGTTCAGCGAGGACTCGGCGCATCCAAACTCGCACTTCCAGCCATCGGCGGCACAGTCAACATCGTAACCTCTGGCATTGAATCGTCGCGAAAAACTTCTGTCAAGCAGGAATTCGGGAGCTTCGGATTCAGCCGAACTTCGATTGGGCACACCAGCGGTCGATTGGACGGCGGATGGGGATACACCATGGCGGGCAGTTTCCAGAATCGCCAAGGCTATTTCCAACAAGATTATAACCGTGCATTCTTTTACTATGTGAAGGTGCAGAAAGCCCTCGGCAACCACACACTTTCTGTAAGTGCCACGGGCTCGCCGTCTCAAAACGCGGCAAGGGGATACCAACAGCGCATTGCGACCCACAACAAGGAATACGCGCGCTCGTTGTTCGAGGGAACCGATGAAGAATACGCCGAATTGATGGCATACAGCCAAGGCTACGATGGCATTTTCAATGATGGCACATTGCTGCAGCAAGAGGAATTGGCTGCATACGACTCATTGAATCAGGCCTACGGCTATGGATCTTCTGATGATTTTGAAGAAATCGTTTCTTCCACCGACTTCATCGATACCACGGGAATAGTAAGCTACGGCGACACCTACAATGTGCATTGGGGTGAGGTCAATGATAACGTGCTATACGAGCGCCAGAACAAGTACCACAAACCCCTCTTCTCGCTCCGTCACAGCTGGCGAGCCACGGAAAAGTTGTACATCTCCAACATGGCGTATGCCAGTTATGGCTTTGGTGGAGGAACACGGCTTGAAAACAGCTTGGGAGGAGGCGACTACACGGCGAATGGCCAAGTTGACTTCCAAAAGTTCTACAACTCCAATACGATTGGCGGACTCTTCGGCCCACCCATTGATCCGACTTACAGCGATTCATTGCTCAAATCGGGGCGCATCATGCGAAAGCTATTCAACAACCATTACTGGTATGGATTTTTGTCCACGTTTCGGCACGAAACTTCAGAACAAGTCACCTTATCTGGCGGATTGGATTTCCGCACCTACCAAGGCGAGCACTACGCGGAAGTATTTGATTTGCTCGGTGGGGACTATTTCGTCGACACGCGCAATGCAAATGCCGAATCGAACATGCGCATGGTTGGTGACAAAATTGGCTACCACAACGACGCCTTTGTGCGTTGGGGTGGTGCTTTTGCGCTGCTCGAGTACAAAGGGTACCTCTGGAATGCGTTCTTCAACGTGAGCGGTGTCACCCAAGGCTACAAAAGCGTCGATTATTTCGCTGCAGCCAATGAAGATGGCACCGACAAGACCAGCGGATGGAAATGGCTACCGGGATTCACCCTCAAAACAGGAGGCAATTACAACCTTTCCGAATACGCGAACACCTTCGTGAACCTGGGACACCTCAATCGAACCCCGGTTTTCCGAAACGTGGTGGACTTCGAAAACAAGTTCGTGGAAAATGTCGAAAATGAACGCATCAACTCTGCGGAATGGGGTTACAGCTTTAGCAAGTACCCATTTAGCGTAAACGTCAATGCCTACTATACCGACTGGCAAAACCGACCGCTCCAATCCTTGCTGCGATTCGAAACGGTTGAGGGTGACATCGTTCGCGCCAATGTAAATTCCATGAGTGCCTTGCACAAAGGCCTCGAGACAGATGTCGCATGGCAGCTAAACCCTCGACTCACCATTGAAGGCTATGCCAGTTTGGGCGATTGGCGCTGGACCAGCTCTGAAGATAGCCTCGTGCTATTGGACGACGACTCAAATCTCCCCTACATCGACGTAGAGGGCAATGTAGCCATCGTTCAATACAACGCCGAAGGGGTTTCTGTGGGAGATTCACCCCAGAGCCAATACAGCGTCTCGCTGAAATACACGTACAAGCAACTTTATTTGAAACCGCGTTTTACCGTTTTCAGCCGGCACTTTGCGGACTTTGATCCCTTCAGCTTGAACGGCGAAAACGAAGGGCGGCAGTCTTGGCAGATTCCAACCTACGGATTGCTTGATCTTCACGCGGGTTACCGATTGGATCTCAATGGGACCAACATGGATTTCCGCTTGAGCATTTTCAACCTGCTCAACACCGTTTACCTCAGCAACGCACAAAACAACGATGCGTACGGTGAATGGTACTTTACAGACGCCGACCGCAAATACGCCTTCAGTGAAAACAACTTCGACGCTGGCTCCGCTAGTGTCTACATGGGGTATGGATTCCGAACCAATTTATCTGTTCGCATCCGCTTCTAACCCAACCATCTCGATTGACATGAAAACATCACTCCTCTCCTTCTGCTTGATTTTAATCGCTTCCACTTTGTGGAGCCAAACAGATATCTTGGACGCTCGCACCAATTACGGCGTTGGGCAAACTGTCACCGTCACGGGCATTGTGACCTCCGACGGCAACTTGGGCATCGTACGTTATTTACAGGATGAAACTGCCGGCATCGCCCTCTATCCCGGCGGCGACTGGTCCCAAAATGGATTTGCAGATCCACAGCCGGGCGACGAATTGATCATGACCGCACAATTGAGCGAATACAATGGCTTGCTTGAAGTGGGGCCCGATGGCATCACGCAAGTCGAAGTCATCTCAACAGGCAATCCTCTTCCCGAAGCGCAGGTCATCACGCCAGCTGAGATGGGCGAAAACCTGGAAGGCGAAATCGTCTACATCCAAGGAGCGGTATTCACCAATGGAGGAACAGTCATCACGGGCAATAGCACGTTCAGCTTCAACGCGAGCGGCGAAGACGGAATCATTTATGTGCGGAATGACAACGAATTGGTGGGTCAGGTTTTGCCCGCAGGCGAAGTAGACCTCTACGGCATCATCTCTCAATTTACGTTCGATGGGTTTGGAGGCTATCAGCTCCTTCCCCGTGGAAGTGAGGACCTCGTCCCCACCTCTGCAATCAATCTGAGCACACAGGTCGACCAGACCAACATCACTACGAGCAGTTTTGATTTGAACTGGTCCACTGATGTTTTGGGCGATTCCCATGTGGAATACGGACTGACCCCAGACCTTGGGATGGAAATTGTAGTGGACGAGCAGGTGCTCAATCACACCATCGGCTTGGAATCCCTCGAAGCGGGAACCATTTACTACGCTCGTGTTTTGTCCATTGCAGGCGAGGACTCCACCGCCTCAACGATCCGTCCCTATGCAACAGTCTCTGAGTCTCCAGGCTACATGCGAGCCTATTTCACGAGGGAAGTCGACAACAGCGTTGCGACCATAGAGGAAGCGCAGACCTTAGGGACCAATACCAATGACACCATTGCTGCGTACATCGGAACGGCTCAAAACACGTTGGAAATTGCAGCATACAATTTGAACAATTCCGCGATTGAAGCGGCCATCAATTTGGCGATCTCCAATGGCGTTGAAGTCCGTTACATCGCAGAAGGGCAGAACGCGAACTTGGGCCTGAGTGCCATCGATGAAAGCATGCCTGTCCACTTCCGAACGGACGGCGAAGGCAGCGGAATGCACAATAAATTTATTGTTGGCGATGCCGACAACACCGAGCGCGCCTTTGTATTGACCGGCTCCACCAACTTCACCACGGGCAACCTCAATACAGACCCCAACAACGTGATCATTTTGGGCGATCAAAGTTTGGCGCGTGCGTACCGGCTCGAATTTGAGGAGATGTGGGGATCCAATGGCATGGAGCCCGACCCGTCCAATGCGAAATTCGGTCCTTCAAAGACCATCAATACACCGAAGAAATTCATCATTGGAGGAAGCCCCGTAGAACTGTACTTTTCTCCCACTGACGGAACCACTTCCGCTATTCTCGACGCCATCGAATCCACAGATTACGACTTCTCATTTGCTACCCTCGCCTTTACGCGAAATGATCTCGGGGCTGCGGTGATCGAAGCCGGTTCAAGCTTGTTCGTGAATCCACGAGGAGCAATGGAAGACGCGGGGTCGACGGGGTCTGAATTTGAGACCTTGGTGGATGCAGGAATCGAAGTCTATTCGCACGTTGGCATTTCTGGACAGTTGCACCACAAATATTGCATTGTTGATCAAAGTGAACCCCTCTCTGATCCCACAGTGGTGACCGGTTCACACAACTGGTCAACCACCGCTGAAACGACCAACGATGAAAACACATTGGTCATTCACGATGAGCGCCTTGCCAACCTCTACTTCCAAGAATTTACAGGACTATTGAATGCAATGGGCGTAGGCATCACAGAATTGGCAACAGCCGAAACCTTGTGCCACATCTTCCCTAATCCGGCAGACTCACGCATTGCAATCCAGGTCAAGGACATCCGATCCATTGGACAAGAATTGGTACTGCGGGATGCGAGCGGTCGCATCGTCTTGCGGGAATCCATTGCTTCCATGACGCAAGACATTCTCATTGGTCATCTGACTTCCGGTGTGTACCTCGTGCAATTCGGATCAAGCATGCCCACACGTTTGGTCGTTCGCTAATGCTCGACTGCGTTAACGCAGCAATGAGAATGACCCTGTGATCACCCGCACAGGATTGTCGCTCGGAGCATACGATTGTTCCCCTTCAACGGTATTGATGATCAAATCATCATTGCCTTGGAGGATGCGCAGTTCGTAGTAATAAGTGCCTTCTGATGCCTCATCGGCATTTGGCGCCCAACCGGCTGAAGCACCAAAGTTTTGGGATGAGTATAGTAATTCACCCCAGCGGTTGAAGATGCGAATAGAGCTGCCGGGATAAGCATCCAATCCCTCCACATAAAACGCCTGGTTCAGTGCGTCTCCATTGCTGGGGGTAATCACATTTGGAAGGGTCAGACTGCATTCTTCCGTTAGAACGACGAATGAGCCTTCCCCCAAGTAGCATGCGGGGACTGTCGATATGACCACGCTGTACGTTCCATCGCCCATTGTTTCCATTCCCGCACCTTCGGCTACAATGGGGGCGCCGGCCATATCATATGACCACAAGTAGGTGTAGGCTGTATTCGTAGGTTGCGTCACGACCGAATTCACCGACAGGGAGGCATTGTCATCAGGACAGAGTATGACCTCTTGGGCGTCCCAGCCCAATGGCGGTTCCAGGACGGTCAAATCCAAAGCGGCAAATCCTTCACCGATGTTTCCGCATGGATCTTCTATGCCATTGGCCTGATCCGTCAAACGCAGCAGATAGGCCCCGCTGGTGACGATTGTTCCATCCAATTCGAGCTCAAACACCGAAGCCAAATCACCCGCGAGATCCAAAGCCGTCGCGCTGCTAAATGTGTACAATTCCCCGGCTGGGCCTTCCAACTCAAAATCCTCCGGCTCCACAGTGGAAAGCAACACCGATTCGTCGAGCGTAACCGTATAAAGCTGCAATCCACAATCGGTCACGCAAGCGTCCGGAGCGGGTGGAACTTCATCGTACAAACTCGCCGTAGACTGGCTAAAATCGATGGTATACCCTTCGAGGCTGTTGGTCCAATTCATCACGACTAAAGCGTAGGTTTCGCCCGCTTGAACGGGCAAGTCAGCGTTGAACGCGGGACCATTGAAATTGCCCGGGCCATTGCTCGAACCTGTTCCTCCATTGGCAGTGGAAATACCGGTCGCACCATTGGGCTCGGGAGGGGCCAGGCCAAAGGAATTGCAACCGACCTCTGGAGACAGAATGGGCGTCCCAATTCCCTCACATCCGCCGGTGGTAATGTCAAACATACCCCAATCATAGTCGTCCATCGGATTCAACGGATCGATGATGAAGCTTAATAAGCCATCCTCCTGAACCGTGAACGTGTACCACAAGCTGCTTTGCTCCAAGCTCGCATTGCAAGCACCCGTGTACTCATAAATATCGCCTGTATTCAATGTGGCCTCTGTTTCCGTGTACAAATCCCCGCAGAGAAAAACAGCTCCCGAACAGTCACTGATGGTCTGTGCTGCAATCGTTTGGATACCCAAAAAAAACAGAAAGACAATAGAAGCCAGAAAACTTCGGGATTGTTGGTGATGTGGGCGTTTCATTGCTTCGCAATGCATTGGTGCTCAATGTAAACAAAAAATCAACGCGCTAAAAAGGGTTGCTCAACCATTCGCTGGTGGTCATCAAAGTATCATTGAAAGTAATCAGGAAATCGACCAGCGCTGACCGTTCCTCTGCCGAAAGGCTCAACTGGTAAGGCTCTTGTCCAGGAACACCAAAGCCATTGACGCTCAAACGTTCGTCCAAATATGGATGATCCTGAATGCCATCCGCATAAAAGTCAATCACTTCATGCAGCGTTGCAAACCGACCATCGTGCATGTAAGGTGCCGTTAATCCGATGTTCCGCAGGGAAACCGTTTTGAACCGTCCATCATCATAAGGATCATCACTCAACGAACCGATGCCCCCGTCTCCAGCTGCCGCATAATCCAACTCGAGGCCATTTACAAAGGGTTGTGTCGAGAACAAATTCAATCCGCTATGGCATTGATTGCATCGGGTATCACCGTTGAAAAACAAGTCCTTCCCCATGGTTTCCGATTCCGAAAAATTTACAAATCCATTCGAGCGACCGGCATCATACCGCGACGAATAGGACCGCATGCACATGAGGAATTGAGCCAGTGCAGAAGCCACGCGATCCGAATTGATCTCCTCAGAACCGAATGCCGCTTCAAATAACGCCGCATAATAAGGTTGCTCCATGAGTCGCACAGGCAATTCTGCCAGGCTCAGCGCCATTTCATCCGGATGAGCAATGGGTTCTAGAACCTGTTGCGCCAATCCAACTGTACGCATGTCCCAGAAAAACCGTCGTTGGTATCGAAAATTGAAAAGCCCCATGGCATTTCGCACGGTGGGCACACCCGATACTCCTACCGACTTTGCTTCGCTATCCGCAAAGGCATTGGCTTGGGCGTGACAAGAAGAACAACTCACCGTGCCATCTGCAGACATAGAAGGATCGTAAAATAGCACGCGACCGAGCGTCGCCCCCGCATCGGTGACCTCGATACCAGAGCCGATATTCCCAAATAACTGCAAAGCGGGATCGGTCAACCATTCCTCCGGAAAAGCCTGTGTACTGTATGGGAATGGCGTCGCTGGCAACTCGGGTTCCAAGGCTTGTTGCACCTCTTCCTCCTCCTGCAGGGGTGGGTTCTCCTTTTCACAGCTGATCAAGCTAAATGCAATCAAGAGTGCGATCGCAGAAAACCGCATGTCTCTGCAAGAAGCCACACTGCTGATTAGTGCATTGGAATGGTCCATCTTGAAAAAGGTACGGATTAACGCAATGAATCACAAAGGGTAAGCGTCATCCATCCGAGCGATGTGAAAACCAGAAGCAACTACATGACGGTATGCGAATGACGTATCACTTAAACACGGATTGGTGTGATTCATGTGGATGAAATGGACCTTGGATTTTTCGGCCGCACTCAATGCACCAAGGAAATCCATTGTCTCCACCATGAAAGGGTGCGGAATTTCAGACATGTCGCGGTATCCGACTTCAGATGCATCAAAAAAAGTGGCGTCCAGGTAAGCACGATCCACCAAAGACAGTTCGTGTTTCAAATCATGCTCCCATCGCTCCCATTTATCAATGTCTGGAATGAATAAGACAGTGTGGTTGGGTCCCATGATCCGATAGCCTACCGTTTCCGAGTATTCGTCGCGGTGCGGAACCCGGATGGGGAGGGTTTGAACCCGCTCCGTTACTTGGACGATCGAATCCTCAGCAAGTGAATTGACCACAATATTACCGAGCGAAATCAATTGATCCCAAGGTCCATTGGTTTGCAAAAACTGCCGAAACCGCGGCATGGCATGCACCTGAATGCCGGTTGCACCGAGCACTTCACGACCTAGAAACATCAAGCCCGAGTAGTGACCAATATGAGCATGGGTCAAAAAGATGGATGGCAACACGTCGGCCAGTCCGGAAAGCGACTGCAATGCGTGCCATTGGCTCGCCACATCTGGCGTGGCCTCAAACATCGCCAACTGACCCGAACCCGATTTGAAATCTGCAATTCCCAACGAAACGACCTTTCGATCGGTAGCGGGACGTAAAAATAAATTACGGCAACACGGGCGATCACAGCCCATGTGCGGCGCACCCCCGTCTTGAAGCGTGCCTAAGACATAAAGCATGGGTTCCTTCCAACCTTGACTGGCTGACGACTCATTGTTCAAGGAGTCAACGATCGGCCGTTGGCGGTCCGCCTCTCCTTCAACGTTCGCTTCCTCCCTTCCAGCGCAAGCCAAAAGCAACAGAATGCAAAAGAAAGGTGCGACGTTGCGAATCTTGGATGCCATACCGAGAAAGGTCGCAAAAAAAACGGGCCATGCTTTCACATGGCCCGTCTATTTTCTCTTCGGAGAGTTAACGTTGAATCATGAAGCGTTTCGTGTGCGCTCCATTTGTTGATCGCAAGAACAGCAAATACGTTCCTTCTGGCCAGCCACTAACTTCAATATGAAGTTGTTGCTCACCGCGAAGTCCTTCTCCCAATGCATTGGTCAAAACACGTCCCTGCATATCCGTAATCATCCACTCGAATTGAGTGTCTTCATACAGAACGAAATCCAACTGGATCGCATCGCTTGCCGGGTTCGGATAAAGATTGAGCATTCCAAATGGAGAAGGAGTAGCCAATAGATCAGCCTCTGTCAATGGTGTAACAGGAGCGCTCCATCTTCCGCCGGAAGTACAGCCTGAAATCGCTATGTCATCCAAGTAAATCTTGTCATTATTGGCAGAAGCGTCGCATCGGAATTGAATGACCGTGCTGCTTGAGAAAGGACCTGGAATAACTACCTCATCCGAATAGCTCGGTCCGTTTGAGAAGTTCACGCCGCGGATGTACGTCGCCACCGTCGTAAACTGGTTGCCGCCATTGGTTGAATATTCCAGGACGAAGTCCTCACCATTCTCCATGCTATTCGCAATGAATCCAAATCCTACGGTCAATTCTTCGTAACCCGAAAGATCCAAGTCATCCGTGTAGGTCACCGAGGTAGAAGAATTGTCCCGCAGACGGACACAATACGTTCCGTTCGCAAAATTCCGATCTCGACGGTTTCGTCTGCAATCGGAACCTCCGCTATTCCAGATGCCCCAGCCGCTCTCAAAATTCTCCACATCGATGTCGCCATATGAACATGGTCCAGTCTGACACGGCTCGCAGTCAGGACCGCCGCAGTCAATGCCCGTCTCGTCGCCGTTCAAGATGCCGTCATCGCACGTGGCGCATGCAGCGCAGGAGCCGCCGCAATCAACA
>Ga0209601_1000155_pt1 | contig 54714 bp, 56 predicted proteins | sample COGITO_mtgs_1104_4_FD_184796 | JGI IMG/M metagenome (GOLD analysis project Ga0209601, IMG submission 184796) | Pelagic marine microbial communities from North Sea - COGITO_mtgs_110426 (SPAdes) (version 2) | ecosystem: Environmental > Aquatic > Marine > Epipelagic ...
TTTCTCTACTTTCTCTACTTTCTCTACTTTCTCTACTTTCTCTACTTTCTCTACTTTCTCTACTTTCTTAATTTCTTCTGTTTCAACTATATTAAATTCTTTTGTTGTTTTTTTAGAAACCTCTTCTTTAGATAAGATTTTTATTTTTTTTTTTAATTCAATATTTTCAATCGAACATAACTTCATCAAGCATATTTCAGTCAAAAGTCGTTGATTTTTACTGTTTTTATATCTATAACTGCAATCCTCAGTTAAATTAATTGCATTTAATATAAAATTTGAATCTTTAATTTTAGCCTGATCAATATATTTAGTTTTTAAATTTTCATTTTGTTCTAAAAGAACTTGACTCGAACTGTTTTTAGAAATTAACAAATCTCTTAAGTGAAGGCATAAACCATCAATAAAATGTTGACCGCTAAATCCTTGTTCAATTACATTATTGAATAATAATAGGCAGTTAGAAATATCATTTTTATTAATTAATTCAAATGTTTCAAAATAGACATCGTGATCTAAAATATTCAAATTTTTATATGCTAATTCCTTAGTTATATTTCCATCTGTAAAATTTACTAATCTGTCAAAAATTGACAGAGCATCTCTAAGTGCACCATCACTTTTATTTGCAATTAAAAAAAGCGATTCATCATCATATAAAATATTTTCTTTTTTAGCTATTTTTTCTAAATGACTTTTAATATCTGTTGCACTAATTTTTTTAAAATCATAGATTTGGCAACGAGATAAAATTGTTGGTATGACTTTGTGTTTTTCTGTGGTTGCTAATATAAATATTGCGTATTTTGGTGGCTCTTCCAAGGTTTTTAAAAAAGCATTAAAAGCTTGTCCGGAAAGCATATGAACTTCGTCAATGATATAGACCTTATAATTTCCAGTTTGCGGAGGTATTCTGACTTGATCTATTAGATTTCTAATATCATCCACTCCATTGTTCGATGCAGCATCTAATTCAAATATATTATAAGAAAAATCACTGGTTTTATTGTCGTCATTTATTTGTTTAGCGAGTATTCTTGCACAAGTAGTTTTACCAACTCCTCTTGGACCACAGAACAACATTGCTTGTGGAAGCTGATTGTTTTCAATAGCATTTTCAAGGGTTTTAGTTATAGACTTTTGACCCACAACGGTTTCAAAACTATCAGGCCTATACTTTAATGCAGATACAACATAATTTTCCATCAATACAAATATAGAAATACACAAATAATATTATAATTTTTAAAACTTTAATAATTTTTTTTTATCAACATAATTTTAATTTACTTTTGCTTTAAGCAGGCCTTCTTATCGCTTTTATTTATAAAAGAGGAAAGTCCGGACACCAAAGAGCATTATAGCGGGTAACACCCGTCACTATTTATAATAGAGGACAAGTGCAACAGAAAGTATGTACAGTTAGGCTGTAGTGAAACCAGGTAAACTCTATAAGGTGAAACGTCACGTATACCAACGCTTGAGAGCTGCTCGCTCAATGTTGGAGGGTGGGCGGTTTGAACAAAATAGTAATATTTTGTCTAGATAAATGATAAGACAAGACAGAATCCGGCTTATGGCCTGCTTTTTATTTTAAATAACTTATGCTATTAGGCCCCTCATTAAATATTAAATCTATAATACTTAAATCATTTAGGAAACCATTTTTTTCTGAAAAAACTTGTTTGTATATTATGTTTTCTGAACTTGAATATTTTTTGTTTTCTATGTTTTCTCTTAAATCTAAACCATTTTTATATTGAATTTTATAACTCTTTGATAATTCTGATTTCATTTCAATATCTGTCCATTCTAAAATTAAATTAATAAGGTCAAAATTGAATTTAGTAAGGTAGGTATACTCTTTTATGTAAATTCCCTCTAATGAATCTCTGTAAAATTCAAAAAAAGGTGAGGAACTATAGGCTGATTGTATTGATCTCCAATGATTTTTTTGCCATGCAATTGAATTATCAATTTTAGCATCTAGCATGGAAAACTTAATTTTAGAATGCTTTACAGGGATGGTTAATATTTGAAGTCCGTTTGCTGAGTGAATAAATGTTCTGTTTCTGAATGTTTGTTTAATGTAGTTTTGATGTACATCCCATAATATATTGGAGTTAATTATCTGTTTCCAACACGAAATTGGGCCAAAATAGGGTGGAACCATTATTTTTTGAACCATTAAAATATTTTTATTTCCTTCTTTTTTTTATTTCAGAATAAATTAAAACACTAATTAAGCCAAATAAAAAATACCATCTGTATGATTTTGCCTCTCCATCAAGATTTATTGTAGTAAAAACTCTATCCCAACGAATTTTCCAATTTTTAAATCCATCATTTATTCCATCTATACTAAACCAAATAAATACTGGTTTTCCAACTATGTGATCCTCAGGCACAAACCCCCAACTTCTACTGTCTTCAGATTTATATCTGTTATCTCCCATCATCCAATAATAATCTTGTTTAAAAGTGTAATTATTAGTTTCAATTTTGTTAATTCGAATTATTCCGTTTTTATCAAGCGTTAATTCATTTTTTTCATACTCTCTAATTATTTTTTTATAAATAGGTAAGTTGTTTTTATTTAACTCTACAGTTTTATTTTTTGCTGGAATTATTATTGGTCCGAAATTATCTTCATTCCAATTAAATCTTATATCATTTGGAAAGAATGAAGTGTTATAAGATTTTATTTCATTGAAAGTTCTTTTTAAGCTATCTAGCATTTTAGATTTTGAAATTAATTCTGCTTGCTTTTCGGTAAGAAAAAGATCAGTTTTTTTATCGGTAATCTCGGTCATTGAAATTCTTGAGTTTAGTCTTATTTCATATGGAATCCCATTTGACTTTGTTATTACTATAAAATTCTCAGGACTGTTGTCTATAACTTGTAATAAATAGGGTCTTATTTGTTCAAATTTATATTGATTTATTTCTTGAATTTTAAATTTTCTTTGTATATCTGAAACCCCTAGCTTAATTAAGTTTGATGCTGATACGCCTTTGGAATTATATGCACTATAGCTCAATACGGGTTTAGCTCTGTAGGGCATAATACTTTCTTTTCCATTTATATGTATTAATCCATCAATAATCTCAAGAGTATCAGATGGAATTGCCACACATCTTTTTACATAATTTGATTTTTTATCGATTGGTTTTTTTACTCCTTTTTCACGAACGAAAAATTTCCTTACTGTGTCTGCAGGCCAACTGAACGTTACAATTTCATTTCGTTTAATTTTTTGAAATCCTGGCAATCTATAATAAGGAATTTGGGGTTTATTTAAATAGGATCTAATACCAGTTCCAACGATAGTATCGTGAACCATCGGAAAAGCTATTGCTGTTTGCGGAGCTCTTGCACCATAATGAAATTTACTTACAAAAAGAAAATCTCCGATCAAAATAGATTTCTCTAATGACCCAGTTGGCACAATATATGGCTGAATGAAATATGTATGAACTAAAGTTGCTAAAATAATCGCAAAAATGATTGAACTTAACCATTCTCCAAATGCAGTTTTTGGATTAAGATCCCTTTCATTTATATATTCAGATTTTGATGAATAGTTAATTAAGTAAATGAAAAATCCAAGTGATAATACTGTAGCTATTGTATCAAATGATGAGTTTTTTCCAAAACTTCTTGCTGTTTCAACCCATATAACAGGAAATATAAGTAGGTTGATTATTGGGAGGAATAATAAAATTACCCACCAGAAAGGTCTTTTTATTATTTTCATTAATATAAATGCATTGAAAACTGGAATAAAAGCATAAAATCCTTTATAACCTGACTTTAAATACAGTTTCCAAGTACCTAATCCATGAATCAGTTGAACTAATACAAAGAATATTAACCATTCAAAAATTGTCATATTTAAAATTTAAAGTTTGAATCTTTTATAACATCACTCATATTAAAGACACCTTTTTTATTTAAGATCCATTCTGCTGCTATCACAGCACCCAATGCAAATCCTTTTCTGTTGTGAGCAGTATGTTTAATTTCTAATGAATCTATTTCAGAATTGTATTGTACCGTATGAGTTCCCGGAATATTATCTTCTCTTTTAGAAATCATTTTTATAGTATCCTTATTATTTTTATCAAATGACCATTCTGAATATTTTGAGTTAACTATAATTTCATCTGCTAAGGTAATTGCTGTTCCACTTGGCTTGTCGAGTTTTTGCTTATGATGGATTTCTTCAATATTAATATTATAATCTTTATAATTTCCGACAAGAGTTGCAAGTTTTTTATTAAGTTCAAAAAATAAATTTACTCCTAAACTGTAGTTCGATGAGTACATAAAACTGGTGTTTGTTTTTTTAGAATGTTCTACAATGTCATCATAGTTCTCTAACCATCCTGTGGTACCACTTACAATTGGAATTAAACTGTCAAGTGATAACTTTATATTATTAACTGCTGAATCAGGCGTACTGAAGTTAATTGCCACATCAGTATTTATTAGTTTATCAACTAAATCCTCTCTATCAATAATTATTGAAATGGAATGACCTCTTTCTAAAGAAATTTTTTCAATTTCTCTACCCATTTTACCATATCCGAGTAATGCTATTTTCATTTAAAAATTCAAATTTAGTGATAATCCAATTGATTCATATGTTAACTCATCACCATTATTTAAATAAGGTTTTAAAGTTAAAGATTCGTTTACGTTATATTGTTTTAAATGAGAATCTATGTTAGCATCTAAAATATTTAAAATATAAAAACCAACTATAAATACCATTGATAGGTCTCTGTTTTTTTTATGAAAATCTGCACCGTCTAATAATCTGTCATCATCTAAAATTAAATTTTGATAGGGATCATTTTTGTATCCAGCTTTTCTGCTTTTGTAGGCATTTCTATAATCCCAGTATTTTTTTTGATTAAAATCATAAGAATAAATAGATGTGCCAATAGCTGCATAAACTATTGGTATTTTCCAATATTTCTTGTTAAAACCCTGGCCTAAACCAGGAAGAACAGCTGAGTAAAATGCAGCTTTTGAGGGAGCAGATGGATCTAACTCATCAAATAGTATTTCTTTTTCTTGAGAAATAGCTGATATTGAGATTAGAGTTATTAAAAATGTTGTAAAGAATCTATTTATCACTTGAAAGTTTCTTTATTATCTTATTATAATCTTCAATGTTATTAAAAGAAATCAAAACTGAACCTTTGTTTTTTGTTTTTAACGATACTTTAACCTCAACTTTTAATTTTTGAGATAATCTTTCAATATCATTTTTATAAAAATCTGTACTTATAACTTTTTTAATCTTTTTTATTGAAGAATCTTTACTAGAAATTAGTTTTTCAGCTTGTCTAACTGAAAGAGAGTCAGATAAAATCTTTTTGTAATATTTTAATTGTAAATCTTTTTCCTCAATTGAAACTAGTGTTTTTCCATGACCCATTGAGATGAATCCATCTCTAATTCCTGTTTGAATTATCGGATCTAGTTTCAAAAGCCGTAAATAATTTGATATTGTAGATCTTTTTTTACCAACTCTGGCACTCATTTCGTCTTGAGTTAACATTACTTCATCAATAAGTCTTTGGTAACATAATGCAATTTCTATTGGATCTAAATTCTCTCTTTGTATGTTTTCAACTAAAGCCATTTCTAATGACTGTTGATCATTAGCAATTCTAATATACGCAGGAATAGATTTTATTTTCAACAAGGAAACAGCTCTATATCTTCTTTCTCCAGAAATAATTTGAAATGATTTAAATCCGATTTTTCTAACAGTTATCGGTTGTATTATTCCCAATTGTTCAATTGAATTAGCTAATTCCGATATTTTATCATTTTCAAAATTTGTTCTGGGTTGAAAAGGATTAATTTTAATTTGATTAATAGGTAATTCAATAACATTTCCAATTAATTTATCTGCATTTGAATCTTGAGCTGAATTAATATCATTTTCCTGATTTTCAAGTAGAGCAGAAAGTCCTCTGCCAAGAGATTGTTTTTTATATGCTTTAGCCATTTTTATTATTGTTAATTAATTCATGGGCGAGCTTTATATAGTTTTTTGCTCCTTTACTAGTTGAATCGTAATCTATTATATTTTTTCCATGACTTGGAGCTTCTCCAAGCGTTACATTTCTCTGAATTATTGTTTTAAAAACCATATTATGAAAGTGTTTTCTTACCTCTTCTACGACTTGATTTGAAAGTCTTAACCTTGAGTCATACATTGTTAAAAGTAACCCCTCAATATTTAAATTTGGATTATGAACCTTTTGAATACTTTTTACAGTGTTTAATAGTTTACCCAATCCCTCTAATGCAAAGTATTCACACTGGATAGGAATAATCACCGAATTTGATGCAGTTAATGCATTAAGGGTTATTAGTCCAAGAGAGGGAGCACAATCAATAACTATATAATCGTAATTATCCTTAATATTCCCAAGCGCCTTTTTTAACATAAATTCTCTGTTGGGGTGGTTAACTAATTCAAGTTCAATAGCAACCAGATCAATATTTGAGGGTATGATGTCTAAATTTGGGGTGTTCGATTTTATTATTATGTTTTCTGCTTTTTCGGTATGTTCAAGCAAATGATAAGAAGAATATTTAATTTTTTTTAAATTAATTCCAATTCCTGAAGTTGCATTTGCTTGAGGGTCAAGGTCTATTAACAGAACTTTTTGTTCTAAGATTCCCAAGCAAGCAGAAAGGTTTAGAGCTGTAGTTGTTTTGCCCACTCCGCCTTTTTGATTGGAAACTGAAATTATTTTACCCATCAATATATATTTATTTTAAAAATACAATATTTTGAAACTCAAATATAGATCTAACAGGGGTTTTTGTTAACTAGTTTTTAATACTGTCTTTGAATTCAATTATGTAGATTTCTTCTCCCTCTTTCTTCATAAAAAATTTTTCTCTTGCAAACGCTTCATAGTTGTCTGGATCTTTTAAATCATTAATCAACTTCTGGTCATTTGCAATTTCTTTTTTTAATTTTTCTTTTCTTATGATTAAATCGTCAATTTCTGAGTTAAGAGTACTATGAAAGATATAAGAGTTTGTATCAATAAATAACATCCAAATAAAAAAGAACAAACTAACTAATATGTAAAAATTTGTAAAAATTTTAAAGTATCTATTTGATTTTATTTTTTTTATAATAATTTTAAATGAATTCATTTATTAAGTTTATTACTCCATTTATTGATTTTTGATTACTATTTATAATCACATTTGCTTTTGTTCTTGATGGAAAAATAAATTCTTGATACATGGGTTCACACATTTCGTTAAATCGATTTATAACTTCTTCTTCTGTCCTGCCTCTTTCGTTTATGTCTCGTTTTATTCTTCTCTCCAACCTTGTAACAGAATCTAAATTTAGAAATAATCCAAAATCAATTAAATTTATTAATTCTGCATTACAAAATATATGAAGTCCCTCTAAAATTATTATTCTTTTTGGTTTTAAAAGTTTGTTTTTTTTTAATCTTTTATGGCTTTTGTAGGAGTAAACAGGTTCTTTTATGCTATTGTTTTTTATTAAATTATTTAAGTGTTTAATAAGAAGCTCAAAGTCTATAGAATTAGGATGATCAAAATTGATTTGTGATCTTTCTTTAAAACTTAAATCAGAATGGTCTTTATAATATGAATCCGTATTTATTTTATTAACTCCTGTTTTTTTATAATAGTCTTTTAATTTTTCAGAGATTGTTGATTTTCCTGAGCATGTTCCACCACAAATACCAATTATAAAAACTTTAGAATCTTTAGACTTCATCAACTTCCTTTTCAGTAACTAATTTTTCTGTTTTATTACCCCAACTGTTTAAAATGTAATTCATTATTTCCGCAATCTCTTGGTTATCTAAGCCCATTTTTTCCATATTTAAATTATAATTAATGCCATTAACTACAATTGGTCCAGAAAGTCCATATTTAATCGCTTTTATCGATTCAATGCGTTTGTTTAATAAGTAATCTGCATTTGCAAGAGGAGGATAAGCTCCTTCAACTCCATTACCATCTGACATATGACACCTCATACAAAAATCCTCGTATAATTCTTTTCCGATTGGATAATTATTGATCTCAGATATTTTTAAATTATTTTTTTTTTTTGACGGTACTATTTTGTAAACTCCTTTATTTTCAATTGAAACATAAATATAACCATCAGGTCCCTGCTTTACATCTCTTGGTCTTCCCAAACCTTCGGCTATTTTTGATCTGGAAATGACTTTATTGTCTTTTATTCCAACTCTTTCAATATATTTAAATACAAGTGCTCCAGCAAGTAAACTGCCTTTCCATCCTGGATATATTTCACTTGAAATATATTCGAATGAACTTGGTGCTATTGAGGGTAGCCAATAATACAAAGGTTGTTCCATATTTGGAAGACTTTTATCTTTTGTTATTGTTGTTCCACTGTAATTTATTCCATAAGTTATTTTAGGCCATCCATAGTTTTTTCCTTTTTTAATTATATTAATCTCATCTCCTCCTCTTGGACCATGTTCATTTGTCCAAATTTCACCAGTTTCTGGATGTTTAAACATACCTTGAGGATTTCGGTGACCATAAGAATAAATAGCTTTTTTTGCATTTTCTTCTTCATAAAATGGATTATCTAAAGGAATTGTTCCGTCATCTTTTATTCTGTATATTTTTCCACCATCAATAGTTATATCTTGTGGATTTACATTTCTATTCCCTCTATCTCCAATTGAAAAATATAAATAATTTTCATTGTCAAATTCCATTCTTGATCCAAAATGTTGACCTTTTTTTGAATTGGGAGAGCCTTTATATAAAACTTCTAAGTCTACTAATGAATTATCAATTAGTTTAGCTCTAGCTATTGTGGTATTCCCGCCTTTTCCTTTAATATCCTCAGATGCGTAAGATAAATAAAGCCATTTATTTTCTTTAAATTCTGGATGAAGGGCGATGTCTAAAAGCCCACCTTGACCCCTAAAGTATATTTCCGGAAGACCGTTTATTTCTGTTTTTACCCCATTTTTGTAGTGATAAATAGACCCAGATTTTATTGAAGCAAGTATAGAATTATCGTTTAAAAATTCAATTCCCCATATTATGTTTTCATCTTCGAAAACCAATTCCATTTCAAAGTTTTCTTCGTTGGTTATTATTGAATTTTTGTTTTCCTTATCTAGTGGTTTTAAATCCTGTGCACAGGAATAGTTTATTATAAAGATTGCTAATAGTATACTGATTGAAAATTTATTTTTCATATTTATTTAATTTATTTAATTAATTGCCTCCACTTTCAGCTAATATTTGAAGTAAATCTAAAAATAAATTAATAATATCTAAATATAGATTTACTGCGATTTTTATTGCAGTTGACCAGGATTCATCACCAGCGTTCATTTGTTTTTGTCTAAGTTAAAAAAAAAGTCGGGATGACAGGATTTGAACCTGCGACCCCACGCCCCCCAGGCGTGTACGCTACCAGACTGCGCTACATCCCGAAAATTAAAAATTATTTATGTTAAAATATAAATAAAAAATCCTTAAACATAATTATGTATGCTTAAGGATTTAAGTCGGGGTGGCAGGATTCGAACCTGCGACCTCCGCGTCCCAAACGCGGCGCGATAACCGGGCTACGCTACACCCCGTAAACCGGCAGCAAATATAGTATTATTTCAAAAATCATCAAATAATACTTAAGAATAATGAGTAATATTTTTGATGATAACTTTTTAAAGATTTTTGTTAAGCAAATGATCAAATATTATAAATTTACTTTTTAAATTATTTATATGTCAACCGAAAGAATTAAAAACTTAATTATAGGCTCTGGTCCAGCGGGTTATACTGCAGCTATTTATGCTTCAAGAGCAGATTTGAAACCAGTTTTGTATACAGGTATGGAGCCTGGAGGACAATTAACAACAACTACAGAAGTTGATAATTTTCCTGGTTATCCGGACGGCGTTGATGGCCCCACTATGATGGTTGAACTTCAAAAGCAAGCTGAAAGGTTTGGAACCGATGTAAGAATTGGTTTAGTAACTAAAGTAGTTTTAAGTGATAAGTCTGGTGGAATTCATAAAGTAACTGTTGATAATAATATTGAAATTGAGGCTGAAAGTGTAATTATTTCAACAGGAGCAACTGCAAAGTATTTAGGTATTCCCTCCGAGCAAAGGTTAAGAGGAGGTGGAGTTTCTGCTTGTGCAGTATGTGACGGGTTTTTTTATAAAGGACAAGATGTTGCAATTGTTGGAGGTGGAGATACTGCGGCTGAAGAAGCTACATATTTAGCTAATATATGTTCAAAGGTAACTATGATTGTAAGAAAAGGCGAAATGAGAGCCTCTAAGGCTATGCAGCATAGAGTTGAATCTAAAGAAAATATTGATGTTAAGTATTATTCTGAAATTAAAGAAGTTTTAGGTAAAGATGTTGTTGAAGGTGTAAGTGTAATTAATAATCAAACTCAAGAAATTACTAATGTTCCTGTAACTGGTCTTTTTATAGCTATAGGACATAAACCCAATACAGATATTTTTAAAGGTCAATTGGATATGGATGATTCAGGATATGTAATTACTAAAGGAAAGTCCACACATACAAATAAACCAGGAGTTTTTGCATCTGGTGATGTGCAGGACAAAGACTACAGACAAGCTGTCACAGCTGCAGGTACAGGCTGTATGGCTGCATTAGATGCTGAAAGATATTTAGCAAGTCTGGATTAAGAACAGCTTTTAATTAGTATATTTAAACTATACTATTTGATAATGCAGAAATTTACTCTTTTTATTAAAAATCAAATGTCATTTTTCTGGCTCCCTTCTGCTTGGATATGTGGAGTTAGAGTAGATTCGATAGAAAATAATAAGTGTACAGTAAGAGTAAAACTTGGTTTTTTTAACAAGAATCCATTTAAGTCTCTATTTTGGGCTGTACAAGGTATGGCTGCTGAAATGCCAGGGGGTTTATTACTCCAAAATAAAATAAAAAATAGTGGACAAAATATTGCTATGCTTCTTGTAGGTTCTTCTTCAAAATTTACTAAAAAGGCAGTAGGAAAAATATTATTTACTTTTGAAAACGGTGAGTTGTTAGATGAATTGGTTAATCAAGCCGTTAAGACAAAAGAAGCTCAAACAATTACTATTAGAACCAGCGGAGTTGATGAAAATGGTGATGTTGTTTCTGAATTTTCGTTTAATTGGAGTATAAAACTTCGATCTAAAAGATAACTATTAACATTTTGTTTGCATTTTAATTAAGATTTAATACATATCTTAATGAAAAACCATTAATATGTCTAGATCCGTTTATAAATATACAGTTGAGGTTTTAAAGAAAGTTAGTTTCAATCCTAAACTATTTAAAAGAGAACTTGAAAAAGCATCAAAAAAACTTCTACCTCACGAATATACTGAGTTAATGATTTGGGCTAAGAATTTCAAATTTCAAAATCCACATTTGTATTACGTCGAAGTTTAAATTTTTGGATTAACAATCTTAACATCATTAAAAGATTGAATTTTTTTTAACGAATTTTTAAGCAATAAAAACATCTCCTCTACAATATGTTTTTTTAGATTATTACTTTTATATATAACACTGATTTCTCTTGCGGGTTCCGGAGATTTAAATTTATATACTTTGTCTTTATGTTGATCTGCTAAGTTTAAAAAGTTTAAGTAAGGTATAAGTGTAATCCCATGTCCATTAATAGACAAGTTTACTAGAGTTTCTAAGCTGTTTTTTTTAAACTGTTCATTATAATTTTCTGAAAATAAAATATTATCAATTGTGCTTCTAAATTCGTTTTCTTTTCCTGGAACTAAAACATTCTTTGAATCAATATTTTTGATCTCAATTTCAGTTGAATTTTTATTTTGAATCTTTGTAGGAATTACTATTAATATAGGCTCATAATAAAATGGTTTGACAGTCAAACTAGTGTCACTTAACGGAGTTATTCCAATAACAAAATCAAGTTCGTTGTTTTTTAATGAGGAGTAAAGGGATCTACTGTTGTTTGTTATGAATTTAATATTTATTTCAGGAAATTTTGTAAATAAATTATTTATGAAAAGTGGAAGTATTGTAGATTCTAATGTTGAGCTTATTCCAATATGTAAATTTCCAATTATTTTGTTTTTTTGATAATTTATTAAATCTTTAACTTTAAGAGATTCACTGACTATAATCTGAAACTGTCTTATGAGTTTTTCTCCAATTTCTGTTGTCTCTATTGGTTTTTTTGATCTATCAAATATTTTAGTATTCAATTCCTTTTCTAATTTTTGTATTTGCATACTTAAAGAAGGTTGTGATACTAAAGATTTTTCTGCTGCAGTTGTAAAATTTTTGTGTTTGTACAGTGCAAGAACATATTTAAGTTGATTTATTGTCATATCAGTATTTGTTATAAAAATATGAATTTACATAAGAAATACCTATTGAATGATTTCAATTTTAAAACGAACATTATCAAGAGGCCATTCTCTTTTATCTGTTTCTAAATTTGAAATTTTATCAACAACTTTCATACCTTTTATTACTTTTCCAAAAGCTGTATAGTTTTTGTCAAGATGATATGCTCCATCTTTTTTCTTAACTATAAAAAACTCATAGGGAGAAGCTAGTTTATAAGGATTTTCAATTTCACTACTAGGCATTGAAATTATTCCTCTATGATGTTTATGGCCTTTTTTTGTGTCAGGAGGTAATAAGTATCTACCAATTTTTCTTCTTTTTTTGGATGTACTTATATTATCAGAGTTTCCTCCTTGAATAATAAAATCTTTTACAACTCTATGAAAATATTCTCCTTCAAAATATTTATTTTTTGTTAAATAAATAAAATTAGCTCTGTGATAAGGAGTATCAACAAACAATTCAATGTCTATATTTCCATAGGATGTAATTATTCTTACTTTATTTTCTTTGTTTTTTTTTCCGTATTCAAAAAAGAACGGAATAGCATTATCATCATTTAATAAAAACTCTTTTTTGGTTTGTTTTGGTATCTTTTTAGTTATTTTTTTTATTTCTGTTTTTACAGGTTGTTCTACCTTATCTTTACATGAAATTAATAAAAGGCTAACTAAAAGTATTTTATAAAAATGCATTTTACAGATTTTAAAAATTATTTATTAAAAATAAACGATTATAAACTTCCAGGACACGATTACTTGTTAAAAATTGCTCCTCCAGCTAGAATTAAGCATCTTAAAAAAAATATTATTCCAAAAGATTCTAAAACAGCATCAGTTTTAATGCTTTTCTACCCTGACAGTAATAATGATACTAGATTAGTACTTATGTTAAGAAATAAATATAAAGGAGTACATTCTAATCAAATTAGTCTTCCAGGTGGTAAAGTTGATAGACTAGACAAATCTTTAAAAGATACAGCCTTAAGAGAAACACACGAAGAAATAGGATTACATAAAGATGATATTGACATTGTTGGTGAATTGTCTTCGGTTTATATTCCACCTAGTAATTTTAATGTCTTTCCTTTTGTAGGTTATTCTAGTAAAACACCAAAATTTGTTCCTGATTCAAAGGAGGTATCTCTAATTTTAAGTCCTAAACTTGATTATATTTTAAACATGAATATAATTGAATCTGTTGTTGAAGTAAATAATTCAACACAAAAAGTACCTAGTTTTTTGATTGATAATCATATTTTATGGGGAGCTACAGCAATTATGATTCATGAATTTGTTTTATTATTTAAACAAATGGTTAATTCTTAATACATTTGTCTGACCAAAAATTATTATGTGAGTTTTTTAAAAAGGAATCCTTTTGGACATATCCTGTTTGTTAAAAAGTGGTTGATTCGTGTTTTAGGCTTATTAACACATCAGAGGTTTAACCGTTTTAATAAACTAAAAATTGAGGGATCAGATATAATAAAGACACTTCCTGAAAATAATGTTTTATTTGTTTCTAATCATCAGACTTATTTTGCCGACGTTGCAGCAATGATTCATGTTTTTAATGCTAGTTTAAGTGGAAGAGTAGATTCAATCAAAAACATGACTTATTTATGGGAGCCAAAACTCAATATTTATTATGTAGCAGCTAAAGAAACTATGAAGGCAGGTCTTCTTCCAAGAATATTAGCTTACGTGGGTTCAGTTTCTATCGAAAGAACTTGGAGATCTAAAGGAGAGGATGTGAAAAGGCAAGTCAAAATGAGTGATATAGGTAATATAGGAAAAGCTCTTGATGATGGTTGGGTTATAACATTTCCTCAGGGAACTACAACCCCTTTTAAACCAATAAGAAGAGGAACTGCACACATTATTAAGAAATATAATCCGATAGTTGTCCCTATAGTGATAGACGGTTTTAGAAGGTCATTTGATAAAAAGGGTATTAGAATTAAAAAAAGAAATATTCTTCAATCTATGGAAATTAAAAAACCATTAGATATTGATTATAAAAACGAATCTGTTGAAAGTATAGTTGAGAAAATTGAATATGCAATCGAACAACACCCTTCTTTTTTAAAGGTTATTTCTGAAAAAGATCTATTAGATTTAGAAAAAACAAATAAACAAAGAGAGTGGTAATTATTCTTTACTACTAATTAAAGAGTTTTCTTCAATAATTCCTCCACATGCAATTCTAGATCCAGCTGCACCTGATGGTTGTGAAACTAAATCATCAGAACCTTGATGAATTATTATTGATTTTCCAATGATATTTTTGTTTAGATCATCACAATCCAAACACCATAAATCAGTACTAAAAGAAACTGTACCGTTACCATTTTCATCTACATTAAAATTCCCAATATCACCTCTATGAAATCCTTTAGAATCACCCCATTTACCATGACTTTCAAGAGTTGGATTCCAATGTCCTCCAGCAGATTTACCATCAACTGAAGAGCAATCTGATTTTTCATGAATATGAATAGCATGCTCACCAGGTTCTAAATTATTTATAGTTGCTTCCATTGTAACTTTAGAATCTTCTTCAATAAAAACTACAAATCCATTTGTTTGTGACGAGCTTTTTGATTCAAGTTCAATTACAACCATATTAGGAATTGAACAGCTTGAAACAAATATTAAAATGATAAAAAGTAAAAGTATATTCTTCATTTGATTGTATAATTTATTTAGCATAGTATTTGTACATTTAAAGTTATGAAATATTTTGTTTCGATTTTTTGTTTATTTTCTCTAATGTCTTGTGGACTTTTGTCTGAAAATAACAAACCAGTGGTTTACAACACCGAGTCATTTAAAGAATTCAAATTATCAAAAGCACCAGATTATACTAATTTGAGTTCATGGGCTGTTCATCCATCTGGAGATCAAAGTATTTTTGATAATTTCAATTTAAATAGTTCAAAACTTCCTGTTGATGTTTTCTTTATTTACCCAACTCTATTGACAGATAAAGACAATACAAGATGGAATGCAGATATATTTGATTCCAAGACTAGATCATATGTTTTAGGTTCCTCAGTTAAATATCAAGCCTCAGCATGGTTTGCTACTGGAGATGTTTATGTTCCCTATTATAGGCAAGCACATTTAAGAGTGTTTAGAGAATCTTTCTGGAAAAATGGTGGCAGAGAGGCTTATGAGATGGCATACAATGATATTAGACAAGCTTTTGTTACTTTTTTAAAAGAATATAATAATGATAAACCAATAATTATTGCTGGACATAGTCAAGGTGCTGGACATGCGAAAAGATTGTTACAAGAGTTTTTTGACGATAAACCTTTAAAAAACAAATTAGTTGCTGCTTATTTGATTGGAACTAAAATAACTAATAATGATTTCAAAACTTTAAATCATATGACCAGTAAAAATGAAACTGGTGGTTTTGTAACTTGGAATACTTATAGATTAATGTCAGAAAGAAAAACTAAGAAAGCTTCATTCACAATCAGTGAAGAATGGATTCAAGATGCATTATGTTCTAACCCAATTACATGGGACGATAAAAAAACATCAGATTATAAGGACCATAAAGGGTTTTTATATTTAAATAATAAAATTTTTCCTGGTACGGTCAAAATAGAAAGTATTGATAATAAAATATTAGTTAAACTTCCTAAAATGGGTATAGTTAAGCGATTACTTTTATCAACTGTAAAGGATTACCATAAAGCTGATGTTAATTTGTTTTGGGAAGACATTAGATTAAACAGCATTGAAAGATCTAGATCATATTTAAATACTTTGTGAATCAAAAAATATATATTAAAAACATGGTGTGTAACAGATGTGTATCGTCTGTAGACAATACTCTCAATAATTTAAAAATAGAATTTGAATATATATCCTTAGGTCAGTATAATATTAATAATATAAATGACGACTTATATTTAAAATTAAAAACTGAATTACAAACCTTAGGTTTTGATTTAATTGATGATAATAAAAAAATTATTTCCTTAAAAATTAAAGCGACCCTAATTGATGTTATTAGTTTAGGTAAAATAGAGGATAAATCACTTTTATCTATTCTTTCAGAAAATTTTGACTTTAGCTATAATTATTTAAGTAAAGTTTTTAGAATATCAGAAAACATTACTATTGAAAAATATTTTTTAAGATTAAAGATTGAAAAAATAAAAGAATACTTGAGTTACAATGAATTAAGTATTAAAGAGATTTCATATAAATTAAATTATAATTCAGTTTCTCATTTAAGCAATCATTTTAAAAAAGAAACTGGACTAAGTCCTTCACTTTTCAAAAAAAACATAAATAAAAGAACTGGTTTAGATTTTTAGGATAAAATTTTGCAACTTTAATTTTATATTATACAACTAATATTAATTTTTAAATACATTTATTTGCAAGGTGAAAAAATCTTTTAATTTAATATTAATAACATTTCTTTTACAAGTTTCAATTAGTTTTTCTCAAAACTATATTGAGGGAGTAATTAGTTATGAAAACGAATCTGGTGAAATAATTCCATTTCCTGGAGTTACTGTTTTTTGGGAAAACACAACTGTGGGAACTCTCACTAATATTGATGGTAATTATAAACTTTTAAATTCAAGTGTATCAAATAAACTTGTTTTTAAATTTTTAGGCTACAAAGAACAAATTATTGATGTTAGTAATAAAAAATTTTACAACGTTACCATGATGAAAGATGAAAATGTTTTAGATGAAGTAGTTGTAAATAAAAAAAGAAAAACAATTCAAAAATCATATTTTAAGACTCAAAACATTATAAATGTTTCAAGCGAAGAGTTGTTAAAAGCGGCATGTTGCAATATCTCTGAAAGTTTTGAAACTAATCCTTCAATAGACGTTAGTTATTCCAACGCAATTACAGGAGTTAAACAGGTTAAAATGTTAGGTTTAGAAAGTCCGTACTTACTAATAACAGAAGAAAACATTCCAATGATTAGGGGTGCGTCACAAGTTTATGGCTTATCTTTTATACCAGGAACATGGGTGGAGAGTATGCAAATAACAAAAGGAGCTGGTAGTGTAGTTAATGGTTTTGAAAGTATCTCTGGTCAAATTAATGTTGAATTAAAAAAACCATATTCTGACACTCCTTTCTTTGTTAATGTTTATTCTAATAATATGGGAAGAAATGAAGTAAACATACATGGAAATAAAATCATCAACGAAAAGTTAAGTACAGGATTATATTTACATGCTAATAAAAACACTTCTATCAATGATAAAAATAATGACGGTTTTTTAGATAATCCAACATCCAACGCTTTTAATATTTTTAACAGATGGCAATATATTAACACTCAAAAGGGAACAGTTAGCTTTCTTGGAATTCGTTACATGAATGACGATAAAGTTATTGGAGAAAATACAGAAGATGTGGTTTTTATTAGAAACCCATGGAAGGGAGAAATTAACACTAATAGATTTGATTCTAATTTTAAATTCGGATATGTTAATCCAAGTATTCCATATCAATCTTTAGGTTTTCAAATGGCTTATTCAAATCATGATCAAGATTCTTTTTTTGGAATAAGAAATTATAATATAAATCAAAACAGTTTTTATTCAAGTTTAATTTACAATTCGATATTAGGAAGCACCCTTAACAAAATCAAATTTGGATTGAACTACTCATATGATGATTTTGATGAAATTGTAGACAAAAAAAATGTTTTTTATAATAGAATAGATAAGTCCATTGGAGGATTTTTTGAGTACAGTTATGATAGCGTGGATGCTGTAAGTCTTGTTGCAGGTATAAGATATGATATTCATAATAATTTGGGAAGTTTTTTTACACCAAGATTCCATTTAAGGTATCAACCTTTTGAAAAATCTGTATTACGATTATCTGCAGGAACAGGGAGAAAATCTTCAAATATATTTTCAGAAAATCAAAATATATTTACATCTGGACGTCAAATCAAAATTTCAAACGAATTTGGTAATTTTTATGGACTGGATCCAGAAAAAGCTATTAATTACGGCCTTAGTTTTAGACAAGGATTTTTTATAAATAATAGGGAAGGTGATATAACTTTTGATTATTATGTTACTGATTTTGATAATCAAATTGTTGTCGATTGGGAAACTCAAGGTGAGTTATCTTTCTATAATTTAAACGGAAAAAGTTTTTCTAAAAGTTTACAAATTGATTTAGAATATCAAATAATTGATAATGTTTTGATAAAATCAACTTTTAAAAATTTTGATGTAAAAAAGCAATATGATTCTGGATTTAAACAGAACCCGTTGACTCCAAAAAATAGATTTTTCACAAATATAGAAGCTTCCACAAATGAAAAAGAAAACGGATCTAAATGGAAGTTTGATTTTACCTATAATTGGATTGGTAAACAAAGATTACCTAGCCATACTGAATTAATTGACTTTGAAGGTTATTCACCAAATTACAGCTTAGTAAATTCTCAGATAACAAGAGTGTTTTCTAATAAATTTGAAATGTACGTTGGAGGAGAGAATATTGGAGGATACACTCAAAGCAATCCAATTGTTGGAGGTTACCCTTTTGGAACAGATTTTGATACTTCAATTGTGTATGCACCTATACATGGAGCGCTTTTCTATGTAGGTTTAAGATTTAATAATTAATTTAGTAAAATGAAATATATAATTATCTTATCACTTTTCTTTTCATCCTTAGGTTTTTCTCAACAGAATAATCTAAAATCTCTCAATGTTTCTTTTCTAGTAAAAGGAGTTTGTGAGATGTGTAAGGATAGAATTGAAAATGGAACTATTAAACTTAAAGGAGTTAAATATGTTAACTGGGATATTATGTCAAGTAATGTTTCTTTAATCTATAATTCAAAAAAAATAAGTCTAGACGAAATTCACAAGGGAATTTCTTTACTTGGACATAGTACCAATAAATATACTGCACCATCTGAAATTTATAATAATCTTCCAGATTGCTGTATGTATGAAACTTTAGAAAAACATTAAATTATATATCATGAAAAATACATTTAAAATAATATTTGTAGCATTAATTGGAGTATTTATTGGCTATTCAATATCTGATTATTCTAGTACAAACAAAGAAGTTGTTAGTGTTACTGAGGATAAAGTAGAAACCATTATAGAATTAATGGGTACTGAAACTTCTTTTGGTGTGAAAGGTAATTGTAAGATGTGTAAAAAGACTATAGAAACTTCTGCATTATCACTTGACGGAGTTCACAAGGCAATTTGGGATGTAAAGACTAAGCAAATAGATTTAGTATATGATGATCAATTGGTAGAACTTACAACTATTCATAACACGATAGCTAGTTCAGGTTACTCTACTGACTTAGTGGATTTAAATCAGGAAGCATACGAGAATCTTCCAATGTGTTGTCAATATGATCCAGAAAAATAATTTTTATTAAATTTATCCTAATTAAATTTATAGCTATGAAAAAATTTACTCTATTAACTCTTTTATTATTTATTTTCAGTTGTAATACTGAAGTCAAAACAGAAGATTTAGAATCTGAATTTTCTTCATTTTTTAAAAATGGAGATGTAATGACTAGTGTGACACAGGATCCACTTGGAAATGTATTCTCATATCCAACTGGAGAAGCAGCAGTAACAAGTCAGGTTAAAGTTTGGGAACCAGGATTTAAGTCACCTTGGCATTTTCATCCATATACCGGAATTGCATATGTTGTTCAAGGTGAGTTGACTGTAAACTATGATACTGAAACTTCTATTGACGGTATTGAATCTGAAAAAACAATACTTTCATCCGAAACTTATAAGGCAGGTGATAAAGCATTTTTAGGAGTTGCAAATACTTGGCATATTTCGGAAAACAAAGGAACTGAAGATCTTATTTTTATAGTTTCTTGGCTAGGTGAAAAAGATAAACCTTTAGCAGTTTTAGCTAAATAATTATCACTTGAAAAAATAAAAAAGCTCCATTAAGGGGCTTTTTTTATAAATCAAAATTAATTCCTTGAGCTAAAGCAAGCTCATTTGAATAATTTATGGTATTGGTTTGTCTACGCATATAAACTTTCCAAGCATCAGAACCACTTTCTCTTCCTCCTCCAGTTTCTTTTTCTCCTCCAAATGCTCCGCCAATCTCAGCTCCAGATGTGCCTATATTTACATTAGCAATTCCACAATCACTTCCAGATGCTGATAAAAATATTTCAGATTCTTTTAAATTTTTAGTCATAATTGAAGAAGATAGACCTTGTTTGACATCATTCATTATTTCTATAGCATTTTGAACTTCCCCTTTATATTCAATTACATATAAAATTGGAGCAAATGTTTCTGTTTGGACAATTGAAGCTTCGTTTTTGATTTCAGCAATTGCAGGTTTAACGTAGCATCCACTTTTATAATTGTCTCCAAAAAGAACTCCACCTTCAACAATTAATTTACCACCCTGATTTTTTATTTCATTTAAGGCAGAGTTATACTGGTTCACAGCATCAATATCAATAAGAGGCCCTACATGATTACTTTCGTCAAGAGGATTTCCTATTTTTAACTGACTGTATGCTTTTATTAGTTCAGTTTTAATTTCTGAGATTATAGATTCATGTACAATAATTCTTCTTGTCGAGGTGCATCTTTGTCCACAAGTTCCTACAGCTCCAAAAACAATATTTATAACAGCTTGCTTTATATCTACACTTGGTGTAACTATAATTGCATTATTTCCACCAAGTTCAAGTAAAGATTTACCAAGTCTTGCACCAACCTTTTGAGCAACATCTTTTCCCATTCTTGTTGACCCTGTTGCTGAAAGAAGATTTATTCTATTGTCTTCTGACATCCATTTCCCAACTTGACTATCTCCATTTATTAAACACGAGATACCATTATCCATATCATTTTCTTTTAAAACATCGGCTATTAATTTTTGACAAACTACTCCGCAGAGAGGAGTTTTTTCTGAGGGTTTCCAAATACAAACATTTCCACAAACCCAAGCAAGTGCTACATTCCAACTCCAAACAGCTACTGGAAAATTAAAAGCAGATATAACACCAACTATTCCAAGCGGATGATATTGTTCATACATTCTGTGATTAGGTCTCTCGGAATGCATTGTAAGACCGTACAGCTGTCTAGAAAGACCTACTGCAAAGTCACATATATCAATCATTTCTTGAACTTCTCCTAATCCTTCTTGAAGCGATTTACCCATTTCTATTGAAACCAGTTCTCCAAGTTCAGCTTTATTTTCTCTTATTTTGTTACCAAGTTGTCTAACAAGTTCTCCTCTTTTTGGAGCAGGAATTTTTCTAAACGATTTAAAGGCGTTTTGAGCATCTGTAATTAATTTTTCATAATCCTTCTTGTTTCCAGTGCTTACTTTTCCTAGTTCAGATCCATCAACAGGACTAAAAGAGCTAATTTTAGAATCTGAACCAAACCATTCTGTTCCATTTGAACAACCTTGTTGTTCATCTTTAATTCCAAGTTTTATTAATATTTCTGATATGTTGTTTTGACTCATTTTTAATAATTTGTATAGCAAACTTAATCAAATTTGAATTGTTTATTTTTTCAGCTAACTTGGAATTAGGTAATAGACATAAAATGAAAAATAAATTCAATGTAGAGTCAGATATTTCAAAAGCTGAAACTTTACCGTCATCTTTTTATAAAGACTCAAAAATTTTTGAAGATTTAAAATCTAAAATATTTTTAAAATCATGGCAATGGATTGGTGATACTGATCTGGTTAAAGATAAAAGTTCAGTTTATCCTTCAACAATATTAAAAGACTATTTAAATGAGCCAATAGTTTTAACTAAAGATGAAGATGACATTATTCATTGCTTAACTAATGTTTGTACTCACAGAGGAAATCTTTTAGTTTTTCAACCTGGAAAATCAAAAAAGTTGGTTTGTATGTACCATGGAAGAAGATTTAATAATAAAGGAAAATTTGAATATATGCCTGAGTTTGAAAAGGCTAAGAATTTTCCAAGGCCGTGTGATAATTTACATGAGTTTCCTCTTGTTAAATGGGGGAAATTACTTTTTGCAGGTTTAAACCCATCTTTTGATTTTCAAACAGTCATTAATAAAATGAGTGAAAGAATTGGTTTTCTTCCAATTGAAAATTTTTATTTTGACGATTCTTTATCTAAAGATTTTACCATTAATGCTCACTGGGCATTGTACTGTGATAATTATTTAGAAGGATTTCATATTCCATTTGTTCACAAAGATTTAAATGAGGTTTTAGATTACAATATCTATAAAACAGAAGTATATGATCATTGTAATTTACAAATTGGATATAGTGAAGATGATACTGATGTTTTTAATTTGCCAAAGGATCACCTGGATTATGGTAAAAATGTAGCAGCATATTATTACTGGGCTTTTCCTAATATGATGTTTAATTTTTATCCTTGGGGACTTTCAATAAATATAGTTAAACCAATTTCAGATTCTTTAACTAAGGTTTCTTTCAGATCTTATGTTCTCGATGAATCTAAACTAAATAGGGGAGCAGGTAACCAACTTCAAAAGGTAGAAGAAGAGGATGAATTCGTTGTAGAAAACGTTCATCATGGACTAAGATCATCTTTTTATAAAGCAGGGAGGTTTTCACCTACAAGAGAACAGGGTGTACATCATTTTCACAGATTGATTTCAGATTTTTTAAAGTAATAACTGAATCCTTTTAATTTAAAATCAAATAAATTATATATGGAATATTTTTAAAGGATTCAGCTATTTAATTAAAGCTATTACTTATCTAGTATCTGCCCAATGCCTGCACCAAAACATAAACCTAATGCAATCCATAAGCCAACATTATCGTTGATACTTCCGATTGTAATTCCAACAATTAAGCCTATTCCTGCACCTGTAGATGTTTTAGATTCTTTCATATTAATTAGAGAATGTAAATATATCTTCAATTGTTGTTTTAAATAGATTTGCCATTTTAAAGGCAGTTGGCAAACTAGGGTCAAATTTTTCTTTTTCAATTGCATTAATTGCTTGTCTTGAAATTCCAATCAACTGTGCTAATTCTTCTTGAGTTAATTTTTGATTTTTTCTGAGTTCTTTTACTCTGTTTTTCATCTGTATTTTCTTGCATTAAAAATATTAGAAGCTATATAAGAAAAAGATATAAATAACATTAAATATTCAAACTCGGGTTCCTTGTCAATAACTCCAAAATCAAAAGACACCTCATACGTAAGACCAACAACCACAGCTAATCCTAATGTTATGGCCATTGCTTCAAATTGGATTTTCTTTTGTAACTCGTCATAAGTCTTAAACAAATTTTTATTAGCTACTATCATGCCAACTCCAATAGCTAAATTTATTAATAATCCTATTTTAGTATATATTAAATCATTCCATAATGTGTTTTCTGCACCTGTTAAAAAGGCTAGACTTATTACCCATGCTAATGTCCATCCTAGCATAACCTTGGTTTGTTTTTTTTGTTCTTTCATGATTCTATTTTTGTAATGTTTACTTTACAAATATATAAAAATATTTTAATTATGTAATGTTTACTTTACTTTTTTAAGAAAAAAGACCAAATTGATTAAAGTGATAGGAGGTATGAAAGCAAACTAATTTTTTTAATACTAAAGAGGGAATTTGTCCATACATTTGATGGTATACATTTTCAGTATCTATTTCTTCAACTTTTTTATAAATCTTAATTAATCTGTTTTTTTCATTATCAAGATCAATAACTTTAGGAAAAGTTTTAAAAATTGGAAGTGTTGCTGAATTTCTTTTTAATTTACTGATGTTAAAATCTATATAATTCAAATATTTCAAGAAGAAGTATCTGAAAAATAACCTTGAAGATAACCTTGTAATAAAGTTTAATTTTTTTCTTCCCAAAGAAACTTCAATAAAGTTATTACAGTGAAATAGCATTTGACTAGGGTTTAAAGTTCCCCATTTAGGAGAGCTGTTTTTGTCTAGTCTTTTTAAATATTTTTCAATGTTATTTGAATCCAAATACATCTTATAAATATAAAAAAACCCTACCAATTAAGGTAAGGTTTCAAGTGATCGCGAGAGGATTCGAACCTCTGACCGTCTGCTTAGAAGGCAGATGCTCTATCCAGCTGAGCTACGCGACCTTTTTTTTGACGAATGCAAATGTAAAAAAATATGTTTAAATTTATAGATATAGTTTTATTTAATTTAAAATATGAATTTACTCTCTACTTTTTTATTTCTACAAAAATTTAATGTAAATCATGAGAATATGAGTACTTACGCTTCTATATTACTATGGGTGGTTCCTGGCTTTATGGTTCTGATGACTATTGAGGTTATTTATGGACATTTAACAAATAAACAAACCTATTCTTTTATGGATACTTTATCTAGCCTTAGCTCTGGAATAACAAATGTTCTAAAAGACTCTTTAGGTTTAGTTTTAGTTATTTTATCTTACCCTTATATCTTAGATGCTATAGCTGTTTTTGATTTAGAATCCAGTGTCTTATTATACGTTGTCGCTTTTATTTGTATTGATTTTGCTAGTTATTGGAATCATAGATTAAATCATAAAGTAAATATATTTTGGAACCGTCATGTTATTCATCATAGTAGTGAAGAATTTAATTTAGCATGTGCATTAAGACAAAGTATTTCAGCGTGGATTGGTTTTGGGGCATTATTTTTAATTCCTGCTGCTTTTTTTGGAGTTCCTCCTCAACTGATAACACTTCTGGCTCCAATTCATTTGTTTGCTCAATTTTGGTATCACACAAGACATATAGGAAAACTTGGTTTTTTAGAGTACATAATTGTAACTCCCTCACAACATAGAGTACATCACGCAATTAATCCAATTTATATTGATAAAAACCTATCCGCAATCTTTTGTGTTTGGGATAGAGTTTTTGGAACATTTCAAGAGGAGTTAGATCATGAGCCTCCAGTTTACGGAGTCTTGAAGCCTGTAAATACTTGGAATCCATTACTGATTAACTTTCAACATGCTTTTAACGTAATTCAAGATGCATACCATACTTCAAGTTTCAAAGACAAACTTAGAATATGGTTTATGCCTACTGGATGGAGACCCAGTGATATAATAGATAAATTTCCTAGGCCTATAACAACAGATCATTACAATCGTGAAAAGTACAGTCCCAACTATTCATTTTTTATGAAGTCTACCGCAATCTTTCATTTTGTTTTAATTAATTTTTTACTTTATTTCTTTTTAAGTAATTTTTCAATAATAGAATCTGATTTAAAACTAGTGTTTGGGTCTGTTATTTTTGTTTCTGTTTTTGGATTTACTTCATTATTAGATTTACATTCTTGGGCACCATTCTTTGAGGTATTTAGATCAATTCTTACCATTATTATTCTTTATTCATTTAATGACTATGCTTTATTTATTAATTACCCAACCGAGTTCTTAATGATAGTTTCTTATTTTGCAGTAAGCAGTTTAATTTCATTAATTATAATTTTTAATAAAAACAGTTCATACATTAAATTTAATAATGCAAACTCTTAAAACGTTATTTATATTATTAACATTTTCTAGTATTTTTTCTCAAGAAAATTGGGTATCCTTAATTAATAATGACAACTTAAATAATTGGGAAATTAAACAAGGCTCAGCTAAATTTATTTTAGAAAACGGAGTTATTTCAGCAACTTCAATTTTAAACACGCCAAGTACATATTTAGGTACTATAAAAAAATACGACGATTTTATTTTAGAATTTGAAGTGTATGTTGATAATGGTTTGAATTCAGGTGTTCAATTTAGAAGTTCAAGCAATAACAATGTTCCCGAACATAGTAGAGTTTTCGGTTATCAATTTGAATTAGATACAAATGAAAATAGAGGTTGGTCTGGGGGAATATACGATCAGTCAAGAAAAAACTTTTTTCTATATCCAATAACTAGAAACGAAAAAGGAAGAAAAGCATTTAAAAATGGCAAGTGGAATAAGGCTAGAATTGAAGCAGTTGGTAATTCTATAAAAACTTGGATTAACGGAGTTCAGTGCACTAATTTATTGGACCCTCTTTCAAAAAAAGGATTTATAGCTCTTCAAATTCATAATATTAATGAAGAGTCTTTAGTTGGTAAAATAGTTAAATGGAAAAATATAAAAATATTAACTGATAATTTAACTCAATATTTATCTGAATCTGAAAATTATGCTACAGAAATTAATAATATTGATAATATATTAAGTGAAAATCAAATAAAAAATAATTGGAGATTTTTATGGGATGGAAAAACATTTGATGGATGGAGGGGAGCCAAGCTTGATGTTTTTCCTAAAACGGGATGGTCTATAAAAAACAATGTTTTAACAGTTTTAGATAGTGACGGCTCTGAATCCACTAACGGTGGAGATATAGTAACTCTTGAGAAATTTTCAAATTTCGAACTAGAATTAGATTTTAAAATATCAAAGGGTGCAAATAGTGGAATTAAATATTTTGTTGATACTAATCAAAATAAGGGTACAGGTTCCTCAATTGGGCTTGAATTTCAAATTTTAGATGATAAAAATCATCCTGACGCTAACAAAAAATTTAAAGTTTTAGAATATTCAAATGGAAATTGGAATTTTCATAAGCAAGGAATTAAAAAAAACAGAACAGTTGGATCATTATATGATTTAATTGAAGCTGAAAACTTAAATGAACAAAGATCCAAAAGGCCTGTGCATCCAGAAAGATGGCACAGAGCCAGAATTATAGTAAACAATGGGCATGTTGAACATTGGCTTGATAACATTAAAGTTCTTGAATACAATAGGTTTTCTCAAATGTTTAAAGCTTTAGTTGAATATAGTAAATACTCTAAATGGGAAAATTTTGGTCAATTAAAATCTGGACATATTCTTTTACAAGATCATGGAGATAGAGTATCATTCAAAAATATTAAAATAAGAGAATTTTAAACTTACCTAATGAAAAACAGAAGAAGCTTTATCAAAAAATCATCAATGGGAATCATTGGAGCATCTTTGCTTTCTCCTTTTTATAATTCATCTGCAAAAAGTTATTCTAGAATTTTAGGATCAAACGATAGAATTACTTTAGCTTTTCAAGGACTTGGAAGAAGATTTCCAGGGTTGTTAAACTCATCTTTAAAAATGAAAAATGTTGAGATTAAATATTTTTGTGATGTTATGGATAAGCAACTCGATAAGGCCAATCAGAGATATTATAATTTGACTAAACAAAAAGTAAGCTTTGAGAAAGATATTCATAAAATAATTGAAGATAAAGACGTAGATGCTTTAATTATTGCCACACCAGATCATTGGCATACTTACGCAGCTTGTAAAGGAATGGAGGCTGGGAAACATATTTATCTTGAAAAGCCATGCAGTCATAATTTAAGAGAGAGTGAGCTTCTAGTCAATTATCAGAGTTATTATAATAAATCGGTTCAAATGGGTAATCAACAAAGATCATCTTATGAAACAGCAGATCTTATAAAATTACTTCACAATGGTATAATTGGAGATCTAAATAAAGCAGAAGCATATTATAATAATAATAGACCAAGAGTGCCTAATCAAATAAAAGCTCCAATCCCAGATGGGTTAGATTGGGATTTATTTCAAGGACCATCAAAGAGAAAATCTTACACTTTTGATACATGGGACTATAATTGGAGGTGGTATGGATGGGATTTTGGTACTGGAGAAGCTGGAAATAATGCCACTCATGAACTTGATATTGCAAGATGGGCACTTGACGTTCATTATCCTGAAAGTGTTGATGTATATTCAAGTAAAAATCATTTTATTGATGATGGTTGGACTATGTATGATACAATGGAAGCAAAATTTCATTTCCCAAATAACTTGAAAATTGATTGGAACTGTCATAGTAGAAATGCTCACTTTAGTAGAACATTGGGTGGAAGAGGCACAGTGATATATGGATCAATGGGTTCTGCTTTAGTAAACAGAAATGGTTATACTGTTTATGATTTAAATGGAAAAGAAATTAAAAATAGTATTTCAGATGATAAAGAATCTGGCATTCAATTAGGTGGAGGTGGAAACATGACAACTAAACATTTTAGAAACTTTTTTAATTCAATAAGAAATGGAGAAAAACTTAATTCACCTATAAATGATGCTGTGATTAGTCAAAGTATGGTACATTATGCTAATCTGGCACACAGATCTGGAAAATCTTTTAAAATTGATTCACAAAACGGTAATATTATTGACAAAAAAATAAAGAAAAAGTTTTGGTCTAGAGAGTATGAGAAAGGTTGGAATCTTACTTTTGTTTAATGTTTTTTGAATATTTTTTCGGAACACTTAATAAGAATTTTTCGAACCTTTTCATTACAACTAAATGAAGTTTAGCTTGAGTATATTTATAAATATACCATGGTAAATTGGGAACATATTCATGAATTCCAGCAATCATGTATTCGTTATTTAATACTGACCTAAATTCTAACCATCCAAGCGAAGTTCTTTTTACAAGCCATCCACCTGTGATATAAAATAATTTTCTGTTATCATCACTTCTAGATTTTATGACTTTAAGTTCTAAAAGAGTAATCTTTAAAAAACTAAATTTTATAAAGTTTCCATCATAATTGGCTTTCAAAATATCAGCAAATCTTTTTTTTAGCCAAATTGGATAAATTCTAGAAACAAAATCCATTGATCTATTACTTGGATTGGCTATTCTTTGAACACTTCTAACAGTATTTTCTTTTTTCTTTCTAGGATAAAATTCTGGATTTTTTGGAATCCTTTCTTTTGGATATAATGCTTTCTCTACACTATCTTCTACACTAATGTAATCAATTGGTAGATCTACAATATTTTCAGGATTTAATGTCATTTTATGTTTTAAGCTTTCTACAAGAGGAGAAACTAAAAACTTACTAGTTCCTGTAATTAAACTTACCCATAGTTTAGATAACCCAATAGTTATAAATGATAATGAAAATATAAGTCTTTTTTTATTCATTTTTTTTGCAGTTATCTTTAATAAGTCCATATAGGTTATTATTTGATTTCCGCCAATTTCTACAGGTTTATTATATGTTGACTCATTTCCAACAGACCATCTTATAATTTGAAGAGCGTCTAAAATATCAATAGGTTGATTTAATGATTTTGTCCATTCAGGACATGCCATTAATGGTAGATTTTTAACAAGTTGCTGAACTATTCTAAATGAGGATCCGTTAGGACCTATTATTATACCAGCTCTAATTGAAGTAAGTGGGATGTTTCTAGAACCTAGTGTTTTTTCAACTTCGTATCTTGATTTTAAATGTTTGGATATAGTGTGGTCATCTTTTGGAAGTATCCCACCCACATATATAATTTGCTTTAAATTACAGTCCTGTGCAGCTCTTGAAAAATTGTCGGCTAACAATATATCAGTATCCTCAAAATCACCTTGATTTAACCTTGTTGAAGGCATCATTGAATGAACAAGATAAATTGCTATATCCGCACCACGTAAAGCTTTTGTTGTACTAGAAATAGAATATAAATCAACTTGTTTCCAATTAACGTCTGTTGAATCAGGATACTTTATTTTATTTCTACTTAAGGCAATTATATTGAATTCATGTTTGTATTTTTCAATAAACCATTGTCCTATAAAACCAGTTGCTCCAGCAATTGCAATTGTTTTTTTCAAAAATCAATATTTAAATAATTAAGTAATATAAATAAGTTTATTATAATATAAATAAATGCTGGACTAGATTTAATAATTCCATCTTTAACAATTAATCTTAAAATAAAACCCAAACACATTAACACTGTAAGGCCAAAAGAAGATAATAGTGTCATTAAAGGAAAATAAAAACCTAAAAATAAACCAAATCCACCCGTTAATTGAGCGCAACCAACTACGACTCTGAATTTAGAAATACCCCAACGATTGAATTCAGATTTCATTATATTAGATGTGAAAGACATGATTCCATAAAAAATAAACGAGAAAGCTGAAAAAATTTGCAATATTTCTGGAATCAAAGCTTTCATATAAAAATCTATTTGTTAACTTAAATAATAATTTTAATATATGAAGAATCTTTATAATATACTGGTTTTAATTACTATACTTTTTAGCTCAAGTTTTGTTAATTCTCAAGATGACATACTTTCTAAAATAAATGAAATTGGAACCCTTGAACAAAAAGTTATGATGCCTATGCGAGATGGTGTTAGGCTAGCTACTGACATTTATATTCCAAGATCTGATAAAAAGGTTCCAATAATTTTTTCAAGAACCCCTTACAATTTTAATTCTTGGGGAGATGGTGAAGAAAAAAACCGTACACACCAAAGAGCTTATGAAGCTTTAAAAAGAGGATATGCTTATGTTGTTCAAAATGAAAGAGGTAGATATTTTAGTGAAGGTGAATGGGATATTTTAGGAGTCCCTTTAACAGATGGATATGATGCTTTTTCATGGATGAGTGAACAATCTTGGTCTAATGGTAAAATAGGTACTCTTGGATGCTCCTCAACTGCTGAATGGCAAATGGCGGTTGCAGCTTTAGATCATCCTTCTCATGCTGCTATGGTCCCTCAGGGTTTTGGTGCTGGAGTAGGAAGAGTTGATGATTTTTTTGAACAAGGAAATTGGTATAGAGGAGGAGTAGAACAATTGTTATTTGGAACATGGTTATATGGAGTTGAACATGATAAGTTTAAGCCAAGAATTCCTGCAGGTGCATCCCAAGAAGATTTAATTAGAATTTCAAGATTTTATGATTTAGCACCTGAAAACCCACCAGTTGATTGGGCTAAAAAAATTAAACATTTACCACTACAAGATCTTCTAAAAAACGTTGGAGGAAAGAAAGAGATTTTTGATAAAATGATAAAAAGAAAGCCAAACGATAAAGATTGGTACAAAGGAGGCTTATACCACGACAATATGGATTTTGGCGTTCCAAGTTTTTGGTTTGTTTCGTGGTATGATGTTGCAACAACTCCAAACATTGCTTTATTTAATCATGTTAGAAAAAATTCAGTAGATCAATTCGTAAATGATAATCAGTATTTGGTTATAGCTCCTACATTACATTGTGGATTTACTAGAGCCACTGAAAATACAATTGTTGGTGAAAGAAGTGTGGGAGATGCAAGATTAAATTATGATGAACAGATTTATGATTGGTTTGATTTAATGCTAAAAGAAAAGCAAAACGATTTTAAAGAAAATACACCAAGAGTTCAATACTATACTATGGGTTCTAATAAATGGCAAAGTTCTGAAGTTTGGCCACCAGAAAATATCGAGATGACAACTTTTTATTTAAGCAGTAATGGTAGTGCTAATACTATGTATGGTGATGGAAAACTAACCACTCTAAAAAGAAAAATCAATAATAAATCAGATTCGTTTATTTACAACCCATTGGATCCAGTAACTTCGAACGGAGGAGGAGTATGTTGTATGGGTAATGCTGTAAAAGGAGGAGCATTTGATCAACAAGAAGTTGAAACAAGGGACGACGTACTTGTTTATACTTCAGAAACTCTAAAAAATGGATTTGAAGTCACTGGATTTATTAATTCTTCAATTTATATTTCGTCTGATGTGAAAGACACGGACATAACTATTAAGTTAATAGATGTCTATCCTGATGGAACAGCTTATAATATTGATGAGACAATTCAAAGAGTTAGATACAGGGAAGGTTATGATAAAGAAGTATTTATGGAAAAAGGAAATGTATACAAAGTAGATTTATCCCAAATGTCAACCAGTAATTATTTTAAGAAAAACCATAAAATTAGAATTGAAATTTCGAGCAGTAATTTTCCAAGGTTTGCTAGAAATTTAAATACTGGCGGTGATAATTTTAATGAATCCAAAGGAATTATAGCTAAAAACACAATTCATCATTCAAAAAAATATCCCTCAAGTATAACACTACCAATTGTTAAGCAATAATTAATATATTAGATTTTATGGAAATGAATTATGATGCAATTGTAATTGGGACTGGAATAAGTGGTGGATGGGCTGCAAAGGAACTTTGTGAAAAAGGGTTAAAAACTCTTGTTTTAGAAAGAGGAAGAATGATAAAACATGTAGAGGATTATAAGACAGCTAATAAAGAAGATTGGGAATTTCCCGCAGGTGATGTTATTACTCAAGAAATTGAAAAAAGACAACCCAAACAAAGTAGAACAGGTTATGTAAATACGGAATCAACAAAAGATTTCTTTGTTGATGATATTGAACATCCTTACAATGAGAAAAAAAGATTTGATTGGATTAGAGGATATCATGTTGGAGGAAGGTCACTGCTTTGGGCAAGACAAAGTTATAGATTAACTCCTTTTGATTTTGTAGCTAATAAAGAGGATGGATATGGTGTTGATTGGCCAATTAGATATAAAGATTTAGCACCATGGTATGATTACGTTGAAAATTATATTGGAGTTAGTGGAGAGAATTTAAATTTAAATCAATTTCCAAATCAAAAACTTCTTAAACCAATGGAATTAAATTGTGTTGAAAAAGTTTTACAAAAATCAATTTCTGAAGAATATTCGAATAGACACATGACAATTGGTAGAGTTGCTCATATAACTGAAGGAACAAAACCAGGACTAGGTAGATTAAATTGTCAATTTAGAAACAGATGTAGAAGAGGATGTCCATTTGGAGCCTACTTTAGTAGTAATTCTTCTACTCTCCCAGCAGCTGAAGCAACTGGAAATATGACATTGAGACCTAATTCAATTGTATATGAAATAATTTATGACGAGTCAAAGAAAAAAGCAACAGGCGTCAAGGTTATAGATTCAGAAACTAATTTGACTTATGAATTTAAATCTAAAATTATTTTCATGTGTGCTTCCACTGTACCTACTACTTCTATTTTAATGCAATCAAAATCTAATAGATTTCCAAATGGACTTGGGAATGATTCCGGTGAACTTGGTCATAATATAATGGATCATCATTTTCAAATTGGAGCGGATGCTACATTTGATGGTTTTGAAGATAAATACTATACTGGAAGAAGACCAAATGGTATTTATATTCCAAGATTTCAAAACATTGGTGGTAAAACTAAAAACAAAAATTTTTTAAGAGGATATGGTTATCAAGGTGGAGCAAGCAGAACAGATTGGAGTGAATATGTAAAAGAAGCATCCTATGGTGAAAAATTGAAGCAAGCAGTTATAAAACCAGGTGAATGGACAATGGGTTTAAATGGTTTTGGAGAAGTACTGCCGTATCACGATAATAAGATTTTTTTAGATTATAATAAAACTGATAAATGGGGACTTCCTACTGTAACATTTGATGCTAAACTTAGAGAGAACGAATTAAACATGAGAAAAGATATGCAATTTCAAGCGATGGAAATGCTGGATAAGGCTGGCTTTAAAAATGTTAAACCATATGAAAGTTCATATGGTCTAGGATTAGGTATTCATGAAATGGGTACCGCAAGAATGGGCAGAGACCCTAAAACTTCAGTTCTTAACGCTTTTAATCGAATTCATTCAGTAAAAAATGTATATGTTACTGATGGATCATGTATGACATCTTCTGGAAATGTAAATCCATCCCTAACCTACATGGCTATAACTGCAAGAGCAGTTGATCATGCTGTCAAGGAACTTAAAAACAATAAAATTTAATAATGAACAGAAGAGATTATTTAAAAAAAGTTGGAATAGGAGTTGGAGCATTAGCTGTTTCTCCATTTACTATTAGTTTATTTCAGTCTTGTCAAAGTGACTTGGGTTGGAACCCAGTATTTTTTAAAAATGAACATATTCCTTTCTTATCTGAACTTTCTAATTTAATAATACCCAGCTCAAATGAAATACCAGGAGCCAAGGAATTAAATCTTTTAAGATTTGTTGACACTTATATTTCAAAAGTTTTATCAAAAGATGAAAAAAAAACATTTAATAATTCTTTTGATGGGTTTAAATCGGAGTATTTAAAATCATCAAATTTAAGTCAGATTGATTTAACCACTTTAAATTCATTATTAGATTATTTTTTGGTAAGAAATAAATCTAAGCACAATATTTGGATTAATAACTTTATGAACAGCGGAGAATCACTTTCATTTGTTTTTCTAAATTCATTTAGAAAACTTTTAATAAATGCTTTTAAAACAAATCAATTTATTGGCGAAAAAGTATTAGTTTTTAGACCAATTCCTGGTGAGCAAAAGGGTTGTGTCGATTTAGAAGAAGCTACCAATGGAAGAGCTTGGACTATTTAATTTAAATTATGAAACTAAATACTTTACTTTTTACAGTTTTTTTAATTTCAACATTTTCTTTTTCTCAAGAAAAAGATGATTTGTTTAATATGATTGAACAAGAGGAAAAGAAAATTGAATTACTTCCAGAAAAAATGATTTTTACACAAAGTTTACTTTGGGGAAAAAAAGGTTTACTTCGAAAAACAGGCATTTCTCCTCTCAATTTAGAAAATAGACAAAAGGAACTTAAAATAAGAAAGACAATGTTAACAACTCACCAAGCTATTGGTTATTTAACATTAGCCTCGATGATAGCTCAAGGTATAATTGGTGGAAAGTTGTATAATGGAGATGAAAGTTTGAGAAGCACTCACAATACTATGGGTAAGGTTGTAAATATTGGTTATTTTACTGGGGCTGGTCTATCATTATTTTCACCACCACCATTAATAAATAAAAAGAAATCAAAGGGATTTGATTCTGTAAAAGCACATAAAATATTAGCTACTGTTCATTTCTCTGCAATGGTTGCTACCAACCACTATAAATACAGAGATAAAAAAGTTCATAAAGCAGCTGCTTATACTGCGTTTGCTAGTTATGCAACAGCTGTTATTGTTCTAAAATTTTAATTATGTATAGAATTATAGTCCTTTTAATTTTTATTTCATTTTCTAATTTATCGGCTCAAAATGAAAATAAATGGATGCTGGATACTCAACAGTCTGTTATTGAGTATAACGCTAAGCATCTTCTTCATGCATGGTCGGGAATTAATAAAAATGTAAAGGGAGTTTTTCTGGAACAATCTAAAAGTAAGATTGCTATTTCAGCAAATATAGCTGATTTTGACAGTGGAATTAGTAATAGAGATTCTAATGCAATCAGAGTATTAAATGCTTTAAACTTTCCAAGTGTTAAGTTTTTTTCAGACAAAATTATAGTTTCCTCTAATAGTATTGAATTTAATGGTGAACTAGATTTTCATGGAAAACAAGTCAATAAAGAATTTACAGCATCCTATAATAAGGAAAATGACATCTTGATTGTTGAAGGAAATTTTTCGATTATTCTCACAGATTTTGACATTAAATTACCATCATTAATGCTTGTCAAAATGGATGACTTAGCAAAAATTAACTTTAAATTAATATTTAAAAAAAGTAATTAATTTAATCTTGCCACTCGGCTATAAATAGGTTTGTATCTCTAGTACCGTCATTATTTCTGTTTGAAGAAAAGGCTAATTTTTTTCCATCTCTAGAAAAAACAGGAAAAGCATCAAAGGTTTCACTGTGTGTAATTCTTTTTAGATTTTTACCGTCAATATCAATCATGTAAAGATTGAAAGGAAATCCCCTTTCGGCTTCAAAATTTGAAGAAAATAGAATTTTTTCACCTGATGGATGAAATACTGGACTCCAGTTTGCATTACCAAGATCTGTTAATTGACGAAGTTCACTTCCATCAGAGTTACAAATATATAACTCCATATTAGTGGGTTGAACCAGTCCTTGTTCAAGCAAACTTTTATATTCTTCGATTTCATTTTCAGTTTTAGGTCTTGAAGATCTAAAAATTAATTTTGATCCATCTGGTGAAAAGAAAGCTCCTCCATCATATCCTAAATCAAAAGTTATTTGTTTAACATTCGTTCCGTCAATATTCATCGTGTATAAGTCTAAATCTCCATTTCTTGTAGATGTAAAAACAATTTTGTCCCCAATTGGAGAAACAGTTGCTTCTGCATCATAGCCGACTTGATCAGTAAGTTTGTTTGTAATTTTTCCATTTAAATCAGATACATATATGTCAAATGTATCGTAAATTGGCCATACATATTTACCTTCTTTTCTTAAAGGAACCTCAGGACATTTTTCATTATCTTGGTGTGTAGAGGCATATAGAATATGTTCATTATCTGGAAGAAAATAAGAACATGTAGTTCTTCCAAATCCAGTACTAATCATTTTAGGTTCATTATTTTTAAATGTTTGATCAGCATCCATTAAAAACATTTGATCGCATTCAACATTCCAACCATTATTATTAGATTGAAAAACTAGTTGTTTGTCATCGAAACTCCAATATGCTTCCGCATTATCTCCCCCAAAAGTTACTTGTCTTAATGTTTTAAAATTCACTTCATCTTCAAAAATTAGAGAGTTTGAATTTTCTTTTTTTGTTTGACAAGAAAATAGTCCAAATAAAATTATAAATAGAGATAATTGTTTCATGTTATAAATTTGTAATTTGCGCAAAAATATACAAATAATGAGAAACCCTTTGATATATATTGTCTTCTTTTTAATTTTTTCAATTTCCTGTACTTCTCCCAATGTGTACACCAATCAAATCAAATCTGATTTAACTTTTTTATCTTCTGATGATTTAGAAGGAAGGGCAACCGGAAGTGAAGGTGAAAGGATTGCAGCAAGTTATATATCAAAAAGGTTCAAAGATATGAATATAGAAGCTAAAGGTTTAAATGATTACCTACATCCTTTTTCTTTCAAGCCAAAATCTCATCCACATGAGGAAATAAAGTTTAACGATTCATTACATAGTAATGGTATTACAGGGAACAATGTAATAGGTTTTATAAATAATAAATCTTCAAATACTGTAGTTATTGGCGCTCATTATGATCATCTTGGTTTTGGAGATCAAGGTTCATTATACAGAGGAAGTGATGTTAAAATTCATAATGGTGCAGATGATAATGCAAGCGGAGTTTCTTTGATGCTGGATTTAGCAGCTAAATTAACTGACGAAAATAAAAACAATAATTATTTATTTATTGCTTTTTCAGGTGAGGAAATGGGTCTTCTTGGTTCAAATTTCTTTGTAAAAAATCCGACAATCGATATTTCATCAATTAACTACATGATAAATATGGATATGGTAGGAAGGTTAAATGATGAAAAATCTCTTGCAATTTATGGACTTGGAACTTCTCCTATTTTTAAACAAACCATAAAATCTAACAACGATATTTTTAAAATTATTGAAAATGAATCTGGAATAGGTCCATCTGATCATACATCATTTTATTTGCAAGATATCCCTGTTCTACATTTTTTTACTGGCCAACATGAGAACTATCATAAACCTAGTGACGATAGTGATCTAATTAACTACGATGGTTTAGATTTAATTTCAAACTATATATTTTCTATAATCTCTGACCTTGATGACAATGGAAAGTTAAAGTTTAGAAAAACAAAAAATGAAAGTGAAGAATCTCCAAGATTTAAAGTTTCACTAGGTGTTATTCCAGATTATTTATATGATGGTAAAGGAATGCGAATTGACGGAATTTCGTCAGGAAGACCTGCTGAAAAAGCAGGGTTTTTGAAGGGTGATGTTATCACTAAATTAGGGGAATCTAAGATTGAGGACATGATGTCTTATATGAAAGCCTTGTCTAAATTAAAAAGTGGTGATTTAGTAAAGGTTGAATATAAAAGAGATAATAAGATATCTTCAAAAAATGTTACTTTCTAGTCGAATGTAGATTTAATATTTAAATAGTTTTCTTAACTTATAGTTTTCATATGAAAAAGCTATATTTTATAATTTCATTTCTTATTTTTTCGTGTTCCGAAAATAAAGTATCAATCGATATTCCAACCCTATCTAAGTATAATATTATTACTGATTATTTAGATGTTGCGGATACTTTAAATGTTTATTTAAACAAAACTTTAGGTTTGACCTTAGAGGTTTCAAATAAACAAAAAAATAGATCTATAATTCTAATAGAAAAAACCGATTACAATAAAGACTTTATTTCTATAAATTATAAGGACTCCTTAATTACAATATCGGCTAATAACAAGACAAATTTATACTATGCAACTTATGATTTTATAGAAAAATTTCTGAATGTAAATTGGTTGTCAACTGATTTCACATACTACAATGATTTGAAATCAATAAATATCCCTACTAATTACTCTTATTTTTATGAACCACCTGTATTGACTAGAACAGTTCATTCAAAGTTGTTTTATAAGGATTCAATTTTTGCTGACAAATTAAAAGTCACAAATGAAGCATTTCCTAGATATGTGCCAAACGCTAGAGTACATACTTTTCATCGCTTTCTTCCTTATAATGTTTTTTACGAAAAAAATCCAGAATATTATGCCTTAAGAGGTGATAAGAGACTGCCTACTCAGCTGTGTTTAACAAATCCTGATGTTTTAAATATAGTAAAAGACAGTGTAAATTCTTTTTTCAACAAGTTTCCTGCCTCTGATGTAATCTCTGTCAGTCAAGATGATAACACCCAATATTGTCAATGTGAGAAGTGTTCAAAAATTGATATTGAGGAAGGAAGTCCTGCTGGAACAATGATTCATTTTGTTAATGAAGTAGCTAAATCTTTTCCAGAAAAAACAATATCAACACTAGCTTACCAATACACCAGAAAACCGCCTAAAGTTAAACCTATTGAAAATGTTTTAATAACATTATGCTCTATTGAATGTGATAGAAGTGTTCCAATAGAAAGAGGATGTAAAGATTTTAGCTCTGATTTAAAAGGTTGGTCACAATTAACCGATAATATTAGAATTTGGGATTATACTACCCAGTTCACAAATTTCTTAGCACCTTTTCCAAATTGGGGAACCTTAAAACCAAATATAAATCTTTTTGTTGATAATAATGCAAAGTGGATTTTTGAACAACATTCGAATAATAATAGTGAGTTGTTTGAACTTAGAAGTTATATTATGGCAAAGCTGCTTTGGGATCCTAATTTAGATTTTCAATTTCTTTTAAATCAATTTAATAACAGGTATTATGGAAGTGGTGGGGAGTATATTTCTGAATACGTAAATAATATACAAAATCAGATCGATAAAACTTCTTTTTTTCTTTTCTTGTATGGTGACCCTTCTCAAGCATTTGACTCTTTTTTAAGTCCTGAAAATCTAATAAACTATGATATGTTGTTTAATAAGGCTTTAAGCAGTGTTGAGTTTGGTTCAGATTACTACAAAAGAATTCTTAGATCTAAAATTTCTATAGATTATGCAATTTTGGAATCTTACAGAAAAAATTTTTCTGATTCATTTCAATTAACTAATGTAGAAAACGATATAAAAAGCATTAATCCAAAATTGATAAAAAGACTTAGTGATTTTAATAACACTTGTGTTAATAATAATATCACATTAATGAATGAAATGGGATTCACAGTTTCTGATTATGTTGTAAACTATAAAAAGGCCTTGAAAACTGCGATTAAAGAAAATCTTGCGAGTTTAAAAAATATTACTCTTTTAACATCTCCTAAAAAATATGCAAACGAAGATCCTAAAGTATTAACTGATGGTGCTTTGGGTGGTAATAGTTTTTATTCTAACTGGTTAGGTTTTGAGGGAAATGATTTAAATGCAGTTGTAGATTTGGATCAAATAAAAGAAATAAAATCTATTAGTATTAATTTTCTACAAGTAACAAATCACATTGTTTTTTTTCCAGAGCAAGTGGAGTTTTTACACTCTGATGATAATTTAAAATGGAAAAGTTTAGGTAAAGCGTTTAATAAATTTGATTTATCTCCAAAAAGTAAAGTAAACGATATTCAAACATTTTCTATTGATGCAAAGAATTTAAAAACTAGGTACATTAAAATAATAGCAGATAACATCAGTAAAGCACCTATATGGCACCACGGAGCTGATTTACCCTCTTGGATATTTGCTGATGAATTAATAATTGAATAATTAAATTTTATGAAAAAATACATTTTATCCATCGATGCAGGAACAACTAGTTCAAGAGCTATTTTATTTGATAAAAATGGAATTCAAATTTCTATATCACAATTTGAGTTTACTCAAATTTTTCCAAAAGAATCTTGGGTTGAACACGATCCAATTGAAATTTGGAATACTCAATTAAAAGCGATTCACGATGTAATAAACAAATCTAATATTAGTGTTGATGAAATTGATTCCATTGGAATAACAAATCAACGAGAAACAACAGTTGTATGGAACAAACATACTGGAAAACCTGTATATAATGCAATAGTTTGGCAAGATAGAAGAACTGCTACATTTTGTGAAGAGTTAGATCATTTAGGAAAAGCAAATACCTTTTATAATAAAACAGGTTTATTATTAGATGCTTACTTTTCTGGAACAAAAATTAAATGGATTTTGGATTCAGATAAGTCAATAAGAAAAGCCGCTGAAGATGGAGATCTTTTATTTGGCACAATAGATACATGGCTTATATGGAACTTAACAAATAAAAAATTACACGCCACAGATTACACAAATGCAAGCAGAACGTTACTGTTTAATATTCACACTTTAAGTTGGGATGATGAGTTATTATCTCTCTTAAATGTTCCAAAAAAAATGCTTGCCAAAGTTTATGACAGCTCAGAAATAATAGGAACTACTGATTTAGATATTCTAGGTTTTGAAATTCCTATTTCTGGAATTGCAGGTGATCAACAGGCTGCGTTATTTGGTCAAATGTGTATTGAGCCAGGAGATGTTAAAAACACTTATGGAACAGGTTGTTTTTGCATGATGAATACTGGAAATAAGCCAGTTAAATCAAACAATAGAATGTTGACTACAATTGGTTGGAAAATTGGTAATAAAACAGTTTATGCCTTAGAAGGCAGTGTGTTTATTGCAGGAGCAATAGTTCAATGGTTAAGGGATCAATTGAATATTATTGATGATGCCTCAGAAATTGAAGATTTAGCAAAAACGGTAGATAATAACGGAGGAGTTACTTTTATTTCTGCTTTATCTGGACTTGGAGCACCTTATTGGAATCCCAATGCTACTGGAGCTATAATGGGAATCACAAGAGGAACTAAAAAAGGACATATTGCTAGAGCTGCACTTGAAGCAATAGCATTAAGATCTAGGGAAATAATAATTGAAATGCAAAAAGATTCAGGAACTACTTTTGATAAATTAAAAGTAGATGGAGGAGCAAGTAATAATAATCTTTTAATGCAAATTCAATCTAATTTATTGCAAACTCAAGTAATTAGACCAAAAATCACAGAAACTACCGCTTTAGGTGTTGCTTTCTTTGCTGGGCTAGCAACAGGTTTCTGGAATTCAATAGACCAAATAAAAAGTATTTGGGATATTGAAATGAAATTTGATCCTAAAGTTCAAGATTATGATAAAAAAGTTATTTCTAACTGGGAAAATAGAATTAAAAAAATTCTTATAAATTGAATAGAGCATTAAATATTAAATTATTAAATAATAAAAAAAAATTTGACTTTATTGTAATTGGAGGTGGTGCATCTGGACTTGGTTGTGCGTTGGACGCTTCATCAAGAGGATATTCTGTCATATTATTAGAAAAATTTGACTTTTGTAAGGGGACATCCTCAAGAAGTACAAAACTTATTCATGGAGGAGTTAGGTATTTAGAAAAGGGACAAATAAGCCTGGTTTACGAAGCTTTAAAAGAAAGAGATATTTTAAAAAAAAATGCACCTCACCTGGTTAAACAAGTAGGTTTTTTAATACCAGTTTATAATTATTTTTTGAAATTTTATTATTTTTTTGGTTTAAAAATATATGATTTTATTTCAGGTAATTTAAGTTTTGAAAAATCTAGAACAGTTAATAAAAAAAATGCAATTGAATTAGTTCCTAATGTTGATAAAGAACAATTAAAAGGAGGTGTTGTTTATTTTGATGGACAATTTGATGATTCAAGATTGGGAATAGATATTGCTTTAACATCAGAATTTAATAAAGCTATTCTACTCAACTATATGTCGGTTGAATCTTTGATTAAAGAGAACGGGAAACTTAAAGGTGTAGTTGCGTATGACACTATAAACAATAATGATTTTTCTATTTATAGTGAGAATGTTATTAATGCTACTGGAGTTTTTTCTAAATCAATTATGGATTTAGATTCTAATAAATTGAAAACTGTTATTAAACCCAGTCAAGGAGTACATTTGGTAGTTGACAAAAGTTTTTTAAATGGCAATTTTGGAATATTAGTTCCAAAAACATCTGATGGAAGAGTGTTGTTTGCTGTACCTTGGCTAGATCATGTAATTATAGGGACTACTGATAACGTTGTTGATAAACCTTCTTTTAATCCCGAATCAACTCAAAAAGAAATTAATTTTATATTGGAAAATATTAAAAATTACCTAGAGATTTATCCCACAAAAAAAGATATAAAAAGTGTGTTTGTTGGATTAAGACCGCTAGTTGCTAATAACTCTAGTTCTAAGTCTAAAGATTTATCAAGAAAACATAAAATTATAGTTAGTGAATCTGGAATGGTGAGTATTATTGGAGGTAAATGGACAACATACAGAAGAATGGCAGAAAATGTTATTGATCTTGCACTGAAAAAAACAAAATTATCATTTGTTAAAAGCAAGACCTCTAATTTGAAAATTAAGAATGGATTAATTGATATTGATTTTTCAAAAGAATCCTTAAGTAATGACTTTTTCTTGTCTAAGGAAATGATAATTCACTTTGTTAATAATGAAATGGCATTAAATTTAGATGATATTATGTCACGTCGATCTAGATGCTTATTTTTAAATATAAAAGAAAGTATAAGAATTGCTCCAAAAGTTGTTGAAATCATGTCAAATGAACTTTCTAAGAACGAAGTTTGGATAAATGAACAACTCAATTCTTTCTATAATCTAACTAATATTAATAAAATATAATATGGACTCTATTTTAGCTGAATTTATTGGTACAACAATACTAATGTTACTCGGAATTGGAGTAAATGCAAATACAAGCTTAAAAAATACAATTGGAGGTGAAAATTCCAATTGGATTTTAGTAAGTATGGCTTGGGGATTATCTGTTTTTGTAGCTGTATTTATTACAGGACAGTTTAGTGGAGCTCATTTAAACCCAGCGGTTACTGTAGGCTTAGCTATGGCTGGAAAATTTTCATGGTCTTTAGTTCCTGGTTATTTAATAACTCAACTTGCAGCAGCAATGTTTGGTAGTTGGTTGGCTTACATTGTTTATATAGATCATTACAGATTAACTAAAGACGAAAATGCAGTAAGAGGTTCCTTTTGTACAGGTCCTGCTATTAGAAATTATAAAAATAATTTCTTTAGTGAAACTGTTGCAACTTTTATTTTAGTATTTGCTATATTTTATATAGTTGAACCTAATTTACAAATTGAAGGTGAGGTTGTTAATTTTGGATTAGGTGCTTTAGATGCTCTACCTGTAGGTATTTTAGTTTGGGTAATTGGAATGACACTTGGTGGGACAACTGGTTTTGCAATAAACCCAGCTAGGGATTTCGGTCCAAGACTAGTTTATTCATTATTACCTAGAAAGAATAAAAACGCTGATTGGTCTTACAGTTGGATTCCTGTTTTTGGGCCTTTACTTGGAGCATTATGCGCTGGTTTATTATACAACTTTATTATGTAATGATTAACAAAAAACATATTCCTTGCGTAGCAGGATCAACAGGCTTGGTTGGCTCTTTTCTGTTAAAAAATTTATCAAACCTTTATCCTAAGGTAATTTCTTTAACAAGAAAAAAAGTAAATTATTCTAACCCTAATATTAAAAATGAAATTATTGATTTTGATAATCTTAATATTGAAAACGTCCTAAATGAGGTTGATCATTTGTACATTGCTTTAGGAACAACAAGAAAAAAGGCTGGAAGTGCTGAAAATTTTATAAAAGTAGATTACCATTATTGCATTAATTTAGCAAGAATTGCAAATAATTGCGGAGTAAAAAGTATTTCTATAGTATCCTCTGTTGGATCAGACCCTAATTCAATTTTTTTATACCCCAAAACTAAAGGTTTAATTGAAAGAGATATTTCTAAACTTTTATTAAATCATTTAAGTATCGCAAAACCAGGTATAATTTTAGGAAAAAGAAATGAAAGTAGAGTTGGTGAGAAAATTGGAAAAATTTTATTTTCTTTTATCGATAAGTTTCTTTTTGGACAATTTTCAAAGTATAAAAGTATTTCTGCAAGTAATATTTCTAAAGCAATGATTTATCAAATTATTAATTCATCAAAAGGAATTAATATTTTGGAATATAATCAGCTTATAAAAAGTTCAAATAGTTTTGATAAACTAGTAAAACTTGATTGATAGAATTATTTACATTTGCCAGAAATTTTAGCTAATGTTAAACATACATAACCTTTCTGTTTCTTTTTCTGGGGAATATTTGTTTAAAGAAATATCATTTAAACTAATATCTGGAGATAGGGTGGGTTTAATAGGTAAAAACGGAGCAGGAAAATCAACCTTATTAAAACTTTTGTCTAAAGAAACTGAAATGGATTCAGGTTCTATTGCTTATGAGAAAGATTTAAAAATAGGATTTCTTAAACAAGATATTGATTTTGATAAAGGAAGGACTGTTCTAGAGGAAGCCTATCAAGCATTTAGTGAGATTAAAACTCTTGAACAAAAGCAAAACGAAATTAATACCCAATTAAGCCAGAGAACAGATTATGAAAGTCAGGCTTATTTAGAATTAATTAATGATTTAAGTGATGTTAATGATAGGTATGAGTTAATCGGAGGGTATAATTATCAAGGACATACCGAAAAGATACTACAAGGTCTTGGTTTTAAAAGAGAAGATTTTCATAAAAATACAGATACTTTTTCAGGTGGATGGAGAATGAGAATTGAATTAGCTAAACTTTTACTTCAAAGTAATGATTTGTTATTACTAGATGAACCTACAAACCATTTAGATATTGAATCAATTATATGGCTTGAAAACTTTCTTAAATCTTTTTTAGGTGCAGTAGTTATTGTTTCGCATGATAAAATGTTTTTAAATAATGTAACTAATAGAACTATAGATATTTCACATGGAAAAATTTATGATTTTAATAAACCCTACTCAAAATATTTGGTTTTAAGAGAAGAAATAAAATCTCAACAAATTAGTGCTCAAAAAAATCAGGAAAAACATATTCAGCACACAGAGAAATTAATTCAAAAGTTTAAAGCAAAAGCTTCAAAAGCTTCAATGGCTCAATCTCTTATTAAGAAAATTGAAAAAATTGATAGAATTGAAGTCGATCAAGATGACAATAGTGTTATGAAATTAAACTTTAATATTTCAATAAATCCAGGAAAAGTTGTTACTGAAATCGAAAATTTATCAAAGAACTATGGTGATAACATGGTACTGTCTGATGTAAATTTACTTATTGAAAGAAAAAGTAAAATTGCATTTGTTGGACAAAATGGACAAGGTAAATCTACTTTAGCTAAAATTATGGTTGGTGAGCTAACTCCATCTTCGGGAAATTCAAAATTAGGTCACAACGTTCAAATCGGATATTTTGCTCAAAATCAAGCAGAATATTTAGATGGTTCTAAAACCGTATTGCAAACAATGATAGATTCTGCAAATGAAACAAATAGATCCAAAGTTAGAGATGTGTTGGGTTCTTTTCTTTTTAAAGGTGACGACGTTGAAAAATATGTAAGAGTTCTCTCTGGAGGTGAAAGAAACAGATTAGCACTTGCTAAACTTCTTTTGCAACCTTTTAATGTATTAGTAATGGACGAGCCAACTAATCATTTAGATATTAAATCTAAAAGTGTCTTAAAACAAGCGCTTGTTAAATTTGATGGAACTTTAATCTTGGTTTCACATGACAGAGATTTTTTACAAAATCTAACCAATAAAGTGTATGAATTTAAAAGCCAAAAAATTAAGGAATACTTAGGTGATATTGATTATTACCTAAATCAAAGAAAAATTGAAGATTTTAGAGAAATCGAAAAGAAAGACAAAGTAATAAGTTTAAAAAAGAATAAAAATATTAATAATTCAAAAGATAGAGAATTAAAAAAAAGAATTAGTAATATTGAAAGCAAAATTTCAAAATTAGAAAACGAAATTTCTGTCATCGATAAAGATTTAGAAAATGATTATCAGAAAACAATATCCAGAAACAATTTCTTTTCAAACTATGAAAAGAAAAAATCTGATTTAGATTTACTAATGAAAAAATGGGAAGAATTAAGTTTGTCCTAAAATCATTAGCTTTATTGTTGTAGTAATCAAAAAATATGTGTGAATTAAGTAGTGATGAACTTTGGCTTGTTATAAGACTTTATGCTTTTGCATTATCTCCTGTTTTTTTGGGACTTTATTATTTAATAACCAAAAATATTTCTTATGATACAGCTGTAATTTTATGTTTAACTTTCTTTATTTGTGCGGCTGGATTTGAACTATGGCTGACCTATGGTCTTTTTGATGGTCTTTCGGTTAACCAAAGAAGATCAGATGCTTTAAATTGTGCTATTCCTCAAGATTTTAATTGGGTTTTAAATTCATTAGGTGATGTTTTTATTGTTTGGATTGGATTATTTATAATTAAGAAAATATTTAATAAAACTATAGATCCACTAAAAAAATGGAATTGGTCTGTTTTCCTTATTCTTCTTATTTGGTTTGTGGCACAAAACATTTATGTTGAAGCTTTTATTTATCATTTACAATTAGGTTCAAGTGGAGATTTATCTTGGGGACCTTTAATGCCTTTAGGCTCTTACTTCAATCCTACTCTTTTTGAAATATTAGGTAGACCTGTTACTTTCCAATCTCAATCAACTTGGTTACTCATGACCCCAATAATATATTTTTTAGCAATATATTTAAATAATAAAAACACTAATTCAAATGTTTAAGCGTTTATTTTTTGTTTGTTTTTTAGTATTAATTTCCTGTTCAAAAGATGAAAACATTGAAGATGAAATAATTACAACAGATAAATCAGCAAGGATAGTTGGTTATTTGCCCTCATATAGATTCGATTTAAACAATAATATTGAATATTGTAAATTAACACATTTAAACCTTGCATTTGCAAACCCAGGTTCAAATGGAAAACTAATCATTAATGATTTTAATGATATTGTTGTTAAAGCAAGAAACGATAATAATAATATAAAAATTTATGTTTCTATTGGCGGAGGCTATTTAACAGATGATCAAGCGTCAATTTGGTCAAATTTAATTGATATTAAAGAAAACAGGCCAACAATAGTTAACGAGATAGTTAGTTTTGTTGAAGATAATAGTTTAGATGGTGTTGATGTTGATTTAGAATGGCAATATGTTACACCTGGATACAGCCCTTTTGTAATTGAATTAAAAAGTGCTTTATCAGCAAAAGGTAAGGGAATGACAGCTGCGTTACCTGGTACAACCAAATTTGATAATATTACAGATGAAGCTTTACAAACTTTTGATTTTATTAATTTAATGGCTTATGACTTTACTGGTCCTTGGAACCCTACAGTTTCTGGTCAGCATAGTTCATATAATAATGCTAATCAGTCAATAAATTTTTGGAAAAATAAGGGCATTTCTGCAAATAAATTAACATTAGGAGTTCCTTTTTATGGCTATGATTTTTCTAATTCTTCAAATGTTACATCTTTCACTTTTGGACAAATGGTTTCTTTAAATAGTTCTTATTCTGAGTTAGACAATGTTGGATTAAAGTTTTATAACGGACGACCAACAATTAAATCAAAAGTAAAGCTTGCTGGAGAGCAAGTTTCTGGAATTATGATATGGGAGTTAGGTCAAGATTCTTTTTCTGAATATTCATTGCTTAAAACAATTCATAATGAATATAAAAACCTTGGTTTTAAAACAACTGAACTTTGCCTAGATTAGTTTTAGGTAACCTCAGATTTACTATCATCTATTTTTAAATACTCTCTGTTTTCCAAAATATTTTTAATAGCCATAACAGTATCATACAGATCAATAAAACTCACATACAAAGGAGAAAACCCTAATCTAATGTTGTTTTCTGGTCTATAATCAGGAATTATTTTTTTTCTATTTTCACCGCCGTTTACAAGAAGTTTACAAATCTTCCAAGCTTCATTATGTTGAATTGAAATATGTGAACCTCTAAATTTAGATTCAATTGGGGAAGTTATTTTTACATCAAATTTACCTAACTTATCATTTATAATTTTTATTAAATATTCTCCTAATTCAATACTTTTATTTCTAATATTTTTTATTCCGGCATCTAACACAAGATCAAGACCTGAATCTATAGGAATTAGAGAAAGTATGGCAGGAGTACCGGCTTTGAATTTATTTATACCATCACCAGGTTTATATTTATTTTTAAATTCAAATGGTTTTGAATGTCCAAACCATCCTTTTATAGGGTTTTGTATATGATTCAATAAATCTTTCGATACATATAAGAAAGAGGGGGAACCTGGGCCACCATTTAAAAACTTATAAGTACAGCCAATAGCAACTTTTGTTTTAGACGCTTTAACATCAATATTTATAACTCCAATTGCATGACTACAGTCCCAAACAATTATACTTTTATTTTTTTCAGCAAATTCATTTAATTCCTTAATCGGATAAAGAAATGAATTTTTATAAGTAACAAGACTTAAACAGTAAATTCCAGGGTTTTCTTGTATTGATTTTTTTAAAATGTTAATATCATAGCCTAAAGTATTGTCGTAATTTATTATTATAATTTCTTTGGTTTCAGTGTGTTCTTTCAATCCTTCAATTATGTAAATATCACTTGGAAAGTTTAGGCAGTCAGTCACTAAATTTTTTTTATATTGACCACTGTTTAAAAGAGAAAATAAAATTTTATACAGATTTACTGAAGTTGATTCGCCGATTAAAACTTCTTTATGATCCGAGTTAATCAGTTTGGACATTTTAAAATTAATTTTTTCAGTCAATTTTAACCAATTGTCATTCCAGCTACGTATTAAGTTTTGGCCCCACTGTTTATCAATTACTTCATTTAAATTTTCAATACTTTTAAGTGGAAGTTTTCCTAGAGAATTTCCGTCTAGATATATTTCATTTGAGTTGTTTAAAAACTTTGATTTAAAAGTTTTTAAATCATCGTTATTGTCTTTTTCTAATGCAATATTTCTTATATCCATTTTTAAAAATTTTTAAAGTAAGGTTTGATGATTTTAACCCATTGTTTATACATTTTTTTACTTGGATGTAATCCGTCTTCAGCTATTAACGAATTGTCATTTAAAGCCTTTCTAGATATTTCTGTAATATTAAAAAATGTAATATTATTTTTTATGCATTCATCATAAATTACTTTATTGAAAGCATTAATTTCCTTAGTAATTACAGCCCTGTCTCTGCCTTTTGCAAACGGAGTTACTCCCCAATCAGGAATAGATACAACAATAACTCTTTCTTTAATGAGATTAGTATATTCAATAGATTTATTTAATAGTAGAACAAAGTCTTGTTTGAATTTTTCAATACTTCTCCCTCTGTATTGATTATTAACTCCTATTAATAATGATACAAAGTCAAAGTTTTTATTAAATTTTATTTTATTTAAAGTGTCGATTAATTGATCCGTGGTCCATCCTGATTTTGCAATGATAATTGGTTCTTCTAATTTATTTTTTAATGAGCTAGATAATTGTACTGGCCACCTTTCAGATTCTTTAACGCTTTCTCCAATAGTATAACTATCTCCCAAAGCTAAATATGAATAATTATTTTTTTGACTAAACGATATTAAAGGAATTGTTAAAATTAATAATAAGAATTTTTTCATTAAATCTAGTATTACTTTGAATTTTTCAAGTTAACAAGAAATGACTTCTGTTCATCATTTAGTCCATCTGCTGTAAAAATAGAAATACCGCTAGCTCCATTTTCTTTTGAAATATTATAGGCTTTTTCAAAATCACCAGGGTTTTTTAATGCCCCACTATAAAGCCCAGAATGAATAGGAAAGTCTACATCACTAACACCTTGTTTGGTTGCAAATCCTATCCAATTAATATTTTCTCTATAAAAATTATTATATAGCATTGGATATGCTGAATCTAAGTTCCAATTGTCCCACGCTTGTCTTACCATTTGCCTAGACATCTCAGGAAAAGGGAATACAGCTGCACTAACTTTTTTATTTTTTTTGTGTGCTATATCTACAATTTCATTTACTAAACTAGTTATGGCATTTAATCTAAATTGTCTCCATTCGTTAGACAGTTCAGGATTTTTTAATTCTAACGGATCTTTATCAAATATTTCTTTAAATTTTTTTCTTGCAATAGGGTGATATCCGTAATCATATTCAGGAAGTTCTGTTTCTTGTATGATGTTATATTTTGGTTGTAAATCTGCACCCAAAATAACATCTGGATATCTTACATAATCTAAATGAACTGAAGCAAGACCATCGACTTCCATTAATTTTTTTGCATTATTTATAATATGATTTCTTGCATCAGGATGAAATGGACTTAGCCATTGATAATAATTTACGTATGCTCTATAATCTAAAGAATTATCTCCATTTCTATTAACTTGATACCAGTCTGGGTTTTTATTTGCAATTGTGTCTCCAGGTCTATTTACTGTCCACATCCATCCGTGAATTTTAATTTTTTTCTTATTAGCTATTGGAATAATTTTTCTTAATACTTCTGGAGATCCACTAATTAAAATCTCTGTTATACCTAAGGAATCGTAATAATTAATTTTTTTCTCCCAATTTTTTTTAATGAATTCTTTACCAGCTCCAGTCCAAGTGCTTATAGTAAAAGTATTTTTTTTGATTTCATTATTACAATTAACTAATAAAATTGAAATAGTTAGTAGAATAAGTTTCTTCATAATATTTTATATTTTAATTTTTCCTGTTTCATTAATGGAAAATTTATTAATTCCATCAATGACATATAAAGTAAAACCATTTTCCGTTTTTAGAAAATTACATGAAATTTTTCTATTATTAAATTCTTTTATTTCAAGATTTATTAAAATTTCAGGCTTTAACTTTTTTAAATATTTTAAACTTCCAAAAGACACTTCCCTAAATAATGCATAAAGAATTTGTTTTGGAATCTCTTCTTCCGGAATTGTATAATTATAATTATAATCGGAAAAAATTAAATAACCCCAATTTTCAGGAAGATGCATATTTACAGTCCCTTGCTGAGACCAAACCCAATTGTATTCTGGGAGGTATTTATCATTTATTTTTTTTCTAAAGTATTTTTCGTTTTTTAATTCATAATCCCAATTTACTCTTGAAAAGTTTATCCTCCAAACGTCTCCTATTTTTGGATTATCATAATCTAAAGTTGTTTTTAATTGAGATATTTTATCTAAAGGAATGGCCATCTCAACAGTCCAGAAATTATCAACATCATTAGGATTATTAATTGTTCCATTTATGTTTACTGCTGATTTCAATCCTTCAATATTCCAACTGTTATCTGCCTTTCCTTTTAATCGGTATGGCCTGTTTAGGTATAAGTCCCAAACTGTGCCTAAAGCATTTATTTCTATTTCTCCATAACTAAAAACATGATTGTTTGGGTTAATAAATACTTCAAAATCATTATTGTAGAAAATTACATCATCTCTTTCAGTGATATCTCCCCAAATGTGATTTTCAAATAATTTAGCAAAGACATAGAGATAATTTTTATCCCACAGTAACTTTACGTTTGTTTTTTTAGTTGGGGTCTTTAACCCTTCTATATCAATAAAATCGTCACTGTACTTAGCCTGATTCCAAACTTTTTCATTATCCATCCCATCAATTAGAATAGGATCTGATGTTTTAATTACCACATAATGTTTGGGTATAATTATTTTTTCATTCAAATCAACTTCAATTGTTTGACCTGTTTCACATCCAAAAAACAATAGTGACAGAATGAAAAAAAAATATATTCTCATTTGATTAAAAATTTAAATATGTATTAGTAATTTAAAGTTATTAAATATTGCTAATTATGAGAATCTTTCTTTTTATTTATTTTTTACTAACAAGTTTAGTTTCTGATGAAATAAAAGTAATTTCTTATAATATAAGATATAATAATCCTAACGATGGTAAAGATATTTGGGAAAATAGAAGAAATACTATCGTTGATTTTGTAAATAAGGAAAGTCCTGACTTTTTAGGTTTACAAGAAGTTAATCATTCACAACTATTGTTTTTAAATTCAAAACTATCAAATTATTCATTTGTTGGCGTAGGTCGAGATGACGGCAAAACAAAAGGAGAGTATAGTCCTGTTTATTATAACAAATATTTATTTGAATTAATAAAATCAGACACTTTTTGGCTTTCTTCTACACCAAGTAAAATTTCAATTGGATGGGATGCTTCAATGGAAAGAATTTGTACATACGGACTATTTAAGAGTAAAGCGAATGATAAAGTAATATGGGTTTTTAATACTCATTTTGATCATATTGGTGATAAAGCAAGAGAACAATCGGCTGATCTTATTATCAGTATGATAAATAAATTAACAAAACCAGAAGAAAATATAATTATTACAGGAGATTTTAATTTATCAGATAATTCAAAACCAATAGTAAATCTTCAAAGTAATTTTAATGATACTAATAAATTTCTGAAAAAGACAGATAAGACCTACGGAACATTTAATAATTTTAAATTAAATTTTATTTCAAAAAATAGAATTGATTATATTTTTGAAAAAAACTTTAAACTTTTAGATTCAAGGCACGTTTTCGTTAAAACCCCAGAGGGTCGTTGGGCTTCAGATCATAATCCTATTATTGCTAAACTTAAATTTTAAAGAATGAAATATATATACCTATTGATCTTTTTTGTAATCGGATGTTCATCCTCTAATAATTTAGATAATAATTTTGGAATAGTAATTCATGGTGGTGCAGGAACTATTTTAAAAGAAAATATGACTTTAGAGTTAGAAAAAAAATATAAAAATGCTTTAAGGGAAGCAGTTCTAATTGGCTATGAAATATTAAATAATGGAGGCACTAGTGAAAAAGCAGTTGAAAAAACTATTAATTATCTTGAAGATTCCCCATTGTTTAACGCAGGAAAAGGTGCTGTTTTAAATTTTGACGGAGAAGTAGAGCTTGATGCCTCTTTTATGGAGGGTAAAAATTTGAATGCAGGTGCTATTTCAGGATCTAAAAAAATAAAAAATCCAATATCAACTGCTATTAAAGTAATGAATTCTTCTTCTCACGTTATGCTATCTGGAAAAGGAGCAGATGATTTCGCAATCCAACATAATATGCAAACGGTTGAGCAAAATTATTTTAAAACAGAAAGAAGAATTAACAGTTTAAAAAAAATTAAAAGCATTGAAAATAATAAAGTTTCAAATTTATTAAATAGTGATTACAGAGTACAGAAACTCGGTACTGTTGGATGTGTAGCTTTGGATAAGTTTGGTAATTTATCAGCTGGAACTTCAACTGGTGGAATGACAAATAAAAAATGGAACAGGATAGGGGATGCTCCGATTATTGGTGCAGGAACATATGCTAATAATAATAGTTGCGCAGTTTCTTCAACAGGTTGGGGAGAGTATTTTATAAGAGGGGTAGTAGCTTATGATATTGCTGCTTTAATGGAATACAAAAACCTTTCCATTAAAAAAGCAGCTAAAACTGTGATAAATAAAATTTCTAAAATGGGAGGAGATGGTGGTGTAATCGCTATTGATAAGCAGGGAAATATAGCTATGGAAATGAATACTTCTGGTATGTACAGAGCTCATATAAATTCAAAAGGTGAGATAGATGTTAAAATTTATAAATAATTAATTTCTATTATGAATGAACCATTAGCGGAAAGATTAAGACCAAAAAAATTAGAAGATTACATTAGTCAATCTCATTTAGTCGGGAATGAAGGTGTTTTAACTCAACATATTAAAAAAGGTTTAATTCCCTCAATTATTTTTTGGGGTCCCCCTGGTATTGGAAAAACTACACTAGCAAATATTATTGCTTTAACATCTGAAAGGCCATTTTACAGTTTAAGTGCAATTAATTCAGGTGTTAAGGATGTAAGAGACATAATTAACAAGGCAAAGCAAAGCGGTGGTCTATTCACTGCAAAAAATCCAATCTTATTTATTGATGAAATTCACAGATTTAGTAAATCTCAACAAGATTCTCTTTTGC
>Ga0209601_1000165_pt1 | contig 53403 bp, 40 predicted proteins | sample COGITO_mtgs_1104_4_FD_184796 | JGI IMG/M metagenome (GOLD analysis project Ga0209601, IMG submission 184796) | Pelagic marine microbial communities from North Sea - COGITO_mtgs_110426 (SPAdes) (version 2) | ecosystem: Environmental > Aquatic > Marine > Epipelagic ...
TTTCTGTTTCCTTTCCCAAGCGAAAAGCGAATTCAATTCATCAGACCTGCGTACTCTGTTTGCGACTGAATTCCCTGGTTTTAAGTGCAATGAAATCAAAGAAAATGTACTGCTACCACTGATAGATTTAAAAGGCATGCAGAAAGGCACGCGCTCGAAAAGGCTGCTAGCTAGTAATGTTGTGTCAAGAAAACCATAATAACGAGCACTATCTGGTATAATTATTTCACTTCTGTAGAAAGTAATCCACCATTCCGAAGCACTTGAATTTGTATGATTCTTTGTAGGTCCTGTGTCTTCGGAAGAAAGCCAATATGAAAAGCCTTGTTTCTCCATTTCTATAACAAAATCCGCACTTTCTTTATCGGCTTTAAACTTTGTGCTATCGCTTGGAAATATTCCATTAATTGGAGGTGCGACCATTTCTTGCACCACAACAATATCGTAAGGAGACAAGATTTTTGCAAGTGAATAGTTGTCTCTTGATTTAAAATGTCCTAAAAACTGAATGTTGAATGAGCATATTTCTATAGTGTCAATTTGAGTTTGAGCACACGTAGAAAATGCCATTGAGAAGCTTAGAAAAAGAAATAAACACTTTCTCTTCATTTTTTTTTGGTTGTCCATTCGTTTAGGTAATTCAAAATTTATTATAGAGTAAGATACGAAAGATTTCTTTTTGAATTAGGCGATAAAGAGTTTTATTGACGCGAGTAACAACACGAATGCAAGAACATATCTCAGCCGCTCATTATTTATTCTCTTACTGCCAACAAAGCCACCAAAATAGGCGCCAACTATTACTACTCCAACATAAAGCCAACTATTTAGACTAATTACGGTGCCACTAATTAATTGGCCTCCTAATCCAGACGCGGAGTTAACCCAAATAAATAAAGCTGAAACAGCGGCCGCTTCTTTCATTTTACCCCATCCCATGAGCAGAATGACTGGACTTAAAATAATTCCTCCGCCTATGCCGATCAAACCAGAGAAAAAACCGATTCCAGCCCCGACAAAGAAGCCTTCCTGCCATTTTATTTTTCGAATAACCTTCGATTCTTTTCCTAAAATGTTTAGCATTCTGGCAATAGCAAACAGTAACAATACACCCAGAATTACCTTGTAAATCTTTGTGTCAACCTCCAAGGTTCCACCATAAAAAGACAAGGGAATAGAGCCAATCGCAAATACCAAAAATAATTTCCAGTTAAAATACCCAGCTCTCCAGAAGTGAAAAAAAGCGATTGCCGCTACAAATAAATTTAGCAACAGGGCAGTTGGTTTCATCTCTTCGGGTACAAATGAAAATAGTGCCATCAATGCCAAGTAGCCACTTGCTCCTCCATGGCCTACCGTAGCATATAAAAATGCTACAATGGGTAGAATAATTAGAAATAATATATTGATCTCCACAAGACAATGATAGTTAAACTTTAGAACAAAACTAAGTTGTCCAATTCAATAATTAAAGAAATAAAAAAACGTTTATACCTTATGGCATAAACGTTTTCATTCTCTTTTAAATTATTAATGTCTAGCCGTTCAATGCTTCTGCTCCACCAACAATTTCTAATATTTCATTTGTAATTGCAGCTTGACGTGCTTTGTTATATGACAACGTTAATTCGTTTTTCATATCGTTTGCATTGTCCGTTGCTTTATGCATCGCTGTCATTCTAGCTCCATGTTCCGATGCCTGAGAATCAAGCAGTCCTTTAAACAATTGCACTTTCAATGATTTTGGAATTAAATCTTCAACAATTTCAGATTTTCCTGGTTCAAAAATATAATCTCCTCCAGAATTATTTCCTTCCTCTATCACTGGGATAATTGGTAAGAAATCTTCTGTCATCACATTTTGACTTGCAGCATTAATAAATTGGTTATACACAACAATAACCTTGTCGAAGGTTTTGTCTTGGAACAGCTCCATTATGTTTTGTCCAATTATCGCTACATTATCAAATGTTAAATCATTAAATATATCTTCAACAGCAGCTAAATCATCGTTAATATAATAGTTGTCTGTTTTTTTGTACACATCCTTTATCTTCTTTCCAAGACAAAGTACCTTTACATTAGAATCAGCAAAATCATCATTAACTAAACCCTTAACTCGCTTGATGATATTGTTGTTGAAACCACCACAAAGTCCTCTGTTAGATGTGATTCCGACAATCAAAATATTCTTTACTTCTCTTGCTTCAGAATAAGCATTCTCAGAAAGATCAAGTGTGGCACTTAGATTACCTAAAATTTCTTGCAACTTTTCTGCATACGGACGCATTTGCACAATCGCATCCTGCGCTCTCTTCAATTTAGCCGCCGAAACCATCTTCATTGCTGAAGTGATCTGCATTGTCGAACTGATCGAAGTTATTCTGTTACGTATTTCTTTTAAGTTTGCCATCCTCTTTAACTATGAGTGATGAGTGTCTAGCAACGAGTAATACTTATAACTCATTGCTTTCACTCAATACTTTTTTAATATTTACTTGCGATTTCCGTTGCTACTTTCGCCAATACATCAGTCAATTCGTTTGTGTATTTTCCTGACTTCAAAGCATCTAAGGTATCTCTGTGTTTCGCATCTAAGAAATCCAAATATTCTGTTTCAAAAGCTTTTACCTTATTCACGGGAACACTTTGGATTAATCCTTTTGTTCCAACATAAATAATTGCAATTTGCTTTTCAACAGGATAAGGATCACCTTCCATTTGCTTTAAGATCTCAACATTTCTAGCACCTTTATCGAGTACTGATTTTGTTGCTGCATCCAAATCAGAACCAAACTTAGCGAATGCCTCTAATTCTCTGTATTGTGCTTGATCTAATTTCAAAGTTCCTGCTACTTTCTTCATTGATTTAATCTGAGCATTACCACCAACACGAGATACCGAAATACCTACGTTAATTGCTGGACGAATACCTGCGTTAAACAAATCAGACTCTAAGAAAATCTGTCCATCCGTAATCGAAATTACATTTGTTGGGATATATGCAGAAACATCACCTGCTTGTGTCTCAATAATTGGCAAAGCCGTTAATGAACCGCCACCTTTTACGATGTCTTTCAAAGAAGGAGGAAGGTCATTCATTGTCTTCGCAATACTATCATCAGCAATAATTTTTGCTGAACGCTCTAATAATCTCGAGTGAAGATAAAATACATCTCCTGGATAAGCTTCACGTCCCGGTGGTCTTCTTAATAACAAAGAAACCTCACGGTAAGCAACTGCTTGTTTTGACAAATCATCAAATACAATTAAAGCTGGTCTACCAGTATCTCTAAAAAACTCACCAATTGCTGCACCAGTCATTGGAGCATAAAATTGCATCGGTGCAGGATCAGCAGCATTAGACGCTACAATAACTGTATAAGCCATTGCTCCAGCATCCTCAAACTTCTTTACAATACCTGCAACAGTAGACGCTTTCTGTCCAATTGCTACATATATACAAAATACAGGTTCTCCTGCATCGTAAAATTCTCTCTGATTAATAATTGTATCTATCGCTACAGTTGTTTTACCTGTCTGACGATCTCCAATAATTAATTCACGTTGTCCACGTCCAACAGGAATCATAGCATCAATAGACTTAATACCTGTTTGCATTGGCTCATCTACCGGTTGACGAAAAATTACACCTGGTGCCTTTCTTTCAATTGGCATTTCATATAATTTACCTTCAATTGGTCCTTTACCATCAATTGGGTTACCCAAAGTATCAACGACACGTCCGACCATTCCTTCGCCAACCTCTACTGATGCAATACGACCAAGACGCTTTACAGTATCTCCTTCCTTTACACCTGAAGAACGTCCTAAAAGCACGGCTCCCACATTGTCTTCCTCTAAATTCAAAGCAATTCCTTGAAGTCCACTATCGAACTCAATTAATTCTCCATATTGAACTCCATTCAGTCCATAAATACGAGCAATACCATCACCGATAGTAAGCACTGAACCTACTTCTTTCAATTCAGCTTCAGAACGGAATCCTGAAAGTTGCTCTCTTAATATTGCAGAAACTTCTGCTGGTTTTACATCTGCCATCTTGTGTAGATCTTTATTGTTATAAGAGTATCAATTACTCCTAACGCGTTAAACGTTGTTTTAAATTATTAAATTGGTTTAAAACTGTTGCATCAATTTGAATATCGCCCATTTCAACCAAAAAACCACCAATTAGTGATTCGTCAATTCTTTCTGTTAATTCTAATTCTCCTTTGACACTACTTTTAATCTTTGTAAGTAGTGCATCTCTAGTCTCAGAATCCATTTTACTCGCTGTTATAATTGTAACAGGCACAATTCCACGGTAATCCTTAACTAACATATCAAAAGATCTAGCAATTGCCGGAAGCATGCTTTCTCTTCTGTTATTCGTAATAAGTTTGATAAAGTCCATTGACTCTTTTTCAAACTGTTCAAAAATTAATTGAAAAATTTCTATTTTCTTATCCGATTTAACCAAAGGACTATTTACCAATAGTTCAAAATCCTTAGATTCAGAGCTCACTTCTAACAAAAAAACCATATCCCCTAAAATAGAATCAATCTTCTTTTGATCAATTGCTAATTCTAATAAGGCTTTTGCATAACGAGATGCTGCTTTTGTGCTTTTCATCTGAGATTAATTCAGGTTAATGTCGTCAACTAATTTATCTGCTAATGCTTTTTGTTTCACATCAGAGGATAATTCAACGTGTACTACTTTTTCAGCGATCTCAATGGCAAATCCAGCAACTTGTGTTTTCAATTCTGAAATAGCTGCCGCTTTCTCTGCGTTGATCGATTCTTTAGCAGAAGCGATAATTTTACTTCCCTCTTCTTTAGCTATCCCTTTCGCATCAGTAACCATCTTAGATGCCACTTCTTTAGCGTCCTTGATCATCAAATCTCTTTCTGCTCGAGCTTCTTTTAAAAGGTTTTCATTTTCTGCTTGCAACGTTTGCATTTCTGCCTTCGTCTTTTCAGCCAATTCCAATGATTCCGAAATTGTTCGTTCACGTTCGTTTACTGCTCCAAGAATTGGTTTCCAAGCAAATTTTGCGAGTAAAAACAATAAAATTAAGAAGACTAAACCTCCCCAAAATATTTGGCCGACTGCTGGTGTTACTATATCCATCTCTTTTTTTTAATTCAATTTTAATAAATACTGGCGGCAGGCAATCCCTACCGCCAATAGATGTTTTCTAACCTTGTAACATTGCTACAACGATTCCGAAAAGGGCTGCACCCTCAACCAAAGCCGCTGCAATAAGCATCACTGTTTGAATCTTTCCTGCAAGCTCAGGCTGTCTAGCCATAGCTTCTAATGCAGAACCACCAATTCTACCGATACCGATTCCGGCACCTATAGCTGCGAGACCTGCTCCAATTGCTGCTATTCCTTGTACTTCCATATATATATAAATTAAAAAATTACTAATTAATGATGAGCTGTTTCTACAGCCGCACCTATAAACAACGCTGATAGCATCGTGAATATATACGCTTGTAGGAATGCCACTAATAACTCCAACGCCGATATAAACAACGTCATTGGAACAGATAGTCCAGACCACCAGGCACTCTGGTTTACAAATATAATTGAGATTAACGAAACAACGATAATATGACCTGCAGTGATGTTCGCAAATAAACGAATCATTAAAGCTGCTGGCTTTATAAAGATCCCTAAGATCTCAATAGGTAATAAAATTAGGTATAATGGAATCTTCGCTCCCCAACCCATTGAGTTACCTAATGGGTCAAAAATGTGCAACCAATACGTTTTTTTAGTGCTTACCATTTGAATAATGAATGTAAACATCGCTAAAAGCAAAGTAATCGAAATACTGCCTGTCATATTTGGATTCGAAAGTATTGGAAGTAACCCTAATAAATTACCAAACAATATGAAAAAGAAAACAGTCAATAAATAAGGGAGGAATCTTTTATACTTTTCCCCTTCAATATTCTCCGCTGCCAACTCTTTGATAAATAAGATAATTGGTTCTGTCCAGCCTGCAACACCTCTAGGCGCAATTTGAGTTTCCCTCTTGTAAAATCTCGCACTCTTAAAGAATACGAAAAGCATTAGAAATGCGACAAGAAACATTGTAACAACATTCTTAGTTAAAGAGAAATCCATAATGATTTGCGCTGCATTTTCTGGATGATGCTCTGCATTCATTTCGATATGCTCAGCCCCTTCTTCTAAAAGGTATATTTTTTCATGTAGTTTAACGAAATTCATTCCGTTTTTTGTAACGACCACTTTACCCGCATCATCGTGATGAAATGCTGATGACATAAAAGTTACAATTCCGTTGTCCGTCCAAAGAATAACAGGCAATGGAATAACGATGTTATCTGTGAAATGAAATTCATGCGCATCTAGTGCGTGATGCACTGCATATTCTGCGGCATTGAACTCTTCTTGGTGACTTTCTTCTTCTTTCTCACTTGCAAAAGTTGCGAAAGAACCACCCAAAATAAATAGAAGCAATAACCCCCTCATTAACATGCCATTCTTAAATTTCATAGCGAATATCTGCTTTTAATTCGGCACAAAGATATATATATTTCGATAATAAGAAAAGAAATGACGGCCAAGTTTATTAAAAAATGAAGTTTTTAGATTAAACCCAAATTTAGGCATTCTTAATCTGCTAATTATTGGGACGAAATACCTTTTGGCCTGAGGGGAAAAGGAAGTAGAAACACTTAAGTACAAGTCTTTAGAGTTGTTGTCTACTCTGGTGACTTTGGATTAAGGAGCTTAATTAAGACAAATGTTTCCATGAATAATAGGGGAAAGAAAATTGCAAAGAATTGGTAGACCATTGGTCTCGAAAATTCATCTTTATAAATAAGCCAAGGTGATAAAAACAGAAGTGTCAAAAGCATTTTGGCAATCATGTAAATAAAAAAATTCTTTCCTACTGATTTAGAATCTGTTGCATGTCTTTGCTGAATAAAATAAATTGCAACCAGTGTTAATGGTGTCAAGAATAAATGAATTAACCAGAATTTACTTGCTAAATAGACCGGTGGAAGAGCTAAAAATAACAACATCAAGTGAATTATGAGAATCGCACTTGAAAGAATTAATACCGGACTTACTCTGCTTAGAAAGGATGCGTTAGTCATCTTTTGATAATTTATTCGCTTCTCTGATTACAAAATATAGGCTAGTGAAAATTCCTAAAAGGGAGAAGATTATTGTGAAAACCGGTTTTTCGTTTTGCATTTTATCATCAAGCAATTGTCCTCCCCAGGCTCCACCACCAATTAGAACAATCATTTGAACTCCAAGTGACGAAAACTTAACGAATTTACTTCCGTTTTTCTTCTCTTTGCCCATTTAATATACCAAGTTATCTTCTAAAGAATCTTCCTTAGTAGCTCTTGTAATTGAATTACTTACTGATGTGCTTTTATGATTACTCATCACACAATTTCCTGAGAATTCGGCTCCTTCTTCCACGTGGAATTTAGCAGTCGTTATTTCCCCCTCAATTTTTGCGGTCAAACGAAGTGTCAACAAGCCATCAATTTTCAAAACACCTTTAACTTCTCCTTCAATATCAGCATCGGCACATGTTAAATTGCCATTCATTAATCCCGTTTTTCCAATGACGACTTTAGCCGCAGATGAAATGTTGCCATTAATTTCTCCGTCGATTCTTAGGTTCGATTGAGTAATCATATCTCCGTTTAGTTTTGACCCTTCAACAATTATATTCAATAGTTCAGGATTGTTCGATTGTATATTTCCTTTCTTCTTCATAGCTAATAATATTCGTCATAATAATTCTCGTATTCCTCTAAATTTTGTTTTTGAAACAAAATTTTCATATTGTCTGAAGTAATGATAAAGATTTTTGCATTCTGCAGATCCAATAAGTACTTTCTCGTTTTCTTATAAACACGAATATATTCATTTGCTTCAGATTCATCTTTAAAGCCAGTTATTAATATTACACTTTCATCACTTGTGTAAATTTTTGAACTTACTTTTAGGCTAAGTCGACTGAAAAATTCGCGTTGAAAGTCAACCACCTTAGACTTTGCTAAGTTTGAACTTTGGTTTTTTTCTAAGAAAACGAGGACTTTTGAATCCGCTCGTTCGTTGTAAATAAAAGGATACTTAGACCCAAAGTCCGACTCAATATTCTCCGAATAACCGTTCTTAATAATATCAATCATTTCTTGTCCACGTATTGCTTCATCTGATCCTGGGTACTCAGTAACTAGGGAGTCAAGTACCGGTAATAATTGATTTTTATCTTCTGTTAATTGACCTTTCGCCATTGCCTTTAATAACATGTACTTAGCACGATAGACATTGTTTATTTCATTATTGATAACTATGTTCGCCTTGGTTAATACAGGGTAATACAATCCTCTTCCATATCGCCCCAAAACTGTAACATACTCTTGTTCTGCTAATACATCCCGCTCTTTCTTTTTCAGGAAATAATTCGGATCAATTAAGTAGTTGGCATAATCGCTATTTGGATAATTTTTCAATATGTATTCCTTGTAACGATTTGCTTCAGTGACATTCGAGGTTTCAAAAATCTTATACAATTGAAAAGCAGACAGTAAATTGTGTTCGTTTTCAATGTTTTTATTAATAACTTGCTTAAACTCTTCTGTTGCAATTCCTGGTTCTTTTAACTGTTCTTTATAAATTATTCCTGCATTGTAATGAGCTTCCAGGAGGCGTTTGTTGGAAAGTGCGATAGCGGAATCCGTCAAAGGTAATTTCGATGTTAAGTAGTCCACATTTAAAGTATCGCTGTCAGCTACTTCAACAGTGTCAACAATTTTTTCCCCATTAATTTCGATAAAATTGGCTTCAATTACCTTTTCAGACCTTCTCCAATTATCTTCATTCTCCCGATCCCCCCAAAGCTTTTTAAAATCGTCAGATCCTTCACCTCTTGTTTTCGCATTGTTCCAATACCATGTACCACCTTTTCCTGTTTGTAGAAACAAATTTTCGTTCTCCTGTAGTTCTCTTAAACGTTCTGCATCTCTTTCTTTTCTTCTTTTTTCGTCTTCTTCAATTTTCTTTATAATCTCCTTTAAAAACTTCTCCCGATCTTTTTCAGACAATGCTGCAATCATCTGTACACTGTCTTCATACTTTGCCGTCTCAACAGCTACAACTAAATCGGCTAAATTCCTGGCTTTATTGCGAATAGCTTCTGCATTTGGATATGTGTCTTTAATAACTGCTGCGCATGAATCATAGTATTTTTGTGCGGGAACATAGTCTTTCGTTGCAAAACTCATGTCTGCAAGTTTTTCGTAAGCCATCCCCTTTTGCCTTGAATTTGATACGGAATAAAAAGCACTTTTATGAAGGTATTCTTTTGCTTTTACCTCGGTCCCTTCTTTAAGTTCAATGCCTGCTAACGCATAATAAATTTGATCTTTGTATTCAGCATTTTTAGCGTCTTTCAACATTTTCGCTAGCTCTTTTTGCGTTTTTTCTCCACTTCCTAAGAATGCTTTTTTAAGTCTGGCATTAAATGCCATTTCAAATTTTGGGCTTCCTTTTAGTACTTTGTCATAATGTATTTGTGCTTCAGAATTATTACCTGCATCTTCATAAAGTTGTCCGAGAATAAAATGAACGCGAACCTCTTCCTTTTTCTTTCCGAAATTTAGTGATTCCTCAAGGTATTTTATTGTCTGTTCTTTATCTCCAGTTTGATAAGCTAAAGCGGCTTTTGTTTTCTCCAATTCAAATCTAATTCCCTTTGGAAATTTTGCAATTTTATCCTTTTTACTTTTCTTACTTTTGGATTTTTTGGACTTTGCCTTTTTCCTGCTATCTTCTTCTTTTATTGCCTGGTCAAGATTATCAAGGTTAAATTTTGCCTTTGTCAAATCTCCTTGCGCTATATGCGTTTTGGCCATCCATAATTCTCCAATAAACAAAGAAGGGTCATTTTTATAAAATTTTCGGACGAATTTAAAGCTCTTCATCGCACCTTCGTAATCTCGACGAAAGTAAGATGCAATTCCAATTGTTGTCCAATTCTCGTCAATCCAACGGTTGTGTTCTTCCTTTTTTCTTGCAGGACGCTCATTACTCGGCATACTGTGATCTGTAATGACTTTTGTGCACTTTTTAATTGCAGTATCTATTGCCGGGTACATTCCTAAAACCTCCTCTTCATTCGGCACAACTTCAATTGGCAGAATGTCATAATAGTCTTCTTTTAATGAAGTTTCGTAGGTGCTCATTGAAGAATTGAGCAACTCATTAGCATTAAAGTAACCATTATAATGTGCTGTCATACCATGATAGGAACGACTCAGTAGAGTATTCTTTTCTGTAGAGCATGACGCCACTATCCCCAAAAGGAGAATAAAGACACTGATTACTTTAATTAATTTATTCATTCTATTCATTATCATGCAACTCTAAAGAGTTAAACTCAATAATTCGGTGTTTATTATGTTCTTTTCGCAGAAAACTGAATTAAGCGATATTCGTAAACACCTGTTGGATATCATCGTCGTCTTCAATTTTATCCAACATCTTCTCTATATCAAGGAGTTGTTCTTCTGAAAACTCGACTGGAGAAGTAGCTATTCTTTGTAGGTTTGCTTTTGCCACATCAACATTCAATTCTTCTAAGCCTTCTGAAATCGAGCCAAAAGCGGTATAATTTCCATATATAAATACTTTCCCTTCAACTTCTTCAATTTCATCTAATCCAGCATCAATTAATTCTAATTCCATTTCCTCAATATCCATCTCCTCCGTCTTCTCGAATTCAAATACAGACTTGCGGTCAAACATAAATTCAAGTGAGCCATTTGCAACAACTCCTCCTCCTGCTTTATTGAAGTAAGATTTTACATTTGCAACAGTTCTTGTCGGGTTATCTGTAGCACATTCTATAAATACAAGTACGCCATGTGGCCCTTTTCCTTCGTAATTCATCTCACTGAATGCGTCTGCGTCTTTTGCTGTTGCTCTTTTTACCGCCGCTTCAATATTATCTTTGGGCATGTTTTGAGCTTTCGCGTTTTTAATCGCTGAACGCAGAGTTGAATTCATGTCTGGATCCGAACCGCCTTCCTTTGCCGCCATTGTTATTTTCTTTCCCAATTTTGGAAACAACTTTGACATTTTATCCCAACGTTTTTCTTTTGCAGCTCTACGGTATTCGAATGCTCTTCCCATTTATATTCTCAGATTTCAAACAAAAATAATGGTTTTCTTCTATAATCAATGTAGAAAAGCGATTCTTCTTGAAATAACAAACAACTGAAGCCTCCCTGTATTCTCTTTTCTTATGAACAAAAAAGGTGCATAAGTTTTTGTGTTTTATCATTGCTTTAAATCCATGATTTTCTACTTTTGGTTCAAACCAGTTAATAAACTATGAAATCAATTCTTATATTAGGTGCAGGACTTTCTGCTTCTTCATTAATCAGATATTTTCTTGAAAATTCATCTAAAAACGATTGGCTAATCCGCATCGTTGATCGAGATTTAGAAATTGTTAAGCAAAAAATAAATGGACATCCAAATGGGACGGCTCTATCATTTAACGCATTAGATGCAGAAGAAAGACGACCGGAGATTAAAAAATCTGACATTGTTATTTCTATGCTTCCTGCACGATTTCATGTCGATGTTGCCAAAGATTGTATTGAATTAAAAACGAACTTAATTACGCCTTCTTACATTTCTCCAGAAATGGAAGAACTAGACCAAGCAGCGAAGGATGCTGGCATTGTAATTATGAACGAAATTGGTGTTGACCCTGGATTGGATCACATGAGTGCCATGAAAGTTATTAATGAAATAAAAGCTAAAGGAGGGGAATTAATTGGTTTTGAATCATTCACTGGTGGTTTGATTGCTCCTGACTCAGATAATAACCCATGGAATTATAAATTAACTTGGAACCCGAGAAATGTTGTTCTCGCTGGTCAGGGTGGTGCAGCTAAATTTATTCAAGAAGGAAAATATAAATACATTCCTTATAATCGTTTATTCAGAAGAACCGAAATTATTGAAATTGAAGGTTATGGGAAATTTGAAGGATACGCAAATAGAAACTCACTTTCGTATCGTGAAACATACGGTCTTGAAGGAATACCTACGATATTCAGAGGAACCTTACGTCGTAAAGGTTTTTCAAAAGCATGGAATGTATTTGTTCAGATGGGAGCTACAGATGACAGTTATACGCTAGAAGACAGTAGAAACATGACAAAAAGAGAATTTATTAACTCTTTTTTACATTACCATCCAACTGATTCCGTAGAGTTAAAGTTACGCTACAAAATGAAGATTGATCAAGATGATGCAATTTGGGACAAACTTGAATGGCTCGGTATATTTGAGGATGAAGGGTTTGATTTAGACAGTGATGTTACTCCGGCACAATACCTTCAAAAAATCATCGAAGAAAAATGGGTGCTTGACCCTGAAGATAAAGATATGCTAGTAATGTGGCATAAATTTAACTACACCTTTAATGGAAAAGGGTATGAAATAACGTCGCACATGATTAATATTGGTGAAGATCAAGTATATACATCAATGTCCAACACTGTTGGTTTACCAGCTGCAATTTGCGGGAAAATGATTTTGAATGGTACGATCACAGCTAAAGGAGTTACTTTGCCAACACATAAAGATATTTACACTCCGATTCTAGAAGAATTAAAAGAGTATGATATTTTCTTTATTGAAAAAGAAATAGAACAATAAGCATTTATTTCAATTAATAAGGAATAATTAAGTTTCATTTTAAAAACTCTTATACTGCTGATTTTCTTCTGTGTTAATTTGCGATACATAAGGATCAAAAAAAGATGTTACCAATGAAGGCATAAGGTATAATATTTTGGATCACGTCTGCTGTATTATTTAAAATGAATTTAAAGATGGAAAGGATTTTAATAATTTCTATGAGAATACTATTGCCCGGTTTTACAAAATAGAATTAAGTGAAATCGAGCGTGAAACAGAAAATTTACTCACTTTTAAATATTATTATGCCATGAAAAGAACACTCAAAATTACAGGATTAATTTCCGTCGTATTAATAGTCTTAGGGACTCTTTTCAAAACTATGCATTGGCCTGGAGCCGGACTAATATATGTCTCAGGCTTTATCATTTTCTGCTTATTATTCATTCCTTTGAATATTGTTTTGCAATCAAGAAATGACAAAAAGAGAATTGACAAAATGGTGATGATTCTAGGGCTGCTTTTAACAATTTCAGGATCAATTGGCTTGCTTTTTAAAGTAATGCACTGGCCTGGAGCAAGCATACTTTTCTTTGGAAGTCTTGGCTTGTTCGGATTGATTTTTATTCCGCTCTATTTTATCACACGATATAGAAATCCTGAGACACGGTTCAACGCTGCTATTCATTCTGCCTTCATGACCGCAGCTGCAGCGATTCTTTTTGCTCTGATTGATTTGAGACCATCATACCCAGTTCAAAAAAGCGTCGAAACTTTGAATGAATACCAAGAGACGAATATTGCCAGAATCAAGGCCTCAAATACTGTCATTTATTTCGAATTAGAAAGCTCTAAACTCTTAAAAGAATCTAGTGCTAAAATTGATGAAAAAATTACTGCAATTCGCACGAATCTAATTACTCAATCAAACATTAAGCATAATGTTAGTAAGGGAGGAGAATCTTTAAGAGATACTAGAAATCCAGATGATGTTCGAATCATAGTTGAATACTTTCAAGTGTCAAATGACGAGTTGTCGTACAATGCTTTGGTAAATGAAATTAAAGAATATAATAATGTGCTCGGAAGTTTAAACGATTCTATTTCTTTAAGAGCTATTGATATTTCAAAAGTTCAAATGGAGAACACAATCCTATCTGTGGTAATTCTTGAATTGGTTGACATACAGTTGCAAGTAGCAATGAATGAAAACAGTTATTTGAGTTTCCAAAAGGGAGCACGATCCGAAAATTAAATAAAAAAGCTTTCGAAATATAATTACCGTTGTTGTTATTTAAACAGTTCCTGCATTATCCGCCCCTTCCCATCGGGTAAATCAAAATGAAGTAATTCTGCAATTGTCGCAGGAATATCAATCATTTCATGCTCTTCACCCATAGAATAATCTTGTTTGAAATCTGGGCCAAAAGCATAAAAACTAATATGTCTGCAGCCCAAGCAATCATCCCCATGAGAAATGTAACCATCATTAACAGAATCCAAATGTCTGCCGTGGTCATTCGTCACGAAGAGTGTTGTTTTACCCTTGTAATTAGGGTCATTTTCTATAAAATCCCATAATCGATAAATGTATTCATCTACATCTTGAATTCCTTTAATATACTTAGGCCAATCAGCTGCATGCCCAGAGTAATCAGGTTCTCTAAAGTTAATTAACGCTAATTTTGGCTGGTTGTTCGTTAAAATAGACAATGCTCTTACCATCGTGACACTATCTTCACGATAACCTGTTCCAAGACCATTTGCGCCACAATTTGTAGAGGGCATATACTGTCCATTCCATTCTGAATCAACGCAATTTTTTAAAATCTCTAGTTTATCTTTACTTGCAATGATCCATGCTTTTTCAGTGTTATTATTATTCGCTTTGATCCAATGTTGGAATATTGAAGAATTTTGTGGTAGTTGACCTCCATTATTATCAATATCTTGAAAGTTTCCTGTAGTTAACGCGGCGTGTCCTGGGATTGTGAAAGTTGAACCGTTATTGTAAAAATGATGACTTATAACGCTGGTTGGTGTTAAATTATTTTTCAATCTTGGTGTATACAAAGCATCTGCATCACCTAAAACTTCGGAGTATCTTGCTCCATCCATCACAACAACAATTACATTTTCTGTGTTGTACTTTGTCAACGCCGAATCATGCCGGCATGAAAACATTACGAAAGCAGAAAGAAAGACTATTAAGGAGGGCTTTAGAGTCAGTATTATTTTCATATATCGTACAAGTTACAAAAAAGTAAATAAAATAACTTCGCTTCATAATGGTCAACGCTCTTCACAATTTTTATTTTAACTTTGATGCAACTAAATTTTAGAACATGTACGGCAAATTAAAAGATCATTTACAGTCAGAACTAGAAGCAATTGATGCTGCAGGAATTTATAAAAGAGAACGAATTATTAATTCTCCTCAGGGCGCAAGTGTAACTGTAAGTTCTGGAGATGAAGTTGTCATAATGTGTGCAAACAACTATTTAGGATTATCATCTCACCCAGATGTAATTCAAGCTTCAAAAGATACGCTTGACTCTCATGGGTTTGGAATGTCATCTGTTCGTTTTATCTGTGGAACTCAAGATATTCATAAAGAATTAGAAGCTAAAATTGCTGATTTCTATGGCACAGAGGATACGATTCTTTATGCCGCAGCATTTGACGCAAATGGTGGTGTTTTTGAACCCTTATTTAATGCTGAAGATGCAATTATTTCTGATGAATTAAACCATGCTTCTATTATTGATGGTGTTCGTTTGTGTAAAGCTCAACGTTACAGATACAAGCATTCTGACATGAATGATTTGGAAGAACAATTAATCAAAGCACAAGAGCAACGATTCAGAATCATCGTAACAGATGGTGTTTTTTCTATGGATGGTGATTTGGCCAAAATGGATGAAATTTGTGCTCTAGCAGATAAATATGATGCTTTGGTAATGACGGATGAATGTCATTCTGCTGGATTTATTGGTAAAACAGGGCGTGGTGTTCCAGAACATTGTGGTGTTTTAGATAAAGTTGATATCATCACTGGAACTTTAGGTAAAGCTCTTGGCGGTGCCATGGGAGGTTACACAACTGGAAAGAAAGAAATCATTGACATGTTACGTCAAAAATCTAGACCTTATTTATTCTCAAATTCTCTAGCCCCTTCTATCGTTGGTGCATCTATTAAGGTTTTTGAAATATTAAATGAATCAACAGAGTTAAGAGATCGTTTAGAGGGAAATACCAAATATTTCAAGGATCAAATTATAGCCGCAGGATTTGACATCAAACTTGGAGATTCTCCAATTGTACCCGTTATGTTGTATGATGCGGCTTTATCTCAAAAGTTTGCCAATCGTTTATTAGAAGAAGGTATTTATGCTGTTGGTTTCTTCTATCCTGTAGTAGCAAAAGGTGCAGCAAGAATTAGAACTCAAATTTCTGCAGCTCACTCTAAAGCTGATTTAGACAAAGCAGCTGCGGCATTCATTAAAATTGGTAAAGAATTGGATGTGATAAAGTAATGGCTAGCTTCTCACAGTTAGTTATTTCAATATAAACTAAAAATGATCCCTTTTAAATACATGTACTATGGCCTTTTACACACAAGAAATTAACACACCACAAGGCACAACAATCCAAATGAACGACTTCAAAGGTAAAGTCGTTTTGATTGTAAATACAGCAACTCAATGTGGTTTAACACCTCAGTTTGATGGCCTTGAAAAACTACATCAAGCATATAAAGACAAAAACTTGGTAATCTTGGGAACTCCTTGTAATCAGTTTGGTGGTCAAGAACCATTGAGCAATGAAACGATGTCAGAAACGTGTAGAATTAATCACGGTGTCACATTCCAATTGACCGAAAAGATAGATGTAAACGGAAGCAAGACACATCCTTTATACATCTATTTAAAATCAAAGCTGGGAACTATACTCGGAAAAAGCATTAAATGGAATTTTGCGAAATTCTTGATTGATCAGTCTGGGAATCCCGTCAAACGATTTTCTCCAACAACCAAACCTGAAAAAATAGAAAAATACATTAAGAATCTCTTATCTCTTTAATTCAAAGAGCTCCTAACTTTTTAAAATAAAATTATGGCTTTAATTAAACCATGTAAAGAAGATATTGTGATACTTGAACAGTTGAAGACTGAGAACGAATCGAACAGATGAGATATTCGAAGGAAATTATATTGAACGAGATAAAATTTATTTAAATGGCATTAATAAAACCTTGTAGAGGAAACCACCCCAAATTTGGGAAAGATTGTTGGTTTGCAGAAAATGCAACTATTGTTGGTGAAGTTATTATGGGAGACAAATGCTCCGTTTGGTATACTGCAGTAATTCGCGGCGATGTGAACACAATAAAAATGGGCAACAAGGTTAATATTCAAGATGGTGCTGTAATCCACGCGACATTCGAGAAAACAAAAACGACCTTAGGGAATAATGTTTCTGTTGGTCATAACGCCTTAATTCATGGTTGTACAGTTGAAGACAATGTACTAATTGGAATGGGGTCTATTGTAATGGATAACTGTTATATAGAATCTGGAAGTATCGTCGCTGCAGGGGCAGTTCTTTTAGAAGGAACACGTGTTGAAGCCGGAAGTATTTGGGCAGGAGTTCCAGCAAAGAAAGTGAAAGACATATCTCCAGAATTGTTTGAAGGAGAAGTGATGAGAATCGCAAATAATTATGTGAAATATGCAGATTGGTTTAAGGAGTGATTCTATCCTTTCCTTTTGCAAAGAAAAATCTTTTTCATGTTCCGAACATAGAAATCAACTGAAGCAAATGTTTCGCCATTGATCTAAAACATTAGTTTTTAAAAAAAGGGGGTATAATTTTAGTAATTGTCTTTTTTACAATATATTAGCGGAATAAATTAAAATTACTACTTATGAAATTATCTGTTTTTATTACAGGATTATTATTCATCTTGTTCTCTTTCAATGTTCAAGCTCAATGTCCAACAACTAATCTTGTAGAAAATCCAGGACAATTTCAATGGACTTTCCACCCTGCATCTGCAACAAACTCTGAACCATACTATAGTGGTGTTATGGAAGTAGGTGAAACTACATTGATAATGAACAATGGCGAAACATTTACTACAAGAGCTTATCGACAAGAAGGAACCAGCTATAGTGTTCCCGGCCCAACTATAAATGTTGTCCCAGGAAATAAATATATCTTGAGCTTACACAACACATTACCATTTGAGGCTTTGAGTACTAGTCATAATGTCTTTAAGGATCCTAATGCTGTAAACATTCATACACATGGGCTGCATATCTCAGGAGAATCTCCCGGAGATGATGTGTCTCGTGTTTTTGAAGGTGGACGAGGTGGAGATTTTGTTTGGGATATCCCAGCAGATCATATGGGTGGTACTTATTGGTATCATGCACATCATCACGGTGCTACATACTTACAAGTAGCAGGTGGTATGCTTGGAATGTTAATAGTTGATGATGCTAACGATGGTATTCCAGCAAATGTTGCCGGAATGGAAGAACGTCAGTTATTATTTGCAAAGCTTGACCCTACAGCTTCAGGTACTGGAGGAGATGTCCTTATGGGAGGCTCTTTATCGGGAGCTACATGGACAACAAACGGTGTTATTGGAGGAAACATTTGCATGCCAGCAAATACATGGCAACATTGGCGTGTATTAATTGCTGATCCAAATGCAATGTTAAGAGATATAGAATTTGGTCCAGAATGCGAAGTAATGGTGCTGGCTCGAGATGGAGTATGGCGAACTGTCGCCCCTAAAGATCTTACAACTAATACGCTAAAATTAACAGGGGCTTCTCGTGCAGATTTTGCGATCCGCACTACTGGTAATTCTTGGGTAAAAGTCGGAGGAAACATTATGGCTAACATTTATGTTGATGGTCCTTCCGATGCATCAGTCCATCCATTTGATATTGACGGTGTTTCTAATTGGTCAGCTATTAGACCTAGTTATTTAAGAGATCTTAGAACAGAGACGAATGTGAATAACGAAAGCGTTAAAATGGGCGCAAGAACTGTAAACGGTAGTAAATTTAGTCATATGAACCCTACTTATTCACTTCCGACAACTCAGGTGCAGGAATGGAGTCTTTCTGGAAATGTAAGACACCCCTTTCACTTACACATTTATCACGTGCAAGCTTTAGAGGATGACAGAGATTTTGAAGCTGGAGAATTTTACGATGTTGTTGCATCTCAGATGTCTATTCGTTTTGATTTAAATCAATCAACGACTACTCCCTATGCTGGTAAAACAATTATGCATTGCCATATTTTAGAACATGAAGATCAAGGTGCTATGGGCTGGATGGATGTTCAAGGTGGACAAGCTGCGCCAACCTTCCCAGTTGATGCAAATATAGCAACTCCATATTCTGAATACTATACTGTTGGAAGTACAATTGTAACTATTCCTTCAGCAGCAACTAACCTTTCTGCAACGGCAGCATCTAGTTCTTCTATCGATTTAGCTTGGACGGACAATGCATCTGACGAGAATGGGTTTAACGTTGAGCGCTCTACAGATGGAACAAACTTTAATCTTATAGGTTCTCTTGGAGCTGATGTTTCATCTTACAGCGATAATGGACTTAATGCATCTACGCTTTATTATTATCGCGTTATAGCATTTAACGGTGCAGGTAATTCAGCATTTTCTAATATTGCTAACGCAACCACACTAGGGAGTACTTTAACTATACCTGACGCTCCAACTAGCCTTTCTGCAACGGCAGCATCTAATTCTTCTATCGACTTAGCTTGGACGGACAATGCATCTGACGAAGATGGATTTAACGTTGAGCGCTCTGCTGACGGAACAAACTTTAATCTTATAGGTTCTCTTGGAGCTGATGTTACAGCTTACAGCGATAATGGACTTAATGCATCTACGCTTTATTATTATCGTGTGATAGCATTTAACTCTGCAGGCAATTCAGCATCTTCTAATATTGCTAACGCAACCACACTAGGGAGCACTGTAACTATACCTGACGCTCCAACTAGCCTTTCTGCAACGGCAGCATCTAATTCTTCTATCGACTTAGCTTGGACGGACAATGCATCTGACGAAGATGGATTTAACGTTGAGCGCTCTGCTGACGGAACAAACTTTAATCTTATAGGTTCTCTTGGAGCTGATGTTACAGCTTACAGCGATAATGGACTTAATGCATCTACGCTTTATTATTATCGTGTGATAGCATTTAACTCTGCAGGCAATTCAGCATCTTCTAATATTGCTAACGCAACCACACTAGGGAGCACTGTAACTATACCTGACGCTCCAACTAGCCTTTCTGCAACGGCGGCATCTAATTCTTCTATCGATTTAGCTTGGGCTGACAATGCATCTGACGAAGATGGATTTAACGTTGAGCGCTCTGCAGACGGAACAAACTTTAATCTTATAGGTTCTATTGGAGCTGATGTTACAGCTTATAGCGATAATGGACTTAGTGCATCAACACTGTATTATTATCGTGTGATAGCATTTAACTCTGCAGGCAGTTCAGCATCTTCTAATATTGCTAACGCAACCACACTATCAGCAAGTGGTGGTGCAATTATATACGTAGAAAATATATCTGTCTCACGTCAAGCTATAAATGGAAATCGTTTCAGAGGTGCTGCCACAGTTAGTATTTATGATGATGCTGGCTTATCAGTTGCGGGAGCTACTGTTAATGGAGATTTTTCTGGAACAACATCTAGTAGTGAGTCAGAGGTCACTGACGTTAACGGTCAGATCACAGTCTATTCAGGAGGAAAGAAAAACCCAAACGGTGAATGGTGTTTCGAAGTTACGAACGTAAGCTTAACAGGTTCCACTTATGATCCTTTGCTAAATTTTGTAACCATCGCTTGTGAAAGTACATCAGGAGCCAAAAGTAACGTAGGCGGGAAGTCAACTAAGTTAAAGGAACAGCCATTAAAGGATTTAAATGTATATCCAAATCCTTTTAATGGCTCAACAAACATAACATTTCAAATTGCAGAAGAATCTGATGTTTTGCTAGAGGTTTTTTCTGTCAACGGAAGAAAAGTGGCAATGGTAGCCAACCTGAAGTATGAAATAGGTCAACATGTTATCAATTGGAGCTCCCAAAACCTTTCACAAGGAACATACTTCTTAGAATTAAGAGTGGGGAATCAATTAGAGACTAAGAGATTAATGATAATCCGATAGAGAGTCTAATGCATTTGCAGATAATCAATTGTAAAGGGGAGACACTCAGGTTCTCTCCTTTTTTTATGCAAAGATTTTTAAGAGTAAAAAGGTGAAATATTGGGCGGTACTAAAGATGAAAATGGTATCTTGATTATATTTTTAATTTCAACATCGTGTGAACATAATACTAAAACTCTGATTGTTTCAAAGAACAAATGATGAATGACATTCAAACAAAAAAAGACGTAGAAACGCTTGTAAATGAGTTCTACACCAAAGTACTCAAAGATGATATTCTTTCGCCATTTTTTAAAAATTTGAACTTCGAACATCATATGCCTAAAATGATCAACTTTTGGAGCTTTGTGCTACTGGACGAGGCAGGATATACAACTGATGTGACAAAAAAACACATGCACATGCGTTTAAAACAAGAGCATTTTGACCAATGGATTTTTCTTTTCAATGAAACAGTAGATGCTTTATTTATTGGGGGGAAAGCGGAGCTCGCAAAAGAGCGTGCTTTTTTGGTAGGCTGGACGATTAAGAGTAAGATGAAATAAACACTCCCCGTGTGAATGGTATTAATTACTTAATTTCAATACAAGATGACTAATTCAGTGACTTCTGTTATTTTTAACCTCACTTCATAAAATTTTGTGTACTTTTTACTCAGAATTGGACTTTCATAAAAAATAAAGTCTTCAAACTCTTTAATTTATTATTCATGGAAACTGAAAATTTACTGACCAAGTATATTGTACTCGCTATTTATGTTGGAATTCTATTTCTCATTGGAATTCTCGCTTCTCGCAGAATTAAATCAATGAGTGATTATTACGTTGGGGGGAAAGGAATGGGCTTTTGGGCAGTTGCATTTTCAGCAAGAGCAACCGGAGAATCAGGTTGGCTTTTAATCGGCCTCACGGGAATGGGAGCAATGGCAGGCTACTCAGGATATTGGGTAGTCGTCGGTGAACTACTCGGTGTCTTTGTTTCATGGCAATTTATGGCCAAGCGCTTCAAAAGGCGATCCGACAAATATGGCGCCATTACTATCCCAGATTACCTTCAAAGTCACTTCAAATCAGTAAGCCACACACTTCGAGTAGTTGCAGCTGTCGTACTCGTAGTTTTTATCGTGATTTACGTCGCAACCCAAATTGATCTTACTGGAATCGCCTTTGAATCTATGCTTGGTCTGGAGCATCAATGGGGTGCATTAATTGGATTTATCATTGTTCTGGCATACATCTTTATTGGTGGTTTTGTAGCTGCAGTTTGGTCAGATTTATTCCAAGGAGTACTTATGTTTCTCGGACTGGTTCTCCTTCCAATAGTTGTTTGGTTTTCAATGGATCATGGCACTGGTGTCACTGAAGGACTTAACGCCATAGACCCAACGCTTACTCAAGTTATGGGAAGAAGTAATGATGGTTGGATGAACCTCTTTACAATTTTAGGGCTTTCCATGATCGGGCTTGGCTTCTTGGGTTCACCGCAAGTTTATGTTCGTTTTATGTCTATCAAAGATGAAAACGAAATCAAAAAAGGAAAATGGGTTGCGATTGCGTTTACCTTACTAACAGATGCCGCAGCAGTAACGATTGGTATTCTCGCACGAATCTATTTCTCAGAAGACGGGGCACATGCAGCCGACTTAGGCAATAACGGACAAAATGTACTTGATCTTGTAACAAGAGAATTCCTTCCTCCCATTCTCGTTGCCGTCTTTGTCGCCATTGTTTTATCCGCAATAATGTCCACTATTGATTCTTTATTGATTCTAGCTTCTAGTGCAATTACACGTGACTTCTATCAGAAGATCTTTAAACCACATTTGAAGGATGAAAACTTGACGAAAATTTCTAGAATTTCTACAATTATCATGGCACTTACAGCCTTAATAATTGCAATCATTCTGAACTACGTCTCCCCCGACAGGCAGGTCTTCTGGGTCGTGATATTTGGCTGGTCAGGCATTGCGGCCACCTTCTGCCCAGTAATTATTCTCACACTATTTTGGAAGGGTTATTCAGAAAGAGGGGCCATTGCCTCAATGATCTCTGGATTCGTAGGAGTCATTTTATTCAATTTTGTTTTCAAAGAAATGGACAATATTGGAGAGTATTTCGTTGCGCTTGATGTACTTGCGCCAGCCTTTGCCGTTGCCATGATTGTTGGAGTAATCGTCTCGAAAATATATCCTCCACGACCAGAAGCCGTTAAAATGATCGAGGGTATTGATGCGGAAACTAATGGAACAACTGCTGATACGATAGATACAAAGTGATTTTAAATCTTCGAGCAACATTTTACGGATTTTAGCTGCTTCTGTGCTTGTTCTCTTCGTTGTTATTTACGTTGCTAATAAACTTGAAGAGTCCGAAAACGAATAGATATGGTTTATCCTAGTTATGAAACATAAGTTACTTAACTACAATTTAAATTTCTGAACTTTACTGTTAAATAGGATATAACATGAATCGTAAAAAGCATTGGGAAGAAATTTACACGACAAAAGATCTCCAAGATGTCAGTTGGTATCAAATGATGCCTGTAACTTCTTTGAACTTGATTACTTCTTCCAACTTACCAAAAGACGCCGCAATTATAGACATAGGGGGTGGTGATAGTTTCCTTGTTGATCATCTACTCGACTTGGGTTATAAAGATATTACAGTGCTCGATATATCTCAACAGGCAATTGATAAAGCAAAGAAACGATTGGGTGAACGGCAAACGGAAGTGACATGGATTGTGACAGACATTACCGATTTCACATCACAAAAACGCTATGACCTTTGGCATGACAGGGCAGCTTTTCACTTTTTAACCGCACAAAACGATATAAATACTTACGCCTCAACACTATCTCAAAGTATTCAAGAAAATGGAACAGCGATCATTGGAACATTCTCTAAAAGTGGGCCAAAAAAATGCAGTAGTATCAAGATTAAGCAATATGATCAAGGGGGATTTGAGACTACATTTGGAGAGAATTTCAGCACCAAAGACTTCATTAATGTTGACCATTTGACGCCAACCAAAAAAGAACAAAATTTTAACTTTATTACGCTTGAGAAAAGGTGAAGCTTTCCTTACCTTGTTTTATTCGGTAAAGTAATTGTAGTCGAATGAATAGAATCGTCCAAATAATGGCTTGCGTTTTTGTCAAACTCTACGTGATTTTCAGTCGTTAAAAAATGAACCGTTCCGTTCTTAGTACACTTAGAATCCATAATAGGATGTCTCAACAAATAATCCGACAAGCTTTTCGCTACAATTTTTCCCTGAGAAATAACAGCTACACCATCAGGAACAATAGTTTCTATATAATCTTTTAATACAGGGTAATGAGTACAAGCCAACAATATAGTGTCTATGTTTTTATTCTTCAGCAAGAGCTTTTCAACATCTTTCTTGATGAATTCCCGACCTGCTTCAGTCGTATGTTCATTATTTTCTATTAGCGGAACCCACAAAGGACATGCATGCTGATGCACTTTACTTTGCGGAGAAAATTTCTTAATCTCAATTACATATGAATCTGAAGAAACTGTTCCCTGTGTTGCTAAAATTCCAATATGATGATTGGTTGTAAACTGTCCTATTACTTCTGTGCTTGGCCGTAATACCCCTAAGACACGCTTATCTGGTGCAGATTCTGGTAAATAATTTTGTTGAATATTTCGTAAAGCTTTAGCTGAAGAGGTATTACAGGCAAGAATCACCATTTCACATCCACGATCAAACAATTCTTGAACAGCTTGCAAAGTAAATTCAAATACACGGTCAAAAGATCTTGATCCATAAGGCGCACGAGCATTGTCTCCGAGATACAAATAATCGTACTCGGGTAACTCTTTACGGATGTCTTGTAAAATTGTTAAGCCACCGTATCCAGAATCAAAAATGCCAATTGGACCCATCGTTTAATATTACAAAAAAAAGGGCAATCAATTCGATTACCCTTTACAAATTATAGTTTACTTTATTGTTATTTGTCCATTTTGAGTAACTCTGTAATAACTTCAGAAGTAATGTCTGTACCTCCAGCGAAATAGAGTGTTACGGACTCATCAATAACGTAATTGATTTTCTTTCTCTCACAAACTAATTGCACAGCCTGCTGTACCATGTTTAAAATTGGAGTATTCAGCTCTTGAGAATAAACTTGCATTTCTTGTTGCAAAGATTTTTCTCTTTCTTGCAAAGACTGTTGCTTCTTCATCAATTTTTCTTCCTCAATTTTAATAATTACAGGAGAATAAGTGGACCTTTTTTGTTCGTACGATCCATAAGCTGAATTAAAATCTGCTTCCATTTCCCGTAATTCTTGAACTCCTGCCGCTTCAAACTCTTGTAGCTTAACGATGGCCGCCTTACGAGAAGGTAAAGTATCTAATAATACTTGAGAATTTACATGAGCAATTTTGGTTTGTCCGTTGATTGTTCCAACACTGCATACTAATAATAACGCGATAATTAACTTTTTCATTTTTCTGGTTTAATTTATTACTTCTATTTAATTTATCGAACAGTGATTCCCATTTCTTTTAGTACACTGTTACTTATATCATACTTACTATCTGCATAAATCAAATTGCTTTGATTCGCCTTGTCAAAAACAAAGCTATAGTTTCTTTTTGAAGCTACCTTCTGCATTGCTTCGTAAATTTGATCTTGAATAGGTTTTATCAGCTCTTGTCTTTTCTGAAAATAATCACCCTCCACTCCAAATCGAAGTTTTTGCATTTGCATCGCCTCTAACTCTAGTTTTTTAATCTCTTCTCCTCGCTTTTTCTTCTCCTCTTTTGGTAAAAGAACTTCTTCTCGTGCGAAATTTTCCTTTTTCATCGCTAATACTTCATAGCGCTTTTCAATTTCTTTCGTCCAGCGATCGGCAAGTTTATCTAGTTTCTCTTTTGCTCCGGAATATGCCGGAATATTATTTAAAATATAGTCCGAATCGATATATGAATACTTTTGAGCATTGACAAATCCTGTGCCAAAAAATATAAGTACTACTAAAAAAAATGTTTTCATATTAGGTTCTTTTAGTCTTCTGAACGGCGAATTTACAACTTTTATTATACTTAATTTCCATTATAATTCACCTAAATTCATTCCGATTGTGAAATTCAGCTTCGGGAAAAATCCTTTTTCTTGAACACTTTGATCTGAAGCTCCACCGAAACCACCGGACCATGGGTCGAGTGTATCAAATCCAAAACCATAATCGAGTCCTAGCATTCCAAACATTGGCAAGAATACCCTTACACCTAACCCAGCTGCTCGTTTCACGTTAAACGGATTAAATCGCGACGCATCTGGATATGTGTTTCCTGCTTCGACAAAAGCAAGTGCATAAAATGTTGCTGATGGATTCAATGAAATTGGGTACCTTAACTCTAAAGTATATTTGGCAATAAAAGGATCACCTCCCGGACTGTGGAGACCTCCTCCTCCTTCTTCATAACCTCTCAATGCAATGATTTCTTGTCCCCCAATTTGATTTACACCCGTTAATCCAGATCCTCCTAAGTTAAATCGCTCGAAAGGTGTAAGTCCTTTAGATTTGGTATAAGCTCCCATAAATCCAAAACCAATTCGTGGCATTAAAATCAGTTTTTTATCCATTGTTAAAGGAAAATACCATTCTCCAGTCAATTTTAATTTGTAATACTCCAAATATCTGTAACGTTCTTGATTTGTGTAATCGGAGTAATCATCTACATCATCAAAGAACGAATAAGGTAATGTTGCTTTTCCAGTAAACTTAATGTTTGATCCTCCCTGCGGATAAATCGGCGCACTCACAGAGTTACGTTGTAATGTATATTTTAAGGCGATGTCATTGGCGTATCCATTAGTAAAAATACCGAAATTCACATAATCCACTACGGCGTAGTATTGATAACTCAACTCATAATAAGCTTGAAACCAATCATCTGGAATTTTTTTCCTTCGGCCAATCCCAACTCCAAGTCCTGTGATTCCAAGTCCACTATAGTCCACATTTGAAGGAAGTGTTCCGTTTCCAAGTGCTGTATGATTTAACCAAACAGACAAAGAAGTTGGTTTTTTACCTCCCAACCAAGGCTCAGTGAACGAAAAATTATACCCCTGGTAAAAACGACCATTTGTTTGAGCTCTTAACGACAACCGTTGACCATCGCCTCCAGGGAGAGGAGTCCATGAGCCTTTCTTGAAAATGTTTTGAATACTGAAATTATTGAATGTTAAGCCTAATGTTCCTATAATTCGACCCCTGCCATTAACTCCAGCTCCACCATAACCTCCTGACAATTCGATCTGATCAGATGACTTTTCTTCTACAACATACTCAATGTCAACAGTTCCATCTTGCGGATTTGGAATTGGATTTATTTGGAAAGCTTGCTCGTTAAAGTACCCCAATTGAGCCAATTCTCTCTGTGTACGAATGATGTCATTTCGATTGAATAAATCTCCTGGCTTCGTTCTTATTTCTCGTCGAATAACATATTCATTTGTTTTCGTGTTTCCCTTAATGATAATTCTTCTAATTCGGGCTTCTTTCCCTTCGATAATTCGCATCTGGTAACTGATATAGTTTTTTTCTACATGCATTTCAACAGGAATTATTTGGAAAAAAAGATAACCTCTATCCATGTATAACGAAGAAATATCACGGTTATCTTGACTCATAAACAAACGTTGTTCAAGCAAGGTCTTGTTGTAAACATCTCCTTTTTTTATTCCTAAAATGGTGTCAAGAAAAGATGTCTTAAACTTCGTATTACCAATCCATTCAATATCTCCAAAGAAGTACTTCTCTCCTTCGTCTATTGTAATTTTAATATGTAAATTCTTTCTATTTGCAAGGTATACTGTATCAAATTTAATTTCAGCATCGCGTAAACCATCTTTTCCGAATTTCGCAAGCATCAGTGCTTTGTCTCTATCGTATGCTGCTAAATTAAATTTTGATCGCTTGAAAAATCGCCAGAACTTCTTCTGTTTGGTGTCTTTCATTGCTGCTTTCAGCTTCCATGTTTTCACTGATTCATTCCCCACAATTGTCAGCTCACCAATTTTAACCTTTCGGCCTTTGTCAACTGTGATGATGAATATTTCAGAATTATTCATCAATTTATCCTGTTGCTTGTTAATGTCTACAGTGACAGAATAATGGCCCTTTTCTCTAAAGTAACCTTTGATTTGACTTTTGGTTGCAAAAATTAAATTTTCAGTAATCGTCTTCCCAGAAAATAATGAAATTTCCTCCCGGAGTTTATCTGCTTCTCTTTTGTTTACTCCAATAAATTTGAATCGAGATAATTTAGGTCGAGTTGCTACTTTAATTACGAGGTAAATAACTCCCGCGATTTCCTTTTCCGCATAAATTTCTATGTTTGAAAACAATCCCTCCTCCCACAACTTATTGATCGCCTTTGAAATTTGCTCTCCTGGCAGCGTAATTGACTGTCCTTGGCGTAATCCAGCAAGAAGCTTTATTGCGTTGTGATCGTAATTATTTGCGCCATCAACACGAATGGGTCCGATTTCATAGGTTTGTGGATTTCGATAATCAATATCTAATCCTCCTATTTGTGTGAATGCAACTGCAGATAATATTGTGAATTGTAGACTAAAAATGACGGTTTTCAAACTCATGCTTTTTTTTCTATTTGTTCAGATACTAAACCAAATCGTCTTTCTCTCGATTGATAATCAAAAATAGCATCGTATAAATTCTCTTTTCTAAAATCTGGCCAAAGTACATTGGTGAAATAAAACTCAGTATAGGCAATTTGCCATAACAGAAAATTACTTACTCGATGTTCTCCACTTGTTCGTATTAACAATTCTGGATCCGGAATCTCAGAAGTGTAAAGTTGTTGTACAATAGTCTGTTCATCGATTGCATCGATATCGTATTCTCCATTTACAACGTCATTAGCGATTGATTTTACTGCATTCACCAATTCCAATTTCGCACTATAATTTAATGCCAAAATCAAATTCACGCCAGTATTCGTCTTTGTACATTCAAATGCGCTAATCATCTCTGCTTTGCAATCTCCGGGAAGCCTGTCCAAATCTCCAATGGTTGAAATCTTGACATTATTTTTATTCAATTCATCGACCTCATTACTTATTGTGGTGACCAATAAATTCATTAAGCCTTCAACTTCAGCCTTTGGCCGATTCCAGTTTTCTGTAGAAAAGGCATAGAGTGTAAGGTATTTTACATTTGTCTCCTGTGCTCCTTTAAGTACTTCGCGAACAGACTCCACACCAATGCCATGACCAAACAGTCGGCTCTCACCTTGTTTCTCTGCCCATCTGCCATTACCATCCATTATGATAGCGATGTGATTCGGTGTGTTCTTTAGATCTATTTTTTCTAATGTACTCATTCCTATTTATATAGTAAACAACGAAAATAATGAAACTTACGTATTAGTTGCTACTTTTGGGACTTAGACTTAACGTACTTTAACAAAAAAGGGAGGCGGTTACCCATCTCCCTTTCTTTTTTTAAAACTTTTTATTATTCCGCAAGAACGATCACTTTATTGTTCTGCATTTCCATGACTCCTCCTTTAATCTCTACTCTAATCACTTTCTTATCAGAAGCATCTACTTTAATCAATTCATTAGAGTTGGGAGAGCTAAAAGCAGTGTTTAAATTTGCTTTCACGACTCCTTTAGCCAATGCAGAAATTATTGCTGCATGATTATCCAACACTTGAAAAGAGCCGTCTAAACCTGGAAACTGAACTGCTTCAGCTTCTCCAGAGAAAATCTTTGATTCTGGTGTTATTATTTCTAAATGCATTTTGCGTTAATTTTAAATTAAGCGTTTTCAGCAATCATTTTCTCTCCAGCTTCAATCACTTCCTCGATACCACCTTTTAAGTTAAAGGCTGCTTCAGGATACTGATCGTATTTCCCGTCAAGAATTTCATTAAATGCTTTAATTGATTCTTGTACATCGACCAATACACCAGGAAGTCCTGTAAATTGCTCAGCAACGTGAAATGGTTGAGATAAGAAACGTTGGATACGTCTTGCTCTGTGTACGATTAATTTATCTTCTTCAGATAATTCATCCATACCCAAAATTGCAATAATATCTTGTAGCTCTTTGTAACGTTGCAATGTGATTTTTACGCGTTGTGCACAATCATAATGCTCATCACCAACGATGTCTGGCGTTAAAATTCTAGATGTTGAATCTAATGGATCAACAGCTGGATAAATCCCAAGCTCAGCAATTTTCCGCGACAACACTGTTGTTGCGTCCAAGTGAGCAAACGTATTTGCTGGTGCTGGATCTGTTAAATCATCTGCAGGGACATAAACCGCTTGCACAGAAGTAATCGATCCACTTTTTGTAGATGTAATTCTTTCTTGCATTTGACCCATTTCAGTAGCCAATGTTGGTTGGTAACCAACCGCTGATGGCATTCTTCCTAGCAGTGCTGAAACTTCAGAACCAGCTTGTGTAAATCTAAATATATTATCAACAAAGAATAAGATATCTTTTCCTTCCTCATCTTTCTCTCCATCACGGAAATACTCGGCCATTGTCAATCCAGACAATGCTACACGAGCACGTGCTCCAGGAGGCTCATTCATTTGACCAAAAACAAACGTTGCTTTCGACTCTTTCATCACTTCCATATCAATTTTAGAAAGATCCCATCCACCTTCTTCCATAGAATGCATGAAATCATCTCCGTATTTGATAATCCCTGACTCTAACATTTCACGAAGTAAATCATTTCCTTCACGTGTTCTTTCACCAACACCCGCAAAAACTGATAAACCACCGTGACCTTTGGCTATATTATTAATTAACTCTTGAATCAATACTGTTTTACCAACTCCGGCACCACCAAATAAACCAATTTTTCCACCTTTAGCATAAGGCTCAATCAAATCAATTACTTTAATACCAGTAAATAAAACTTCAGTAGCTGTTGATAAATCCTCAAATTTAGGAGCTTCGCGGTGAATTGGCATTCCGTTATCAGTACTTAATTGCTTAAGTCCGTCGATAGCTTCACCAACAACATTAAACAAACGTCCCTTAACTTCTTCACCAATCGGCATTTTAATTGCCGAACCTGTAGAAACTACTTCCATTCCTCTCATGAATCCATCTGTAGAATCCATAGAAATAGAACGAATAGAATTTTCACCAATGTGTGATTGAACTTCTAGAACCACTCGTGTACCGTCTTCCTTTCGCACTTCTAATGCATCGAAGATACTTGGCAGCTCAACACCCTTATCAAAACTCACATCAATTACAGGACCTATTACCTGTGATACCTTACCTTTAATATTCGACATATAAACGTCTTTTTAGAAATTAAACCCTCATTTTTGAGGTGCAAATATATGTCTTTTCTCTCAAATGAGAATTATATAAAGAAAATAATTTTAGGAAAAATAGGTGTGACAATAAACTAATTGAAATTTTGGTGAAAAAGAGGGAGGCTATTGGATGGAAATAGCACTCGTTCGGCGGATCTGTAATGACTAGAATTTCATTTGTTTTCCTATCAACGAAAAAGTTGATGGCCTTTATAACAAAACACGGCTAAACCTTATTTAACTATACTCAGGATATTCCTTCGAATCAAATACTTCACAGGTAAATATGACAGTAAAACACTTAAGACTGACACCATGAAAAGGATCAAAGCTCCATCTTTGTATGAAATTCTCATTGGAAATGCTTCGCCTCCAGAATTTGGCATTGTAACCAATTCAAATTCAATTTGTAAAAAACAGACTAAATATCCAAAGAGTAAGCCAAACAATATCCCTTTAACTGCAATAAGAAGACCTTCATAGAAAAAGATATTAAATAAAAATCTTCTATTTGCTCCAAATGCAACCATTGTTTTAATATTGTCCAGTTTTTCAACGAACAACATTGTCAAAGAGGCAACTAAGTTAAATGCTGCGAGCACGAAAATAAAAAGTAAGATAATCATGACAATTACTTTTTCCGATTTACTTGTTTGGTAAATGAGCTCATTTTTTTCATAGCTAGTTTTTACAATGAAATCTAATCCTATTAAATTTTGAACTTTCGCTTTTACTTCCTCTTTATTACAATCGTCTTCACAGTCAATATAGTATGCCGAAATTTGATTAGAATAATCAAGAAAGTCTTTTGCTAAATCTATAGGAATTATGAATGAAGAGGCATTCACTTCTTTGTTATAGTTTACCCTTCCTGAAACTGGCACAAGTTTTGATTTGAAAGGGCTTCTCCCTAGTCTGATTTTTATTTTTCTTTTTGGGACATAACAGATAAGTGATTCAGAACCGTATTCTGGAATATATCCTCCTAGTTTATCGAGTAAAGTTGCTCCAATTAAGCCGTAAGATTTATTCTCCTTTTCTAAAAATGGCTCACCGTCAACCATATGTTGGGCCAATTTGCTCATCACTAAAAAGCTAGAATCTACCCCCAACATACTCGCGTTGATCCATTTATTCTCATGCTTAAGAATAATAACTTCCTCTATTGCTCTGGAAAGACTGACAATTTCATCTATTGACTTCAATTTCTCAACGTCAATTCTATTCTCGTTGAATGATTTACCCTCTGCAATATGAATTGTAATGTCAGAATCAAATTCAGAATATAAATTCTCAATCATCATCTCAATACCGTTGAAAGCAGTCAGCAATATTATCATTGCTGCTGTTATTGCAGCTATACCAATAACGGAAATTCGTGTAATTAAATTAATTACATTCTTCTTTCTTTTTGCAGAAAGATATCTTCTTGCTATAAAAAATGAGACGCTGATACTGAATTATTTTTTTAGTAGTTCATCAATTTTACTGGCATAGTCCAAGGAATCGTCAATAAAAAATGAAAGTGATGGTATATGCTTCATGCTTTTTAATCTTCGTCCAACCTCCCCTCTAATGCGTGAAGCATTGACCTTAATATGTTCTAAAACTTCGTCTTTCGGAGGTCCTGCAAAAATACTTAGGTAACATTTTGCAGATGATAAGTCTGGCGAAACTCGCACTACCGTGACTGTAACCATAGCTCCTAGGCACATTTCTCTTGCATTTCGTTGAAAAAACATGGACATTTCTTCTTGAATTACCCCTTCTATTCTACTTTGTCTAATTGAACTCATGCTACAAAAGTAAGAATTGTTCTCACTGAACACGTGCACAAGGAAAACAAAAAGTATATTTGTTGATATCGATGAAATCAGTATTAGAAATATTTAGGTATACTTTTAAGTATAAGGGACTTGCAGGACTTGTCATTCTCTTCAATATCCTCTACGTAATTTTCAATTTAATTTCGTTGGCTTTATTTGTTCCTTTTCTTCAAATATTGTTCAATGATGCAAATGAATCGATTGTTCAACCCATTTGCGAACAGGGAGTTATTAATTATTTCATCTATCAAGGCCAGCTTTTCGATTACAACATGAGCGTTCTCACTCAGTCAAATCCAAAAGAGGCATTGTTCGTTGCATGTATTTCTATTGGTGTCGCGTTTTTTGGGAAGACGCTTTTTAGGTATGCAGCAATTTGGTGCCAATCCAAATTGCGAATGTCAGTAGTTAGAGATGTTAGAGATCGTATATTCGAAAAGGCAATGCGCCTCCCTATTTCATATTACACCGATGAGAGAAAAGGAGATTTGATTTCCAGAATGCAAAGTGACGTCAACGAAATTGAAATTGCCGTTGTATCAATGTTGGAAGTCTTTTTCAGAGAGCCAATCGCTATTGTAATCAATTTGTCAGTATTAATTTACTGGAGTCCAGAGTTGACAATGTTCTCATTAATACTTTTGCCTTTTGTTGCGTTGATAATTGTATTTATTGGTAAAAGCCTGAAACGCACAGCTAAGCAAGGCCAAGAACAAATGGGAACTCTTTTTTCTGTAATGGATGAATCCCTTGGTGGTATTCGTATTATCAAAGCTTTTAATGCGATTCCGCAAGTGTTGAAGTCATTTAAGAAAGAAAACTTGAAACATCAAAAACTCATTACAAAAGCTTTTAGAAAAAGAGACCTTTCCTCTCCATTAAATGAATTTTTGGTAACCATAATTATGCTTGTAATTGTATGGTATGGCGGAGTACTGGTGCTTGATTTAAACGAAAATTCTAGTTTAACTGGCCCACAATTTCTTGGTTTTATTCTTGTTTTTTCTCAATTAACTCGCCCTATTTCAGGAATAGCGAAAGAAATTGCAAATCTCAATAAGTCGAGCGCTTCTCAAGCGAGAATTAATGAGGTACTCGATGCGGATGAAAAAATATACGAAGCAGAAAATCCGTTAGAATTAGACGATATTAAAACTGCTATTCATTATAAAAACATTTCGTTTAAATACAATCAAGTAAATGTTCTGAAGAATATCTCTTTTAAAATCCCTGTCGGCCAAACGGTAGCCCTTGTTGGTGAATCAGGCAGTGGAAAATCTACTATTGCAGATTTACTCCCTCGTTTTTACGATGTCCAAGAAGGTCAATTACTTATTGATGAGAAGAATATTAAAGATATATCAATCACCTCTTTAAGATCACATATTGGAATTGTTTCACAAGAGTCTGTATTATTCAACACAAGTGTAAAAGAGAATATTGCATTTGGGATTCCTACTGCTACAGATGAAGAAATTATCAGTGCCGCAAAAATAGCAAACGCTCATGCTTTCATTCTAAACCTAGAAAACGGTTATGACACAAACATTGGCGAACGAGGAAATAAACTTTCTGGAGGTCAAAAACAACGTTTAAGTATTGCCCGTGCGATTCTTAAAAATCCTTCGGTTCTAATTCTTGATGAAGCTACTTCGGCTTTGGATACCGAATCAGAAAAGTTAGTTCAGGAGGCTTTAGATAAATTGATGGACAATCGGACAAGTTTAATTATTGCTCATCGATTAAGTACAATTAAAAAAGCCAACGTTATTCATGTAATATCAAAAGGTGAAATAATAGAAAGCGGTTCCCACGATGAACTGATGCAGAAAAAGGGACACTATTTCTCCCTTTCTACAATGCAGGGCATTAATTCGTAAACTTTATATAACCTTGCGGGTCAACTGGTGTTTGATCAATCCATAATTCAAAATGTAGATGGGGACCATCCGTGTTTTCGCCTGTGTTACCAATAATAGCAATTGGATCCCCTAATTTGACGCGTTGTCCAGTCTTTTTAATCAATCTTTTATTGTGTTTGTATACCGAAAATACCCCATCATCATGTTGGATAATAAGTAGATTTCCATCTTTATTTGTATAGCCTGAATAAACGATAACTCCAGCTAAACAAGATTTTATTATATCATTTTTTCGCGCTACAATGTCAATTCCTTTATGGTTTTTGATGTTAAATTTCTGGCTTATTTCTCCAAAAATTGGACTTCCAAAATATTTAATCGCTCGAACATTTTCACTCTCAAGTGTTGACATGTCCTCTTTTACTTTCAAAGCCAATTGCTTTTCTTCATCAGAAAACTGCGAGTCAAATTCAATTTTAAACAAGGAGTCTCTAATTTCTACTACTGAATCCATTGGGGTATTAATCGGGATTTCTCCAGATAGAATTAATTTGATGTTAGAAATATAATCTTCCTGTGCATTCATTTTATTTGTTAAGTCGTGTACTTTCTGATTTTGAATTTCCAACTTGTCTCGTTCAATGGAAATGTCATCGAAAAAACTTAGTTTGAATATAAAACCAATAAAAAAAACAAATACAAAAAGACTAATGATTCCAAGGCTAATTACTTGAAGAACCGTACTATTAACACTCCAAATTTCCCTAAAGTTCTCAGGGTTAGTAATTGAGAACTTTATGTTTTTCTTTAATTTTCGAATACTATTTCTAAAAAAACTCATCATTTACAAATCTCATTAAATTCAATGGATCTTGCAAATAAATAAGCAAATCCTACAGATAAATCAACAATTGTTAACATTGGTGCTATTTTTGCAGAGTAAAAGCAAACGTTTTCGTTAATTTAACGTTATACAAGTAATGAAACATTTAATTGTCATATTAACCGTTGTTATTCCTCTATTTTCTGTGGGTCAACTAACAACTTCCCCGGGTTCTGCTGCTGCTTTAGTTCAGAATGTTCTTTTGGGAAATGGCGTCACAGTTTCAAACATAACTTATAATGGTTCTCCCGCATCTATTGGGTCGTTTACAGCTGTCAATTCTAATCTTGGGTTGAGCTCTGGGGTTGTTCTGACGACTGGAACCATCTTGAATAATGGGTCAGGACCTCATGGCCCTAATAATTCTGACGGATCTGGAATGGATAACGGCGCACCAGGTTACGGCCCCTTAGGTCCAATTGCAGGAGCACAAACTTTTAATGCTGCAGTACTGGAGTTTGACTTTGTTCCATATTCTGATTCTGTTCGATTTAAATATGTTTTTGCCTCTGAAGAGTATTTGGAATATGTAAATACTGGATTTAATGATGCGTTTGCTTTCTTTATTTCTGGACCAGGAATTCCTGGACAACAAAATATTGCTCTTTTACCGAATGGTCAAACAGTAGAAATTGATAATGTCCATTCTGCAGGTTCAAATGTTAATGGAAATTCTTTTGGACCTGTGAATCAACAATTTTATGTAAATAATACTAATGGAAACACAATTCAATATGATGGCTTTACGTCTGTACTAACGGCAGAGTCTAGCGTTACTTGTGGTGAGACATACCATCTAATTATTGCAATAGCAGATGCCGGTGATGAAATCTTTGACTCAGGTATTTTCTTAGAAGCAAACAGCCTTGAGTCGAATTCACCAATTGATTTATTTCATACAATTTCTGCAAATCTTTTTAACAGTAATAATATTGTTGCAGAAAGCTGTGTTTCAACCACAGTAACCTTGTCAAGAGACGCTAGTAACAGTGCTGTTGCATTAACGATTCCTGTCGATATTTCAGGAACAGCAACTAACGGTTTGGATTATTCTGGCATCCCAAATTTCATTACATTTCCAGCCGGAGTAACACAAGTCGATTTTACATTTAATGCCTTCCAAGATGGATTAATTGAAGGACAGGAAAGTATAATTATGTCATTTTTAATTCTTGATCCCTGCGGTAATGTTAACCCCTTGGACTTAACTATTTTTATCAATGATATCACAGACGTAGTAATTGAGATCACAGGAGAAGAAATCACATGTCCCGGCGAAGAAATTGAGCTAATCGCTACAATCACTGGAGGTGCACCACCATATACCTATCTATGGAATACGGGGGAGACTACTGCTTCTATTTTTGTTTCTCCATCTAGTACACAAACATTTACGGTAGATGTAACTGATGATTGTTTAACACAAACAGTAGCGCAAACCTATGAAGTTGTTGTGCCAGTTATACCTCTTTTAATATTAAATGAATCTGCTGATATCATAGAAATTTGTCCTTTTATTCCGGTAACTCTGCAATCAAATGCTTCAGGTGGCACCTCTCCTTATAGCTATAGTTGGTCCTCCAACTTTGGTGCAAATCTTGGCACAGGCAGTACATATAACTCATTGCCTTCAACAACGACTACGTATACTGTGTTTGTGACTGATTTTTGTGGTGCAACAACTTCCGCGGATATTCTTTACACGATTACAAGTCCGCCTTTGACACTTAATATGTCTCCAACAGTAGAAGTTTGTCCTGGAGATTCAATAGAAATTTCCGCGAATTCTCAAGGGGGATATGGGGAATACCAATATCAATGGTTGCATAGTGGCGAAACTACTGAAACTGTTTGGGTAAGTCCATTAATTACAACTAACTATACAGTAATTGTTTCAGACGAATGTCAAACTTTTACGGTTGAGGGAACAACCCAAGTAATTGTTCAACAACCAATCGCAGATTTCACAGTCACAAGCCAAACTGTTTTTAATAATCTTCCAATACAGTTTCAAAACCTTTCGCAAGATGCAGTTGAATATGAATGGGTTTTTGGTGATGGAAATATCTCATCAAATGTGCACCCGAGTAATCTTTATTCAGAGCCTGGGCTTTACTATATAACGCTAATTGCCATTGATGAAAAAGGATGTAAGGACACTATTCAAAAACCAATTAATATTGAAGAAGAATGGTATATATATGTACCCAATACGTTCACACCAGATGGTAACCGACTAAACAACACCTTCAAAGCAAGTGTTATTGGAATACAGCAATTAAATGTATCTATCTACAACCGCTGGGGCGAAGTTGTGTTTTCCTCCAATGAACCACGTTTCGTTTGGGATGGAACATATCAAGGCCTTCTAGTTAATGATGGTACGTATACATATTCGATAAATTTAATCACAAAATCAGGTCGTGAAAAACAAATCGTCGGCCACGTTAACGTATTAAAGTGATTTCGTTCTTCCACCATCAACAGGAACATTAATTCCGTTAATATAAGAAGCTCTTGGTGATGCTAAAAAAGAAATCGCCTCTGCTACCTCTGTCGGTTCTGCAATTCTCCTCATTGGAGAAAGGCCTGCCATATTCGTGTAAAATTGATCTACCGAAAGTCCTGTTTTTTCTTCTTTAGAAAACGCAATTTCTTTCAGTCTCCCTGTGTTTGTGGCTCCTGGAAGCACATTGTTAACTGTTATATTATACTGACCCAATTCATTTGCTAAGGTCTTGCTCCAATTTGCTACAGCTCCACGAATTGTGTTTGACACCCCTAATCCATCAAGAGGCTGCTTAACGCTCGTTGAGATTACATTGATGATTCTTCCATACTTATTTGCAATCATTCCTTTGTAAAATCCTTGAACAAGTATATGATTTGCTATTAAATGCTGATTAAACGTTGAAGTAAACTCTTCAATTTTAGCATTAATAATTGGGCCTCCTTTTGGGCCTCCTGTGTTATTTACAAGAATATGAGGATTATTTCCTTTACTGACAAAATCTTCTATAACAGATTTCAAATTGGTTGGTTCTGAAAAATCGGCAATCAGATAATCATGTTCTTGATGCCTAGACGAGTTCAAACTTTCTAAAGCCTTTTTTAATTTTTCTTCATTTCTTGCAATCAGAGTTATTCGTGCTCCACGATTTGCAAGTAATTGAGCTGTGGCCAAGCCAATTCCTTGTGTGCTTCCACAAACTACAGCATGTTTCCCTTCTAGTTCCATTCTTTTTTTTTGTAAAGTTAATCGTTTTAGAAAAATTAGATTTCAATACGACAACCTTTTTAACAATTACTTTGATGCTAATTTCTTATCTTTACAGAACTAATAATCAATTAACACAAATATGAAGTCTATACTACTGACGATTAGCTTATTTTTATTCTTTTCAATTAACGCTCAAATTACAGTCTATCCTTATGTGGAAGATTTTGAGGCAGGTGCTGGAGGTTGGACGGTTACTGGAGGTCTATGGGAGCTTGGAACACCTTCTGGTGCGGTTATAAATTCTGCCGCTGGTGGTGTGAATTCTTGGGCCACCAACCTAGCTGGACTTTATCCTAACAGTTCAAATGCTTGGGTAACAAGCCCTGTTTTTGATTTTACAGCTGTTCCTAATCCACTCATGCAAGCTGCGATTTGGTGGAACTCTGAGTTTAGCTGGGATGGAACAGTTCTTCAATCTTCAATCAACGGTGGAACTACATGGCAAAATGTTGGGGCTCTTGGTGATCCAGGAAACTGGTACACTGATGGTACAATCAGTGGGAATCCTGGTGGTCAACAAGTTGGTTGGTCAGGTCGAAATTCATCTGGAAATGGTTCATTGTCATGGGTTAATGCTTCACATGACTTAACTGGTCTTGGTGGACAAGCTAATGTAATCTTACGATTCGCATTTGGATCTGACGGATCTGTTCAGGATGATGGATTTGCTTTTGACAACATCAATATCGTGAACCTTACTTGTCCAGCACCTACTGCATTAACCGCAACAAATATTCTAAGTACAACCGTAGACTTAAACTGGGCGGCCATTGGAAATGCTGTTGATTATGATGTTGAATGGGGTTTCCCTGGATTTGCTCCTGGCACTGGCGCTGCAATAGGTTCTAGTACAAATGTTACTGGTTTAACAACAAATGTAACTGGATTAACACCCATTACTACTTATCAGTTTTATGTAATGACAGATTGTGGAGCATTAGATGGAATAAGTCTTTGGGCTGGGCCTTTCTCTTTTGTTACATCATGTGCTATATTCACTTCTCCATGGACTGATGATATTGAAGCACATACTCCTGCAACAAATGTTACCGCCAGTAATTGTTGGACAGCAACACCCGCTACTGGTTTTAATTGGAACATTACTGGCTTAGGTACAACTCCTTCAACAGGCACTGGAGCCCTATCTGCAAACAGTGGTAATAATTACTTCTATACAGAAGCATCTAGCGGGTTTACAGGTGATGAGGCTATACTAACAAGTCCAAATGTTGATGTGACAGCACTGACATTACCCATGATTTCGTTTTATTACCACATGAAAGGTGCACAAATGGGATCAGTTAATGTCGAAGCTTGGGATGGTGCTGCATGGAATATTGTTGACGTTATAACTGGTGAGCAACAAGCTTTACAAAGTGATCCTTGGTTATTGAGAGCTATATCATTGCCCGGATACACTGGTATTATACAATTTAGATTTAGAGCAACAAGTAATGGTAATTTTGAGGGCGATATTTGTCTTGATGACATCTCAATTATTGAAGCACCAACTTGTCCGCAACCTTCAAATTTAACCCTTGTTTCTGATGATATTTCATCTGCTATAATCGCTTGGACAAATGGCGGTAGTGAAATTGAATGGGAATTGGAATATGGACCGATTGGGTTTGTCCCAGGAACTGGTACTTCCGTGAATAGTAACACAAACCCTACAACGATTTCAGGTCTGGCTTCTGATCAATTCTACGATGTATATGTTAGAGCTGTTTGTACACCTGGAGATTCTTCTTTCTATTCAGGGCCAATTAATTTCAACACATATGATCAAGCTTCATACATGGTATGGAATACTGCTTGCCCTGCAATTGGTTTTATAGATATCTCAGGAACAGGAACAGACGCATTACTTACCGACGATTCTGAATTTGGCGTAACTATGCCTTTTCAAATATTGTATCAGGGAACATTAGTGCAAGATATTACCATTGGAAATAACGGAGGAGTGGCACTTGGCACTTTAACAGGAAATATTGGCTACGGTGGAAATATGAATACACTCCCTGATGGTTTATACCCTTGGGGTGATGATTTAGATTCAGAAACTGGTAACGTTTATTTTGAAACAATTGGTGTTGCTCCAAACCGTATTTTTATTGTTCACTGGGAGAACATTTGTAATTTTTCTGGAGCTGTTGGTAATCCAACAGTTAATTTTCAATTGCAAATTGAGGAAGCAACCAATGAAATATATTACGTGTACGATGATGTCATTTTTGGTGGCACAGATGTTCTTGATGATTATGCTGCGAATGCAGATATAGGCTTAGCTGGGCCAAATCAAGATATTACAGTGTCAGCGAATGACAGTGTCTTCTTAACTAATAATTCATGTGTCCACTTTTATTATACAGCATGTCCTTCACCAGTAGAATATACGGTAATTTATACAACCAATGATGAAGCTGGAATCTCTTGGTCTGCTGGTCTTTCAGGTGAAACTGATTGGACAGTTATATACGGTCCGCAAGGATTTGACCCACTAACAAGTGGAACGCTGATCACAACCACAATTACATCTATAATTATCCCTGGTTTAAATCAAATTACTACGTATGATATCTATATCTACGCTGACTGTAACCCCGGTGTTTTACAAAGTGATGAAGCTTTTGGACAATTTATTACATTACCAAATTGTTCTGATGTAACAAACATTTCAGCGAATACAAATGTCGATTCTTTATTTAGCGCTTGGAGTTGGGTAGAAAGTAGCGGAGTTGGTACCTATCCATCATCTGGTTTTAATATTCAATATGGTGTCGCTGGTTTTCCACTCTATTCAGGAACAGTTGTGAATGCAGATAATAATTTTACTGATACAACCTTTGATGCAACTTTTGGATCTTCAATAACTTATGACGTATACATTCAAGCAGTCTGTGGAAGTGATACATCTAATTATGTTGGACCAATTACCTTTACAACACCATTAACAAATGACTTCCCTTGTTTTGCGGAACCTCTAAATGTTGACGGAATACCCTTAACTTTTGATGGAAGTCTCGCAACTGTCTCTGTGGGTGAAGAAATTATTGCTCCTGAAGCTCTAGGCTGTATGAGTTCATTTGGTTGGTGCGATACGATTATAAGTTTCTCTTCATGGTTTACATTTATAGCTCCCACTTCAGGAATTGTTAACGTTTCTGGAATCGATGCCGATTTTGACGGCCAAATGGCGGTATACGAAGTAGGGGATTGTAACGATTATAATACATTTACGCTTCTTGCGGCTAACGATGATGCAACCGATGGTTCTTCTTTAGCTCCTGATTTTATTGTTTGTGGCCTAATTGCAGGAAACACTTACTATTTAATGCATGACGCAAGAAGTATTGTTTCTAATGGAAATTACTCTATTAAATTAGATTCTCTTCCTGGTTTATCGTATGCAGGTTCAGATAATACACTTTCATCTTGTTTAAATGCATTCATTAATCTTAATGATGCATTAGATTCAAATGTTCCTCAAGGTGGAGATTGGTATGGACCTTTTGGTAATATAATTCCTGGAGGGTTTGATCAGTCAGGTAATCTCCCTGGATTCTATAATTATTTATATATAGCAACCAGTGATGACTGTCCTTCCGATAGTGCAAATGTTTTGTTAGAGGTTGATCCAAATTGCGATAATATAGGTATTGAAGAAATGGAATTAGATAATATCACGATCTTTCCGAATCCAAGTTCTAAGTCTCTTTACATACATAATGAAGGCATAATCGACAACTATACTATTCAATTATATGATCTACAAGGAAAAACATTAAGCTCCTCTACAAGTGTTAATATTAGCACCTCTGATTATCAAATGGATTTGAGTAGGCTCCAAACCGGAGTGTATTTATTGAAGATAAGTAACGATAACGCTTACAAAGTCTTTAGAGTAATTAAAGAATAAATTTATTCTCTCCTCACCTTGAAAACTCCCTTGTAATTAACAAGGGAGTTTTTTTGTTCCTTTAGCGAGTTACTTACTATTACGTTTCCAAGCTATTTGCTATGTCTTGGTGAGCAAGGTTATGAAGTCACAATTCTGTGCAGATAGCCATACTAACCTTTGTGTATATTCACTAAAGCTCTTGATAACTAGGCAATACTAAGTAATCAAAATAAATCTGCCGAGCTTTTACCATTTAATAAACTGTTCTAGTTCAATAAAAAATCCCCGCTGTTTTCACAACGGGGATTCTCTAACTATTTCGTTTTGGTTATCGAGCGATGTCGAGATACCAATCTTACTTTGTCTTCAGCTCAATGAATTGAAACGGTTGGTATTTATCTTGATTCTCAAAGTCTCCTTTGTAATCAGGGCCATCGACTACAGATGAAAGAATTTCTACGGTTACTTTGCTTGTCAAATCTTTTGACGCATAGTATCCTTCTAATACTTTCTGGATTTCTGTTGCTCTTGATTTCGCTAATTTCTCATTGGTACCCCAAGTAGCTGTTCTTACCTTAGAGGCAGATGAAACAATTGTAATTGATACATTCTCTCTTCCTGCAGCTAATTGAGCTTCGATTGTCTCAACAAAGTTTTTCAAAGCTCCGTCTTCAACAGTCAACTTATTGGCATTGTATCCAAACATGTGCTTCATAGTGATGTCCATTGCTGGACCAGGCTCTCCAATCACAACAGTTGTTTGTGCAGTTTGACCAATCGCATCCGTAAGCGTTACATCATATGAACCAGCAACAAGTCCTTGTGGATCTTCATCTGTTGATCCGTTTGACCAAAGGTAAGTGTATGGTGGAACACCTGAATCTGGCGTACCATCGATTTTACCATCACTTCCTTGATAAACTGTAACATCTGTTCCAACTGCTGAAATTGTCGGTGGTGGAGGCGTTAATATGTTCACCATCCAAATATCACTCAATTCTGAATCACGGTTACTTGACCAGTAAGCTTGATTATCTGAATGAATAAAGTAAGCATCAAACTTTGGGGAGTTAATAACAGCTCCTAAGTTCGTTGGCTTTGACCATGAGCTCCAGCTTCCTTGTTTCACAGAATAGAAAATGTCTGCATCTCCCTGTCCACCAAATCCATTACTTGAAAAGTAAAGCGTATCTGTTGACTCTGAAAGAAATGGAGAAATCTCATAACCTGTTGAGTTTATGTTTGATCCCATATGAACAGGTGATGACCATGAAGAACCATTTTTTGTGCTTACATATAAATCCTCTTGCCCTTTTGTTCCAGGACCTTCATAGGATATAATAATAACTGTTTCATTCTCATTGACATGAAAACCATAAAAGCCGCCATCGATGTCAAGTCCGGGAATGTCTATGCCTTCGGGCTTACCCCATTGACTTGCTGAACCTGTCGATTTGGCAACTCCCTTTACCAAATCACGCTTTCCGTCATAAGAGTTGAGTAAATACATTGATGTTCCAGTTTTGTTTACTCCCAAAACAGCATTGTTGTATTTATTGTTCACTCCTTTTAAACGTTCACAATCTCCATAAGATCCTGCGCCGTCTTTTCTTGAAAACCAAATATCTTGATCTTGGGCATCACCCTTGTTATCATCACTGTATGTTCTTACAAAATAAAGAATAGAACTGTCTTTTGAGAAAACAGGAATACTCTCTTCTGATTCAACAGTGTTGACTGTTCCGCCGAGTTTCATCGGTTCTGAATAGTTCCAAAATTGAGCATTGGATACACCACAAATACCAGCAAATAATGCTGCAATTACTACCTTTCTTTTCATACCTCTAGTTTATCTACCTAACATTAATCCTAAAACAAGCTCATGGCCTCCACTACTGTGCTCATTGAATCGAGACACGTTGTAATCATAGGAGTAACCAAACTTAAATCGTTTACTGATATTGAGTCCTGCCATGGCAACAATCGCATCTGTGTTTCTATAAGAAACAGCGAACCATAACCATTCTTTGTACTCTAACTGCAAAGAACCTTCAATTGATACTGGAGCAGGGTTTAAATACTTAACAAGCATCGCTGGCATAAGTGTTACGTTATCTGACACCTTGAATTTATAACCAATCGTTGCCTTTGTGTGAATTTCTGGAGAAAAGTTTGCAGGATCTGCTCCAAAACTAACAAGGTCACCCGTTAGTTGTTCTGCCGAAAGACCAAGAAAAAACTTATCCGAATAAAAGTAAAGACCCGCATCTAAATCCATTGTATTGTTATCTCCTTGATTGGCATACGTGTCATATGTATTGTCTGTTGCCGTTCCAGTAAAAAGATTAAGCGTCTGTGCTTTGTCTTTTAAAAATGCTCTGTTGGAAACACCAAGGTTAACTCCCAATGAAAGATTAAATTTCTTTGTTACTGGAATATGCAAAGCATACGTTCCTGCAAATTTAAGCTGACGAAAGGCTCCGTACTGATCAATCATAACCATTCCACCAACAACATGCTTTAATTTCCCTGTCTTAATCTTTGGATTACGAATAGGGCCATTACTTACACGAAGTGCTGGATTATACTTTAACCTTGGCTTTGCCGATACCGGTGACGAAGCATAAAGATATGACGTTTTTGGTGCATCTTCAAAACCCAACCACTGAAGTCTTCCTCCAGCTGTGATGTCTAAAAAGTCATACACTCCTGCAGCTCCAGGATTGACCATGTACTGGTTTCTTAAATACTGACTAAACTGTGGGACTTGTTGCCCAAAAGCCATTGAACTAAAACCAATAAGTGCTGTTATGATTAATTTTCGCATTATTTCTATTTATTTAATATGATTGAAACTATTCCTGTTGCCGTTTCGTTTTCCTTGTCATTGAACTCAATGATGAAGTAATATGAACCAATCGGAAGAAGTTCTTCCTTGTATGTTCCATCCCAACGTCTTGCGTCGTAGCTTCCTTGTTCTGATGTAAACAATAAGTTACCCCATCTGTTGTAAACATAAACAATATTATTTGGATATGTTAAATCAAGGTCTAATATCTCCCAATTGTCATTCATTCCATCACCATTTGGAGTGAACGCTGTTGGAACGGTTATATCGCAATGGTTAATTGTAATAATGAGTGTTTCTTCATCTGAACAACCTGATGCTCCATCATAGATGAAAAGAGTAGTAGAGGAAGTAACAGGACCTGGAACAATATTAGCAACTGTTGGTCCGCCCGTTGCGTCATAGTAGTTTTGCGCTCCAGAAAGTGCAGTTCCGGTAATGCCAGGTAATGTATATGAATCACATACATCAACTGCTGCTTGTGGATCAACATCTGGTGTCGTCACAACGATAACTGTTACTGAACCGTTTGCAGTACAACCTAAGTTCGCTGCCTCGATAAAATATGTTCCTGCTCCAACTACAGTTGCATCTGGAACAAGTATCGTCATTCCTGCATCTGAATAGTAAAGCATTGTTCCCACATCTGTACTCGAAACAGCACCCACAGTAATATCAACCGTTGCTGGTGAACAAACTAGTGCTGGATCTGCAAGTGTTAATGTTGGTGTTGTGTTCACCGTTACGGTTACAGAACCGTTTGATGTACAACCCAAATTTGTTGCCTCAACATAGTATGTTCCTGCACCAACTGCTGTTGCATCTGGAACAAGTATTGTCATTCCTGCATCTGAATAGTAAAGCATCGTTCCAACATCTGTACTTGAAACAGCACCTGTTGTAATGTCAACCGTTAATGGTGAACAAACTGTTGCAGGATCTGCGAGTGTTAAAGTCGGTGTTGTGTTGATTGTTACGGTAGCATTTGCAACTGCAATACACCCTAAGTTATCTGCTGATAATATATATGTTCCTGTTCCAACTATTGTTTCGTCAGGAACTACTGTTGTCCCATCTGATTCAAAGTAGGTAATTGTTCCAACATCTGTTGACCAATATGTGGCGTCTGTTAAGTCAATAGTATTTGGTGAACATGTTGTTGTATCCTGAACTGTTAATGTAGGTGTTGTGTTTATAGTTATGTCAAACTGAATTTCAGCACTACACACTCCACTTTCATCATAAACGAAAATAGTTGTATTGGTAAATGCTGTAAATGTTTGATCATTGATTACCGTCTGACCTGGTGCTAATGGTCCTCCTGTTAACGTATAGAAAGTTAATGCTCCAGTAGTATTAAGATTAGTTCCTGTTACATTAGCTAAAACTAAATCATAATCTGCACAAGAAACAATTGAGGCAATTGGGTCGATAATTGGTGCTCCTGGGTTAGTTAAAACAACTAATTCAGTATTAGAAACACAACCATTTGCATCCGTAAATGTAACATTATATGAACCTGCTCCAAGTGCGTTAATATCAGGAGAGTCTACTGTAACATCTGCAGCTCCATTTGTTCCACTTGCTGTTCCCGTCCAATCTAATACACCCAAACTTGTTGGTCCTGATGATAAAGTAACTTCAATATTTCCATCAAAGGCGTTGCATGTTAAAGGATCAGATCCAACAGCCGCTATCACAGGTAATGCGTTTACAGTTACTGTAACATTCGCGGTAGTAATACAGCCTAAGTTGTTTGCCGATAACACATATGTTCCTGAACCAACTGCTGTTTCATCTGCAACAACTGTTGTTCCATCTGATTCAAAATAAGTGATTGTTCCAACATCTGTTGACCAGTAGGTAGCATCTGTTAAATCTATCGTATTTGGAGAACATGTTGTTGTGTCTTGAACAGTTAAAGTAGGAGTCGTATTTACTGTTACAACTACTGGGGCTGTTGCAATACATCCTCCATTATCTGCTGATAATATATATGTCCCCGATCCAACTGCTGTTTCATCTGCAACAACTGTTATTCCATCTGATTCAAAGTATGTGATTGTTCCAACATTTGTTGACCAATATGTCACATCTGTTAAGTCAATAGTATTTGGTGAACATGTCGTTGTATCCTGAACAGTTAAAACAGGCAAAGGAGACACTGTTACAACTACTGGTGCCGTTGTGATACATCCTGCATTGTCTACTGATAAGATATATGTTCCTGCTCCAACTGCCGTTTCATCTGCAACAACTGTTATTCCATCTGATTCAAAATATGTAATCGTTCCAACATCTGTTGACCAGTATGTAGCGTCTGTTAAGTCAACCGTATTTGGCGCACATGTTGTTGTGTCTTGAACCGTTAAAATTGGTGATGGAACCACCCCTAAAACTGTCGTAGTTTGACACCCCGTATTATCGGTATAGGTAATTGTTGTTACTCCAGGAGAAACTCCCGTAACCAATCCCGTTATGTCAATCATTGCGACACTCGGGTCTGAAGAGCTCCAAGGTGTCGTTGGATCTGGTGTTCCAGTTCCTGACAATAAAACATCTTGCCCAACACATAATGGTATGTTTCCAGAAATAATTGGACTAGGGGTTAACGAAAAATTAGTGTTATACTGGAAGAAAGAAGCTACTGTTGCTCCGCTTGCTCCGACCCCATCATCTGTAACAGTGATAGTGAAATTTAAGTCATTTGGATCTGAACAGGATGGCAATACAGTTGCATCAAAACAAAATGAATATTCCAGACAGTTTTGATTGTTAGTTGCACCATCTCCCCATGCACCTGATCCACCACCACTTGTAAAATCCCATGAAATTGTGCTTGTCCCTCCATTAACCGCAACAGCCCAATCACCACCTTCGTACCAAGACCCAGTCGTAGGGGTAGGGTTAGCTATTGAAGCTCCATCCCAACATGGCCCCAGTGTTATTTCGATTTGGTCCACCCATTCCCATCCTGGATTTTCTATCCAAAATTGCGTACAAACAGTTCCGCTTTCTCCACAACTGTTTATTGATATTGCATTGTCTAATACTCCATTCCAATATTCATTATGTCCATCGACTGAACTCGTTCCTGCATCTCCACCACAGCCATCTGTATCCAGATAAACGCCACCAACAGTACAATCAAATGTTATGTCATAGCTTTGCAAATTGCCTCCAGTAAGTTGTTCATCTATCACAATGTACCATGTGGTTGCTCCATCTGCCATCACTCCAAGTGAAAATGATGCTATATTTGATGTTCCCCCATTAACCGTTCCATTTTCTGTAAATTGCGTATGCTGAAAACACGTCGTCGCACAATTAGCAGATGTAGAAATATAAGTTTCTATATAATTTGCAAATGGAAATCCAGCAGTAATATTCACATTATCTAATGTTATAGAAATTTCTGAGACTCCTGCAGCCGGAGTAATGGCGTATACCATGTCCTCCCCATTATTTGGATTCAATGCAACACATGATCCGTCATAATCCATGTTGTCACCTTGTCCAATAGTTGATTCGTTCGTCAATGTTGTTCCACAAGTCACAATCGTAGGGTTAGCACAACTGGATTGACCATGTACAGTACAGCACATCGCTAACATGCTCAATGCAATTAATTTATATAATATTCGTTCCATAATTTAGTTGCTTATTTTTTTAAAATTTCAAATTCTTCGATATGGTCCCCAATAAAGTTTTTAATTTCTTCGGGTAGTGATTCTATATAATCCTGAGAAACACGTGTTATACCAATTTTATTCGTTAATCCTTCTGGATTTGCAAGATACCACTGCGATTTCTCTTGAATAAAATTATAGAAATTACTTGTTGGGTTACCGTCAAAACTAATTTTCGGAAAATCCCAAGGAAGCGGTAAGGTTTCTGCAATAGGGTTTGTATTAACTTCAACCTTTTCGGCTTTCAAGATTGTTGCTTTTGATGATTTATCTGCCGTGGATTTTTCTTGTGCAAAAGAGGATTGGAAAACAATTAACGTAATAGTTAATAGCAAAAGATGTTTCATATGATAGTTCTAATTAGTTAATTTATACTATTGTTCAGCTTTAAAGCTCTCGTTTATGAAAGTTGAATGATTAACATTTTCAATGTGTTGCTAAAGTTGATTCAAAAATAAACTTTTCTAAATTTACGTAATCTATTCGTAATTAGCCCCCTTATCTTTCTAAATAGACTCTTCAGTTATCAAAACAGGCTGTTTATCGAAATTTACTTAAAAAGCACTTACATAACTCAAAGTCACATTTTCTGCAGAAAGTTTTGGCTCTATTTGTTTAAAATTATTGAAACTATTCCTGTTGCCTTGTCATTTTCCTTGTCATTGAACTCAATGATGAAGTAATATGAACCAATCGGAAGAAGTTCTTCCTTGTATGTTCCATCCCAACGTCTTGAGTCGTAGCTTCCTTGTTCAGATGTAAACAATAAGTTACCCCATCTGTTGTAAACATAAACAATATTATTTGGATATGTTAAATCAAGGTCTACAATCTCCCAGTCATCATTCATTCCATCTCCGTCTGGAGTAAATGCTGTTGGAACTGTAATCTCACAACCGACTATAGAAATGTTCACCTGTGAGGCAGGGCCTTCACATCCAAACTCTGTTTCGGTAACATAATAGGTTGCTGCACCAAGTGCCGTTGATGGATTGAATGTTGATCCTGTTCCAAGAACAGAAGTTAAACCTGCATCTGAGTACCAAGTAAATGTTCCGAATCCTCCTGATGCTGTCATTGCATTTGGAGTAACTGTTGAACAGTATTGTGCATCAACTCCTGCAACCGGAGCTGCTGGAATAGGGTTAACAACAATTGTTTGTGAACCATTCGCACCATTTGAACATGTATTACCATCGGTAATGTTTGTAATGATGTAAACTCCTGCTGCATTTCCTAAGCTAAGTTGATTTGTCGCTCCTGTTGCGCTTAAAGCAGCTCCATCTAAAGTGTAATCAACTGTGAAGCTTGCTGTTCCTGTTACGTCAACTAAGATGTCTGAAACGACATCACCTTGACAGTATGTATCTCCACCACTAACAAGTGTTACTGTTGGTAGTGGATTAATTGTGATAACAAGTGCTTCTTCATCTGAACAACCTGATGCACCATCATAAACGTAAAGAGTTGTAGAAGAAGTAATCGGCCCTGTAACAACATTGGCTACCGATGGTCCACCTGTTGCGTCAAAATAGTTTTGAGCTCCAGAAAGTGCCGTTCCAGTAATAATAGGTAACGCATATGAATCACACTCGACAACCGGCATTTGTGGATCAACATCTGGGGTTGTTACAACGGTAACTGTCACAGAACCGTTTGATGTACAACCTAAGCTTGTAGCCTCAACATAGTAAGTGCCTGATCCAACTGCTGTTGCATCTGGAACAAGTATCGTCATTGCTACATCTGAATAATAAAGCACCGTTCCTATATTCGTACTTGAGATATTACCAGCTGCAATGTCAACCGTTAATGGTGAACAAACCGCTGCTGGGTCATTAAGTGTTAATATTGGTGTTATGTTGACTATTACTGTGATCGAACCGTTTGATGTACAACCTAAGTTTGTTGCCTCAACGTAGTATGTCCCACCCCCAACTGCTGTTGCATCTGAAACAAGCATCGTCATTGCTGCATCAGAATAGTAAAGCACCGTTCCAACATCTGTGCTTGAAAGAGCACCTGTCGTAATGTCAACCGTTGCTGGTGAACAAATGGCTGCAGGATTATTAAGTGTTAATGTTGGTGTTGTGTTTACTGTTACAACTACTGGCGCTGTTGTGATACATCCGGCATTGTCTGCTGATAAAATGTATGTTCCTGCTCCTACTGCTGTTGCGTCTCCAACTAAGGTTGTTCCATCTGATTCAAAGTAAGTAATTGTTCCAAGATCTACTGTCCAGTAGGTAACATCTGTTAAGTCAATTGTGTTAGCTGAACATGTTGTTGTATCCTGATAGGTTAAAATTGGCAGCAGATTTACTGTTACAACTACCGGGGCTATTGTTATACATCCTACATTGTCTGCGGATAAGATATATGTTCCTGCTCCAACTATTGTTTCATCTCCAACTACTGTTGTTCCATCTGATTCAAAGTAAGTAATTGTTCCAACATCTGTCGACCAGTAAGCCACATCTGTTAAGTCAATAGTGCTTGGCGAACACGTTGTTGTATCTTGAACTGATAACATTGGTGTTGTGTTTACTGTTACAACTACTGGTGCTGTTGTGATACATCCGGCATTGTCTGCTGATAAAATGTATGTTCCTGCTCCAATTGCTGTCGCATCTCCAACTACTGTTGTTCCATCTGATTCAAAGTAAGTAATCACTCCAGTATCTGTTGACCAGTATGCGCCATCAGTTAAATTAACAGTGCTTGGTGAACATGTTGTTGTATCTTGAACTGTTAAAGTTGGTGTTGTGTTTATAGTTATGCTATATTGTATTTCATGACTACAAACCCCACTTTGATCATAAACGAAAATAGTTGTATCGCTAAAGGCTGTGAATGTTTGATCATTTATTACCTGCTGACCAACCACTAGTGGTCCTCCTGTCAAAGCATAGAAAGCTAACGCTCCGGTAGTATTAATATTAGTGCCTGTTACACTTGCTAGAACTAAATCATAATCTGCGCATGAAACAATAGAGGAAATTGGGTCTATTATTGGTGCAAATGGATTGTTAAGTCCAATCAATTCAGTATTAGAAATACAGCCATTTACATCTGTAAATGTAACATTGTAAGAACCTGCTCCTAAATCTGTGATATCTGGCGAATCTGTTGTAATATCAGCTGACCCATTAGTTCCAGATGCCGTTCCTGTCCAATCTAATACGCCTGAACTTGTTGATCCGGCAGATAAAGTCACTTCAATTTCTCCATCTGTAGCATTACATGTTAATGGGTCAGATCCAACAGCTAAGATTAAAGGTGTTGTGTTCACTGTTAAAATTACTGGCGCTGTGGTGACACATCCGGCATTGTCTGCTGATAAGATATATGTTCCTGCTCCAACGATTGTTTCATCTCCAACAACTGTTGTTCCATCCGATTCAAAGTAAGTAATTGTTCCAACACCTGTGGACCAGTATGTTGGGTCTGTTAAGTTAATCGTATTTGGCGAACATGTCGTTGTATCCTGCACTGTTAAAACTGGTAAAGGCGTCACCGTTAAAACTACTGGTGCTGTTGTTATACATCCTGCATTGTCTGCTGATAAGATGTATGTTCCTGCTCCTACTGCTGTTGCGTCTCCAACTAAGGTAGTTCCATTTGATTCAAAGTAAGTAATTGTTCCAACATCTGTGGACCAATACGTAAAATCTGTTAAGTCTATCGTGTTTGGTGAACATGTTGTTGTATCTTGAACTGATAACGTTGGTGTTGTATTTACTGTTACAACTACTGGTGCTGTTGTGATACAGCCGGCATTGTCTG
>Ga0209601_1000171_pt1 | contig 52298 bp, 46 predicted proteins | sample COGITO_mtgs_1104_4_FD_184796 | JGI IMG/M metagenome (GOLD analysis project Ga0209601, IMG submission 184796) | Pelagic marine microbial communities from North Sea - COGITO_mtgs_110426 (SPAdes) (version 2) | ecosystem: Environmental > Aquatic > Marine > Epipelagic ...
GTGCAGATAATGGAAGTACGGCAATAAGTGCTTCATGCGACAAGAATGGATCACGCCTAGGTTATACGTTCTACAATTATCCTGGTCATGATCAAGCAGGTACTATGGCAGAAGGTATTATCATGACGTATGCGGAGCAACAATTCTTACTCGCGGAAGCGGCACACAACGGTTGGATTACAGACGATGCTGCGACGCATCACGCCAGTGGTGTGCAAGCGTCATTGGAATACTATGGTACTGACTTTGCTATGACTGGCTGGACCGATTTTGCAGACTACATGGCAAATTCGGGAGCTGCTTATGATAACAGTATCAACAGTATTCGTAAGCAGAAATGGTTGGCTATGTTCTTTACAGGACTGGACAACTATTTCGAGGTAAGACGCTGGTATACTCAAGAAACTGGGAATTGGGCTAACCTTCCATTCATCTCAGCGCCGTGTTCAAATACAAATGGTGACGTGTTGCCAATGCGCTTTCTCTACCCAGGTAATGAAGCGAGTTTGAATCCTGACAACTACGTTAATGCCATTGATATAATGGGCGGCAATACCCAGAACACTAAAATGTGGGTAGTTGACTTATAAATAGTCATTTACCAACGTTAACAATTTAAACCACGGTGTACTTCTGTACACCGTGGTTTACTATAAAAAGAAACTATGAGCGGTCATGTAAGAAGTGATAAAAAAACGTTGTTTGGTGCAGCCATTAATCCCCCGGTATTTTTTGGATCATTAATCGTATTGCTCTCTTTAATCAGCACCACCATTATCATTGGTGAGCCCGTGGAGGATCTCTTCAGACGGGTTCAAGCCAATATTAGTGATGCCGCTGGGTGGTTCTTCATCTTGCTGGCCAACCTTCTGATGTTTTTTCTCATCTATCTGGCCTTTTCAAAATTTGGGAAGATCAAACTAGGAGGGGCAGAAGCAAAACCAGACTTCTCACGTATCTCATGGTTTTCTATGCTGTTCTCTGCTGGTCTCGGTATAGGACTATTATTCTATGGGGTCGCCGAACCGATCTACCACTTTAACGACAATCCTTTTGTCGATAATACAGATGCTATAGCCGCAGCGAAAAGCGCTATGGGGATTACTTTTTACCACTACGGAATTCAAGCTTGGAGCATCTATGCGACGGTTGGCTTAGCCCTTGCTTTTTTCACGTTCAATCTCAAACTTCCCCTCACCATTCGTAGTATTTTCTATCCGCTGCTCGGAGATAAAATTTACGGACGCTGGGGAGACTTGATCGATATTATTTCTGTCATCGCTACCGTAGTTGGTCTGGCCACCTCACTGGGTTTAGGAGCACAACAGGTAAATGCCGGTTTAGAATACCTTTTCGGAATCGGATATTCACGAGAAGCCCAAATAGTCATCATCGCCGTAATTACCGCACTCGCTACCTTCTCCTTGCTCGCTGGCTTGGATAAAGGTATTCGCAGACTTAGCGAAGTCAATATGGGCTTAGCGATGGTCTTACTGGTGTTCGTACTAGCGACTGGACCTACAGCATTCCTGATGGACAGCTTCGTTCAAAATCTAGGATACTATATCGACAATTTCTTCAAAATAGGTCTGTGGACCGAATCTTTTGTTGGGGTGAAAGACGATTCAAACTGGCAAAACATGTGGACCGTATTTTACTACGCATGGTGGATCGCATGGTCACCGTTTGTAGGAATATTCATTGCACGCGTATCTAAAGGCCGCACCATCACTGAATTTATTTTAGGTGTGGTCCTTGTTCCTTCGCTTTTGACCTTCTTATGGATGAGCGTTTTCGGAGGTAGTGCACTGTATTTTGAACTGCTCGGGGACCACAGCATTACTTCCGCGGTGAATGAAAACGTGGCGACGGCTATCTTTAAATTATTAGAAAAGTACCCCTTTGTAACCATATCTTCAGGTCTAGCCATTCTGCTTACCACGAGCTTCTTTGTGACCAGCTCAGACAGTGGTTCTATGGTGGTTGATACCCTTACCTCGGGTGGACGACACGATGCGCCAAAAATTCAAAAAATATTTTGGGCGGCCATGGAAGGTGCTACCGCTTCCGTACTTCTACTCTACGGTGGATTAGCGGCGCTTCAAAGTGCCACTACCATTACAGGGTTAGCATTTGCAATAATTCTTGTGATTATGGTTATTAGCTTCTATATGAGCTTAGAAAGTTATTACAAAGAGCATTTTGCTTCAGCGAACCAAAACAAGGACGAATAGGACAACATTCCTAGGAATAACCTACAGCTTCCTAAGGTCTCTTTTAAACCTTATCCTCTTAGAATCATCTTATTTTTAGTAGGTTAGATATTCTTATGAAGCGATTCTTTTATTTTTTCTTTGCACTCATTGTTTTACCCTCTTGTTCCCGCGACAATGGAACGAGCAGTAATGATCCTGGCCATCGCATGCTACTCATAGGCAATAGCTTTTTTAAACCCTATGCCAATCATTTAGATGATGTCGCTGCCGATGCAGGTTATAGAAACCATAATAGTACACTCGTATTTCGAGGAGGAGAAAATGGTTGGGCAATCAGCTTTTGGAATGATTCCACTAGCAATTCTCACCAAGAAATTAAGGCTGCTTTTGATACAGGTGAAATTGAATACTTTGGAATGACTTCAGGTTCTTCGCCGGACAACCGCACAGAAGGATTCAGTGAATGGATTCAATATGGCTTACAAGAAAATCCGGATATGAAGGTATTTATCTCTATACCTCCCATCGATTTTCCAACGAATTGGACTGATACAGCTCAACATTATGGTTTCAGCTCTATAGAATCGTTTTACTATTACTTCGTAAACACAATCATTCACAAAACTGTAGTTGATCCATTGAGGGCTGAGTTCCCGAGTACTACAATATTCACCATACCCACAGGCTGGGCTGCTATTGATATTACGAAGATGAAACAAGATGGACTTTTGCTTGATAGCGTCGGTTTATCAGGGCCGTCGGCCACTTCTTTATTTACAGATGCCAAGGGACATCAAGGTCAGATTATTGTCGAGGCAGGTACTTTAATGTGGATGAAAGGTATTTATCGAGAAGATCTCGGAACCAATTCTTACTCAACAGGATTCACTACAGACCTGCATGCTCTAGCAGATGAGATAATGAATGAGCACGATCCGCTTTATAATCAATAAAAAAAGCCTTGATGCTGCGCATCAAGGCTTTTCCTTGTAGACATTTTGAAGAAAAGATCTAATTAATATTAATATATTTGATTAGTAACTGAAATTTAGAACAATACACCATAATCATGAGAAGAACTTATATCATCGCGATAACATTATTAGCAGCACTTGCGAGTTGCGGAAAAAGTACTCCCGTTTACCAAGTAGAAGGCAAATGGCTATGGTCTCCTAGCGAGGAAAGAGCAGATGCCAATACAATGTTTGAATTCATTGATGGAAACATTTACACATCTTACTGTATCACTTGTCCTGGTGATGATGATTACTGGAACTCTTTAGATAGTACAGATCGAATTCCTGGAATTCATAGTTACACTTTTGATGGAGATACTTTAGTATGGGATGGAACACCACGAGCAGTCACATTTGAATGTGACGGTGGCAAATTAGAATTTTCAGGTGGCATGAAACTATGGAGACTAAGTTCTGACTGCCAATAATATTTTGACTTACGATCCTAAGGAATCGAACTATTCTCGAAAAATAAAAAAGCCCTGATGCTGTGCATCAAGGCTTTTCCTTGTAGCGGGGGCAGGACTCGAACCTACGACCTTCGGGTTATGAGCCCGACGAGCTACCAACTGCTCCACCCCGCGATGAATGGCAAATGTACAAAAGAAAAGTTCTAACATTTTGTAAATGTTTGCTTATTCTCGATCAATTTATTTGCATTAAACTGGTTCAAGACAATCTTTGATTGAACACATAGCATAAGCTAATTAAACTTCACGACCTTTGCAAAATGGAAAGAGCTCATAAATCAGGATTTGTTAATATAATTGGGCACCCCAACGTTGGTAAGTCTACATTAACAAATGCTCTGCTTGGGGAAAGATTAAATATTATTACCCCAAAAGCTCAAACAACACGTCACAGAATTTTTGGAATTCTAAATGGGGAAAGTCAAGATTTTGATTATCAATTGGTTTTCAGTGATACACCTGGGGTTTTAGAGCCTGCATATGCCCTTCAGGATAGTATGCTAAGTGCTGTAAAGTCAGCTTTAGAAGATGCAGATGTTTTCTTATATGTTGTTGAACTGGGAGAGGGGTCATTGAAAAATGAATCTTTTTTAAAAGCTCTACAGGATACGGATAAACCGGTGATTTTACTTTTAAATAAAGTTGATCTTCATGATCAGGAAAAATTAGAAAAAGAGACAGATTTATGGATTGATAGAATGCCTAATGCGGAGATAATTCCGATAAGTGCTTTGACAAAATTTAATCTGGACTATGTAATGAAGCGATTATTGGATTTAACTCCTGTTTGTAAGCCTTATTTTGGAAAGGAACAATTGACAGATCGTTCAGAGCGTTTTGTGACTTCGGAAATAATTCGTGAGCAAGTATTAATGAATTACAACAAAGAGATTCCTTATTCCGTTGAAGTCGGTATTGATACTTTTGTGGAAGACGATGATATCATTAGGATAAGAGCTATTTTATTTGTCTCTCGGGAGTCTCAAAAAGGTATAATTATTGGCCATAAAGGAGCGGCCTTGAAACGGGTTGGTATTGGTTCAAGAAAAAGAATGCAAAACTTTTTCAAGAAACATGTTCATTTGGAACTTTTTGTAAAAGTTCAGGCAGATTGGCGGAACGATAGAAATAAACTAAAACGATTTGGATACGAATGAAGTCTTTAATTGCTATTGTTGGACGTCCTAATGTAGGAAAATCAACATTTTTTAATCGTCTAGTTCAACGAAGAGATGCCATAGTTGACGCGATTGCGGGAGTGACGAGAGATCGTCATTATGGCCATACAGAGTGGGTAGGGAAACGATTTAACATAGTCGATACTGGAGGCTATGTAGAAGGTTCAGATGACATTTTTGAAGGCCAGATAAGAAGGCAAGTTGAGGCTGCGATGGATGAATGCGAAGTAATAGTATTTCTAGTTGATGTTCAAGAAGGGATAACACATGATGATAAAGAAATAGCTGCTTTGCTTCGTCGTCAAAGTAAACCTGTAATTCTTGTGGCTAATAAAGTAGATAATCATCAAAGAGCTGCTGATGCTGCTGAATTTTATTCACTTGGAGTGGGCGAGCCTCTTTGTATGTCAGGGATAAACGGTAGTGGAACAGGTGAGGTTTTAGATTCAATTGTAAATGTTATTCCGGATCAAGATGCAAAACTCTCCACAGATGATCCGTTAGAGCATTTACCGAAATTGGCAATTGTAGGTAGACCCAATGTTGGAAAATCTTCATTGACAAATTCATTATTCGAACAGGAGAAAAGTATAGTTACAGATATTCCTGGAACGACCAGAGACACAGTGAATGCTCATTTTAATAAATTTGGTTTTGATTTTGTTTTATTGGATACAGCTGGTCTGCGTAAAAAGGGAAAGGTTAATGAAGACATAGAGTTTTACAGCAATATGCGTAGCATTCGGACAATTGAAGAGTCAGATGTGTGCTTACTTGTGATAGATGCCACTCAGGGCTTTGAGTCTCAAGATTTATCTATTCTTAATGTAATTGAGAAGAACCATAAAGGCTTAGTCATTGTTGTGAACAAATGGGATTTACTCGAAAAAGAGACTAATTCAACAGAAGAGTTTAAAGCAAAAATTTTAGCAAAAACACGTCCTTTTGTTGATGTTCCCGTAGTATTTACATCTGCATTAACAAAGCAGCGGGTTCTGAAGTCAATTGAAGAGGCAATGGCTGTGTATGCAAGAAGATCTGGCAGGATTAGCACTAGTAAGCTTAATGATGAAATATTGCCAATAGTCAAGCATATGCCGCCTCCAATTTATAAAGGGAAAGAGGTTAAGGTAAAATACATCACTCAACTTCCCACACATTATCCTCAATTTGTTTTCTTCTGCAATCTGCCTCAATATGTAAAAGAGCCTTATTATCGGTATGTTGAAAATAAAATGAGAACCAGATATGATTTTTCAGGAGTTCCGATCGAGATTTATTTTCGAAAGAAATAAAATTTTATTTAGTTGCTTTTTGAAAGGCTTCTTCTAGTTTTCCTGTTTTTCCATCAAATTCTTCGATTGCTGCTTGGCGAACTATTTTGCCTTTTTTTATAAAAATAACCTCATCGCATATTGCTTCAGCTTCTTGCATTATGTGGGTTGAAAGAAGAACAGTTTTGTCTTTGCCTATCTCTCTAATTAGCTTTCTTATTTCAACTAGTTGATTCGGATCAAGTCCAGTGGTCGGTTCATCAAGAATAAGGACATCTGGATCATGAATTAATGCTGACGCTAATCCCACGCGCTGCTTGAATCCCTTTGATAATTGTTTAATTTTCTTATGAGATTCCTCAATCAATCCTAATTGCTTCAATCGTTTTTCAATTTGATCATGGGACGTCTTGTATAAGTCCGCTACGAATTTCAAAAACTCAATCACATACATTTCGTTATACAGTGGGTTATTTTCAGGAAGATAACCTACTATTTTTTTTACCTCAAGGCTTTGTTTGTAACAATCGAAATTAGAAATTTTTGCCTGCCCACTATCTGCTGGAATATAACCTGTCAGTATTTTCATCAAAGTACTTTTCCCAGCTCCATTAGGCCCAAGAAGGCCAATTATCCGACCTTTTTTTAGATCAATACTAACGTTATCTAAAGCAACCTGCCCACCGTAATTTTTTGATATTTTTTGCGTAAAAATTGCCATTGTAATGTTAGATATATTAAATTCAAAATATTGAAGGTGTTCAGTGGAGGATTATGAAACTGATTTTTTTTCATTTAAAATGCCATGTCGAATTTAAGGCAGATATCTTTGATGTTAATGAAAGGAATGATTACAAAATCAACCGGCAGCTGGTACAAGGTTCAATTAGGGGACAAAACATACGTAGATGCACGGCTTAAAGGAGCAATGCGCCTTGGGGGGTCTAAAAGCACCAACCCGGTAGCGGTAGGAGATTTTGTTGATTTATACCCGGAGTCTGAAGGCCGATTCGTAATAAATAATGTTCAAGAAAGAAGAAATTATATTGTTCGACGCTCAGTTAATTTAAGTAAAAGAACCCAAGTTATTGCTGCTAATTTAGATCAGGCAATCTTAGTTTGTACAATTGCCGAACCAAAAACGCTTTATGGTTTTATGGACCGATTCTTAGCAACGACTGAAGCTTATGATATTCCTGCAGTTATCGTATTTAACAAAATAGATAATTATTCTAGAGAGGCCATTATTGAACTTGAGTATCGAGAGGCTGCTTATGGGAAGGCAGGATATAGAACTCTGCGTACTTCTGCTCTTTCTGGAGAAGGAATAACTGAATTGAAGACAATCTTAAAGGATAAGATATCTCTATTCAGTGGCCACTCAGGTGTAGGGAAGAGTACATTAGCGAATGAGCTTCAACCTGGATTAAACCTTCAAACGGGTAGTGTTTCTGAATCTCATGGGCAGGGAAAGCATACTACTACATTTGCAGAGATGCATTTTATGAAATTTGGAGCCCATATTATTGATACTCCTGGTATCCGTGGTTTTGGATTAGTGGATATGGAAAATGTTGAAATAAGTCATTTTTTTCCGGAAATATTTAAACTTCAGCCTAAATGCAAATTTGGTAATTGTAAACATATTGATGAGCCTGGATGCGAGGTTGTTCGCTCGGTTGAAAATAATGAGATAGCTCCTACACGATATTCATCTTACCTAAGTATGTTAAATGGTGATGAGGAAAACGATTCATTTCGTCAAGATATTTATAAAAAAGAGTGAGATGAGGGCAATTATTCAAAGAGTTTCCGAAGCATCAGTATTTATCGCAAATAAGAAACATTCTTCAATCGATCAAGGGTTATTAGTTTTTGCAGGTTGGGGACACGACGACATTACAAAAGATTCAGATTGGATGATAAGAAAAATATTAAATATGCGGATTTTTAAGGATCACGAAGATGTCATGAACAGATCAATTATTGAGATTCAAGGACAGATTCTAGTCGTTTCGCAATTCACATTACATGCGTCCATTAAAAAGGGAAATCGTCCAAGCTATATTCGTTCTGCAAATACTGAAACTGCAAAACCCTTGTATGACGATTTCCTTGAAAAATTATGGAGGATTTCAAATCTTCCAATCAAATCTGGAGTTTTTGGCGCGGACATGGAAATAAAATTAATAAATGATGGACCAATTACTATTAATATCGACTCAAAAAATAAAGAATGAAGGGAAAACAGGATTTACTACCTCTGAAATTATTACAAACTCAGGTAGATCAATGGATACAAAATTTCGGTGTCCGATATTTCAATGAATTAACAAATATGGCTCAGCTAACCGAGGAAGTCGGCGAAGTAGCAAGAATAATTTCACGCAAATATGGTGAACAATCTGAAAAAGATTCGGATAAGAAATTTGACTTGGGCGAAGAGCTTGCTGATGTTCTTTTCGTGACACTATGTCTTGCTAATCAGACTGGAGTTGACCTCCAAGGTTCTTTTGATCGTAGAATGATAATGAAAGGATCACGGGATAAGGCTCGTCATGAAGGGAACTCAAAACTTAGTTAGATAATAGATCCTATTAGAAAATTCAGAACTTATCTTTGTGCTAACATTATTTAAATTAGAACATGCGTCCAGACCTTTTTGAGCATTCAGATTATTACTTAATGGATGAACTTCTTAGTGAAGAACATAAACTTGTGAGAGATGCCACCCGCGATTGGGTTAAGCGTGATATTAGCCCAATTATTGAGGAGTACGCTCAAAATGCAAAATTTCCAAAGCAAACAGTAAAGGGTCTTGCGGATATTGGTGCTTTCGGACCATATATACCCAGTGAATACGGCGGTGCGGGACTTGATCAGATATCTTATGGATTAATGATGCAGGAAATTGAACGCGGAGATAGTGGTGTTAGATCAACTTGCTCAGTCCAATCTTCCTTGGTTATGTATCCTATTTTCGCCTACGGAAATGAAGATCAAAGAAAAAAATACTTGCCAAAACTTGCGAGTGGAAAACTTCTTGGATGTTTTGGGTTGACGGAACCAAACCATGGATCTAACCCCGGAGGTATGGTTACCAATTTTAAAGATATGGGTGATCATTACCTATTAAATGGAGCAAAAATGTGGATATCTAATTCTCCTTTTTGCGATTTAGCTGTCGTTTGGGCTAAAAATGAAAAGGGTAGGATTCATGGTTTAATTGTCGAGAGAGAAATGGAAGGTTTCAGCACTCCTGAAACACATAATAAATGGTCACTGAGGGCATCATCAACAGGTGAATTAGTTTTTGATAATGTTAAAATTCCTAAAGAAAACCTACTACCCAACAAGTCAGGTCTGGGAGCACCGCTTGGCTGTCTAGACTCGGCTCGTTATGGCATTGCATGGGGTGTTGTAGGCGCTGCCATGGATTGCTATGACACGGCTCTGCGATACTCCAAAGAAAGGATTCAATTCGATAAACCTATTGGAGGATTTCAATTGCAACAAAAAAAGTTAGCGGAGATGGTTACAGAAATAACGAAAGCGCAGTTATTAACTTTTAGATTGGGTCAATTAAAAAATGAAGGAAGAGCAACGACTGCGCAAATTTCTATGGCAAAAAGAAATAATGTTGATATGGCGCTAAAAATTGCTCGGGACGCTCGACAAATGCTTGGTGGTATGGGAATAACAGGTGATTATCCAATAATGCGGCACATGATGAACTTGGAATCTGTAGTGACCTATGAAGGAACTCATGATATTCATTTGCTTATAACCGGCATGGATATAACAGGAATTCCCGCTTTTTCGTGATAGATTTATTTCAATTAAATTTTAATATAAAAAACTGTTGAAGGGGTATCTAATTGAGTGAATTTCTGCGGCCATTTTATATACTGTTTTTTTTAAGAAATCAAAATTTGATTTTTCTGTGGCAGAAATAAATACGCAGTTTCCCTTTAGTGCTTCATTAATCTCTTTTTGAATTTCATCAACTCTATCTGCCTCTTCCACGCCAAATGATTTTTGAAAGGCATCTAGCTTATTAAATATAACTAATTCAGGTTTTTCATGTGCCCCAATGTCCTTTAAAATCTGATCTACTGATGACATGTGATCTTTATATGAAGAGTGAGATAAATCAACAACGTGAAGTAAGAGATCAGCTTCACGCACCTCATCTAAAGTAGACTTAAAGGATTCTATAAGCTGAGTTGGTAGTTTTCTTATAAAACCTACAGTGTCAGCTATTAAAAAAGGAAGATTATCAATTACAATTTTTCTAACAGTAGTATCTAGGGTGGCAAATAATTTATTTTCCGCAAGTATATCAGACTTGCTTAAGGCATTCATTAGGGTTGATTTACCCACGTTTGTGTAACCGATTAAAGCGACTCTAACTAATTTTCCACGATTCCCCCTTTGAGAGGCCATTTGTCGGTCAATTTTTTGAAGTTTTTTCTTTAAATCAGAAATTTTATCTTTTATAATTCTTCTATCTGTCTCAATTTGAGTTTCTCCGGGACCACGCATCCCTATTCCTCCTTTTTGCCTTTCTAGATGGGTCCAAAGTCTTGTGAGTCTTGGTAATAGGTATTCATACTGAGCTAATAATACTTGGGTTCTCGCATATGAGGTTTGTGCTCTTGAAGCAAAAATATCAAGAATTAAATTTGTTCGATCCAATATTTTGACATTGAACAGTTTTTCTATGTTTTTTAATTGAGATGGTGAAAGTTCGTCATCAAAAATGGCCAGATCAATTTTTTTTTCTTTAATGTAACGTTCTATTTCTTCCATTTTACCGGATCCTAGAAAGGTATTTGAGTCTGGTTTATCAAGTTTTTGTTGAAATATATCAATTGTTTTTGCTCCAGCTGTCAGGGCTAAAAATTCCAATTCTTCAAGGTATTCTCGGCTTTTTATTTCATTTTGCTCTCGAGTAATTGCCCCTATTAGAATACATCGCTCTAGCCCCCTTTTTTTATTTATTTTTCTCTCTAACATGTATATGCATTAAATATTTTTCCATGAAATTCTTAACGTGCTGAACAGTATGATTCGGTCAACATAAAAATATAACATAGAATAGGATGTTTGATAGATTGGAATGTGTTTAGGTTTGTTTATAAAAAACTACAAATAGTATATCGAGCGAGTAAAAAACAAATAAATTTTCTGCGGGGAACAAGAAATCATGAATTCATAATGATAAAATGGAAATTTCTCAAAGATAGCTCAATTTAAAAATGGGCCCCACCTTTGTAGTTAAGTTAAAGTCATTGATATGTCCAAGAAAAATAGACTCATACGAAATAAAGATATTCTAGATTATCATGAAGGGAGACGCCCAGGTAAAATAGAAGTCGTTCCCACAAAGCCCTCAAACTCGCAGCGTGATTTGAGCATAGCCTATTCTCCAGGTGTTGCGGAACCTTGTCTGAAGATTGCTGAAAACAATAGCGATGCATACAGATACACAGCCAAAGGAAATCTTGTTGCAGTTATTTCAAATGGAACAGCGGTACTAGGCCTTGGTGATATTGGGGCATTAGCATCAAAACCTGTAATGGAGGGTAAAGGAGTTTTATTTAAGATTTTTGCTGATATTGATGTTTTTGATCTGGAATTAGATACTAAGGATACTGAAAAATTTATAGAAACTGTAAAAATACTATCTCCAACATTCGGGGGAATTAATTTAGAGGATATATCAGCGCCAGAATGTTTTGAAATAGAGCAGAGATTGAGACAAGAATTGGACATTCCAATTATGCATGATGATCAACATGGTACTGCTATAATTACTGGTGCTGCATTATTAAATTCTCTTGAGGTAATTGATAAAGACATTAAAAAAATTAAAGTTGTTTTTAATGGAGCGGGAGCAAGTGCTATTTCGTGTGCTTCTTTGTATTTATCGCTAGGAGTTAGTCCTAAAAACCTTATCATGTGTGATTCCAAAGGAGTAATACATTCCGAGCGTAAAGGTTTAACATATGAAAAATTAAAGTTTGCTCAAAAAACGGAATTGAGAAATTTAGATGATGCTATTTGTAATGCTGATGTTTTTGTTGGCTTATCAAAAGGAGACATTTTAAGTCCTGAAATGATAAAAAACATGTCTAAAAATGCTATTGTTTTTGCTCTAGCAAACCCTGATCCTGAAATATCATATGATCTTGCTAAGTCAACTCGCGAAGATTTAATAATGGCGACAGGTAGAAGTGATAATCCCAATCAAGTTAATAATGTTTTGGGTTTTCCATATATATTTCGAGGTGCATTGGATGTTCGTTCCACAGAAATTAATGAAGAAATGAAATTAGCGGCGGTATATGCTATCGCACAATTAGCAAAAGAACCAGTTCCGGAAATTGTAAATCTTGTATACGGTAGCCGGAATCTTACTTTTGGTCCCGATTATATTATTCCAAAGCCATTTGACCCAAGGCTTATTTATACAGTGGCTCCGGCTGTCGCAAAAGCAGCAATGGCATCAGGGGTAGCTCAAACATCTATATCGGACTGGGATGCATATGAAGAGAATCTAAGAAATAGACTCGGTCTTGATGATAAATTCATCCGATTAGTAATGGAAAAAGCTAAAACCAGCCCTAAAAGAGTTGTATTTAATGAAGCCGATAATTATAGGGTTCTAAAAGCTGCTCAGATTGTCTTAGATGAGGGAATAGCTATACCAATTTTGCTAGGTAATTCCAGAAAGATAGAGTCATTGAATGAAGAATATTCGTTGGGATTAGAGGATGTTGAGATTATCGATACAAAGTCTAATAGTGTTCCAAGATTATTAGAATATGCTGATTCTTATTATAAATCCCGTCAGCGTAAGGGTGTTGGGTATAATGAGGCACGCAGACTTTTATCAAATAGAGATTATTATGGACCCATGATGGTTAAAATGGGTGATGCAGATGCATATATTACAGGTGCTATGGTAAAGTACCCCAGGGCGGTTAAACCAGTAATCGAAATTTTAGGTCCGAAAGATAATGCGCGCACCGTTGCAGGGGTATATGTTATGCTCACAAAAAAGGGTCCAAGATTTTTCACGGACACTACTATGAATCAGGATCCAAGCGCGGAGCGTATTGCGCAAATCGCATGCGAAACAGCAGAATTGGTGCGGAAGATGAATATTGAACCAAGAATTGCATTACTTAGTTATTCAAATTTTGGTTCTTCAACTGGAAAGACATCAATAAAGATGAGTAAGGCAATAAATATAATTCGGAAGTTAGATCCAAGTTTAGTGGTTGATGGCGAGATGCAGGCAAATTTTGCTGTTGATAATGATCTTTTAAAAGAACAATTTCCTTTTAGTGACTTGGTTGGAAAAGGGGCGAATATTTTTGTTTTCCCCGGATTGAGTTCCGCTAATATTTCATATAAACTTCTTCAGTCTATGGGTGGAGTCGAGGCTGTGGGTCCATTATTAGTAGGTCTGACTTATCCCGCACATGTGCTGCAATTAGGTTCTAGCGTTCGCGAAATTGTTAATACTGTCGCTATGTCTGTAATTGATGCTCAGTCTAAAGAGGGCATTGAATAATTAACATACAAAAGATGAAAAATTTCTTACTTCTTATTTTTATAATCATCTCAATGTCCATGTCTGCCCAGGATAAATATGAATTCTTACACGGTTTAGGATATGATTTTTCCTTCGGACTTCCCCAAGCAGTTGGTGGAATAGCATTTCAGGGCAATGGATTGAATTATGTTCCTAGAATAGTTTCTCCTATTAATTCAGACCTATCCATCGGCATAAGCCTTCCTGTTGGCGCATCGCTGGTTACTAGTAATTATAGTTCTCCTTTAGGAATTAATTATGCTGCAGCAATTGATATCCATTCTGGATTCTTAGGTACTCAAACCTCTAAAAATAGATTTGGTGCTTTTTTTGGACTAGGTTTTGGATCATATGATCTTTATTATCTAACGAATGATATTACAGGTTTAAGGATAGATCGTAACGCTAGTTATGGCCCGTATGCTCATTTTGGCTTTCGTATCCCGTATTATGGTCAAAACGTTTCTTTAGCATTGAGCAATTGGAGAGGAATCAATGCGAGTAATGGGAAAACACAAGTGTTTTCGCTTAAACTAATTTATGAATTCAATGATTGAGTAATTTCTTTAGAGTTTGGGCGATAGTCTTTCCTTCAGCTTTGCCTGCTAAAGATTTAGTTGAATGGGCCATTAATCTTCCAAAATCATTTTGATTATTTGCTCCAAGCTCAATTATAAAATTTTTAAGTAATTTTTCTAGTTTATCTCCTTCGAGCATGGGAGGTAAATAGCTACATATAACCTCTAGTTGCTCTTTTTCTATATTGGCTAAATCATTTCGATCTTGCTTTTTAAATATATCAAGACTTTCTGCCCTTTGTTTCTTGAGTCTTTGAAGAACAGAGATCTCTTGGATAGGTGTAATTTCTCCATTCTGCCCTGGTGATGATCTTTCGGTTTTCAATGCTGTAAGAATAGCACGAATTGTATCTAGTCTAACTTTGTCTTTAGACCTCAAAGATTCTTTAAGGTCATAACTGAGTTGTTCATTTAAGGGTTTAATCGACATTGTCATGTAAGAATGAATTGTGAGTCAGGAATTCGATATCATCATCTTCGCCACTTAGTCCAAGATTGCTTTTTTTATTTTCTTGAGAATGAGGAGCGTTACCTTCTGGAAGATCGACACCATTTCTTTCAAAACTTGGTTTCTGCAACTCTTCTTCAGCCATGGCTACTAACTTGACGTTTTTGCCAAATTGATGATTAAAGTTTTGTAAATAAGCCCTTCTCTGATTTGCAAGCCGTTGCATGCTATCATCAATGCTGTCTTGATCAGGATTAATTGGGGTTAAAGATTCTTGATTGAGATTTTCTTCATTTCTCAGAGTGAAAGGGGAATCTAAGTCTTGTTCTTTTTCAGCCTTTTCTCTAATTGATGTAGTATTTGAATCTATATCATCATCTAATTGCTCCATGGGACTATCAGCGATTTCACTTTTGGTCAACTCATCTTTAGAGGTGGTTTCTATGAACCCTTGCGATTTTTCATTCGGATCAAGAAGTTCATTTTCTAAAGCTCTTAAATCGTTCAACGAAAATTGTTGGATGACTTTTTCTTCTGCCTCGGTATCTTTTGCCTCTATGTTAGATTGATTTTTAAGGTTTTCATCCGTTTGATTTTTATCGAGGAATTTAGAATGAGCATCATTAATTATTGAGGATTCATGATCATCTGCAATTTTATTAATTTCGGGATGGATAGTAGTTATCTTTTCAAAGGGTTCTTCGATACTCTTCTCTAGCTCAAATTCTATGTTTTCTTCTTTTGATTCTGGTGATGTTTCAGGAATTAATTCGTTAACAGGGGCATCCATGCTAAACGCATCAAAAACTCTTGGCGAATTTTCATTCTGTGTTAAAGGCTCTTCAAAGGCTTCTTCATTGATCGCAGTACTAGTATTGATGTCAATTTCCATTAAGTCATAATTATTGACATTTGAAATTGGATCTTCAGCGTTTAGTATGTTGTTTTCCTCCGGGATTTCTTCAATAGTATCATTATTCAGTTTGTCTTCCTCGTTGTCAAATCTGATTTTTATTTTACTCTCCTCACCTTCTAATTGATAAATAATTTGCTCATCATCATTTATTTGAGAAGGTTCTGATCCTAGAGGATCTTCTGCTGGATCAATATTGTCAACTTGATCAGTATTTAATTCATCATTAATTCGTTGACCTTGAGGGGAACCAAATAAATCAAATTGAGCAGATGTATCTTCATTCTTCGTGATATTTATATTTATTTGTGAATCATCAATATCCGATTTTTCACTTATACTATCGAGTTCATGAACAATTAATTCCTGTTCGGCTGGCTTTATCGTCCCAACTGGATTTGATGCATTGAATCCTGTAGCAACAATGGTTACTTGAATCGCATCATTTAATTGTTCATCTTCACCAATTCCCATTATGATATCAACTTGCTTCCCTGCCTGGCTTTGGATATAATCATTTATCTCTCCAATCTCATCAAAAGTAATTTCATGCTCTCTGTTTCCCGAAACAATTAAAAGAAGAACATGACGTGCTCCTTGTATATGATTATCATTTAATAATGGCGAGTCCAGGGCTCCTTGAACAGATTTTATAGCACGTTGCGATCCACTAGCTTTTGATGAACCCATAATTGCAGTTCCAGAGTCTTTCAAAACGGTTTTCGCATCTCGTAAATCTATATTGACATTGTAGTGATGTGTTATTACTTCTGCTATGCCTTTTGCTGCCGTAGCAAGTACTTCGTCTGCTTTATTAAAGCCTGTTTTAAATCCGAGATTCCCATAAACTTCGCGAAGTTTATTATTATTTATTACAATTAATGAATCAACATGCTCTTTTAACTTTTCTATTCCTGTTTCGGCTTGTCTTAAACGAAGTCCCCCTTCAAAGTGAAATGGAACTGTAACAATACCAATTGTTAAAACTCCCATTTCTCGGGCAGCTTTAGCAATTATGGGAGCTGCTCCAGTGCCTGTTCCTCCTCCCATACCTGCGGTTATAAAAACCATTTTGGTAGTTGTTCCAAGGATTGACTGAATGCTACTGTAGCTCTCTATGGCTGCTTTCTCCCCAACTTTAGGATTAGCCCCAGCGCCAAGTCCTTCTGTTAAGTTTACGCCAAGTTGGACCTTGTTTTCAACTGAACTATATTCTAGAGCTTGAACGTCAGTATTACATATAATAAAATCAACTCCTCGAATGCCTTGAGATTTCATATAGTTCACAGCATTGGAACCACCACCGCCAACACCAATAACTTTAATCACTGATGATCTATGTTTAGGCATATCAAAATCTAATGTGTTCACTTCTTCCATAGTGTTTTTATCAATCATCAATTAGTTCAATAAATTTGTCTACCCATCTTTTAAACCAGTCAGCTTGCTTTGGAGTTCTTGCAACTGGGTCAACCTCTGATTTTTGTTGGATTTCTACATTTTCAAGAGCATTTTCTGTAGGATCTTTGGTTTCAATTTGGTTTATTTTATCAATTTTCTCTTGACTGGATCTCTGATTTTCATCAATTCCCGAATTGCTAAACTCCTCATTTTCAAGCGGATCTACAAAATGGATTTCTTTTCTGCTGGACAAGCCCTGCATTAGCAGTCCGACAGCTGTTGAGTAAATAGGTGAATTCAATTCTTTATCTACAGCTTCTTTTGAGGCAAGATGTTCATTTGGATAACCAATTCTTGTATCCATTCCTGTTAGATATTCAACCAATTGTTTTATATGTTTAAGTTGACTACCTCCTCCTGTAATAACAACACCAGCAATTAATTTTTTTGAAGTTTGATCATGACCATAATTTTTAATCTCAGTAAATACCGCATTTATTATTTCTGTGCATCTAGCATGAATGATCCTGCTCAGGTTTTTCAGACTTATTTCTTTTGGATCTCTTCCTCTCAATCCCGGAATCGAAACGATTTCAGTCTCTTTATTTTCCCCGGGCCAAGCTGAGCCAAATTTTATTTTCAATAGCTCAGCTTGTTTTTCAATTATGCTACACCCTTCTTTAATGTCATTAGTAATAATATTGCCTCCATGAGGCACAACTGCTGTATGTCTGATTATACCGTCTTTAAAAATTGCGACATCAGTTGTACCGCCGCCTATATCAACTAAAATAACTCCAGCTTCTTTTTCTTCTTGGCTTAAAACAGCATCTGCACTAGCTAAGGGTTCGAGGTTAACTGTATGTAATTCTAAATTAGAGCTTTTTACGCATCTGGCTATGTTCCTGATGCTTGTAATTTGACCAACTACGATATGAAATGTTGCTTCAAGTCTGCCGCCAAACATACCTCTTGGCTCTTTTATTTCTCCTTGTCCATCAACTTTATATTCCTGCGGTAAAACATGTATGATTTCTTCACCTGGCATCATTACTAGTTTGTGGACGTTATCAGTTAAACGATCCAGGTCATTATCATTAATAACTGATTCTGGATCTTCACGGGTAACATAGTCACTGTGCTGCAGGCTTCTAATATGTTGTCCTGCTATACCTACTGCAACAGAGTTAATTTTTATTCCTGAGCTGGACTGAGCTGCTTGAATTGCTTTTTGAATTGAATCTATAGTTTGAGTAATATTCACAACTACTCCTCTTTGTACTCCAAGACTTAATGCAGAGCCATGACCGATTACTTCGATTTTTCCTAAATCGTTTCTCCTACCAATTAGTGCTACTATTTTTGTAGTTCCAATGTCAAGTCCAACGGCGATCCTATTCATTTCCATATCTTAATTCTTGAGTTTATAAACAACTTGTCCTTTGAATCGCAAGTCTAATTTTGATAATTTATCGATTATATCATTTTGAAGTAAAAAAGCATAAGTAGCATGTGCTTTATGTGCTTTATCATCGAAAAGTCCGGGTTTCCCCCATAATATTTGATGATTATGCCACTCAGGATTTAAAGTGTAGCATCCATTTTTATCTCTATGAATAGAGGTGACTCCATTTGGAAATGCTTCATGTTTAATTGCGTTTTCTAAAAGATTCAGTGCTTCTAGTCTTGAACTTAAATCTTCAAATCCTGTTAAAACGGGTAGCTTATCTGAAGAGTGATCAGAGAGTGGAAATAAATCACCATTCTTATCGAGATAGTTCATTTTCTTATTGTTGATTATTCTTGCTATTGCTAACTTTTGAATAAGATTTATTTTAAGCGTTCCTTCCCATGTTGAAAATACTTCTGCATCCTCTATGTGACGGTGTTTACGCAATATTTCTTCCAACAATCTAATGTTGATTTCTTCTAGTAATACGCTATCATCAAAAAGGTTAAATGAATCTAGAGTACTATATAGGTCTGAAGGAATTATAAAAATCTGATTTTTAGGTTGATGAATGGATATTTGATGCCCGTTCAATAATCGATTTGTTCTTAAATCGGTACTTTTTCCAAATGCCCATATCATTCCTAATGAAACTAAGAGCCAGGTTAATAATGTTATAAGTAGTTTACTAGCCCTCATTTTTTAACTTTTTTAAATAATGAACTATATCGGGAACGAGACGATCGATATCACCAGCACCGGCAGTTACCTTAATGTGGCCTCTTTGATTACACAACCATTTAGTCCCATTTTCAAATGATACCATATTTGATTTTGGTATGAGATGTACTAGTTTTTCAGAATTTATTCCAGGGATCGGATTTTCTCTAGCTGCATATATTGGTAAAATGCCAAGCATATCTATTTCAGAAAGTATCTCTTTAAAGTTTTCGATAAAATCTTGAGTACGAGAAAATAAATGAGGTTGAAATAACATGGCTATTGGTTTGCCTGGGAATATTTTCTTAATAGAATTAATTAACTTTTTTATTTCTGTGGGGTGATGTGCATAATCATCAATGTAAATATTATCTCGATTGCTTACTAATATTTCGAATCGACGTTTTACTCCTTTAAAGGATTCGATGCCTTTTATTATATTTTTAACGGATACCCCTATTTCTTTGGCTAGGACTGAAGCAGCAATAGCATTCTCAATATTGTGTTCACCAGCCATTCCCGCATGAACATTTTTGTATTTTTCCCCATCCAGAATAAGATCAAAAAATTGAGATCCTTGATTAGATAAAACATTATCTGCCCCAAATTTTTGATCGCCTAATCCGTATGATTCACCCGATATGGTTTTAACATCTTTATGGACAAAACACTTCTTAGATTTTTTTGCAAAATCTTTAAATGCTCTTTCTAATTGATTTTGAGTTTTATAATAATCTAAATGATCAGGGTCGGTTGAAGTTATTACTGATGCGCTTGGTTCTAAATGTAAAAAAGATCTATCAAATTCATCAGCTTCTACTATTGTGATGCCTGGCTCTCCTTCAATATAATTAGTTTCAAAGTTTTTACTAATTCCTCCAAAAAAACCTTGAACTGGTATTCCTGAATTATGAATTATCCATGCCAATAAGCAGGATGTTGTTGTCTTTCCATGTGTCCCTGCAACTGCAAGGCATATTCCTTGCTTAGTAATGTAACCTAATAGCTCAGCTCTTTTAATGATTTTTAGTTTTTTTTCTAAAGCATCAACAATCTGCGGATGATTTTTTGAAATTGCAGGTGTGTAAACCACTAACTTTTCTGAATTATTTATAAAGTTTATAGATTCTTTCTCATAATGAATAGTTGCACCTTCTGCTTCTAAAGATTTTGTGAGATCACTTTCGATTGCATCATATCCGCTTACATCCATCTTCTTGCTAAGGGCCCATCGGGCTAGTGCAGACATTCCTATTCCTCCGATACCAATGAAATGGATGGATGAGAATTTCAATTTTTCCATAACCAATGATTTTCAAGTTGATTAAGAATTTCTGCTGCCGCGTTTGGCTTCGATATATTTAAGGCATTGGATCTTAGGTATTTAAGTTTATCAGGATTAATCATTAGCTCACTTATAATTAATCCTAAGTCACTTTCTGATTTTTTTTCATCAATGAAAATAGCTGCCTTCTGGTCAACTAAACTTTTAGCATTTTGTGTCTGATGATCCTCTGCGACATTTGGAGAGGGGATAAGAATAGCAGCGCATCCTGCACAACAGATTTCACTAATTGTTCCAGCTCCAGCGCGAGAGACTACTATATCTGCAGCGACATATGCTTTATCCATATTTTTTATAAATGGTTCAATCTTTAAGTATTTGGAGTTGGATATTTCCCCCTTTAATTCATCGATATAATAGGCACCACATTGCCATAAAATTTGAATTTTTTTATTCTTCCAAAGTTTTAAATTATTCTGAACACTTTTATTTATAGCCTTTGCGCCTTGACTGCCTCCAAGTACTAATATTAATGGTAGCTCAGGATTAAAACCTAGAAGAGATTTTGCCTTGGCAGAATTATGTTTGTGCAAACCATTTGACTCAATTTTAGCGATATTTTCTCTAACAGGATTTCCGGTTAAGCATATTTTTTTTTCTAAAAAAAACCTTTCCATTTTTGGATATGCAACACATATTATTTTAGCTTTTCGACTTAAAATTCTATTGGTCCAGCCCGCAAGACTATTTTGCTCTTGTATCATTGTCGGTATTCCTAATAATTGAGCAACAAATAAACTGGGCCCACTTACATAACCTCCGGTCCCGATTACGGCATCTGGTTTTGTTTTTTTTAAAAACTTAAAAACTGCGAAAAGGCTGGAAATTAATTTTGCTGGAAGACCAATATTTTTGAAAAGAGATTTTCTTTGAAAACCCGCAATATTTATTCCGTGTATAGGAAAACCAGCTTCTGGAATTCTTTCCATCTCCATTCTGCCGTTCGCTCCGATGAATTGAATTAAAGCATCGGGATATTTTTTAATAATTTCTTTTGCAATACTTACGGCGGGAAAAATATGTCCACCTGTTCCCCCTCCAGAAATTACTATTTTTGGACCCCTAGCCATTGCTTTGAGTATTTAAAGATTCTATTTCTATGTCTTGAAATATTTTAACATCTGGATCTACGTTGTCCCCATCACCTCTACCTCTGCTAACCGAGAGTATAATGCCAATTGAAATGCATGTCATCCAAATAGAGGATCCTCCTGCACTTACCAATGGAAGTGTTTGGCCTGTGACAGGCAATAGGCTCGTTGCCACAGCCATATTTATCATCGCTTGTAGTAAAATCGAAAAACTTAGACTAATAACAATTAGTCGTCCAAATAAATCTTTTGCTCGTCGTGTAACTCTAACACATGCTAGCATGAACCACAAATACATTAACAAGATAGTAGAGCCGCCTATTAAACCGTATTCTTCGACAATTGTGGCATAAATGAAATCGGAATTATTTTGTGGTAGAAAGTGCTTATGAAGTCCTCTTCCTGGACCCATACCCGTAATTTTCCCCTCTGCAATGGCCGTCATTGCTATATTCATTTGATAGTTTTCATTATCCTCAACAGGTGATGCGAATGTCTCTAATCGACTTATCCAGGTGTCTACTCTATTTGGCATGATGTCTGGTATTGTCTTGGCGGTAAGAACGAAACCTAAAAGCAGTATTACGCCTAATCCAAGTATTTTGGCTAGATGTTTAAAATGATATCCACCAATAAATAATAGAATCATGGAATTTGCGAATATTAGAATAGCGGTTGATAGATTAGCCGGAAGAACAAGTCCAGATATTATAAAAATTGGCCACAATAAAGTTTTAAACGAATCTTTAAATTTCCAATCTCCTTCTTCTTTGGATAATGTTCTCGAAAGAAAGATTAGAAGGGCAACATTAGCTAGTGCGCTAGTTTGAAAGCTCATTCCAAACACATATATCCAACGGCTTGAATTCGCTCCGCCTATCGTAGATCCCTTTGCGATTGTAAAAACGAGTAATACAATACTTATCCAGAGAATTAGAGGTGAAAGTGGTCCTCTCCAAAATCGGTAAGGTATTCTATGAGTCAGTACAGCTAGTAAAAGCCCGAAAAAAACGTGAATCATATGCATCCCCAGACTTGTGCTGGCGCTGAAGACTGGTAAAAAAGAGAAAATCGCCAATAGCATAGTTATGACCCATATTTGAGTGCTACCTTGAAAAAGACGATTAAAGATTTCCATTCAGATAAAAAGTATTATAATTTGCGAACTGCTGATTTAAATTGATTTCCTCGGTCTTGATAGTTTTCAAACAGGTCAAAGCTTGCACAGCAGGGAGATAGAATAACAGTTTCTCCCTTTGATGCAATCTGATAGCTGGTTTTTACAGCATCATCCATATTTTCTACTTCGGCAAAATGTTCAACACTTTCCGCAAAGGCATTTCGAATTTTTGAAATATCAGTTCCAATTGCAACAATAGCTTTTACTCCCTTCTCTACCAATCCAAATAGTTCAGAATAGTCATTTCCTTTATCTACGCCGCCAACAATCCAGATTGATTTCCCAATAATACTTTCCAGAGCATAGTATGTCGAGTTGACATTTGTGGCTTTGCTATCATTTATAAATTGGATTCCATGTATGGTGCCAATGTTTTCCATTCTATGTTCAAGTCCTTCGAAATTTGCTAATGATTCTCGAACCATTTCACTTCGAACATTAAGAAGTCTGGCAGACAAGCCTGCAGCAAGTGCATTATATTTATTGTGTTTGCCTTGTAAAGCAAGATCTTCAATTGTCATGATATCATTATTTTTTGTGATAATTATTAAATTTGAGCTTTCAATAAATGCTCCTTGATTTGGAGTGTCAGCTGGTGTAGATGTATAAATAGGGTAAAGGGATGCATTTACTTTGTTTAGTCTTGATTTTATGATTTCATCTTCAGCATAGAAAAGGAAACTGTCATCTTTATTTTGATTTGCAGTGATTTTAAATTTTGTTTCTGCATAGTCTTGAATTGATTTGTAGCGATCGAGATGGTCATTTCTAATATTGGTCATTACAGCAATATTGGGTCTGAAAGTTGGGCAATCCTCTAACTGGAAACTAGACACTTCTAGTACATAAAAATCCACTGGATTTAAAAGGAGTAGCCTTCCAGCGCCGATACCAATATTTCCACCTAAATGAAAATTTGTTTTATTTCTCGATAGAATTTTACCAATTAATGTTACTATTGAGGTTTTCCCATTTGTCCCTGTGATGGCAATGATTTTTGATTTTTCCGGTTTATTTCTAAAAAACCATTCGATATCTGACCAGATGGGGATTCCGGCTTTTCTAATATTTTGTATTATCGGAATATTTGAACTAATACCGGGACTTTTAATTATCGCATCAGAACTAAGTAATTTATCAAGACTGTGCTGGCCTTCTTCAAAAGAAATTCCAGCTTCTATTAATTCTTTTCGATTGGAGCGTTCAATTTTCCCCTTTTCAGAAAGAAAAACTTTGATTTTTTTTTCTTTGCCAAGTAGAGCTGCCGAAACACCACTTTCTCCACCTCCGAGAATACCAAGCTGAAACTCTTCATTCATTATCAGCGAAGTTTTAAGATTATTAGGGTGAAAATGGCGAGAAAAATACCTAGAATCCAAAATCTAGTAGCAATTTTAGATTCATGAAGACCTTTTTTCTGAAAATGATGATGAAGAGGTGACATGAGGAATACTCGTTTGCCAATTCCTGACTGTTTTTTAGTGTACTTAAAGTAGCCAACTTGAATAATAACACTCAAGTTTTCGATAAGAAACACTCCGGCTAGTATGGGTATTAAAAGCTCTTTTCTTATTGCAATTGCAAATACAGCGATTATCGCCCCTATTGAAAGGCTACCTGTGTCTCCCATAAATACTTGTGCAGGGTAGGTGTTATACCATAGAAAGCCTATACATGCACCAATAAAGGCAGCGGCAAAAACCACTAATTCTCCAGAATTTGGTATGTACATTATATCTAAGTAGCTCGCAAAAACAACAGAGCCACTTACATAGGCTAGAATTGCAAGTGTAAATGCTATTATAGCGGATGTACCACCCGCTAACCCGTCAAGTCCGTCGGTTAAATTCGCTCCATTGCTAACAGCGGTAATTATAAAGATCACTACAACAATAAATATTAGCCAACTATATTTGTAAAGACCTAGCCAATCTAAAAGTTTCACATAATCGAATGTTGCGTCTTTTAAAAATGGTATAGTGGTTTTTAGTGACTGTTCGGCATGGCCAAAAACTGGCGCACTTTTAGCACTTTCTCCGTATAATTTTATCTGTGAATCGATAGGTACTTCCTCCTTCATTGTGACATCGGGGTGAAACGCCAGAACACATCCAACTATAATTCCAAGTGTAATTTGGCCGATTATTTTAAAATAGCTTCTTAGGCCCTTTTTATTCTTTTTGAAAACCTTTATGTAGTCATCGGCAAAACCTATTGCTCCCATCCAAACAGTGGTTAGTAGAAGTAGTTTAATATAAATGTTACTTAGATCTGCAAATAATAATACCGGGATTACTATGGCTGATAGAATTATTAATCCTCCCATAGTTGGAGTTCCTGCTTTTTCTAATTGACCATCTAATCCAAGATCTCTGACACTTTCGCCTATTTGTTTTCTTTTTAAAATTTCGATAAGTCTTTTCCCAAGAATTAGACTTATTGTTAAGGCTCCAAGGATTGCTAATGCTGCCCTGAAAGTGAGAAATTGGAATAGTCCAGCACCAGGAAAATCAAGCTTATCAAGAAATATAAATATATCGTAAAGCATAATTTTAAGTTTGAACTTCTGTTAGTACAGTTTTTAAAATGAGTAAATCATCAAATGGCATTTTTTCTCCATTAATTTCTTGGAATTTCTCATGTCCTTTTCCTGCTAATAGTATTATGTCATTTGGATTTGCATTTTGGCAGGCGAGCCGAATTCCTTGACTTCTATCTACAATTGAAATGCAATATTTCATGTCTGGCTTTTTAAGGCCACACTCCATGTCTCTAAGAATTGCTTCAGGGGATTCTGATCTTGGATTATCAGATGTTAAAATGACATAGTCACTTAATCTAGATGCAATGGAAGCCATTTCTGGTCTTTTGCCTTTATCTCGATCTCCACCGCAACCAATTATAGTTATTATTCTTTGTGGAGGCTTTCGGAATTTTTGCAGGGAGGAAAGAATCTTTTTTAAGGCATCTGGGGTATGAGCATAGTCTATTATTCCAGTAATCCCTTTTGGCCCTTCTATTTTTTGGAAACGACCATTTATCGGATTTAAATTGCTTATTCCCTGTAATGCCTCATCTGCAGTCATGCCCAATTCGATTGCAGCTCCATAAACTGCAGATACGTTATAAACATTGAAATTTCCAATTAATTTCATCCAACATTCTCGCTGGTTTATGCTAATTAGAGTTCCGCCAATATGACTTTCAAGTACCCTAGCTTTGATATCGGAATCTCTTGTTATTCCATAGGATATTTTCTTTGCTTTGCTACCCGAAATCATTGTATCACCGTATTTATCATCTCGATTTACTAATGCAAATGCCGAGGAGCTGAGATTGTCAAAAAGTAATTTTTTTGCAATGACATAATTATCAAGGGTTTTATGATAATCAAGATGATCTCTACTGATATTTGTGAAAATTCCACCTCTAAAACGAATTCCTTCGACACGGTTTTGAACCAGTCCGTGCGAGCTAACTTCAATGAAGACAAGTTTGCACCCAGCTTTAACCATATCTGACAAATGTTTTTGAATTTGCCAAGCGTCAGGTGTGGTATGGGTTGCGGGATAATTTTTGTTGTGAATTGATATTTTCACAGTTGATATTAATCCACTTTTTATGAGATTATTTTCAAAAAGCTGATGCAGTAAACTTGCTGTTGTTGTTTTCCCATTAGTCCCGGTTATACCGATAATATTGAGATTTTCGGAAGGTCGATCAAACCAATTCCCAGCAATTATAGAATAAGCTTTCGAAGCTGATTTGACTTGTATGTATGTAATTTCTGAATTTGTTTCTTTTGGGAATTTCTCGCAGAGAATAGCTATCGATCCTTTTGTTATGGACTCTTTAATAAATAGATTTCCATCTTTTTTGGTTCCTTGGATTGCTATGAATAGGCTGTCTTTTTTTACGGATTGAGAATGACACGTGACAGTATTAATAGCTACTAAAGTTGACCCCAGTAAATCAACAATGGAAACGCCAAAAAGTATGTCTTTTAATAGCTTCATCCTAGTCTAATATGAATTTTTTTATTCTTAAATTCGGAATCATAACTTAGTACAGTCCCATTCCCTTGAAGTGTTATCTGCCATCCATTTTCTTCGTAGAGTTGAATCGCATCAGACACTTTCCATCCTTTGATGTTAGGTATTTCTCCCAATTCAAGTTTTTGAACCGCGATATTGTAATTAGAAATTCTTCTTTTTTTGTTGTTTTTGGCCATATGATCTATGGCGTCACCCCAATATCCCTTGGGCGGTATTTCAGTTTGAGGTGTCATTTTGTGTATTGCCAAAGCGATATCACGAAAAACAGGTGCAGCAACGATATTTGCATAATATCCCGCTGCGATTTCAGGACGATTGATAACTACAATGCAGGAATACTTTGGCGACTTTGCTGGGAAATATCCGGCAAAAGATGCTTGGTAACCTAAGGTTTCGGGATCCCAATAGTCAGTTTGACAAGTGCCCGTTTTCCCTGCCATATCTAATGAATCAGTATATATGTTTTTCGCAGTACCTCTTTTCACAGCTTTTTCGAGTAAATCTTGAATTTGAAGTATATTTCGCTCTGAAGCTATTGAAGGGTGCATGACCTGTGTTTGATTGTTTTTAACCATTACTCCGTGATCTCTAGTTCCTTCCCAAAGTGTTGGTCTCACCATTCTTCCATTATTTGCTATTGCATTGTAAAATGTTAATATTTGAAGAGGTGTACTCTCAATCCCATAACCGAAAATCATCCATGGTAATGTTAATCCATTCCATCTTTTATCATCAGGGTGTGGGATATAGGGTGCGCTTTCACCAGGGATTCTAATTTCTGTCATATCTGCCAAACCAATCTGGTACATTCGATCTATAAAATCTTCAGGTCTTTTCAAGTATTTTGAATAAATAGCCTTAACGATACCTGTATTTGAAGACAACTCTAACGCTCTTCCAATTGATATTATTCCGTAACCTCCTCGCTTTGAATCTCTCACTTTTTTACCGTAGATAACATATTCACCACCTCTGGTATCTATTTTTTGTGCAGTATCAACCTTTCCATCTTCTAATGCTACAAGAAGTGAGGCAACTTTAAATGTGGATCCCGGTTCGGACTTCTCCCAAACTGCATAATTTCTTAATTCTCGATAATTTGAATTTGTTTTTGTCTTTCCAAGATTTGAAATTGCCCGTATTTTTCCAGTAGCAACCTCCATAACTACGGCACATCCATGATCCGCACCATATTTTTTTAATTGCTGAATAAGTGCTTTATGTGCAATGTCTTGAATTCTTGAATTTATTGTAGTTACAATATCTTGGCCGTTTATAGGCTGATTTGAAAATTCGCTATCTATTGGTTTCCATTGATTTCCACCTAGGTTTTGCATCCATCGTTTACCATTATGACCCTTTAATGTTTCGTTAAATGAAGACTCTAAGCCGACTCTGGACCCACGGTCATAGCCAATGGTTCTTTCAGCAAGCAATCCTAAAGGAATTAATCTTGTATGGTTCTCAAGTGTAATTAGGCCTGTTTTGTACTTATTTCCTTTAAAAAGAGGCATTTGGCTTACTTGCCGATAATCAGAATAACTTAGGTCTTTAGCGAGAAGAGCATATCTATTTTTTGTAGAAAAAGTTTTTCTTAGATATTTTTCCCAGCTTTTATTTGAGCGAGATCTTGGAAGTAAACCAGATAAGGCTATGCTAGTTTTGGTTATTTGAGAATTAAACTTTTGCGGGTCTACAATTGCCGCGTCCCATCGCAATTCATAAACGGGCATAGATGTTGCTAAGAGTTGACCATCATTTGAATATATATTACCTCTACTCGCTGTTACTTCTCGTTCTTGAATTACTTTTTGCCTAGCTGATGCGATTAGTTCTGGCCCGAGTGATAGTGATATAAAAAAGAGTCTGCACAGTATGGTGAGCGTGAAGACTGCAGCAAAAATAACTAGCCAAGCCATCCTACGAATACTAGGTTCGTATTGGTTATTCATTATTAGGCTTTTCAATTGAAATTGGAGCTTGACTCATCGCTATTAGGCCAAGTTCCTCGGCACGCAATTGAACTGATGATTCTTGTCCCATTTTCATAAGTTTAGATTTAGAATCTAAATATTGACTTTCTAACTCATTTATCTCAACTGTCATTTTAGATATGATTCGAACATTTGATTCAGCCCTATGAGCTGCCCAGATTTGGATAAGAGCGAGTGCAGTTATGTAAAGAACAAAAGGTAAATTTTTCAATATTATCGGATGGCCAAAGAAGCTGCCCCTTAGTATTTCCTTTAAGGCTCCAATATTTCTTTGGTTAAGCAATTTCATGTTGTTAATTCCTTTTTTTCCGCAGCGCGTAATTTTGCTGATCTAGAGCGCGGATTGGCCAATATCTCGTCAATCCCTGGAACTAGTGCTTTTCTTGTGACGAGTTTAAATGGAGTCAGTCGGTTGCCAAATTCGTCTCTTTCAGCCTCTCCTTTAAGTTTGCCTTCTCGAAAATATAATTTAACTCTTCTGTCTTCAAGACTATGATAAGAAATCATGACAAATCGACCTCCAATAGAAAGCAGCTCTTTACCTTCTTCAAGTAATTTCTCCAAAACTTCGAGCTCTCTATTCACAGCTATTCGTATCGCTTGAAAAACTTTAGCAAAAATCTTTTCGCCTTTTCTTCCATGCGGCTCTATGATATTTAATAACTCTCTGGTGGTTAGAATAGGTGATTGAATTTGAGCGCTCAAGATAATTTGTGCCAATTTTTTTGGTCGACTCACTTCTCCGTAAGTAGCAAGGGCATGTATTAATGAGTACTCGTCTATTTCAGATAGCCATTCTGCTGCCGATTGCCCTGTTCTTGTGTTCATTCTCATATCTAATGGCCCATTGCCACGAATAGAAAATCCACGCTGTACAATATCAAATTGATGAGAGCTAACCCCAAGGTCTGCTAATATGCCATCTGTTTTGTTGACATTATGTAGCTTTAAAAATCGTCTAAGGTGTTCGAAATTATGAGGGATTAAAGTAAATCTTTTGTCTTTTAAATTATTCTCTAGTGCATCTGGATCTTGGTCAAATCCAAAAAGTTTACCTTTTGAACTTAATTGCTTTAGAATGGATTTACTATGGCCACCTCCGCCAAATGTAGCGTCGACATAAATCCCGTCTGGATTAATGGAAAGAAGGTCTATGGACTCTTTTAATAGGACCGGGTTATGATATGACATTAGAGTTTGGTTCTCCCATTACTTCTTCTGTTAACTTTGCGAAATCAGTATTTTCCACGCTCACAGCTTTTTCATAATCTGATTGATTCCATATTTCAAGTCCGAAAGGAGTCGCACTGAAAACAATGGTATTTTTAAGATTCGCAAAACCTATTAAATCTTTTGAAATTAAAATGCGCCCCGCAGAATCCATTTCGACTTGTTTTATACCAGCATGAAATATTCGAATAAACTCATTATTTTTTTGAACGAATCTATTTAATTTTTTTATCGAGTTGGTTAAATCAATCCACTCTTTCTGAGTATGAAGTTCTAAGCATTTACTAAAGACACTTCTTTTTAAAACAAAACCAGCAGTGCCAATAGATATTAACTGTTTTTTCAGGCTAGACGGAACAGAGACACGCCCTTTAGCATCCATTTTGCATTCATATACACCCAGTAATTCCATTATCTATTGTTATGTCTTATGTCAAAAATACCTATTTTCCCCACTATTTCCCACAAATACCCACAAAAGTTGATAACTTTTAGTAATGAGTATAATTATCACTATATCAGATAGATATAAAACAAGATGGCTATGGTCTTTGGAATGCTTATCTTCGTTCCCAATTAAGTTTTAAAATTTAATTAAAATGCCAGAATTAAGAAAAGAAGGAAAATTCGAATTCAAAATTTCCGGAGAGGGTACTCCGATTATTTTTCTTCATGGGTTGATGGGTACTTTGGGAAATTTTGATGCACAAGTTGATCATTTTGCAAAGGCTGGATATCAAGCCACGGTACCGGCATTACCTCTTTATAGTATGCCTTTAGCAACAACCAACGTAAAAAACTTGACACGATTCGTAAAATCTTTTATGGATCATATGGGATATGAGAAGGCTTTTCTCGTCGGTAACTCTCTTGGGGGACACATTGCGCTTATGATGCAAAAATTATATCCTAATAATGTTCATGGCCTTATTCTTGCCGGAAGCTCTGGGTTGTATGAGTCTGCAATGGGGAATTCTTACCCAAGACGCGGTGATCGTGATTATATAGCAGAGCGTATTAAGGATGTGTTTTATGTGAAAGAAGTTGCCACTGAAGAGTTAATTGATGAGGTCTTTGCCACAGTTAATGATAGGAATAAGGCAATTAAAACTTTGGCTATTTCTAAAAGTGCAATTAGACATAATATGTCGAATGATATCAAAGAATTCGACGTTCCTACATGTATAGTTTGGGGTAGACAAGATGATGTAACACCACCGGAGGTTGCTGATAAATTTAAGGACCTTATGCCAAATTCAGAACTACATTGGATTGATGAATGTGGTCATGCAGCTATGATGGAGCGACCAGAAGAATTCAATACAATAATTCAAAAATGGCTAGACAAACTACTGTCAAACTAGTTCCCCCAATTAAGGCAGAATTTGTCAAATCTGCTTCTCGGACTTCTGAATGTCCTAAAATTTCAGTTCCTGAATTTGCTTTTATCGGGCGATCAAATGTTGGTAAATCTTCTTTAATAAATTGCTTGGCTAATAATTCGGGCTTAGCAAAAATTTCAGGTAAACCTGGTAAAACTCAGCTCATTAATCATTTTACAATGGATGCTGGATTATGGTCATTGGTTGATCTTCCCGGTTATGGTTATGCAAAGGTTAGCAAAGTCCAACGAGAGATTTTTTCTAAAATGATTAGTCATTATTTAAAAAACAGAAGGAACCTAGTTAATATTTTTGTTTTAATTGATGGTCGGCTTGCGCCTCAAAAAAAAGACTTAGATTTTATTAGAAATTTGGGAGAGTGGGGGATACCGTTTTCTCTTGTTTTTACAAAACTAGATAAATTATCAAGTAGTGCATTTGGAAAAAATCAGGCGGCATTTAAGAAAAAAATGCTTCAAGAGTGGGAGAATATCCCTCCTATGCATTTAACAAGCGCAGAAACAGCTTTGGGTCGAGTTGAATTGATTGAATCAATAAGGAAATTGACATTAGAATTATCTCCTCTTTTACTGGAAGAAATCAATAATTCTGAAAGAAGTAAAGAATGACTGAAAAATTAGTTACCCAATAAGTTTTAATTTCTCTGCAAAATATTTGGCAAAATCTCTTATGTCCTCAGACATCTCGTCTTCATTGGTTGATCTTTTAAATCCGTCAGCCATCGAGAGTAAGGTTTGATGATAGAATTTCTTCATGTCATCCACCATCATATTTTTAGTCCAGAGATCAATTTTTAAAGTGTCTTTAGTTTCGCCATCCCAAACGGATAGAATAAATGCATCTGCTTTTGATTTTTTCACACCTCCATCTGGAGCAGACCATTCTATTTTTGTTGGGATTTTATTGACATCAAGTTCAATGTCAAGATTGATTTTTGAATTCATAAAAAGATATTTAAGGCCGGTAACCAGATTTTTGAAGGATCAAATTTACGTTTTCGTCATCCATAATTTCCGATAAAGCTAGTTCGGGATTTTGGGACCAATAGTTTTGAAGGATTCTCCAACCAAACCAAGCTCCTGCTTGTCCAGGTATTATTTGATCATTGGAAGTCGTAAATGCACTAAATGGCGCAGCTTCAATGAGTTTTCTTTTTAAATCAAAAGAGTTATCAAAAAGCCATTTCTTTTTTAATAATACTTTCCATAGAGCCGATTCATTATTAATCATAAATTGATTTTCGATAACATCCATGTTTAGTGCTTTCTGAGCCTGGGAATCACCTAAAATAGTTTGAAGAAATAAAATACTTTTCCCTGAATTGATCATTGCAGATAGCAATGATGAATTTTTTTGAACTTTGGGTATGTGACCTTTACTTAATGAACGAAAGAGTTCAATGATAACTTGATCGGAATCATGTCTTGTAAGCTGATACTTTGCCTCTCGCGCATAAAGGGGATGATCACTTCCCAGATACCTGTCCCACGGAATAAAAAAATGCTTTGGACCTTCAAGTATCCAAAATTTTTCATTTCGACTTACGTATGTATATATATCAAATTCTTTTGCTTTCTCTTGGAATCTCAATTTATATTGATATACTCCAGAATTTATATCATTTGTAAAGTCATTAAGAGGCATACGAGACTTTAAAGCATCTTTATAAAGTGCTTGCACTTCTGGATCTAATAAATAAGGGGGGAGGTCTTTTTTCCAGTTATAGGAGCTATCAGAATCAAAGAAAATTATAGGATGTCGATATTGCATTTGCTCAAGCTTATCGAACATACTAATCGAATCTAAACCTAAAATAGAATCTGAAAAATGAATAATATTTACTTGATTTTCAGTATTAGATTTAGGAAGTTGTTCCCAAGGATTCTCTTGGCATGAATTTAGTAAGACATGTATGCCAATTAAGAGTATTAATTTTGAAAATATTTTAAACATTATGCCAAAAGTACTTATCCAAAAATGAACCTTAGTCAAATTGATAAACATATAGTAGGTTGGCTATCTGATTATGCCATGTCTTCTAGAGTAAATGGATTTGTCGTTGGAGTATCTGGAGGTGTCGATTCAGCATTGACATCTTCTTTGTGTGCCTCAACTCAGCTTGAAACTCATTTATTAGAACTGCCTATTCATCAGCCTCAGAATCAGTCTAAAAGAGCATATATCCATATGAAAAGCTTAAAAGAAACATATGGTAATGTATATATGGAGCAACGAGATTTGACTTTAGTTTTTGATTCACTGGTTTCTACATTAAATCTTAGTAAAAATCATAATACTGAACTATCACTTGCAAATGCTCGGGCAAGAGTCCGTATGACGACTTTATATGCATATGCTCAAAACCATAATTTACTGGTTATTGGAACTGGAAATAAAATTGAAGATTTTGGCGTTGGTTTTTACACAAAATATGGGGATGGAGGTGTCGATATTAGTCCAATTGCTGATTTATTTAAATCTGAAGTATTTGAATTAGCAAAATATAAAGGAGTTTCTCAAACTATTTTGGATGCAGCTCCTACAGATGGTTTGTGGAAAGATGAAAGAAATGATGAAGATCAAATTGGAGCAACTTACCCAGAACTTGAAGTGGCTATGAAATGGGTAATCGAGAAAAATTGGAATCCGTTAAAGGATGATATAAATAATATTTTAGAAAGTAATCTGAAAAAGAGAGAAAAAGAGGTTTTGCTTCTTTTTATTCAATTCCACAGATCAAATAGCCATAAGATGCTACCTATTCCTGTCTGTGAAATTCCTAAATCGTACAAAAGAGGGAAAGAGAATTAATTGAATTTTAAAGATAAAATATCACCATTACAAGCACTAGGCTGAGCAATTTTCAGAATATGACTAAGGGTTGGAGCTATGTCTTTTATGTTAATTCTTTCACTATGTTTTTCAGGGGAGTGAAAAATATTTCCATAAAAAATAACAGGCACATGTGTGTCATATGTGTATCCGGAACCATGAGTGGTACCTGTTTTGTAATAAGCTATGGAACCAGGATAAAGAGAGTAAAATACTTGTCCACTTCTTTTATCAGATCCATTTTTACGCATTAGTGCAAAAGGTTCTGAGGCTCCTCGTATTTCATCTTTTGTCCACGATTCAGCGATTGCAGGATGTTTTAATAGTGCATTACGAACAATTTCTTGAATCCTTTCAAGACTATCATTTTCTTCAATATAAACTTGTTCATTTGAAAAATTTAATATTAATTCGGGAGGTACTCCAGCAGCTACAATCAATTCTCTAAACTCTGATTCTAAGTCTGCAGGTGCCATCCAATCGACTGGCATACCATCCATTTTAGCTTGACTTGGATTGTCCGCAGCGCCATGATCTGCAGTTAGAACAATGATAAAATTATCTTTACCGACGTGTTTATTTAGGTATTCAAATAATGTGTCAAGCTGACGATCTAGTCGTAAATACATATCCATTGTCTCATGAGACCTAATACCTGTGCCATGTCCAATATAATCTGTAGCAGAAAAGCTAATTGCCAATACATCTGGGAAGCGATTATTGTGTATTCCTAATTCTTCTTTTTTCAGGGCCTCTATAGCAACATCTACTAATATTTGATTCCCCTTGGGAGTAGTTTTAAATGCTTCAATACCGGTAGTATCAAAATCAAAAAGCCGGGATAAATCATAAGGGAAATCTGCTTTTCTGGCCCCTTTAGGAATACGTTCAAACTCTGTAGACTGTATCTCAGGATATTGATTCTTATCTATTAAGTAATCCCATTTGCCATTCATGTATGATTTAACACTATTTTTTCGATTAAAATTGATAAGCCATTTGGGCAATGATGACATATAATAGCTACTTGATATAAATCCTGATTTATCCAACCAGAAAGCAGCATCTCCAAAATGTCCTGCAGCACAAATTGCACCACGATCTTTTAAAGAAAATGCAAATATTTTAGATTTTTTATTACTAGCCCACTCTAATTCATCTGTCCAAGTTGTACTATGAATATTTTTTGGACTTCTTTTGGCATATTTTGATGAAGTTCCAATTGGCGATACATCGGAATCTTCTAAACAATAAGTTGTCTTCCCAATACTTGGAACATACCAATCATTTCCAATAACGCCATGAAAACGAGGATCTGTACCCGTGTAAATACTTGCGTGGCCTGGAGCTGTATAAGTTGGAGCATGAGTATAATGCGCATTCCAAAAGACTTCACCATCTTCAAGTAGCGTTTTAAATCCTCCTTCATAAAGGTGAGAGTACCTAGTTAAATAATCGGCTCGCATTTGATCCACCACAATAGAAACAACGAGTTTTGTCTCTGATGCCGTCTGGGACATAATTGACAACGAAGTAAAAAATGTTAAAACAAGTTGAAACAGTTTTTTCATATCGACAAGTTACGCTTCTATTTCCCCCAACTCCTTTTGAAGGGAAGAACTTTTTTCGACTGCTTCCTCCCAAGCATTAAAAGAATCATCTAATTTCTTTTTGAGCTGTTCATAGTTTATATAAAAATCTGGATCTTCAGACATCTTTTTGAATTCAATAGGGTTTGATAAAATATTTTCTAAAGCATCTAATTCTTTTTGAAAATTTTCATATTTATTTTGAGCGTTTTTTTCAAATTTTTCAGCATTCTTTAAATTTTTTTCAATTTTCTTGAGTTCATTTTTTGATACTCGTTTATTTTTTGCTTTTTGCTCTAATTTTGAAACTGGCTTTTCCTTCAGTCCTAATTCAACTTGTCGCATATTCTGCATTTTTTTCTGATCAAGGAAATATTCTATACCACCTAAATGCTGTCTAATTTTACCATCTTTAAATTCATAAGTTATATCAGCTAAATCAGATAAAAACTCTCTGTCGTGAGAGACTACAATTAGTGTTCCGTCATAGTTTGCTAAAGATTGTTTCAAGACATCTTTAGCTTGCATATCTAGGTGATTGGTTGGCTCATCGAGAATTAAAAAATTAATTGGATTTAGCATCAATTGACATAACGCAAGTCGACCTCTTTCCCCACCAGAGAGGACAGATACCTTCTTACCAACATTATCTCCGGTAAACATAAAATTTCCTAACATTTTTCGGGCAAAGCCGCGCATTTCCTCAGGGGCAGAATCTTCAATAGTCTCTAGAACAGTTTTCGATCCATCTAAAACTTCAGCTTGATTTTGGGCATAATAACCAAGTGATATTTGGTGTCCTAGATCAATGGAGCCCGTGAAGTCTAAATTTTCCGCAAGAACTTTGACAAGTGTTGATTTACCTTGACCATTTTGTCCCACAAAAGCTATTTTTTGACCTCTAACAATTTCCATGTCAAAACCTTTGAGAACATGCTTTGGTCCATAATGCTTATGAATGTCAACGAGTTTCGCGACAACTTTTCCAGAACGAGGAGCTGGCGGGAACTTAAATCTCATATTACGTGTATCTTCTTCATCTACAGCAATACGGTCTATTTTGTCTAATTTTTTTATTAAACTCTGAGCAAATGATGCTTTGGAAGCTTTATATCGAAATCGTTCTATTAGTTCTTCAGTCTGTTTTATTTCTTTTTCTTGGTTGGCTTTTGCTTGTCTTTGTTTTTCTCTAATCTCTTCTCGGAGACTTAAATATTTATAATAGGGACATGGGAAATCATAACTTTTACCCAGAACAATTTCTAAGGTTCTAGTCGTTGCATTATTGAGAAATGTTCTATCGTGTGAAACGAGAATAATCGCTTGCGGGCTATCTGCAAGAAATTGCTCTAGCCACATTATAGACTCGATATCTAAATGGTTTGTGGGCTCATCTAATAACAGAACATCATTATTCTGCATTAATATTTTAGCTAACTCAACTCTCATTTGCCATCCCCCAGAAAATGAGGTAAGTGATTTATGGAAATCATTGGATAAAAAACCAAGACCAATAAGGACTTTTTCCATTTCTGCTTGGTACGTATAACCACCAAGCATTTGATAAGTTTCTTGATTATTAGATAGTTCATTAATTAGATTCATATAGGAAGGACTTTCATAGTCCGTTCTCGTCTCGAGTTGCTTAGTCTGCTCTTCCATTTTAGACTCGAGAGCTTGAATCTCCTTAAAGCTAGATGCGGCCTCTTCCCAAACGGTATTATCTCCCGATGGCGGAATATCTTGAGTTAAGAAACCAATTTTAAAATCATTCGGGAGGGATATCTTACCAGAATCAACAGACATTTTACCTGCAATAAGGCTTAATAGAGTAGATTTACCGGCTCCGTTTCGACCGACTAGACCAATCCGTTCTCCAGGGTTTATTTGAAATGATATGTCCTTGAAAAGATCTGTTCCTCCGAAGGCCAGACCAACTTGATTTACACTTAACATCTGGAGGACAAAAGTAACAAAGGGAATTCATCCGAATGCTAACTTTATTTAAATTGTTTTTTGACTTGTATCACATCTAATTTCATCTCTTAAGATTTATGCTGTGCCAAAAGCAGAGAGCTATAGTAAGGAGATGTCATCGCACCTCTAGATCCAAGACCATTTAGAAACCCTACATTGGGAAACTCTTTATGCCATCCAAAACAAATTTTTCTATCTTTCATCGTAGGTCTTAATCCAGACCAGTGATGGACAATTTTAAAGTCATCTTGAAACCAATATGATAATTCCTGAATTAAGGAGTCTTTTCCAGCTTGGGAGGGGCCTGTTTGAAGATACTTTCGGTTGAATGTAGCACCAACAGTATATCTATTCTCATTCTCTTTTATAAGAAAAGTATTTCTATGAACCGGAAAATCAATATGAGTATTTGTGGTTTCAATTACCAAACCCTCTCCTTTTGTTGGACTAAATTGAAGAGGTCGAAATATCTTCTGTGTCCACTTTGCTATTAGGCCTTCAGCTAAGAGTAGTCCATCAAATTTTTGGCCATTTACAATTACCTCATTTTTTGATACGAATACATTCTTAACATCTTCTTCCTGCAGACGATGTTTTTCGCTAAGCCAAGTCCTTATTACTTGAAGATAATTTTTAACATCAAGTCTTAAGCTATTTTTTACACAACCTAGACCTAAAGCGCTTAATGATTTATGGGTAGTTTCGATTGATCCAATATATTTTTCAAGACTTGATTCTTTGGATAAAGAGTTCCAATTTGAAACTTCGCTAGGATTAAACAAGACTTCTCGAATATGGTTTTTTGATAATAATGATTTTTGAAATGTTTTTTCTATCCTATTATAATAGGATAGACAATTATTCAACAACATTTCACTTTTATCAAAGAGTGTTCGGTTTTTTAGAACTAATGGATTAATTATTCCGATTGCTACCCTGGAGGCGGAATTTTCATTGCTTAGGTCAAAGCATGTGATATCATGACCTTTTTTATCAGCTTCTATTGCGAGAGAAGAACCCGCAAGACCTTGACCTATTATTGCAAAATGCATATTTAAAAATGAAAAGGCCGCAAATAGCGGCCTTTTGAAATAACAAAATAATTTAGACGATTAAAATTGCCAAAGGTCGTGTTCGTAATTCCTTAGATTTTCTCGAATTCGTTTAGACTCTAATAGCTGCTCCATTGGTCTATTTTGTTTATAATCATCAATAGTCCGGTCGTAAACATTGTCTTCTTTAAAGACTACTGAATTAAAATATCTCATTTGCATGATCTGATCAAATGTCAATCTTCTAGTATTGTTATCCGGATTGTAGGCAATATTTGTGGAAAGAGCCTGACGCGCGTCCGGAAACCATATCCAAAAAATATTATATATTTCGGATGTAGAAGGATCTTTTACTACAGGGGAAATGCCTAAAATTCTATTTTTCATCTCACCTCTTTGCTTGTCAAAATACCAATCAGATTTTAACTCCCATGCTACGACATTGGGCGCTTTTAGCTCTATTGAGTCAATTGCAAGAAGGATACTTGGATCATCAGGGTCAGTAAGAGAGTCTACTCTAAAAATAATATCAGCAACTTCTTGATTGCTTAATGGTAGTTCAAATAAATCATCTCTGAAAACTTCTACAATACTGCCTTCAACAAGGATAGCATCTTTAAGAACATCAAACATTGATTTTCGATCAGGGAGAGGAACTACTGGGTAATAAAGTGGATGATTTAACTTTTCTTGAACTTGTATTCTTTCCCAATGGCGAGTAGCCCACATCATATCATCTTGTCGAAGAAAAGGGTAGGGGACGACTCTAGTATTGGAATAATGTATATCGCCTTTCGGCACTAAGCCATCATCTTCCGGTGATATGACTTGACTCCAAACCGCACTCGAAGCCATAAAGAAAAAAACAATGAGAAAATTTTTCATAATTATTGAACGTCAATTGAAACAATACCTACTCTAGAAATTCTAGCGCCTTTTTGAGTTTTCGCAATTATTTTACGAATTTGAACGCTGCTTCCAGGGCGTAATTTTTGAATAAGTGGCTTAGCCTTGGAGGGTATCTTGTCACCTTTAACTTGCATAGGTGGTTGTCCATCCATTTTTAGTTCAAATGAAACCACTGTTAATGGCAAGTCGAAAGGAAAATCTTGGTACTCTGCTTCGACTTTTCCTTTACTTAGTAAGCTAGATGACATTACCCCTTGGGTCTTTTTAAATACAGAACCTACAGCTTGGGGCAATCCTTTTATTCTAAATATTTTTGATCCAGCTCGACGTAATTTACCATTTTTCTCTTTTACTGATACAGAAATTTTGATTTCCTTACCCTTTATTTTAGTTATTTCAGCATTGTATTTCCCATTACTTCCTCTTACTCCAGGCCCGTTGACGACTATGTTAGATGGAGCTACTCCTGGCACAGATATTTCTAAAGGATTAATTACATTTCGATAAAGAACATTCATTTTGGAAGGAGAAATCACAACGCTAGGTGGCGCGACAGTATAAACTACATCATATGTGTAAACGCGATCATCTCCGGGCAGAGTCATGCTTCCTGTTAAAGTCTTAGAACCTATTCCCTTCGCCGGAATACGGATCTTACCCACACCATCAATTATTTCTTCTGGAATGATATCCGTAAACTCTGGCTGATTTCCACTGTTGTATGCTGCTAAGAAAACATCAGCTTCATAAATCTCTCCCTGAGTTATGTAAGTGCTTTTTGGCATAACAACAGCTCTCACACCGTCAAATTTAAGTGCAGAGGCATCAATTTGGCTGTAAAAATACTCAGCAACTCTAGCCTCCATTCGCCTCACTTTAGACTGGAGGTCCGTAATAAATGGTATGACGCCCGCAAGAGGTAGATCTGCGAAAGTAGCTGTTTCCCATGTTTCTTTCTTATTACCAGTTCTGACATCACTAAAGTCAAAGGCTTGATTTATTTCTCCAATAAGTTCTTCTGTAACTGGAGATGGATTTGCTTCAACTTCAGCAATTAGATATGAACGATATTCTGTAAGTCTCTCTTTAATTTCTTTTGCAGCTCCCTGACCACCTACACTTTTATCGTTGAGCATGTAGTTATTAGATACACTTCTGTTATCTTCTCCTTTCATTCGATTGTCGCGAAGGGTATCTATACCACCAGTTTCTTCGATCATGTCTTCCCTTGCTTTTACCAGCAATGATTCAACTGAATTGGATTTCGTTCGAAGAACTTTAGCTCTTTCATTAAAAGGAACTGCTCGTTCATTTTCGGATATTTGAGCTTCAATCGCATCGTAAATGGTCTTAGTTCCCTCTTCAACGGTTTTCACAGTTGCAGACATTCCAACATCAAGTTTATGTAAAACCTTGAGAATATCTTTAGAGACATTCAATGCCAACATAGCTGTCAACACCAAATACATCATGTTGATCATTTTTTGACGGGGAGAAAGAGATCCTGAAGCCATTTTGTATTATTCTAAGAGATAATTAAGTTGTTATATTTTGAATATCAGAAAGTTAGTGATTATTAGCTTTTGCCACTCATTGCTGAAAGCATATTACCATAAACATTATTTAGCTGAGATAAATTTCCTGAGAGTTTTCCAACTTCTTGAGCTAGAGCTTCGGACTCATTCATTGAAGACCCGAGTTTTTCCATTAAGCTATTTTGAATTTCAACTTGGCTCGTAGTATTCTCGAGCTGAACGGCATAAAGAGCATTCAAAGCTTCCATATTTTTTGCCGCGCTGTTCAATTGATCGCTATAAGCAGAAGTTGCTCCAGCTGCGTCTGTAGCGGAATTTAAGGATGATGCCGTATCGCTTAATTGGCGCATTCCATCACCTAAACTAGTCAATAGTTCTGGGCCAATTTTGGCTTCTTCCATCATTTTATCTAACTCTTGGGTTACAGTTCCACGACGACCTTTTCCTTCATTTAGATCTAATGTTGATAATTCTGGGTAAACAATTGACCAGTCAAAATCTTTCGCTGGTGACTCAAAAGCTGAGATGAAAAATATTACAGCTTCGGTTGTTAAACCAATAATTAGCATAAAGTCAGCTCCTGGAAGGTGAATGATTTTGAAAAGCGCACCCATGATTACAACTGCTGCTCCCCAACCATATAATTTGGACATGAAGTTTTTAAATCGCTTGCCATCTACATCTATTAAGGCCATCTTATTTCGGTTTAATTAATTATTAATGAATTTGATTAAATATTGGGATATTTTTAAATTAAAAGTCTCGAGCGTCTCGACCCAAGAAACTTTGGACTGTACGAAATCCAATGTAGGATTTATTAGTGTCTTGATATTCATATTCTCTGGAACTTACTTGAAGGTATGCTGCAATGTCTTTCCAAGATCCACCGCGGATAACTTTTCTTTTCATGGTTTCGGGGTCATTCTCGTCAGCATTGTATTTAAAGTCTGGGTTGAAATCTCCAACGTAATAATAACTAGCTTCATCCCATGCTGTACTTGTCCATTCTGCGACATTCCCAGCCATGCAGTATAGACCATATCCATTGGGTTCATAAGAAGTGGCCTTTACAGGATGGAAGCCCCCGTCAGAGGTTAAATTCCCCCTAGAAGGCTTGAAATTTGCTAAGAAGCAGCCTGCGCTATTGGTTGTGTATGGTCCACCCCAAGGATAAGTAGTTAATTCAAATCCGCCTCTAGCTGCATATTCCCATTCTGATTCAGTTGGTAATCTGAACTCACTTTCTTGAAAATCATTATTTTCTTTCAGATAATCGTTTCTATATCTTGTGCGCCAGTTACAAAAAGCCATGGCTTGTTTCCAGTTTATTCCAACTACCGGGTAATTATCATAAGCAGGATGCCAAAAATAGCTGTCATGCATTTGTTCATTGAAAGAATAAGTGAAATCTGAAAGCCATACCAGTGTATCGGGATAAACATTTATCGTTTCACTTTCAAAAAAACTTGATCGGTCAGATATGCTTTGACCGTCCTTAATGTAGTCTTTATAATTATATGTCATACCATCAGCGTCAGAATCAGTGAAATCCATATTTGCTCGGTTAGATTTTTTAGCAGCTTTTTGCTTATCGATCCAGAAGTATAAATAGTTCAATTGGCGTGAATCTAACATTCTACCACCCAGATATCTTTCCTCAGGCGCCAAATACATTGTTTCAAGTACTTCTGTATATTCAATGGAAGGAAATTTCTTTGTGTCCCAAGTTAGTTTTCGACTCCAATCTAAATGAGATTGCATCGAGTCAGGGTACTCTATTCCAACATATTCCTCAAAATATGTTGGGTTTTGTAGATCGGCATAGGAAATATATTCATATTCTTCCACTAACCCCTCAGCTAATCTGTATCGCAAAATAGAATCTCTTACCCAATGAACAAATTGACGGTACTCATTATTTGTTATCTCGGTTTCATCCATGTAAAAAGAAGAAACACTTACAGTTTTTGTAGGTGCTGTCAGGGTTGCAGGAATATCAACATCCGCATTTCCCGCATTAAATGATCCTTGTGGAATGTAAACCATTCCATATGGATCTGATGGATAAAAATCTGCTCGATTCTGGACTCCAACCAATTCACCATGGTTTGAGCCAGAGCAAGAAATTAAAAGACTAATGATCCCAAAGGATATAAATCTATAACTGTTAACGAATTTTTTCATAGGAATAATATCTTATCACAAAAAGTTTGCCAATTTACAAAAATCTAATGTTTCTATAGCTTCCTTGAATGCGAGGTGGCACTTCGATGTTAAAACTATAGTTGAGAAATATCTCATGGCTCCCTCCACTGTAAGCGGAAAGAGATGATGTTGTTATATCGTAGGAGTAGGCTAGTCTTAGGGATGGGAGAATTTGATAACCCGCCATCACGCTCAAGGCATCTTGATTTCTATAACCTAGCCCACCGTATATTTTTTCTTGAATTAGAGCATTTATGTTAATATCTAGAGAAATATTCGAGTTAAGATCTGATTTCATTAAAACATTGGGGGAAAGCACTAGCTCTAGATCTCTAAATGGAATATTAATTCCTCCAGTTAAATAGTAGTGTAATTTACTTTTGTAAGCCGCTGTGGCTCCTAAATTAGCTTCACTTTGTAATAATCGACTCGTTGACAATCCACCATACCAGAGATCTGTAGAATAATATGCGCCGAAATTCATTTCAGGAGTCATTGCAGTGGCGTTGGGAGCAAAAATAGATGGATCGCTAGAGCCACTAGTACCATCAGGATAAATCCATTGGGCAGCTTTTACATTTTTATTTTTAAAGTCAACAGAGAGTCCTATTCCTAGCTTTCCTGGACCTAATTCCAATTGATATGCGTAGCCTACTGCGGCAGCGATATCTTGGAAGAATCCTATTTGATCATTAACGATATTAACTAATAATCCACCATGCAAAATCGCTAATGGAATGTCAGCGTTAATATTTTGACTCGTTGGTGCATTTTCAAATCCAACCCATTGAGATCGGTGCCCAACATTAAGATTAATAGAACCCGAACTGCCTGCGACTCCAGGATTGAAACCAACTTGATTATGGTAATACTGGGTGTATTGCACATCTTGTTGAGCTGCAACTGTCCCAGTGAAAACAATGTATAAGGTTGCGAAAAAAAGTTTACGGACTATCATTCAATGCTGATTGAGGGCTAAAAATAGGAAATTAAATGCCACCATAAAGGGAATTTGATAAACAAAATGAATTATTCTCACGGATATTGGTAACATATTTAGATAGATTTTTGAATGGCTTTCCAATATCTATCGGGTATTTCACCTTTCCGTGCAGCATTGTAATCATCAATAGAACAGGAAATTAGACTATTTTTTGCATCCCGTCCGGGATGAGCTGGGATTTCCATCCACCATCTTTCTGACCATGATGATTTATAAAAAATAATTTCTTCATCTTGGCCATCTGTTAGCACTGTAAACTTTGTATACTCAGTTTTTGATCGGAAAGGATAGTCTCCTTTCCTCCAATCAACCCCATCAAAAAAGTACCAAATGCTTTGGGCCAGCAGTTGGGCGTTTTGAGTACTGCTCTCCAACCTCGGATTAAAATCAAATAATCCAGTTGCTGAAAGTTTATCACTCATTCCTGCGTAACGCATAGCTGCACAAAATTCTTCTCCCGTTAAACCATTTGGCGTTGGGTCGGATTGACCTGGTGCATCTGCCATTCTAATCACATGATTATTAAAAAAAATAACATCGGCATCTCTCATGAGGGGTTCAATGAGGTGAATCTTGCCTCTTATTTCGCCAAGTCTATAGGTGCTAAAATGCATGCGTTCGAGTAGGCTGATAATTTGTGGAGGAACATAGTAAGTTTGATGACCGATGTGCGATAAATTATAGAGCCTGTATGGTTTAGAGGTTAGAATATGACTTAAATAATTATCTGAATTCAACTCTTTTTCATCTGATTCAAGAGAAATTCTACTATCTAAAATTGTGGCGTTAATGGTTTGTTCTAGCCTTACGAATGCCCGATAAATTGCGAAGCCTAAATCTGAACTTCCTCCGATTATAAAGGGTATTGAGTTATGTTTTATAACCTCTACGCAAACTTCCTCAAGAGCAGCTATGGTATCTATTACGTCTCTTCCTGGAATTATATTTCCTATATCTGCAATATTGATCTCCCATGAGCCTGGATAAAGAGAGTAAAGTTGTTTTCTAATGGCATTGCTCGCATCACTGGTTCCTTTGTGTTTAAGATTTGTTCGATCCTCCGGGACTCCTATTATGGTTACTCTGTTGTTTCTTAAGTCTGGAAAGTTTGATTCTTCTGAGTAAATATTCAAGTTCTCTCCAAGCGATCCAGGTTTGAATTCGCTAATTAATTCTTTTGATATTGGACTGAGAACTTCTTGCCACATGCTCTAAGATTTTTTCGAGGATTTTTTTGTTGATCTCTTCGATTTCTTAGCAGGGGCTTCCTCAATTATTTTCATCGAAGATTCTAGGGTCAGCAACTCTGGGTCAATATCTTTTGGAATTTTAAAATTGCTTTTATTGAATTTGATGTAAGGGCCAAAACGACCTTTTCGCACTTCGATAATTCCATCTGGACTTTCAAAAACAGCTAATTGCGCTGCTGCATCTGCGGCAGCTTTAGCAACAATAAGTTCAATAGCTTGATCTTCAGAAACATTAAATGGAGTAATCTCTGGGGGTAGGCTAACAAAACTACGTTTGACTTGAACATATGCTCCGAATCTGCCGTTATTAGCTATTATGTTCTCTCCGTTATAGGTTCCCACTATTCTAGGTAGAGCTAAAAGAGGCAGAGCGTCCTCAAGTGTTATGGTTTCCAATCCATATTCCTTTGGAAGTCCTACAAACTTCGGTTTATCTTCATCAGATGTTTCTCCTACTTGAATGACTGGACCAAACTTTGCAAGTCGGACATAAATATTTTTTCCTGAATCAGGATCAATTCCTAAAGTGCGTTGGCCGCTTTCTCTTTCTGCATCTCCAGCTTTACCAACCAAAGGACTAAAATCTGTATAAAAATCTGATAACACCTCTGTCCATGGTGCTGATCCTGTTGAGATTAAATCAAAATCACTTTCCATTTTTGCAGTAAACTGATAATCCATAACAGGAGCAAAATGCTGATTCAAAAAATCTGTTACTAAGTTTCCTAAATCTGTTGGAACCATTTTACCCTTATTAGATCCGGATTTCTCTTTTATTTGTTCCCAATTCCATTTGTGATCAGAAAAGCTTCCTTTGGAAAAAGTACGTTCTGTTCCTTCAGAATCCCCTTTTTGAACATATCCTCTTTTTTGAATTGTCGTTATCGTAGGGGCATAAGTTGAAGGTCGCCCAATCCCAAGTTCTTCCATTGATTTAACTAAAGTAGCTTCGGAAAAACGTCCCGGAGGTCTTGTGAATCTTTGGGTTGCTGTAGCGGAAATCAAGTTAGCGATTTCACCTTTTTCTAAATTCGGTAGTATACCAGAGTTATCTTCATTATTGTTTTCTCTATAGATTTTCAGAAAACCATCGAAAGAAATCATTTCACCCTTAGCTACAAATTTCAGACCGGAATCATTTTCTATTTCTGCAGTTGTTCTTTCAAGTTTGGCATCACTCATTTGAGATGCAACAGTCCTTTTCCAAATAAGGTCATAAAGCTTTTTCTGCTGGTCATCATTTCCTCCTGAAATTTTTGAAATATTAGTTGGTCTTATGGCTTCGTGTGCTTCTTGCGCCCCCTTAGCTTTTGTACTAAATTTCCTTACCTGAACATATTGTTGACCATAATTTTCTGAAATTACTGCTGTTGCCTCATTAATAGCTTCCTGTGATAGATTTAAAGAATCTGTTCGCATGTAAGTAATTAATCCAGATTCGTATAGTCCCTGAGCTAATGACATCGTTCTATTAACTTGATAACCTAGCTTTCTTGAAGCCTCTTGTTGAAGAGTACTAGTTGTAAATGGCGCCGATGGTTTTCTACTTGCAGATTTTTTTTCAAGATAAGTAACCTTAAACATATTCGAGTTTAAGCTTTCAAGCATGGGCTCCACACTTTCTTCATTTGGAGCGCTTTTAGTTAATTCAGTAATAAATGATTCGCCTTTTGAGCTTGAAAAAGTCGCATTGATGCGAAAATCACTTGAGCTTTGAAAAGATAAAATTTCTCTTTCTCTTTCAACAATTAGTCTTACTGCCACTGATTGAACTCGCCCTGCACTCAGTCCCGCTCGGACCTTTTTCCAAAGGACCGGGGATAAGTCAAACCCAACAATTCGATCCATGACTCTTCTAGCTTGCTGGGCATTAACAATTTCCATATCTATTTTACGAGGTTCTTCAATAGCTTTTGTTATTGCCTTTTTTGTTATTTCGTGGAAAACTATACGATTCGTTTTTAATGGGTCTAATTTTAACGTCTCTGCTAAATGCCATGCAATTGCTTCTCCCTCTCGGTCTTCATCAGAAGCAAGCCAAACGATCTCACTATCTCTTGCGAGCTTTTTTAATTTGCTAACAACTTCTTTTTTATCCTTGCTCACTACATATGATGGAGAAAATAGATTTTCTCTGTCCACTTTATCTAGATCACGAATATGACCAAAGCTTGATTCCACTTTAAAGTCTGGGCCAAGAAATTTCTCAATAGTTTTAGCTTTTGCAGGCGACTCGACGATTACTAGGTTTTTAGGCATAAGATATTTTTTTCTGAGCGCAAAGTAATGGAAGCATTTCCATAAAATTGTATAAAATCATTCGCTGACATTTTGTCACGTGTGCATTAAAGTACTTATTTTTGTAAGATGAAGACAACAAAAAGCCAAGGAAAATTACTTGACGAAGTTAGACAAGGTGAGCCATTAATAATTGAAAGTTCGGGCACAGGTAAGAAACTCTATCTAGAATCATATGGTTGTCAGATGAATTTTTCGGATAGTGAAATCGTGGCTTCCATTTTAGTTAAAGATGGATATGAGACTACTACAAATGTTGAAGAGGCTGATCTAGTTCTGCTGAATACATGCTCTATTCGCGACAAGGCGGAACAAACGGTAAGAAAACGTCTGAAAAAATTAAACAGCATCAAAAAAAGATCTCCAGAAATGAAAATTGGTGTTCTTGGTTGCATGGCTGAAAGAGTAAGAGAGAAGTTTTTTGAAGAAGAGAAGCTTGTCGATTTGGTTGTTGGGCCTGATGCTTACAGGGATTTGCCAAATTTACTCGGGGAGCTAGACGATGGTAGAAATGCTGTAAATGTTTTACTATCAAAAGAAGAAACCTATCATAATATTGAGCCAGTAAGACTTGGGGGTAACGGAGTTTCCGCTTTTGTATCAATAACTCGTGGTTGTGATAATATGTGCACTTTTTGTGTTGTTCCGTTTACAAGAGGGAGAGAGAGAAGTCGGGATCCTCAGACTATTGTGGATGAGATCATAAATCTTTCAAAAAATGGTTATCATGAGGTTACTCTTTTAGGTCAGAATGTTGATAGTTATTTGTGGTACGGTGGAGGATTGAAAAAAGACTTCCGGAAGTCAAGTTCAATGGCTCAAGCTACAGCTTTGAGATTTGCAGATTTGTTAACAATGGTAGCTAAAGCAGTACCAAAAATGCGAATTAGATTTTCAACTTCTAATCCCCAGGATATGGCTGATGAGGTTTTATATGCTATTGCTGAACACGATAATATCTGCAATTATATTCATCTTCCAGTCCAAAGTGGAAGTAGTCGAATACTTAAAGCGATGAATAGAGGACATAATCGCGAAGAATATATCGACTTAATTAAAAGGATAAAAAAAATAATTCCAAATTGCGGTATTTCGCATGATATGATAACAGGTTTCCCAGGGGAAACAGAGGAAGATCATGCTGAAACTTTGAGTTTGATGGAGTTAGTTAAGTATGATTTTGGCTACATGTTTTTTTACTCGGAAAGACCGAACACTTTTGCTGCCAGGAATTTAGACGACGACGTCCCTTTGGAAATAAAAAAACGAAGACTTTCTGAAATAATCGAATATCAACAAAGGCACAGTAGAGAAAATTTATCAAAATATTTGGGTCAAACTTTTCAAGTCTTAGTAGAGGGAAAATCAAAAAAATCTGAAGATGATTTATTTGGAAGGACCTCGCAAAATAATGTTGTTGTATTTCCTAAAAAGAATTTTCGTCCAGGAGACTTTGTAGATGTAAAAATACAGAGAGCTACATCTGCAACTTTAATCGGAATAGCCATTTAAAAAAATAAAAATCATGATTAAGTTTTTCTTTTTGTTATTCTTATTTTTAGGATTGAGTCTGTTTTCTCAGACAAGACTTCAAGATGGGACATGGGAGGATAAGGAATTATCTTTTAGTATTATCCATGAAGAGATAAAAGAGAATGGGTTTTTAGAATTATGTATATCCAAAAATGGAGTTTGTATTGAAAATCTAACTGTTGGATTTACAATCGTAATTTTTGATAAAATGGGTAAAGAAATATTAAATTCGCTGTGGACAGGAAAAAATATGAATCTATCCTTTAAAAGAGCATATCCCGAGGCCAAAGAGATTTTAATTAAAGCTGGGGCTCCTTTCGTTATTAATAAAATTTCGGGGACCAGAATTAGAACAGGTCATTCCTTAAAACTGCATAAAACTCTAAAGTGATGAATATTCAAGAAATCAAGCAGCGTTTCGGCATTATTGGAACTAATGAAGTTCTTGATCGAGCAATTTTCAAGGCTATGCAAGTAGCTCCAACTGATATTTCAGTTTTAGTTACCGGAGAAAGTGGGGTTGGTAAAGAAGCTATACCAAAAATAATTCATCACTTATCCCATAGAAAACATTCACCGTTAATTGCGGTTAATTGCGGAGCTATCCCTGAAGGAACTATTGATAGTGAGCTTTTTGGTCATGAAAAAGGTTCTTTTACAGGTGCAACAGGGGCTAGGAAAGGGTACTTTGAGGAGGCAGATAATGGTACTATTTTTATGGATGAGGTTGGAGAATTGCCCTTAGGGACTCAAGTGCGTTTGTTGCGTGTGCTGGAAAATGGAGAAATTATTCGAGTTGGTTCTTCGAAATCACAGAAAATAAATGTTAGAATTGTAGGAGCCACTAATTCAGATATGTTGCGAGGAATAGAAAAAAATGAATTTCGTGAAGATTTATATTATCGACTAAACACTGTGGAAATAAATCTACCCCCCTTGCGCGATAGGAAAGGTGATATTCATCTATTGTTTCGAAAGTTTGCTCAGGATTTTGCTCAAAAATATAGAGTTCCTGGAGTACGCTTAAGTCAAGAGGCTGTGAGAGTTTTAGAGGATTACAGATGGCCTGGGAATATTCGTCAACTTCGAAATCTTGTTGAGCAACTCTGTGTTATTGAAAATGATAAAGAGATTGATGCAGAAGTTTTGAGAAATTATATACCTGAAATTGATCGTTCAAATCTTCCGGCAAGGATGGAAAATCCAGTTTCTCAGGGAGAATTTAAGACTGAAAGAGAGATTCTTTATAAAGTTCTTTTTGATATGCGTAGTGATATTAGTAATCTAAAAAATGCAGTTCAATCTATTTTGAAAGGAGGAAGGCTAAACGAGACTCAAGAGTCCCCGGAAGGAACGATAATTCATCATAATTCTTCAGCAGAGGCGGATTCACTGCCAACCTCAATAGAAAAGGATAATAAAACAATCGCAAACGAGGAAACGTTGGATGTTGAATCTGCGGAGGATCCGAATGGAAATTTATCACTTCAAGATTTAGAAGTGGAAATGATAAAAAGAGCAATTGATAAACACCGAGGTCGCCGGAAAGAGGCTGCAGAAGAATTAGGTATTTCAGAGCGAACATTGTATCGTAAAATCAAACAATATAATCTAGGTTAATGATGTTAAGGTCAGCTCCAATATTGCTTTTGATATTTATTTTACAATCCTGTTCAGGTGGCTATTCTTTTACTGGTGGAGATGTAGGTGCTGCAAAAACTGTCAGTATTGATAGATTTAATAATATTGCCCCTTTGGTGAATCCGAAACTATCACAACAGTTTACAGAATCATTACAAGAATTATTGGTTAGGCAAACTCCTTTGGCACTTACTAAAGTTAATGGCGACTTGAACTTTAGTGGTGAAATAGTTGGCTATGAAGTAAAGTCAGAAGCTCCTGGGGCGAATGACCAGATTGCGCAAAGTAGACTATCCATAACAGTAAAGGTCAGATTTAAAAATTTCCTGGATGTAGAAAAAGATTTTGAGCAAATTTTTTCGAGTTACAGAAATTTTCCTGCCAGTAGTGACTTAAGTTCTGTAGAGGATGTTCTTGTTGATGAAATAATCCAAGAAATGGTAGAAAAGATTTTTAATAGATCATTAGTCAATTGGTAATGGGGGAGCAAAAAAATCATGTTAATTCACTACTCAAAAGGAAAGTTAGATTCGGAAAAGAATCCACGTCGAACTTAGGGCGATTAGTAGATCAATATCCTTATGCACCTATTTTTCATTTTTTATATTTACGGAGTTTACAAGAGGAAGACTCTTATAAATTCCCATCCCAATTAAATCGATCATCAGTTTCAACAATGAACCGTTCTGCTCTTTTTGACTGGGCTGAAGAACCATTGGTTCCAATTGAGGTCCAGATGGCAGCTGTCGAAAAGAGATTATCAGATCGAACCAAAAATCAGTCAGAAATAGAAAGTAAAAATGAGGTCCCAATTTCTGAAGAAGATTCAGATAAAAAGCATAATTCAGGCGATAAAGAATTTAAAAAAAATATTAAATCATCGACTTATAAAACAGAAACTGCGAA
>Ga0209601_1000181_pt1 | contig 51141 bp, 39 predicted proteins | sample COGITO_mtgs_1104_4_FD_184796 | JGI IMG/M metagenome (GOLD analysis project Ga0209601, IMG submission 184796) | Pelagic marine microbial communities from North Sea - COGITO_mtgs_110426 (SPAdes) (version 2) | ecosystem: Environmental > Aquatic > Marine > Epipelagic ...
ATTTCCTTTTCGGCGCAATCCCCGCAGAGCTCTACTGCCTGCTCCATATAGCGCAACGCCTCTTCGAAATTTTCAACATTTGCTTGCTCACCACCAATGGCAAATGCGGAGGGGTGACTGGGCTCTTGAGCATGCACGGCTTCCGCCACAGGCAGATACAGGTCATTGTCAGTGCAGTCTTTCTGATTCAGCAAACGCAGGACCTTCTTCTTGAGTTCAAAATTGGCCGTATCCACAGCGATTTTTTCACTCAAAACAGGCACCATGTCTTCGCATTGTGCAATGGCGATAAAAACCTTGTCAATGTTGGACTTTGCCTTTTCGTATTTCTCTGCATCCTCGGCATTTTCCTTCGCTTTGGCAGCAGCTACCCCGGTTTCGATGTGACCGATGAGCATGAGGTATTCCGTGAGCATCTCGCCCAATCTTTCCCGTGCCGCGAGGTCATCTTCCATGGCCTTCATGGCATAGAATGAGGTGACGTAGTAGGTGCTCAATGCTTTCGACCAGAGCGCGGCAGGGATTCCCGCGGTGATAGCGGAATCAGAACCCAGGCATTCAATGCTTTCTTTTAAGAGCGCTGTAGCTTCCGCCGACCCGGGTTTTTTGAAGATTTTGTACTGGTCCATTCCCTTTTGAGCCAGCACCATGCAATCGTTTTTTGGGTACTTTTTAGTCGCAGGGAAAAGCTCCATCCGCTGATCATACAACAAGAAAATGCTGTCTGTGATGGAAGCTCTTCGGGCCTCATCTTCCGTCTTCTTCAACTGATTATTGAGGAATGTTACTCCATCGCGCAGAATGTTTTCGGTAGCCGTTAGCGGGCATACGTCGCAAGCTTTTTTCCATTGGATGTAAGCTTCGTCATAATTCTTCTGCTTTTTGTAACTGCGGTAAACGCTAATGGCCTCTTTGCACAGCAATTGTTGTTCGTCCGTTTCGCCGTAACGGTCTTGACCAAATGAGGCCAATGGCAGCATCAGTGCTGCGAGGATAATGGTAACGAGTCTCATAGTATTTCTTGTCTATCTCAGTCATATAATCGAGGAACGAGCCAATTGTTCTTGAAGAATGGCATCAAGGACACGCCCAGATTGAAGCGGTAGATGCGTTCTTCATAATTGCTGTTCTCTGCTGAGCGTGTTCCAAATTCCATGCCGAAATGGATTCGGCTCAATGAACGACTTCCCACGAGTGGAATGGTTGCGCCTGCCGAGGCGGTTTGATACGCAATGGGTGCTGCGTCAATTGAGAAGGGCTGGTTGCCCGACGCAAGGCCAAAGCGGTAACTGGCCTTTCCCCACGTGGGATGACGTTGCTCAGAACGGCCAAGGTTGAATTGGAATCCCAACCGTAACGCTTCCGCATTGTCCCAGTTCACGCCGTCAGAAAGGAGTTCTTCTGACATTTCATCCGCCACCTCGCTCCAGGCCGTTGTTGAATATTCGATGCCGGCGGACCAACGCATACCGTCTGCCCGGTCGTAATGCAGGCTGATGCCTGCATTCGACGATCGTGGCATCCGTCCAGCGAACGCGGTTAACGAGGAGAAATACGTGGTGTCCAAATTAACAGCGATGCCGCCCAAGGTCTGTGTGGTTTCATCCAATCGACTGATGTCACTGCTCAATTTGGCCTCAGGGGTGAATACACCACCGATTCGCAGCGCCAAGCTATTCTCAAAATCCCGGTTTTTGTTGTACCGAACCCGAATCAACTGGTCAAGAATCAAGCCGATGTCGGTTGAGATGCTGCGGTGCTGTGCCGTAAAGTTGGCGCGGTGATCAAGAAATGTTGGGTCGATAATGTCCATCGTCGACGATCGCCGCACTTGACCAAAGAGGTATTGCGTTTGAATCCCCATGTGCAACGATCGATTGCTTACTCGGATGCTGTCCGAATCTCCGGCAGCGACCATTCGTGACGCCCGAAAAACGCGCGCCCAGCCCACGTTGGCGTTGCTCAATCCGCCTTCGCCATTGTAACGCTCTTGAACGACCCCGATGCCTTCGATGTCATTGTTGCGGGTGATGGCATATCCTGAATTGCTATAACTCGATGCGCCCAGGATCAGAGCATTCTTTCCGTTTTTCCGCTTTACTACGATGCCCATGGGCCCCGCAGATCCAAAAGTCGCGCTGGCTTCATTGTCTTCCCCTTGACGCATGGATAAATTGCTCATCATTCCCGACCCCTGGAGGGTGGTTTGCGTGAGAAAAGTAGCGGAAGCCGGATTGCCCGGATTGAATTGATAGGCATTGGCCATGGCCGTTTCCATGCCTGCTAACCCCGTGGCAACGGGCGTGTTCATTTGATTGATTAGACCAAATCCAAAGCGCGAATAAGGAGAAAATTCGCTTTGCTGTGAAAATGCATTCAGTTGCATCAGGAGAGCCAAACTCAGGAGCATGAGACCCGCAATGTTTGGAGTCCAAGCGGCCTTGCGCAGAATGCGCGTGCTCCACATGTTGGTCACGCTACAGGGATTAGTGCTTTTGGACAAGGTCATTGAGAATTAGGTGAAATCCTTTCCAAGTGAGGTTTGGGTCGGCAAAAATGGGGCATGGAGTGCGGAGTTCCAAGCATTCCGCGTCTCCACCGGTCAAGGCAACGCGAAAAGTCCCGAATTCGTTGTGGAAGGCTTCAACTCTTTCTTGCAATTCGGCATTGGCACCTCCAATTGCGCCTGCGAGCAGGGCTTCAATGGTGTTAAGACCAAGGTGAAGGCCAACGCCTTCCGTTGCCAACTCGCGCCAGTTTTCAGGGTACGGTAGGTTCGCGGTACCTGCATACATGGATCGGAGTCGCAAATCAATCCCCGGTGCAATCGACCCGCCCATGAATTCACCGGATTCAATCCAATCTGCCGTGATGCAAGTCCCCGCATCGATGATCAACCAATTCGAATCGGCATCTTCCGCGGTGACTGCGCGTGCGTTTGCGGCACGATCGAGCCCGAGGGTTTCGATGGATTCGTAAGCAGTTTCAAGCGCCAGTGTCGCGGCATTTTCCAAATGAAACACCCGCTGTGTTCCGGATTTGTCGTGCCTGTTTTGAGTGCACCAGTCGCTCCAAAATGCATTCAATTCACCGGAGGCAGCAACCAGCGCATGGGCAGGCAATTGGTCATCATTTGCTGATTGTATTGCGTGTCGCTCTGCATCATCATCCGATATGACTCCCACGAGGGAGTCACCGTCGAATACCACAAGTTTCGTTCGAGTGTTGCCCGCATCTACAATCCAGTGTTCACTGTTGCTGCTCATGAAGCCTCCCATTTCAGTGTTTCAATCAAATGCACAACGTCCTTGGTTACGTGTTCCAATGCCGGAGCAATGCTATCGGGATTGGGCACATGAAGAAAGTAAAGTGAACCTCTGAGAAAGTGATTGGTGCTATCGGTTGCGACGAATTGCAACGGAGTGGCCACAGGACCGGAAAGTTCATAGAACAGGCCGCTGACGTTGTTTTCTGGGAAATCAAAACGTTGAGCGGCAATTCCCGTGGCTTTGGCTTCATGTGCAAAAACCATCTTGTGTCCGTCTTCCATCATTCCTTGCAAGTGGCTTTCCGACTGCAATGGGATGTAACTGCAGTGAACCTTTGCCCTGAGATGTGGGATGGAAACGTTGAACCAACAGTCCTCTTTCGATTGTCCTTGAACGACCAATTCGATCTTCGCATAGTGCGGAACATCAAACGCAGGCCCACATGGATGGCTGTAGGGTTGGTAGGCGGGTTCTGGAATTGCAATGCGGTGGTAGCCTCGTGGCTTGGGCACGGGAGCATCGCGGCATGAAGACACAGAAATCAGTGCCAATGACGCCACCGTAACGATGCGCTTAAAGCGTGATTCAATCCACATAGCCTCCTTCTTGATTTGGCAATGTCAATTTGATCCGGAGCAATTTTCGCGGTGTCGCAGCGTCAATTTTCAATTCGACGCCATCGAAAGCAATGCTTTCACCACTGCGCAGGATTCTTCCGGCCTGTTCGGTTACAAAGCCTCCAAGGGTGTCGCTCTCACCCTTGGCCGACTCCCAAGACTCATCCTCCAAGCCCATGATGCGATAGACATCGATCAAGGCAGTTTTGGCTTCGATGATGAAGGTGCGATCGTCGAGTCGGGAATAGGCAATTTCCTCGGCGTCAAACTCGTCTGAAATTTCTCCGACGATTTCTTCCATGATGTCCTCGAGCGTAATGATTCCACTGGTTCCGCCGTACTCATCCACTACAATTGCGATGTGTGTTTTCCGTTCTTGGAATTCACGCATGAGGTCGTCGATTTTCTTGTTTTCAGGAACGAAATACACGGGCCGAATCAATGGTAGCCACGTAACTTCTTTGTCCTGCAGATGAGGCAATAAATCCTTGGTGTGCAAAACGCCTTTGATCTCATCTTGTGAGCCATTGTGCACCGGTATGCGCGAGAATCCCGACTCAATGATTTGGGCCTTCAACTGTTCCCACGTTTCTTCGGAGGAAATGGATTCCATGTCCGTGCGAGCGGTCATCACTTGCTTCGCATCTTTCGATCCCAAAGCGACGATGCCTTCGAGGATTCGTTGTTCTTCATCGCTCCGTTCGTGATCGGCGGTCAAATGAAGGGCTTGTTCCAAGTCTTCGACCGAGAGGTCGGCAGCAGGCACCTCAACGCGTTTTCCAATCCAAGCACCAAGGCGAACCAGCGGCTTCCAAATGGGTGAGATGAGTCGCCGGGCGACGAGAAGTGGACCGGCCATCAATTGCGCAAACTGAAGTCGGTTGTTGGTGGCGTAAACTTTCGGAATGACCTCGCCAAAGAGCAGAATCACAAAGGTGACGACGCCCACATGAACCGTCCAATACACCCAAGATTCGATGGATTCTGAGGGCAACATCCGTTCCACAATCAAGGTCGAGATGAGAATGATGATGATGTTCACCAGGTTGTTGAGCACAAGAATCGTGGCAAGCAGGTGGCGCGGCGCTCGATCGGAGTCAGGACGTTGCAATAATTCCAATGCCCGCGAAGCTGCAGCAGAACTGTTGTTGTTCTTTCGATTCTCCAACTCCTCAATGTCGGCGGGTGTCAGGCTGAAAAATGCAACCTCTGAACCGGAAACGAGAGCGCTGGCGATTAAGAGCAATGCAATGCAAATGGAAGGGATTATGCCCCCACTTTGTCCGAGCTCAATAGCAAGCAATAAGGCAAGAATTGATGAATTCAAGGGCGTAGTTTCCGTTCAACAATGCCGTCTAATGTCCGCATTAAAATGGCAGATCGTCCGCGCTTGGTGCCGCTGCAGCAACCGCCTCTGGCGCAGACGCTTGGCCTTCGTTTCGATCGTCGACCGAAGGGTTCTCGGCAGATTGCGTCGGAGAAGTTGCTGTGCGTGATGCCGCACCGCTGTTTCCTCCCGCATTGGTCCCGGGACGATCCAATAGTTGCATCACATCCGCAACCACTTCTGTGGTGTAACGTTTCTGTCCTTGCGGGTCTTCCCAAGAACGGGTTTTGATTTTCCCTTCAATGAATACTTGCGAACCCTTCTTCAAGTATTTCTCAGCAGTTTCTGCCATGCCACGCCAGATGACAATGTTGTGCCATTCTGTCTGCGTGATTCGCTCTCCGGAATTTCGGTCTTTGTACGTCTCGGACGTCGCCATTGGAAACGAACATACTGCCACTCCGTTGGGGGTGTAGCGCATTTCAGGATCCTTTCCCAGGTTCCCTACGAGGATTGCTTTGTTTACTCCAGCCATGTCTCAAAAGTAAGCCAACGACGCTTAGGATAACCTCGTGGACTGCATGGATTTCTCCAACTCATCCCAATTTTTTTCGATGGCGCGAGGAATCGGCAGTTTTTGGGCTTCTGACCATGTCAACCATTGGCCGTTCTCTTCAGAAAATGCTGTTTCAGCTTGCCAAATGTGAAAGTACACGTTTAGTTTTCGATGACTCAGAATGTGCTCAAATGCCTCCCCCATTTGACCTAAATGACGAAGCGATTTGGTAGATGAGATAGGCGGTTGCTGAAGTTTCAGAGTTGCCGTTTGGGAAGTTTCCTCCCAAGTTGAAGGGAATTCCCAGAGCTCGCCCCAAATTCCGTCGCTGGGGCGCTGCCGCATGAGGACCAATTCTCCGCTGACGACGACATGGAAAGTCAATGCAACCTGCTTGACTTTGGTTTTTCCGGCCTTCACGGGCAATGGTGGCGTTTGGCCAGGGATGGTGCATCGGCTGCGGCAAGTGTCGTGGATCGGACACGCCTCACACGAGGGCGATTTCGGTGTGCAAACCAGTGCTCCCAATTCCATGACTGCCTGGTTGTGCATTCCGGGGTCTTTGGTGTTCAGAAAAGCTTGCGCCAACGCTTCGATCGGCTTTCTGCCCGCGGGTTTATCGATTGGCTCCGCTATTCCGGCCCATCGGCTGATTACGCGGAGCGCATTGCCATCCACGGCTGCAGTGGAATCTCCAAAACAAATGGAAGCAATGGCCGCAGCGGTGTACGGACCAACGCCCGGAAGTGCCTGCCAGTCTTTTGCGGTTTTTGGGAATTCAAGCTTCCATTCATGGGCAACCACTTGTGCGGCTTTATGCAAATTCCGCGCTCTGCTGTAGTAACCAAGGCCTTGCCAAGCTTTCATGATTTCCTCTGAATTCGCAGCGGCCAAGGCTTCAAAATTTGGCCATTTGGAGAGGAAGGAATTCCAGTAACGCGTGCCCTGCTCGATACGTGTTTGTTGCATGATAATCTCGCACAACCAGGTCGCATAAGGCCGAGGAGATTCACGCCAAGGAAGGGGGCGTTGATTCGAAATGAACCAACTTTTGAGTTGTTCCCGGGCGTGGATGATTTCGTGTTTCGTGAAAATCTCGAAATTCTGCGCCATTATCCTGTTCATTTTAAATTGAATAACCCTATTTTTGCACCCCTTTTCAGAGGATTTCGAAACATAAACGAGACAAACCTACTAAGCAAGATGACCAAAGCGGATATTGTAAACCGGATTGCCCAAGAAACCGGGATGGAGAAAATGGATGTGCAATCAACTGTGGAGGCGTTCATGCGCTCCGTGCGTGATTGCGTAGAAAGTGGAGAAAATGTTTACCTGCGAGGTTTTGGAAGTTTTGTTGTGAAGACAAGGGCAGCCAAGACAGGCCGGAATATTCTCGCTAAGAAATCCATTCAAATTCCAGCACATAACATTCCTTCATTCAAGCCAGCGAAAGATTTCGTTGATAATGTGAAGGCGGGTGTCGCCGTCGACTAATGCCATGAGCCGCAGAACGGGACAAATCGCGACGATTGCATTGGGTTTGGGGCTGATTGGCTTCATCCTCTGGATGCCGAGAAAAGCCGAGTCAACTCAGGTTGTTCCGGCTACGGAGGCGGAGGGAGAATTGCCCAGCAATGCGGACCCTGTGGATTTGGCCGTGGAAAAGGTTTCTGGACCGAATCCAATGGAAGGCATTCTTGCTTTGCGAGCACTTGCGGAGGGAGACGAGCCCAACGTGGACGCCGTAGTTTGGTTGGGGATATTCGGAGTGCAATCGGGTCAACTCGACAAGGCACGCGAACGCTTTTCGGAAGCGTTGTCCTTGGAACCAAGTCATTCTGAGGCCACGTGGCAGCTGGCAATGCTGGACATGGAAGAGGGGGCGTACGACCGGGCCGTGGTCGGTTTTGAGACGGTCATGGATCAAGACTCGTCTTACGCCAATGGGTTGTTTTTCACGGCACGATGCTATGAGGCAATGGGGAAACTCGACGCTGCTCGCATTCGTTACCAGGAATACTTACCTTTCGCTCCTGACACGGTCATTGAGCAACGGGTATTAGACTTCATCACTAGATTAGACTCCGGCACATCAGCTGGAATTAACGAATAAATATACAAGACATGCCAAGCGGTAAAAAACGCAAACGCCATAAAATGGCGACGCACAAGCGGAAAAAAAGGTTGCGCAAAAACCGTCACAAGAAGAAGTGATGTGCAGCCGGGGCGATTCGTTCCGGCTCATATTTCACTTTTTCAGTGATTAACCGATTCCTGCGTGAGCAAAGAATTGGTCATTAACTCTGTCTCAGGAGAGGTAGAGATCGCCTTGTTGGAGGATGGTCAGCTCGCAGAGCTGCACCGTGATCAGGGCAACAAGGGGTACGCGGTTGGGGATATTTTTCTCGGCCGAGTGAGGAAAGTATTGCCTAGTCTCAACGCCGCATTTGTGGATGTGGGACATGAGCGAGATGCGTTTTTGCACTACCTGGATTTGGGACCGCATTACAAGACCCAACAGCGGTATGCGAAGCTCGTGATGCAAGGAAAGCAGCCTGTTCCAGATTTGGGAAATTTCAAGAAAGATCCCGAAATTGACAAACGGGGAAAAATCAAGGATGAGGTTTCGGCTTCACAGCTTGTGTTGGTGCAAGTCGCGAAGGAACCAATTAGTTCCAAAGGCCCGAGACTAACTGCAGAGGTTACGCTGCCGGGAAGATTCCTGGTGCTAGTACCTTTCAGCGAGAAAGTTTCGCTCTCTGGACGAATAAAATCGGAAAAAGAGCGCACGCGGTTGAAGCGATTGATGCAATCGATTCGTCCTCCGGGATTTGGAATCATTGTACGGACGGTGGCTGAAGAAAAGGGAGCTGCGGATTTGCATTCCGATTTGGAAGACTTGGTCAGCCGATGGGGGGAAATGCACAAACGGCTGAAAAACGCCAAGCCTGGAAAGCGGGTGCTGGGTGAATTGAATAAAACCAGTGCTGTGCTTCGCGATGTTTTGACTCCGGATTGCACCAGTATCCGGGTGAATGAAGCGAAACTCGCCGATGAGGTGAAAACTTATCTGCAAAGCATCGCACCGGAGAAAGAGAGCATTGTGAAGGTCTCTAAAGACAGGGATCTGTTCAACACGCTGTCCATTCATAGGCAAATCAAGGCCGCATTCAGCAAGCAGGTGAATCTGCGAAGTGGTGCTTATTTGATCATCGAGCAGACCGAAGCGATGCACGTCATTGATGTGAATAGTGGAGGGAGAAAGGCAGGAGCCAAGGATCAAGAAGAAAACGCCCTCCATACCAATCTGGAGTGCTGCGAAGAAATAGCCCGTGTTTTGCGACTGCGGGACATGGGCGGCATTATTTGCGTCGACTTCATTGATATGGCCAAACGTGAGCACAACAAGCAGCTTACGGACGCCATGAAGAAAGCGATGAAAGGTGACAAAGCCAAGCATAACATTCAACCCCCAAGCCGGTTTGGTGTTGTCGAGATGACGCGTCAGCGTGTTCGGCCTGTGGCAGACGTCAAAACTTCTGAGAAATGCCCAACCTGCCGTGGAACCGGTGAAGTGAAAGCATCAATCTTATTCACGGATAGCATTGAAGCGGGAATTCGTGGCGTGACCGAAGGGAAGTCCCTGAAGCGCATCACCATTATGCTGCATCCCATCATTGAAGCATATGTGAAGCAAGGCTGGTGGAATTCAATTCTTAAGAACTGGCAACGGAATTATGGAATTAAGATTCACTTGGAGTCCAATTCTTCCATGGAGATTCTGGAGTTCCACCTTTACAATGACGAAGGAGTAGAATTGGATATTCCAGGGGCCAACTGAGGATTGCCTCAACGCGCGAGCTCTTTGGGATAACAGAGGAATGACTTGCTGACGGTGCGCGTTAATATTTCACGGTTGAGTTGATCGGACGCCTCTGCGAAATCTTGCACGGTGCCATTCTTGAATTGAATGCTGATGCCCTCTTCGCTGTACAGACTGTTATGGATGGTGTCATTGATCACAAATTGGGTAGCGTCTTCCCGGCTGAGCCCCAATCCCGTGGCAACGTTCTGAATGGTCGTTTCCACTTCGTCATTGGAGAAAGGCTGAGAACGCAACTCGATTTGGAATAGATTTCGGTGCACGATTCGCTTGCTCAATTCGCTCAAAATGGGGTCGTCGTGGTGTTGCCAAACTTTCAAGGCACACGTGATGTCGCTGTCATCTAGTTCGCAGAACCGATTGAGAATTTCAGGATCCGCTATGAATTTTGCGCGATCCAGCGATTCGTTGATGAAGATGCTCAACGCCGGAGTCGTGAAAACATCAACTCCGGATAGCGCCAATGCTTTGGCCCTTTTCAAAACGCGCATCAACATGAATTCTGCACAGAGGACAGTTCGGTGCAAATAGACCTGCCAATACATGAGCCTTCGCGCCATGAGGAATTTCTCAATGGAATAGATCCCCTTCTCTTCGACCACCAATCGGTCGTCTTTGACAGCGAGCATTTTGATGATGCGTTCACTCCCAATTTTGCCCTCTGCCACCCCGGAGTAAAAACTATCCCTCGCGAGGTAATCCATGCGATCCATGTCCAATTGAGAAGCGACCAATTGATGGAGAAAACGCTTTGGATGGTGGTCGTTGAAGATAGCAATAGCCGTGTCCAACGCACCGTTCATCTCATCATTTAACCGACTCATGATCAAGGCTGAAATATCTTCATGCTGCACACCTTTGACAATGCTGTGCTCAAGTGCGTGGCTGAAAGGCCCATGGCCAACATCATGCAGCAAAATTGCTGCGCATACCGCTTCACCTTCCTGGTCTGAGATGTCTGTTCCCTTTGCGCGCAGGACTGCGATGGCCTCTTGCATCAGGTGCAGCGCTCCAATGGCGTGATGAAAGCGGTTGTGCACGGCACCGGGATACACCAGATGCGACAACCCCAATTGAGAGATCCTGCGCAAGCGCTGAACGAACGGATGATCCATCAAATCGAATGTGAGTTCGTGCTGAATGGTGATGAATCCGTAGACCGGATCGTTCAGGATTTTGTTTTTGTTGTGAGTTGACATCGAGGTGTCCAATATCGGTTGGGTTCGAAAGTGCGTTTGTTAAAAGTGCAAGTTAACTTGTACGGCATACAGCAAGCGCAACTTTACCAATCTGATTTGACCATGCAGCGAACACCGAGGATATTATGGGCCGATGATGAAATTGATCTGCTCAAGCCCCATGTGCTTTTTCTGGAGAGCAAAGGCTTTCACATGACCCCGGTAAACAGCGGCGTAGAAGCCTTGGATTTGTTGGCTACGGATGTGTTTGATCTCGTGTTTTTGGATGAGCAAATGCCGGGATTGAACGGATTGGAAACCCTACAGCGCATCAAGGAACAACGCCCACACTTGCCTGTGATCATGATCACGAAGAGCGAAGAGGAACAAATCATGGAGGAGGCCATCGGCTCGAAAATATCTGATTACCTCATTAAGCCGGTCAATCCGAATCAAATCCTTTTGTCCATCAAGAAGAATCTGGACGAACGTCGTTTGGTGACCGAGAAGGCGATGACGGATTACCAGCGTGAGTTCAGGGAGATTTCGATGCAATTGATGGGACGGTTGAATGCGGGCGATTGGACATCGATTTACCAGCGCTTGGTGCACTGGAAGTTGGAGTTGGAGTCGTCGCAAGATGAGGGGATGAAAGACATTCTTGAAATGCAATTCAAGGACGCCAATCGACAGTTTGCCAAGTTCTATCAGAAGGAATACGCGGAGTGGATGGCTGGCCCTGACGACGATTCTCCTACCCTTTCACACCGATTGCTTCCTGAGCGATTGCCACAAGTCCTCGAAAAAGCCAAAGACGGTCAGCCTGTTTTTTTGGTTGTGATTGACAACCTGCGGCTGGATCAATGGCGCATGATTGAGCCGTTGCTGTTGGATAAGTACCGAGTCGCCAATAATGACTCCTATTTTTCGATGCTGCCTACAGCCACGCAGTACGCTCGAAATGCGCTTTTTGCGGGGCTAACGCCCGCCGAGATTGCGCGAGTCTTTCCGCAGTATTGGGTCAGTGAAGATGAGGAGGGGAGTAAAAACCGCCACGAAAAGGCCTTGTTTCAAGCCATGCTGAAGCGCATTGGTTTTGAAGGAAAGTCAGATTACCATAAGATCACCAACTTAGCAGCAGGCCGAAAGCTGGTGGAACAATTCCACCAATTGAAGGGGAATGACATCACAGCCGTGGTCTACAACTTTGTCGACATGCTGTCGCATGCACGAACGGAAATGGAAGTCTTGAAGGAATTGGCTGAAGATGAAGCGGCTTATCGCTCATTGACCCATTCGTGGTTCGAGCATAGCGCATTGAAGGAATTGCTGGATAAGATGGCGGAATGGAATGCGCGCGTTGTAATTACTACGGACCATGGCACGGTCCGCGTGGGCAATCCGGTGCAAGTCAAAGGGGAGCGCAGTACGAATTCGAATTTGCGTTACAAGGTTGGGCGGAATCTCGGTTATGATGCAGGAGATATTTTCGAAGTCAGGGAACCCGAAAAATTGGGTCTGCCGCGTCCGCATGTCAGCAGCGCTTACATCTTTGCGCGTGAGGACGATTTCTTGGTTTACCCCAATAAATACCATCATTTTGCTCAGTATTTTCGCGATACATTTCAGCACGGTGGAATCTCTTTGGAAGAAGTGGTGATTCCGTGGGTGGAACTTGAAACGAATTAAGTCTGTGTCATTCTTGCGCCATGCGTGAATTGCAAGTCGTTTGGAAATCGGGGCCTTTTGAGTTGACTCAATTGGAGAATATTGCCCAATCCCTGTGGGCTCAATTGAGCGTGCGTATGCGTCACGATGAAAACGACAACCCCCTCGGTGTAGTGGCGTTGCAAGGAGTCATGGGTGCGGGGAAAACCACGCTGGTGCGCGCTGTTGGACAGGCAGCCGGCATTGATGGGCAAGCAGTGAGTCCAACGTTTGGTTTGGTGCAATGCTATCAGCGCGGCGATTGGCGCCTTTTTCATTTGGATTTGTACCGCCTCAAGGATGAATCAGAGGCCTGGGATTTGGGGCTAACCGAGTATTTTGATGCGGAAGCATTGTGCTTTGTGGAATGGCCAGAACAAGCTCCGGGGCTTCTGCCCAATGATTCGTTGCTGCTGCAGATCGTTGTGCATGGAGGCCATGACAACGGCGCACGGGAGTTAATTCTCAGTCATTCTTAGTAGTTCGTACGCTGGAATTAGTACTTTGCCTCACGTATGAGCGATCATAGCAAAAGAATCCAATCCTTGGCGCGCGAAGCAGCGCTCTTGCCGCAAGAAGAAGTGCTGCAAATTTCAGCGCGCAATCAAGAGCTTGTAATCGGTATTCCAAAGGAAGAAAGCTTGCAAGAGAAGCGCGTGGCTTTGGTGCCCGAGGCCGTGGCGCTTTTGGTCGCTCGCGGCCATCAGGTATTGATTGAGTCAGGAGCGGGTGATCAAGCTCATTTTCAAGACAGCGACTACAGTGAATCGGGCGCGCACATTGTGTACGACCGCCGCCAAGTTTTTCAGACGGGAATGGTGATCAAGGTGGAGCCGCCAACGTTGGAAGAAGTGCAATTGATGGGGATGCGACAGACCATCATCAGTGCGCTGCAATGGACCGTTCAGCCTAAGGGATTGCTGGCCGCGTTGGCCGCCAAGAAAACCACGGCCATTGCTTGGGATTTTTTACAGAATGACAACGGAATCTTTCCCCTGGTTCGAGCCATGGGAGAAATTGCGGGAAATTCAGCTATTCTCATTGCTGGCGAGTTGCTTGCGGGGCCGCACGGGCGAGGCAGTCTTTTTGGAGGAGTCTCCGGCGTCCGTCCTTCGGAAGTCGTCATCATTGGTGCAGGCACGGTGGGTGAATTTTCGGCCCGAGCCGCCATTGGTTTAGGAGCATCTGTGAAGGTCTTTGACAATAGTCCGCACCGCCTGATTCGACTGCAAAATGCGCTGGGTCAGCGCTTGTGGACTTCAACGATTCAACCTTCTGTTCTTCAGGAAGCATTGAAAACGGCAGATGTCGCCATTGGAGCAATCCGGGGCTCCGGACAGCGCGCTCCTTTGGTGGTTTCAGAGCCGATGGTGGCTGGTATGCAGCGCGGTTCCGTGGTTATCGATGTCACCATCGATCGCGGAGGGTGTTTCGAAACCAGTCGCGTGACTTCACACGAGCGCCCAACTTTCGTGGAAATGGATGTGATTCACTACTGTGTTCCCAATATGCCTTCCCGGGTGAGCCGGACGGCATCCAAGGGGTTGAGCAATATCATGGCGCCTTTGTTGTTGGATTTTGCTGCTGATGGGGGAGTCGAAGAGTCTATCCGCCGCAATCCATTCGCGCGGTCAGGGGTGTACATGTTTAACGGACAGGTGACCCATCACGGCCTTGCCGCTGAGTCTGCGCTCCCTTTCAAAGACCTTGACCTGTTGTTGGCATCATTCTGAGCCTTCCGAGGCATTGGTCATTCCAGAAACGACGCGTTGAATTTCACTGAGTTTTAGCAAAGCTTCAACCGGGGTGAGGTTGTTCAGATCAAGGTCTAAGATTTGCTCCCTGACTTGCTCGAGTACAGGGTCGTCTAACTGAAATATGCTCATCTGAACATCAGACAATTGCGAAGTGGCCGCTTCTTGAACGCGCAATGCTGGCGTTTCGTCGCCTTCCATTCCTTGACGACTGCTCTCGAGTTGAGCGAGTACTGCTTTGGCGCGCCGCACGATGGATTTTGGCACGCCTGCCAATTGGGCAACATGAATACCGAATGAATGATTGCTTCCCCCTGCCGCAAGCTTTCGAAGAAAGACGATTTTGCCATCGACTTCTTTGACCGTGACATTCAAGTTTCGAATGCGGCTAAAGCGATCCTGCATGGCATTGAGCTCGTGATAATGCGTCGCAAAAAGTGTCAAAGGTCGCTCAGTCTGTTGATGCAGGTGTTCTGCAATGGCCCATGCAATGCTCACTCCGTCATATGTACTGGTGCCACGACCGATTTCATCCAAGAGAACGAGGCTGCGATCGGTCAGGTTATTCAGTATGGCTGCGGTTTCATTCATCTCCACCATGAAGGTCGATTCACCGGAGGAAATATTATCCGAGGCACCCACGCGCGTGAAAATGCGGTCGAGCACGCCGAGTGTGGCGGAAGCGGCGGGAACAAATCCACCCATCTGCGCCATCAAGGAAATCAGCGCCGTTTGCCGAAGCAATGCAGATTTTCCGGCCATGTTCGGTCCCGTGATCATCAGGATCTGGGCTTGTTCTCCGTCCAACGTGATATCATTGGCAACGTAACGTTCCCCCGCATTCAGCGTTCGTTCAATCACAGGGTGCCTCCCGTTGCCGATCTGTATGCTGTGATCGCTGGACATGCGGGGCCGGACGTAATGGTATTCCTCTGCAATTTGAGCCAACCCCGTCAGTGCATCCAATGCACCAATGACCTGTGCGTTCTCCTGTAAGGCAGCGATTTCGTTTGCGGTTGCCGCGACCAAATTTTGAAAGCATTGCCATTCCAACGTACTGGTTTTGCTGTCGGCATCGAGAATTTTCTGCTCCAGCTCCTTCAATTCTTCGGTGATGTAACGTTCCGCTTGGGTCAGTGTTTGTTTCCGAATCCATTCGGTAGGAACCTTGTCCTTGTGGGTGTTTCGGACTTCGAGGTAGTAGCCGAAAACTTGGTTGTAGTCAATCTTTAATGAGGTGATTCCTGTGCGTTCCGTTTCGCGCTGGCAAATCGCATCCAGGGCCGCTTTTGAGTCGGACTTGATCGTGCGCAGGCTGTCAAGTTCCGCATTGACACCCAATTGAATGACCTGTCCCTTGGTTGGATTCACCGGGGGTTCATCTACCAATTCAGATGATAGGCGCTGGAGCAATTCATCGCAGGGAGACATGCGCTCCAGATATGGCAATAGGGGCTCAACGCCTTCAGCAGCGTGTGCAATTTTGTGGGCGCTTTGGATTCCCAGCCGCAATTGAGCCAGTTCGCGCGGATTGATTCGACCGGTGCTTGCTTTGGAGGCCAATCGCTCTAAGTCGCCCATGCTTCGGAACAAACCTTGCATGTTTTCACGCAGCTCATCCTGATCGAATAAGGCGTCAACAGCGTTATGCCGCTGTTCGATCGAAGCGATTTTCGTGAGCGGCATGAGGAGCCATCGGCGGAGGGTCCGAGCACCCATAGGTGACCCCGTTCGATCAATCGTCTCAGCGAGGGATTGACCGTCGGGATGATTGGCCTGCACCAACTCCAGGTTTCGGATGGTGAATCGATCCATCCAAAGCGTTCCCGATTCGTGCAGGGTTTGAATTTGCTTGATGTGCCGAGGTCGATCGTGCTTTGCGTGTTCCAGATAGTGCAGCACAGCTCCCGCGGCAATCGCTGCTTGCGGGGATTCATCCAGTTGAAATCCCTTGAGATTACCGGTTTCGAATTGTTTGTGAATCCGATCCGTGGCATAATCAATTTTATAAATCCAATCGTCCAATCGGCTCACGTGCCAGTCTTTCCCAAAATCTTCTTCAAAGGCTTTTTGCAGCGGTTTGGAACAAAGAATTTCCGAGGGTTGGTGGGCCCGCAATAGGCGATCAACCAGTTGTTTGTCGCCTTCTGCAATAGCGAAATGACCGGTGGAAATATCCAAAAACGCCACGCCAGCTGATTTTTTGTCCCAGTGGAGGGCCGCCAGATAATTGTGGGCTTTTGAATCCAATACTTGATCGTGAAAGGCTACTCCGGGTGTGACCAATTCAGTCACCCCCCTTTTCACAATGCCGACCGCCTTTTTGGGATCTTCGAGTTGATCGCACACGGCAACACGATGACCAGATCGCACCAATTTTGGCAAATAACTGTCGAGCGAATGGTGGGGAAATCCAGCCAACTCAATTTCCGAAGCGCTGCCATTGCCGCGTTTGGTCAGGACAATGTCCAACGCCTTCGATGCCTTGATGGCATCCTCTCCAAAGGTTTCGTAGAAATCCCCGACTCGGAAAAGAAGCAGCGCATCAGGATAATCGGTTTTCACCCGATTGTACTGCTTCATTAGCGGTGTTTCTTTCCTCGCCATCGGAAGTCTTAGGCCACGCGCAACCCTGAATTTTTATCGCCTGAGAAGCGACTCTCAGCAAATTTCCGGTTGATGATTAGCTTCTTCTTTTCTCCTCCGGGCATCTCATACATGGCTTCGTTTAAGACAGCCTCCATGATGCTGCGAAGACCCCGTGCGCCAAGCTTGTACTCGACTGCTTTTTCCACGAGGTAGTCCAACCCTGATGCTTCGAACTTGAGTTCGATTCCATCTAAAGCGAACAGCTGTATGTATTGCTTGCACAAGGCGTTTTTCGGCTCCGTGAGAATCCTTCGGAGCGCCGAGGCGTCTAATGGCTTGAGGTGAGTCAGAACGGGAAATCGGCCGATGAGTTCAGGAATCAACCCAAAGGATTTGAGGTCCGCGTGTGCCGCGTATTGCAAATAGGACTCGTCGTCGATATGCGCTACTTCCTGCTGATATCCAATGGAAGATCGCTTGATTCTGCGCTCAATTATTTTCTCAATTCCCGAAAAAGCCCCGCCGCAAACAAACAAAATGTTCTTGGTATCGATGGTGATGAGCTTCTGTTCCGGGTGCTTTCGGCCGCCTTGAGGCGGAACGCTAACTTCGGCCCCTTCAAGAAGTTTTAATAAAGCTTGTTGAACGCCTTCTCCACTGACATCACGGGTGATGGAAGGGTTGTCACTTTTCCGAGCAATTTTATCAATCTCATCGATAAAGACGATGCCCCTTTGGGTCCTTTCCACGTCGAAGTCAGCGCTTTGCAGTAGTCGGCTCAACACGCTTTCAACATCCTCACCGACATACCCCGCCTCAGTAAGCACCGTCGCATCAGCGATGCAGAATGGAACATCTAGCATTCTCGCAATGGTCCGAGCAATGAGGGTTTTTCCCGTCCCCGTCTCTCCGAGCAGAATAACGTTTGATTTGTCGATTTCAACCGCGTCATCAGCTGCGGGGTAAACGATGCGTTTGAAGTGATTGTAGACTCCAACACTAATCGTCTTTTTCGCCTCTTCTTGACCGATGACGTATTCGTCGAGGTGGGCTTTGATTTCCTTTGGGAGTTTGAGCTGAAAATCGGCCCTTTCTGGGGTGTCTTTTCGTTCTTCCTGAAGGATGTTGTCTGCTTGTTCAATGCAATTGTCGCAGATGTGTCCGGTGACGCCGGCGATGAGCACATCGACTTCTTCCTTGGCTCTTCCGCAGAAGGAGCAATTGATAGGGGTGGAACTCATCGTATTTGTTTTCGGGAATTATTTCCGCTCCAGCACTTCATCAATCATGCCGTATTCCTTGGCTTCTGACGCAATCATCCAGTAATCGCGATCGGAATCATTCCAGACCTTCTTTTCTGTTTGGCCGCTGTGCGTGGCGATGATGGCATAAAGTTCTTTTTTCAACTTTTGGATTTCGCGAGCAGTTATTTCGATGTCTGAAGCTTGACCGCTAGCGCCCCCAAGTGGTTGGTGAATCATCACCCGGCTGTGCTTGAGGCCTGTTCGTTTTCCCGCGGCGCCCGCGCAGAGCAACACGGCACCCATGGAAGCGGCCATGCCAGTGCAGATGGTGGCGACATCCGGACGGATGTATTGCATCGTATCATAAATCCCCAGCCCCGCGTACACGGATCCGCCGGGCGAATTGATGTAAATCTGAATGTCTTTGGTCGGATCAGAAGACTCCAGGAACAAGAGTTGCGCCTGCACGACATTGGCGATGTAATCGTCGATCCCGGTTCCTAGGAATATGATGCGGTCTGCCATGAGCCGAGAAAAGACATCCACTTCTCGGAAGGGCATCTGGCGTTCTTCAATGACCGTTCGAGTCATGTCATTGGGTTGGTCATATGCGTGGGAAATGAAGTCCCTCACGGTTTGGCTACTCAGTCCGCGATCCTTGGAGGCGAACTTGATGAATTCGTTGCGATCAGTCATGCGTCAAAATTACATCACAGGGCATCGTATACACTTACTTTTTGCAGCCTGAATACCGGCATTTATGAACGCGTTATTCCACGCATATGCCTCATTCCATAAAATCGGTCGATTCAGCGAACTTCCGCAGCCAGCTTGGCAAAGTCGTCAAAACTGACGGACTTCTCCTTGATCGTCACTTTCGGCTTCAGTTCATCCACCACCTTCCGTTCAATGATGATGTCGGCAATCCGCCGACGCTCTTCGTCATTGGAAAGCGCATTTTTCGCAAAATTATCAAGCATCTCACCTTCCAATGGCATTCCGTATTGAGCGTACTGTGCACCAATCACGCGTTTGGCCTCTTCTTCCAGCTCCTCAGCGCTGACGCGCATGTCGGCATCCTTCATGACCGCTTGTTGAAGCAATTGCCAGCGCATGGATTCGGCGTAATTCGGGTATTCCTTTTCCATCTGTTCCTCGGTCAGAGGCTGCTCGTTGTTCATCTGAATCCAGCGCTTGAGGAATGCATCGGGCATCTGAATTTTCATGTGCTCAATTAAATCAACTACGAATCGCCGGCGGAAGACGTGCTCGGCATCGCGGTCAAATTGACTGTGCAATTCTTCAGAAACTTTTTCCCGGAATTCTTTTTCAGTGGCCACCACGTCTTTTCCGAGCACCTTGTCCCACAACTCTTGATTGTTATCATGCGGCGCAAGGCGTTTGATCTCCTTCACCTCAAACTTGAAGTTGCCCTTCAAATCATGAACTTGCTCGTGACTGATGCCGAGCATTTTGCCCAAATCATCGTGCCCGTGAGAAATTTTATGCGGATCCAATGTGAACGTATCGCCCACTTTTGCCCCGGTAAGTAGTTTGCGCGACTTTTTGTCCGTGAGGTGCTCCAAAGCAATGTTGGAATCGCTCTCGATGCCGCCTTCCAGGGGCTGGTCGGAAGCGTCGAGCTGCACAAAGTGCCCCATGATGAGGTCGCTGTCAGATGCTACTTCAGGTTCGCTGATGGAGCCGTGGCGCCTGCAATGATCTTTTGTTGCCGCCTCAATCGCTTTCTTATCCACCTTGATGATGTGACGGATGAATTTTGCACTTCGTCCGAATTCCAGGGAGATCTGTGGCGCTAATCCAATCTCAAACGTGAAGACAAATTGCTCCGGCTTCTCCCAATTTCCCGAAGCCTCGGTGCTTGTTTCGGGAATCGGGTTTCCGAGAATTTCGATGTTCTCCTTTTGGATGTAGGTGCTTAGGTTTTCGGAGATGATTTTATTCATCTCATCTGCCAAAACAGGTGCCGCATACTGCTTCCGAATCAGGGCCATGGGCGCCTTGCCTTTTCGAAATCCAGGATACTGGGCAGACTTCTTATAATCGTTGAGGATTTTTTGAACGCGTTCCGTGTAATCAGCGGGCTCAACGGTCAAGGTCAATCGAGCGGTGAGCTCGTCAATGTTGTTCCGATCGATTTGCATGTGTCGGTGTAAGAATGGCTTGGTTTTGGCGTTTTCATCTTGTGAATAACCAAGTTGCAAGCGGTTTCAGTTTTGGTTTCTTTTCTGAAGAGTGCGGGTGGAGGGACTCGAACCCACACGCCTCGCGGCACTGGATCCTAAATCCAGCGTGTCTACCAATTTCACCACACCCGCCCTTCAGAAAGGAGTGCAAAGGTAGGAATACGGATATTTCGATAGAACTTGCAGGCGCATGAATTTTCAAAGTGTTTCTTCTGTGGGGTTGAAGTGGGGGCTTTGCGCTTGTGCGATTTTGATTGTTTTTGCAGTGAGGGCGCAGGATGACGGCGAAACACGAATCAAAATTCTACAGGCAGACGCCATTTTACGTGACCAGCGTCAGCCGGATGTTCAGCGGTTAATTGGTGCCGTATTGCTCGGATATGGCGATGCTACCTTGGCTTGCGACAGCGCTTTAAGGTTCAAAGACGGTCGTTTTCGTACCATGGGAAATGTGCGTTTGAACGACGGCAATCGGCGTGTTTTGGCCGAAAACATGCTGCTGAATCCACAAGCTGACAAGGCCATAGCAACGGCCACCTCTGGTGAACAAGTGCGGATGCAAAGTGAATTGGGAGAAATCCAGGCAACTCGTGTTGATTATGAGTTGGACACCAAATGGGTTCGTTTTCCGAGCGGCGGAACCATGCAAGAACAATCAAGAACGGCCACGTTTGACCGTGGACTGTTCAAGGTAGATGATTCTATGCTAGAATTGGGCGGCAACGTGTTTATCGATGATGGTGACTGGGTGGTTACGTCTGATTCGCTTCATTGGGACGAGAAAAACGAAAAACTCTTCTTTCATGGATTTTCGCATGTGCTTGAGCAGTCGGGGGGGTTGGAATTGAGTTGTTTTTTTGGTGCGTTTGATGCCGCTCAGGAGGCAGGATGGTTTGCATCCGAGGAAGCTGGCTCAGGTTCGAAGGCGCGCGTTCGACAAGATGATGTGTGGCTCGAGGCCGATCGATTGGAGGTGCCAACGGACTCTTTGGAGCCGTTGTCTGCAATCGGTCGTGTCGAAATACAAGACACGGCACGCGTTTGGAAAGTCTGGGGTTCTGATGCGCTGCGCCGGCAAGGCGCAACGGGAGAAAACCTTGTATCCGTGCGAGGTGGCGGAAGCGAAATGGCACGTTACATGGATGCTTCTTCCGCGGATACCCTCTGGCTGATCTCAGATTCCATGGAAATCCAATCCAATTGGACCCGGCTTTGGCCCGGTGTTCATTTGATTCAGGGCCAAGCAGCTGCTTCCTGCGAGGAACTTTTCTGGAACGATTCAACCGAACAGATTGACTTGCTCGGCACGCCGCTAACATGGCTCGAAGGCTGGTTGCTGAAGGCGGATTCGATGACCTGGCAATTGAAGGGTAACCAACCGGAGAAGCTCTCTGCACGCGGACATTCGGGATTGATTTTTGACATTGACTCAATGTGCATGCAACAAATTTCGGGACGCAATCTCGATGCCTATTTCACGGACGGGGCGCTCAATTCCGTGGAGGTGGCGGGCAATGCTGAGTCAATTTATTTCGACACGGAAAAGCCGAACCCCTGCGAGGCTTTCAACCAGTCGGTCAGCAGCGCGATGCGCATCGACTTCGACGCGGGAGACATCAAGGATATCGTTCTGTTGCAAAAGCCTGAGGGCGTGTGGTCCACTGTTCAAGGAGAAGTACCCGAGCTCAAGGGGATGGCTTGGCAGGCGCTACCCAAAGCGATTCGGGAAGCGTTTGAAAAAGATCGGCTGGATTTCTCCAGCGAGAATTGAGGAGCAGCTGCAAACCCGCTTCATTCGGAAGTGAATCCGACCCATTTGTTGCCTCTAATTGGAGCAACTTGCACTCCTAAACCGCACAGGTCAGCGGCACGAATGGGAAGGAAAAGAGGCGATGAAAACGGGGAGGAATCGGAATGATGTGCGGATGCATGTGTTGATTTTGGTTGTGTTAAAGACGGGGAGTGTGGGGGCACAATTACCGGGAATTCCCCCACTATTCCCCCTCCAGGAGCCCAGCACTTTTGCGTTCGATTTGCAGCCTCTGCAATCGGCTTATCACGGTTTCGCTTCCGTAAAGACCAACCGTGGATTTGGGGCCGTAGCTCAGTTCGTTTCCATCTCCACGCATGCGACGTGCAAGGCTTTACTGGCTTATTCACTTCCCCTTGATGAGGACTGGGCGATTGCACTGGGATTGGGACTTGGGGTTCATTCATGGTCAAATGGAACGGCATTTTCGATGGATTTCCCTGTGTTTTTGCAAGTGAATCGGGGAATGGCAGATGGCTCCAAGTTGGCTGCTTTTGTTCGTGGCACCAATCAAGGGCAGCTGTTGGGGGTTCAAGAACGTGGCGAGTTTGATGGAGGGCTTCAGTGGACCAAGCGGCACAGGCAGGGGGCGTTTTCAGCTTTTTTCCTGTGGGGACATCCCGCTTCTCGATTGCATATTCAGTGGATGTGGGCGCTGACCAAAGGCAAATCAATGCGACTCAGGGTCCAACCCCTGCCGCTTTCGTTCGGACTCGATGCGGGGTGGGAGAAAGGCAAAAGACGCCAATGGATCGGAATCACGCATTCAAATTTTCTGGGGCTTTGGCTGTGGAGTTGGCGCATGGATTTTCGAAAATGAAAGGCAGGAATATTCGCGGGTTATGCATTTTATTGGGGTGTGCGCTGCATGCAGGCTTGGAAGGCAAAGGCCAAGAAGCAGCTTTTCGTTCGTTTGTCGCAGAGCAAGTTCTTTTGGGGGATTGGCTGCCTTCTGAAGGAGAATATATTATCCAATACATCGAGCGGAAAGGGAGGCCCATTATCCCCGAAGAGGTTGCAGCCATTTTAGGATTGTCTTTGGAGACCCGACAGCAACTGCTGCGCGCCGGGCCATGGATTGCGCTATGTACCGGACAGAATTCGGCCATTATGAGCAAGCGTTCTGCCCCCAGTTTCGATGTGCGAATCAACCCAAAATCGACGGCGTCTTCGCAATCCTTGCGATTGAAAAATCCCGGAAAATGGGCCATGCGTTGGGATGGTCCATTGCGGCATTCGAGCCAAGAAACTAGGACCCAAAATCGACTGACGGGATACATTCAATTTCGCCCTGCTCGCAATGTTCGATTGCTTTTGGGAACCCACAAGCTGGGCTGGGGCAATCGATTGATTCAGAAAGAAGCCATGCTGTTTTCAAGTCTTTTGTCCCCTGCCTTTGCGGTTCCGGTGCATTATGATTTTGCGCCGGCATGGGGCAATGTTTCTTCGGGAATGCGCACCGGATTGGCTTGTTCTGCTCGTCTGGGTGGTTGGTCGTTGAGTATCAGTAGCGATGGAATGGTTCGGCAGCCACGTTGGGCAGTTGTGGCATGGAAGCCATGTCAATGGGGGACGGTTGGTTTGGTCGGTGAGCGCGGCTGGATGGCCGCAGCCCCCGGTGCAAGTGCAGCGGCTTCTTGGCTGGGCAGTGCTTTTGCTTTTGGTACGAGTAAGGGCTGGCAATGGTCGTTCGAATGCGCCCCGAGGACCGATGTTCAGGCTTTTAAGAGTACGTGGCTAAGGTCCATTGGCAGGGGCTGGGATGGATTTGGGATGGTTAAACTTATAAACGGAGCAATCCCTGATCACGAGAAGCAGATGCCTCATCAATGGGATGAAAAGGAGGTGACGATGGGCATGCAGTGGTTGCTCCGTGAAGGGGATTTGCGAACGCGGTTTTTGATGGAAATCGAGTCCATTGAAAACGCTTTCCGACAAACGGTGCGAGCAAGTGCTGTTTCCAGTTCGATCGATCAGCACCGATTTGAGCTGCACATCCGATGGCAGCTCGAGTCCGTGCATTCAGCGCTTGAGCCTTCCCATCGTAGAATCGGCTTGCGCTGGAGGTTTGAGGATGAAGCGTACGCGGGAAACATTCGATTGGAATGGTGCCCTGATCGTGCCCGAGATGGTTTGGGCTGGGCGTGCATTTGGGGAGGAGAAGTCCGTGGGTACGATGTGAAATTAAGTATCGCTCAATGGAAAATGGAGCCGAGCCAGGTGGGGTATTTCGTTACGCCTGCCTTTGATGGCATTCGGATGCATGGCATGCATCACCACGGGACGCGAGCCGCATTTCGGATCACTCGAAAATTCAAATCAAAATGGAAGATCCAACTGATCGGATTCAAGAGCAATGAACGAAATCCAACCGAGCGATTGCCCGGTCTTTCGACATTGGCCTATGCACAAAGTGAAATTCAATTCCGTTTGATGCTTAATTTGTAATGGTATATTCGCCTAAATCTCCAACATGGCAACAACTTCAGACATTAAGAATGGATTGGTCATCAATCACAATAATGGATTGTGGCAAATCATTGAATTCCTTCATGTGAAACCCGGAAAAGGTGCGGCATTCGTGCGCACCAAACTGAAGAACTTGAGCACGGGGAAAGTGGTGGATCATACGTTCAATGCGGGGGTCAAAATTGACCCCGTGCGGATTGAAGTGCGGGAATATCAATTTCTGTACAATGACGATCAATACCATTTCATGAACCTCGAGACATTCGAGCAAATTCCAGTGGAACGATCCGCGATCAATGCGCCTGAATTTTTGAAGGATGGATTGGTTTGTCAGATTCAATTCCAAGCGGACGAAGAACGTGTGCTAAGCTGCGAGTTGCCCACCCAAGTCGAGGCGGAGATATCGTACACAGAGCCAGGAATCAAAGGCGATACTGCCACGAATACCCTGAAACCAGCAACCACGGATACCGGAGTGGAGATTCGCGTGCCTTTGTTTATCAATATTGGGGATCACGTGAAAGTGGACACCCGCAAAAAAGAATACGTCGAGCGCGTTAAAAAGTAAAGATGGCGCACAGCATTCAACGTTTGGAGCAACGCTTAGAACTTCAGGACTATAAACTGAGCGCTCTTCTTGATGTCACCCAAGGAATCAACGATCGGGCCTCAGAAGAGGACCTGCTTGATAAGTTCCGTGCGAGCCTAGCAGAGCACCTCGGGATTCATCGCTTGGTGCTTTATGCGTTTGATGGCGATTGGCGTTGCCTTCTGGTGAATGGGATCGAGGGAGATGTTCCCGAAGTCCAAGACGCTGCTTTTTTTGAACAGAAGGGGGAGGTTTTTCTAAGTTCAACTGCTGGGAAAGAGCAGTTTGATGTGGTCATTCCAGTGCTCCACAATGACCAGCCATTGGCTTATCTCCTGGCGGGCGACACGCAAGAGGGACAGGGAGTAAGTCCGGTGGTGAAGCACTTGAATTTTATCCAAACACTGACCAATGTTTTGGTGGTAGCGTTGCAAAATCAGCGGCTTGAATTGGAGCGCGCCAGTCAGGAAGCTACACGCCGAGAATTGGAGCTCGCTGCAACCATGCAATCCATGCTCGTGCCAACCGAATGGCCGACCGATCGCGATGTGGATGTCGCGGCATTTTATAAGCCTCATTTGGAAGTTGGAGGAGACTATTACGACGTTTTCACCGTGGACGAAGATCGCATGGTGTTTTGCATGGCAGACGTCAGTGGAAAGGGAATTGCCGCGGCTTTTCTTATGTCGAATTTCCAAGCCAACCTCCGTGCGAGCTTTCAATACGAGCCTGATGATTTGGTAAGCGTCGTCAATCGTTTGAATGAGCGGGTCTCAGAGAATGCCAAGGGAGAAAAGTACATTACGGTGTTTGCTGCGGTTTATCACCGCAGGAAGCGCGAACTTCAATACGTGAATTGCGGACACAATCCACCTCTCATCATGCTCGCAGATGGCAAGACGCAGCAGTTGGAGTTGGGATCTGTGGGATTGGGAATGTTCCGGGAGATTCCTTCATTGGAAACAGGCGTTGTGCAGCTTGATCGTGATTCCACTTTGGTGTGTTTCACCGATGGATTGGTGGAGCAAGAGAATGAGGAAGGAGTGCCGTACGGAATGCAACGAATGGAAGACATCCTTCGTGAAAGACGGGGAATGCCGGTGAAGGATGTTCAAACAGCGCTCATAGACTCCGTCAAGGGCTTCAAGGGAGAGGAGCCCAGTTTTGATGACACGGCCCTCATGGTCGTCCGGTTTCACTGATTGCTTGCCTCAGGAGGCAGCTGCACTTTTTTGCTCGTCTTTGTCCGTTAGGGTTCGATCCCAGACCAAAAGCAGCGCGAAAAACCCCCAAAAAAGGGCGCTCGCTTTGTCTGTGTCGAGGTAATTGTTCAGCACCCCGTGCACGAAGTAGGTCATCAGTCCGAGGAAAACCCCCATCGCCAGTCGCGCTTGCTCTGAATCATTCAGTTGGCGGTGCAGCTTGAAGCCCAAGTGCAAACAAAAACCCAAGAGCCCGAGAACGAACACTAAGCCAGGTACACCTTGTTCCGCCAATGGCCCGAGGTATTCGCTGTGGGCATTGCCCCCGTCTGCATTATTCGTGCTAATGATTGTTTGATCTTCGGAGCGTTGAAATGGGGCGTACTCGAATTGATAACTTCCGGGTCCCCAGCCCACCAATGGCCGTTCTTGAAACATCGCTAAGGCCGCATTCCAGCGATTCAGCCTTTCGAGGTTGGATGCGTCGCTTGAAACATTGGAAATGGACTCCACATGTTCCGTTAGATCATCCGAAGAATCTTGGCGATTTCGCTCCAATTGAATGAGCAAGGAGTCTTGTGCAAACCACAAAAACGCCAAGCTTGCGAAGCCCACGATTAAGAGTGTTTTGAGTTGTATGCCCGCCTTCATTAGGCCCCAAAGTGCCCCCACAGCTGCAAGCGACACCCATGCCGCGCGGGTGTAGGAAAAGACTAACCCTAGGCATAAGATGACGAGTGCGACACCAATCATCGCTTTCACAAAGGCGGAGAACCGTTTCCAGCTGAGGAGCGCGAGCATAGGAGGAATTACCATGGCAAGTACCGCGCCGTATGACGTGTGGTCCTTGTAGAATGGTTTCATGACCCAGTGTCCGGCATCTTTTTCAAAGCCGAAGCCAGCATGCCTCACGAGCGTATAGACTATGACGGCGCAAAGTGGGAATGCATAAGCCAGGATAAATTGATGGCGTTGCGCTTTTTGCGTCCGGAACATTTCTCCCAGGACCCAAAAGAATCCCACCACAAACCAAAGCCTTGCCGCCAGAAATTTGAAAGAAACGAGAGGATGGGAGCTCACGATTGCGGTTATTCCAATCCACAACAGCGAACATTGCACCCAGCGGGAAAGGGGATGCTTTAGTACGGTAGGGTGAACCGGCCAACCGGAAACGGACTTGAAGAAAAACAATACGAGAACACCTGCGAGCAACGGTTCAGTTGGCAGATAAGCGCCAATTCCACCAAGTTCAAGATCTTCCAGGCTGAGGCTCAGGGGAACGCAAGCCACCAAAAAAAGCATCAAGGCATCCAGTCGATGAAACGCCATCCAGCCGACGCCAATCACAAGTGGTGAAAGGGCGAGCCAGGGAAATTCGAAATAAAAAGCGAGGGCGAGCAGGGCCGCGTAGGCTCCTGTGGCCGGATAAAAATACCGAGGTATCCTCGCGGTTGGAATCATGCCGCCTGTGGCTCCTTTAAGTTTTCTGCACCGAGCATGATGAGCAGAGCAAGTGCCAAAGTACTCACCACACTCATGACGACGATCAACCAACGGATGGGCTTGGCTTTTTTGTCAGCAGGAGTGGCGTAGTCCACCACAAAAGCAGAAGGCATTTGCGTTTCGGCATCAAGCTTCATCAATTCGAATCGTTTCTTCAGAATTGCTTCCCGCTCGTAGGCCGCTTCGATGAGGTTGGTCAGCTTGTTGAAATCGTTGGCATGCGTTGAAATCTCGGCCATTTGCTTTCGAATTTTCTCTGCATTCGCGGTCGCACCTTTTGCAATCGCAGTGGCATACTGTTCGTTCAACCCTTCGATTTGAGTGGCGAAGTCGTAGATCCCCAACTCATAAAGTCGGCCGAGTTGCTCTTCCATGCGCTCGATTTCATCTTGCACCTGATTCAGCGACGAACCCGCATAAACCAAGGCTTCCTGAGCCCGTTCATTCCGAAGGCGATTGGCTACTGAATCCGCAAGGAAAGCGATGTCATTCGCCATATCAGCAGCTTGACGGGGGTCTCGGTCGAAGACTGCTACCTCGATGGACCCATAGCGCGTCAACCGTGCATCGACGTTGGAGTTGTATTCCTTGCCCAAAAGGGATTGAGCTCCTGGCGTGGACCGCTCAATGTCATAGTGTTTCCACAAGTCGTATTTGGCGATGATGCGGGTGCGAATTCGGTCGGAATTGAGGATTTGAAGCAGGCGTTCCGCATCTTCTGTTTCGCCATATTCCAACAAATCGTTTCGTTTGACTTCTTCGTAGAATTGCTCGCCAATGGAGTGCTGTGGCGTTGCGAACATGATGACCGTGGATTTGAATTGCTCTTCCATCAGCATTGCAGCCACAGATGAAAGCGCCGCCGCGATGGTGCCGATGATTAAAAAGGTCCTGCGTCGGTCGAAGATGAAGCGAAGCAAGTGAGTGGAGTTGAGCGTGGAATCGGTTGAATTCATGCGATGGGATTGGAGCTACGAGTCGGCAAAGGTATTCATCTTCTCGGACAGCATCTTCTTCATGGATCGGAAATCAATGACGCCCGGCAGCAAGCCAGCTGCGAGGCATCCGATCAGAGCGATCCAAAGTGCTTGTTTGGGGTTGATTCCCCAACGCGCTAGAAGGCTGCATATTGCAAAGCAGGCCAATGAATGCAGGAGCAGGGCGCGGAGCAGCTTCCACCACTGCCTTCCAGGGTGATTGCGCAAGGAGAAATAAATCTGGCCTCCGACCATCGCTCCTTGTGTGATGGCGCTAATAATGGCACAACCCATCCCGCCGTTTGTGGCAGATGCCTGGCTGAGCCACCACGCATTCAATGTGATATTGAGCAATGCACCAGCGGCCGCCATGCGATTCAAAACACGCAGATCTCCTCTGGCAGTGAGCAAGGTGCTGAAAACATAGCCTTGAGCAAAAACAGCGAATGAAATCATGAGCCAAGGAAGGATTCCTGCAGCTGCTTGAATCTCGTAATCGTAAAATGCACCGAGAAATGCTTCGGGGAAAAACCACGACGCCCAAGCAATGGAAGCACCGACTGCGAGCAACACGCTGCTCATGGAACGGGCAAGCGGTCGCACATCTGCACGTTGCGCGAGCATGCGTGTGAAATAGGGGAGCAGTAATGTCGCACACAAGAAGCCAATCATATTGGCCGCTTCAAAGAACCGGTAACTCATTGCGTACCAACCGGCTTGAATCGCGCCGTCAGGCGCCAACCGTTCGAGCATGATTCCATCGACCCGATGGTACGTCATCATCAATAAAAACAGGAGGGCGTAGGGCCATCCGGATTTTAGGTCTTCTTGTATGTTTCTCGCCGATCCATCCCCGAGTGGTGACGGCAACCGGTCGACGAACAAGGCTTGTTTCTTCAGTCGCCAAAGTGCAATGATGCACGTGAGGAATAACGCCACAGAGGTGCCCATTAAAAGCCATGTAAGCTCGAATCGTTCAAATGAAAAGATGAGCGCTCCCATGGAGAGGAAAAGCATGCTCCGATCGCCTACCGATACCCACGCATCGGAGCGATGAGCGCCAATGCCTTGCAGGCCTGCACGGATGTATAGGATGGCACTAAGCAACGCCTGGTTGATCCCGATCCAGGCCAGCCAAATCAGTGATTCACCCCTCCAGCCCAGTAGCCATCCAATCGACATGAGCAGAACAAAGTACGCCGGGAAGAGCACGCTCTTCGTGCGCCAGCCTCGTTGGAAAGCTTGATGAATCTCATTCGGATTGCCCGAGATGAGGCGCGTCATATGATTCGCTAACCCTGCATCTAAGAGGATGTTGAGCAAGATGGAAAGGCTCAGCAGCGGAAAGTACCGGCCAAACTCTTCCGGCCCGAGCAAGTCCTGAATTTTGGTGTCAATGATCAGCAAATAAGCCGGTTTGACAGCGAGGTTGAGAATCATCAACCAAGACAAATGTTTGAGGAATTGTTTCAAAATGAGATGCTCAACCGATTTCCATGGATGCTGCATGCAAATAACGGCATATGCAGCGGAGAATTGTCAACCTATCTTCGCAACCATGGCGCGCATCGCATTGAACGCACGATTATTGATTCCGGGCCGGTTGGAAGGCATCGGGTGGTTTACCCACGAATGCTACCAACGGCTCATTTCGGCTCATCCGGAACACGAATTTCAGCTGATTTTTGACCGCGCCCCCTCAACCGAGTTTTGCTATGGCAATAATGCGTCGGAAGTTCGGCTGTTGCCGCCGGCGCGCCGTCCATTCTTGTACGACGCTTGGTTTGACTATTCTGTTACCCGCCAGCTAAAACGCTGGAGCGCGGATGTGTTTCTTTCGACAGACGGCATGCTCAGCCGGCGAACTCATGTGCCTCAGATTCCGGTATTTCACGACTTGAATTTCATGCATCATCCTGAGTGGATGCCGGCACGTGAAGCCAATTATTACCGCAGTCGTTTCCCTGAATTTGCCAAAATAGCGGCTCGGATTTTAACGGTTTCCGATTATTCCCGACACGATATCGCTTCACAATTCAAGGTGGCAATTGATTCGATTGATGTGGTATACAATGCACCGGCCAAAGAGTACAAGCCATTGGTTTCTCCTGATTTGGCACAAGCACAGCGGAACCGGGTGGCAGGGGGGCAAGCGTACTTTGTGTTTGTTGGCAGCTTGCATCCGCGCAAAAACATCTCGGGGCTGCTGCAAGCCTTTGGCGCTTATCGCGCCATGGGGGGCAAACACGAATTGGTCATTGTAGGCGAATCCATGTGGTCGGATGAAATGCGGAATCAACCAGGGGTGCATTTTTCGGGTCGATTGGAACGGGAGATGCTCGCGGCTACGGTGAAGGCTTCGGAAGGACTCGTGTTTATTCCTTGGTTCGAGGGGTTTGGGGTGCCGATCGTAGAGGCTTTTGCTTCAGGAGTTCCGGTGATCGCTAGCAATAGGACCGCAATGCCCGAAGTGTGCGGCGGAGCGGCTGTCGCCTTGGTAGAACCGGACGATGCCCATGGCATAGCGAGCTGGATGAAACGATTGGAGGGGGATTCTGCCTTGCGCCAGGAGGCCGTCGAGCGAGGTTTGGCTCGTGCGCAGGCGTTTTCATGGGATGATTCGGCTGCGCAGCTGTGGACATCCATTGAGCAGGTGCTTAAGCCATGAGCCTTGCACCGTGGATTGAAAAAGAACGCTTGGAGGCCGGTTGCGATGAGGCAGGGCGGGGGTGCCTTGCAGGCCCTGTCACAGCAGCCTCGGTCATTTTATCGCCAAATTTGGCGTTGGAATTGGTCAATGATGGCGTCCTGGATGACAGCAAGAAGTTGAACAAGAAAGTCCGGGATGCCCTGCGCGAGAAGATTGAATCTGAGGCGTTGGCCTGGGCAGTTTGCCATATTTCACCTCAAGAAATTGATCGCATCAACATTTTGCAGGCTTCCCTTAAAGCCATGCGCGAGGCCACCAAGCAATTGCGCACCTTTCCCGAATTCATGCTCATTGATGGCAATCGCTTTGTTACGGAAAAGGGATTGCCTCCGCACGAGTGCTTTGTCAAAGGAGACGGTCGATTTGCCTCGATTGCTGCAGCGAGCGTTTTGGCCAAGACGCACCGTGACGAGCGAATGCTCGCGTTGCATGAGCAACATCCACAATATGGATGGGAGACGAATGCAGGGTATCCCACGAAAGGCCACCGAGCAGCCATTGCACAGCTGGGGATTACAAATCACCACCGGAAATCATTCCGTCAATTGCCCGGCCTAATGTCACGAATGGATGCCTCTTGAATTGCGGATGCAAATGAGGGGTATCCATTAGCGCTTTGTGCCAGAATGTTATGATTGGATTAACAAATTGGCATATTTATCCACAGAATGCCTTGATTTGTCGAGTTTTAGGTAGCTTGCATGCACTTAGTTACACCAAATCTCACACTATGCGTTCATTTAATTTGCTCATGGCAATGGTTCTCCTTGGATTTACATCCGGAATGTTTGCCCAATGCGGTCTCTTTATTTCTGAGTATTCAGAGGGAAGTTCCAGCAACAAGTATATAGAAATCTACAACCCTACAAATGACGCTGTCGATCTGACACAATACGCGATCGCTTCGGTAGGAAATGCTCCAACAACTGTCGGAGTTCATGAGTTCTGGAACGCTTTTGCAGAGGGTGCAACAATCGCGCCTGGAGACGTATATGTTTGGGCGAATGGCGGAAGTGATCCTGCGATCATAGCTGAAACAGATCAAACCGGAAATGCATACTTCAATGGTGACGACGGCTACGCTCTCGTCTTTGGAGCTGAAGACGACTACACGTTTGTTGACATCATCGGAAATTTTGAAGGCGATCCCGGCTCAGGTTGGCCGGTTGCAGGTGTCGAGAATGCCACAGCGAATCATACCCTCGTTCGTAAATCTGACATTGGTCAGGGCGTCGGATACGATTGGGCCTCCGCCGCAGGAACCTCAGCGGAAGATTCTCAGTGGATTGTTTACGATCAGAACACTTGGGATTACCTCGGCGCGCACGTCTTTACCGGCACATGCGGTGCTGCTGTGCCAGGATGCACGAATGAAAACGCGACAAACTATAATTCTGACGCGACAACGGACGACGGTTCATGCACTTTTGATAATGCATGCAACGTCGACGGTGTGGTTGTAACTACGGGAAGCCTCTACTACGACCCCGCGGATTTGAGCATCGAGCCCGGCGTCACGGTGGTTTGGGAAAATGTCGGTGGAACGCACAATGCAAATGGCCTCACCAACACGATTACGGGTGAACCATTTGGCAATCCGGAAGATTTCTTCTTCTCACCTGTAGTGGGCAATGCAGAAGGAGTCTGCATCGGCAGCCACACGTTCAACGTACCCGGCGTTTACAATTACGATTGCAGTGTGGGCAGCCACGCACAACTGGGGATGGTTGGAACCATCACCGTTGGAACAGGAGGCTGCACAGCACCTGCAGCTCCCAACTACAATGAAGCAGCAGATTACGACGACGGCTCTTGCCTGGAGGTGACGACGACGGCCATTGCGACCATCCAGGAAGGCCAATTGACGGATACTTACACGGGTCAAACAGTTGTGACGAATGGTGTGATCACCGGTGTCTTTGGGCAATTGGTGAGTATGCAGGATGGTCAAGGTGCTTATAGTGGAATTTGGATGTACGGTCCCAACGTTGCTGTCACAGTTGGCGATTTGGTGGAAGTGACAGGAACAGTATCTGAATACAATGGCTTGACCCAGCTGTCAAGTCCTTCCATTCTCATCCAGGCGCAAGGTTCTGACTTGCCAACGCCAGAGCTCTTGGCCACATCAGCAGTTGCTGCCGGTGAAGAGTGGGAAGGCGTTTTGGTTCAGGTCACAGCTGACGTGAGCAATGAGAGCCTCGGATTTGGTGAGTGGGGAGTTGATGATAGCTCGGGTGAATGCCGGGTGGACGATCGAGGTTATGATGCGATTGGAACGGGCAATGTTGTTGTGGGAAGCACGTGGCAGGTAACAGGTCCTTTGGATTACAGTTATGGCGATTTCAAAATTCAACCTCGCTCTGAGGCAGACGCACTGCTCTACGGTTGCACCAGCAGTGGCGCTTCGAACTATAACGCTGGAGCGGGCATCGATGACGGTTCTTGTGAATTCTCTGGGGAGTCTTGTGAGATTTTCTTCTCAGAGTATGCAGAGGGCAGTTCAAACAACAAGTACTTAGAAATTTACAACCCTACAGCATCGACTGTGTTCTTGGGGCAATACCTCATTGGTAACTGCGGAAACGGTTGTGGAAACAACGGTCCAACTGCGCCAGAGTATTTTTTGAACTTCCCAGCTTCAGCATCCATTGCTGCGGGTGGATTCTACATCATTGCTCACCCTTCAGCGGATTCCCTCATTTTGGCCCAAGCAGATCTGACACATGGCTACTTGTCCAATGGTGACGACGCTTATGGTCTCTTCGATGCAGACACCTTGTTGATGGATGCCGTGGGAGAATTTGGTTTGGACCCAGGAACCGGATGGGATGTTGCAGGGGTAACAAATGGAACTCAAGACCACACGTTGGTCCGAACCGAGTTTGTTTACACGGGAAATGATGGCGATTGGGCCATGTCTGCGGGAACCAATGCCTTTGATTCTGAATGGATTGTTCTGGATCAAAACGATTGGTCAGATTTGGGAATGCACACTTTCTCTGGCTCTTGCGCAGCTTCAACAGGAGGTTGCACGGATCCTTTTGCAGTGAATTACGATGAGAATGCTACTTCCGATGACGGTTCTTGCATTTACATCAGCAGCTACACAATTCAGGAAATTCAGTCCGGCGCTTTGAGCGGTCAGATGCTTACTTCTGGAATTGTGACCGCGGTATACCCTCCAACGGGCGGACTGTCGAATAATCCATCTTACGTCATTCAAGACGGAACCGGTCCGAACTCAGCCATCTGGGTCATTGGTGACGGTGTGATGGTAGGAGATGAGGTTTCTGTCCTCGGAAACGTAACTGAAGTTTATGGGTTGCGGCAAATCCAAGCGGCTACTCCCGAAGTTCTTTCTTCTGGAAATACCCTGCCGGTTGCTGAAATTCTCGACCCATCCGCCATCAATGATGAGCAATGGGAATGTGTTCTGATCAGCATGACTGGTGATTGTGTGAGTGCTGATGCCGGATACGGTGAATGGCATCTTGACGCGGGCACAGGCATTGGCGTCATTGACGACGTTGGCTATGACGCTATCGGCGATTCATTGACCAACGATGGGACGACGTTTGTTCCACTTTTGGAAGAAGGACGATCGTACCGTGTCGTTGGAGCCAATTTCTACGCGTACGGCGCTTGGAAGTTGCTTCCACGCGACAACGCAGATGTAGTCCGATTGGGTTGCACCACTGCGTCCTTCAGCAATTATGATGCATATGCTCAGGAAGACGATGGATCTTGCCTTGATGCACCCGGTTGCACGAATCCAGCAGCCGACAACTACGATGCTGGAGCGACGATTGATGACGGCTCTTGCATCATCTCGGGCTGCGACGATCCTGCGGCATTCAATTATCAAGAAGGTGTGACCAATGCCACCAACGAAGACTGTTACTTCACACTTCCTGACCTAACGATTAACGAGATTCACTATAACCCTTGCGGAGCGCAAGGCGATGATTTTGATTTTGAGTTCGTTGAGATTTTTGTTGGCGATGATGAAATCATCGATTTGGGTGGATTCGAATTCTATAATTCTGCCAGTGGAGAACCACAGTTGGGGTATGTCTTCCCAGAAGGAACTACGGTTGCTCCAGGGGAATACTTCCTGATGACGGTTTCGGATGCGGGCACAGCCAACTATTCTGATTTGGGTGTTCAAGTGTTCCAAATGGAATTGGGCAATTTCTCCAATAGTGGAGAATCGGTGAGCATTGAAGATGGATTCGGCAACCTATTGGATGCCGTTGACTACGACGATGCAGCTCCATGGCCTTCGCAAACGGTTGCTGTTTTGGGCAACGTGTTGGTTCAGTCTCCTGATGGAGGTTGCTCGACGTTGGAGTTGATTCAAACGGACCTCAACAATGACGATGCGGACAACTGGCAGGCGAGCTGGGTTGATAACGGAACACCGGGTGCTCCGAATTCTTCCGCCTTTGGTTGCACGGATGCCTCTGCTTGCAACTTCGCCGCGGGTGCATTTTTCGATGACGAATCTTGCACGTACGAGTGCCAAGGCTGCATGTATGCCGACGCGACCAACTACGACGCAGCATTCACGATGGACAACGGCACATGCGTGTTCGATTTCACGGACGATTGCCCTGCGGATCTGAACGGAGACGGTTTGGTGACCACCTCTGACCTTCTTCAATTCCTTCCAGAATTTGGCACTTCTTGCCCTGAATAAGGGAAGAACGTTCATTCAAAAAGAGAAAAGGCGCTCCCGAGATGGGGGCGCCTTTTTTGATGCTTCAAAGCGTTAAGGTGTCAGATCCGCTCAAGGCTTGAGAACCACGTTGGTATACGCCTCATTCGACGCATTGAGTGAACGGTCAAACAAGGTGATTCGAAACCGCAATGAGTCATAGGGGCTGTTCAGGCTCCACGAATTCATGGCGATTGCAATCGTTCCATCCAAGGCAGGATTGTCCCCGGTTGGCGCAGCTTTTGGAACGCGGTAATAGAAAGGAATCTGTCCTGCATCGGGGTCGAGATCGAATTGAACCCATTCGCCGTCTTGCAGCTCTTCGTACTCGCATTTCAGATTGTAGTGATAATCACACGACGCACAAAAATGAGGGGGCAGCGTGTCTCCTTGCGATAGGCCAACATCTCCATCTCCATCCGTGAAAGCAAGCACGAGTTCACGGCTCCCATCGGGGTTGAGTTCGAACGATTGAAATTCGATCAACGGATTGTCCGGAAGATTCGGCTCGGGAAGGCAACGAGAAAGCCCGAATGCAGTGGCGCATCCGAGCACAACATAGGCCAATTGGAACTTGATTTTCATAAAATCGAGATTACGGTAGGTTCAAAGCTAATCAATCCGGAATTTCGCAGGGATGAAACCAATGCGTGAAATCTTGCTAAATGATAAAGAGGTGTTGGCTGCGGTGGCGAATTTTCGAAATCGCTTTCGGAATTTGCGGGATGCTGCCCATGAAAGGTCAGCATCAGCTGCATGGAATGATTTCACCCTCGACTTGTTTCGTTTTCAAGCAGAAGCCAATCCCGTTTATCGCCGATTCATCGAGCTTATGGAATTGGACCCGGCATCCGTGAGTACAATCGATGAAATCCCTTTTTTGCCGGTAGAATTGTATCAAACGCAGCGGGTTTCGGTCTTTCCATCTTCGGTCCATGATGCCCACACTTTTGCCAGTTCGGGCACGACCGGTTCGAGTCCTTCCCAGCATCACATCGATGATTTGGATTGGTATAACGAGGTGGCGGCCAGTGGGTTTGAGCGTTTGGTTTGTGGTTGGAGCCAACGGCCGTACTTCGTGGGGTTGTTGCCCGGCTACTTGGAAAGGAACAATTCATCGCTGGTGCACATGGTCCAATATTTCATGCAAAAGACGGGACAGAAAACCCCTGAAGATTGGTTTTTTCTTCGCGATTTTGATGCGTTGGAACGCCAATTGCATCTGCTGTGGCAGAACGATGAGCCTTCGATCCGACCGATTTACATCGTTGGTGTTACCCATGCTCTGTTGTCCTGGGTCGATCGTTTGAAACGGCAAAAGGATTCCCCGACTTGGCTCGGCCTGCCGATCCATGTGATTGAGACAGGTGGAATGAAGGGGCAAGGCAAAGAACGCATTCGAGCGGAACTGCATGACGCCTTGTCCTTTTTGACGCAAGGTCGGCCGGTTGGCAGTGAATACGGTATGACGGAATTGCTTTCACAAGCGTGGTCCGATGGGGGAGGTATTTTTCAATGCCCGCCTTGGATGGCCGTCAAGATGGGCGCACTGAATGATCCCAAGAGTTGGGCAGAAGAAGGCAGGCAGGGCCGCATTCACATCATTGACTTGGCGAATGTGAGCACGTGTGCCTTTCTAGCGACAAGTGACATCGGACGGCGACTCGAGGATGGGGCTTTCGAGGTGCTCGGGCGTTATGACCATGCGGAAGTCCGCGGGTGCAATTTGATGGCCATCGATTGATCGTCAGGTGCAACGAACCAGGAAGTAGTTTTTCTTGCCGCGTTGCAGTAAAATGTGCTTTCCGCTGATGAGATCTGCTTCCGTTACGGTGCAATCCTCGGCTACTTTGGCCTTGTTTACACTGATTGAATTCTCTTTCAAGGCCCTCCGTGCTTCACCCTTAGAATTCAGGAAAGCGGTCGCGTCCGACAGCAAGTCAATGATTGAAACACCGTCCACCAGGTCGGATTTACTGACTTCAGCGCTTGGCACTCCTTCAAATACACTGAGAAATTCAGCTTCTGGCAACGCTTCGATGGCCTCTTTGCTGGACTTCCCGAAGAGCAGGCTGGAAGCTGCAATAGCCGTTTCAAGATCCGCTTGGCTGTGCACGCGCCGGGTGATATCTGCGGCCAGCTCTTTTTGAAGAATTCGTTGGCCCGGGTCTTGCGCATGCTGTGCTTCGAGGGCTTCAATTTCATCCTTGCTCTTGAGCGTAAAGATTCGAATGTACTTGCTGACCTCTTCGTCTCCGGCATTGATCCAATACTGGTAAAATTTGTAGGCGGAGGTTTTGTTTTTATCAATCCATACGTTGCCTCCTTCAGACTTTCCAAACTTAGAGCCATCGGCCTTGGTAATGAGCGGTGCGGTGAGGGCAAACGCATGCCCTCCACCCATGCGGCGAATCAATTCTGTTCCAGTGGTAATGTTGCCCCATTGATCCGATCCTCCAAGTTGCACCGTACAATCTTCATTCTTCCAAAGGTGATAGAAATCATAGCCTTGAACCAACTGATAGCTGAATTCAGTGAAACTCATGCCTGATTCCAAGCGCTTTTTTACGCTGTCTTTGGACGTCATATAATTGACGGTAATGTGCTTGCCAACGCCGCGAATGAAATCCAAAAACGAAAAGTTCTTGAACCAATCGGCATTATTGACCACCCGGGCTGCATGGGCTCCTTCGAAGTCCAAAAAGGACTCGAGTTGTGTTTTTTGGCAGTCGAGGTTGTGCTGAATAGCTTCCATATCGAGCAGCTGTCGTTCAGCGCTTTTCCCGCTTGGATCACCGACCATACCGGTCGCTCCACCCACTAAAGCGATGGGGTTATTCCCGGCTCGTTGCCAGTGGACAAGAAGCATTACGGGCACCAAATTGCCAATGTGCAGTGAATCTGCAGTGGGGTCGAACCCTACATAGCCAGTCACATTGCCTTTGGTAAGGGCTTCTTCCAGGCCAGGTGTCATGTCATGCAACATGCCCCGCCAACGCAATTCATTGATGAAATCCATGGTTCACAAAGATAGTATCTCAATCATTGGATTCCCTGCAACTGCGAGAAACCTTACAAAGCGATGAGGGCTTCTTCCAAGGCAATCGAACGGGATCCTTTGAGGAGCACTTTTTTACCATGAACGGGCTGATGCTCTAGATGAAGCTTTAATTCAGCAGTGGTTGAAAAGGATTGAATATTTGCATGTTTTTGTGCGGACCGCTGAAAGATGGGGCCGACGGTGATGACTTGCATTCCCTTTTCCAAAGCCATTGCTAAAACATCGTCATGGGCTGATGCGGCATAGTTACCGAGTTCTCCCATGTCGCCGAGAATGGCAACCAATGGTGTTCTTTCGTTGCTTGCTTTTCCTACGCGTTCAAAGAAAGTAAGCGCCGATTCCATACTACTCGGATTCGCATTATAAGCGTCAAGCAAAACTTGGTTGGATTTGGTTTCCATCCATTGTGACCGATTGTTGTCGGGAGCATATGCGCTCAATGCTCGGCTGCAATCGTTCGCAGTGACTCCAAAATGGAGTCCAACAGCGGCTGCAGTCATCATGTTTTCAAAGTTGTGTTCGCCGGATATATGACAATGCAAGGGTCCGTGTTGGATGCCTTCCAAATCGGTCCAGCTCATGGTAAAATCGTCTTGGACCGACGACACGAAAGGTGGATGCTCGTGGCTGCCATAAAATAGCCTGGGAATGGATTGTGAAACCTCGGCTAACACTTCGTGGTTGGCATTGACAAAAAGCGAAACTTGATCGGTTTCTGTTGCATTCGTGGATGAACGAAAGAAATGGAATAGTTCACTCTTCCCCTTAATGACGCCATCTAAGCCGCCAAACCCCTCCAGATGGGCGCGGCCAATGTTGGTGATGATTCCGTGAGTTGGCTCTGCTATTTGGGCCAGCAATTCTATTTCACCTTGAGCATTGGCGCCCATTTCAACAATGACGAAGTCTGGATTATTGGAAATGGAAAGCAACGTGAGTGGCACACCGATTTCATTATTGAGGTTTCCATGGGTGGCTTGAATGCCCGGAAAGCGATTTTGGCAGACCATTTTCAGCAATTCCTTGGTCGTTGTTTTTCCATTGCTACCCGTAAGTCCAATGACGGGACAGTCCCATTTTCTTCGATGCCACTGCGCCAGAGCTTGTAAGGCATTCAGAGCATTCTCGACCAATATGGCATTTTCGAGGTGTTGGGACAAAGTTGCATCATCCATGACGACAGCGATGCATCCTTTTGCAAGCGCTTCTTTCGCATACAGGTTGCCGTCGAAATTCTCTCCCTTCAAAGCAAAGAACAACTTGCCTGCACTTGCCGTTCTTGTATCCGTCGTAACACCCGATGAGGCCACAAATGCCTTTTGAATCAGAGCGAAAGCGGGTTGGTTTGGTGCCGAGAACATGGGTTGAAAATTATTGCGTAGATGGCATCAGAACAAGTCATGGCAAAAAAAAAGCCCCGAATTTCTTCGGAGCTTTTTCAATTTTTGTTCGTGTTATCTGGGAGAATTCATGGATTGTGAACCCATTCGATCCATCGCGCATCGGAATCCGATGGCTGCAGAGCTCTTATCCTCATCCAAGAACCGTCGTGTACCAGGGCTGAGGTAATAACTCCGGTCATTCCAGCCACCCCCTTTGTAGACGCGGGAGCGGTTATTAATGAGCGAAGTCTTCCCATAACCATACATGCGACTGCCCTCTCGTTTGAAGGCATCATCTCCATAGTAAATGCTGGATTGAAAGTCTCCATCCTTGTAGTCAATGTTGTCTGCCTCACGGTAATTGTCTCGGCCTAAACTTTCCTCAACCGTCATGTTTCGACGCATTAGCTCACCCGGTGTGGCTTCAATGTTATCGACAAAAAGATCAAGCAAATCGGGGGCAATGATCAGCTCACTGTCAATGATCAATTCTTTCCCTTCTGCTACTTGTTCCATGGCCTCTTCTCTGCGCTTTTGTTTTTGTTCTTCTTTCGCCGATTGAAGGGCAGTGAAAACATTGTCTACGAGGTTCTGCTCTTCTGTTGTGAAGTTCTTTGCCGCTGCCTTCTGGTATGCGGTGAGATCCTGCTCAATGCCTTCGATGTCAAAAATGATGTAATCGATTTTGTCGGCGATAACCCCTTCTGAGTTACGCTCTGTCGTTTGAAAGACGTTGCCTCTGAATGGTCGGAACTCCTCTGCATCTACTGCATTGTATGGACGGTATACATCCATGACCCACTCGTTCACATTTCCGGACATATTGTACAAACCATAATCGTTTGGCGCGTATTGGTAGACAGCGGCCGTGGCGGATGCACCATCGTTGAGGTTTCCGGCGACTCCCATGTAATCACCTCGTCCGCGTGCAAAGTTGGCATTCATGGTTCCGTATGCTCCGGAGCGGCTGTTGTCATTTCGGGTGTAGTGACCATCCCATGGATACGTTCTTCGATCGCTGATGAGTTCTGCGTAACTATTTCCAATCAAACCCAATGCGGCGAATTCCCATTCGGCTTCTGTGGGCAATCGGTAGGCAGGTTGAAAGAGTCCATCTTCAAACTTTACATTCCGGTAACCGGACGAATTGGGTCGGTAATCGGTGAGTCCTTCGGCAACAGGCTCCCCCTGGTATTGACCGTTGAGGTAGGCTTCCGTTGTGAAGTGGTCCTCATCCATTTGGGCATCCGGATTGTGTGCAATCAAGCCCTCCCGAACGAGGAGTTGTTCATTGACGCGGTCCGTCCTCCATTTGCAAAAGTTATTGGCTTGGTTCCACGATACACCAACCACTGGATAGTCTCTGTAAGCAGGATGGCGCAAGTAATAATTCACGAAAGGCTCATTGAAACTTAATTTCTGTCTCCAAACAAGCGTATCTGGAAGCGCGCGATCGACTACCTCGGGATAGGAACTGCCATAAACACGCTCCAACCAGAACAGGTATTCCGTCCAAAACGCATTCGTTACTTCGGTTTCGTCCATGTAAAAAGAAGAAACGGTGACCCGACGGGGGATGTTATCCCAATTCATGGTCAAATCGTCTTCAACTTGGCCCATGGTGAAGGTTCCACCTTCCACGAAAACGAGCCCTGGAGCTGTTTCTTGGTTGTAAAAAGGTTGCTTCTCAAAGCCACCGTTGGTCGTTGAATTGTACGCCCAGCCCGTTGCTCCAGAGCGTTCTCCTGAACAGCCCGAAATAAGTGCGGCCAAAGCGATGATCGTGAAAGTAGATAGCTTCCAGTTCATACTGTCGTTGATTTCAATGGGTTTCATGCAGATTGAGGGGTGTAATACTGCTTGGGAGCAGTAAGCAGGTTGTATTCAACTAGAAAGACGGGCAGTTTATTGTGCGGAATTTAGATCGCTTGCCGCGGCAGTCGAATTGAATCGTCATGCTAATTTCGTGCGCACCACCTGTTGCCGGTGTCAGTTGAGAAACAGTTAAATCGTAACTGTAACCGAACTGGACCACATCCGTTTTGATGCCCAGTGTCACGATAAACGCGTCTTTGTAATCGGTAAACATGATGCCACGGTACCAAATACCCCCTACAAGTGGTCCTTTGTTCACGTAGAGGCCAATGTTCATTTGTTGGAATTCACCTTGGCGTCGGTACAGAATGTTGGGGGAAATTGTGCTCTCGACTCCGGTAACCGAGCGTTGCAATGGCAATGTTGCTCCCGCGTGCACGGTGTACTTCATCGGAAGTCGGCTTGTACCAACTACCAATGACTCGTTGGGCTCATTCAAGTGATGAACCGCCATACCAAAGTAATACTTGTCCGTGAAGCCCAAAAAGCCTGTGCTGAAATCGACGGATTGCACCATGCCTCCTCTCGGAATGTCCTGTGTTTCGTATATGAAGCCGCGTCGCGGATCAATCATATCACCAAAAGTCAGTCGGCCCCAATCCAAAGACTTCTGCATGTAGGTCACTTGCATGGCAGCTTTGATGGACAACTTTCGTGTGATCGCTTGCTGGTAACTGTAAATGCCACTAGCAGTGGTTGTGCTCAAGGTTCCACGACCGGCTTGGTCGTTCATGACAATGAAACCCAATCCTCCTGAGAGCGTCTCAACATGCTGATCGTATGCCGCTGATGTCGTCACAAAAGAGCCGCTCATTGCGGGCCACTGGTTGCGATAGCTCATCGTCATTCGAGGGCAACGCGCTGTTCCTGCAAAAGCAGGATTCATGTACAGCGGATTAGCGAAATACTGGGTAAACTCGGGGTCTTGGGCCTGGGCATCTTCCGATCCGAGGGTCACAAAGAAAAATGCCAATAAGATGGCGATTGCAGGTATTGTCAGGAGTTGCTTCATGTAGAGAGGGCCCTATGAATGTACAAGAATAAGAAAAAAACAAATGCAGTCCGTGATTTGTTGAGCGGTTAGAATTTCCATTCACCAAATACTACGCTTGTTTAACGCACGTTTACCCCTTTGCGTTGCATAATTTTTTTGATTGAACTTTACACAACCTTTGAGCGGACTTTTTAAATGATCAGATCTTCAATGTTCAGCCTTCAAAAAAGAATACTTCCTGCGCTTGAGTTTTTGCATGCGGGTCGCGGGATTACAGCGGTTATTTTCACGTGCATTTCTCTAGGGGTTTTTGCCCAGTTGGGAGGAAAGGATAGAGTCGTCGAAGGGCAGTTCAGTGTAGATTGGTTGCCGGAAAATGATCCCGGAATTTCAGTAGGATATTTAGCTCCAAGAGACGGATTTTGGCTCGATGAAATTCCGTGGAATGTTTTCGAAGCAAAGCTCCCCAATCATTGGCCTGCAGCACAAGACTTGGTGACCCAATCAAATTGGTCGGATGTAGATTCCACTTTACTTACATTCCGTCAGCGCAAGTTGCTCCGGGATTGCGGCGACACGGATGAGCTGTCATGGGACTTCGCTGAAGGCGATTATGCGGTCAGCGCCCTGATTCAAACACCGGTAATGCGATTTAATACCGCAAGGGAACAATTCGAAAGATTGAATAGCATTGAATTTGCCTTGGGCGTAGCAGAAGGGTCTGCTGATTCATTTGGGGCCGGCGGATTTCAGCGAATGCGCGATTGGCCGAGTACGAGTCCGCTTGCCAACGGCGAGTTCATTCGCATTTCTCTTCCGACGGATGGGGTGTACCGTATCGGGCGAGATTGGATTCAAGCAGCAGGCTTTGATCCCGACACGTTAGATCCCCGACGCATGAGGCTTTTCGGTAATGGCGGGAGCATGTTGCCAACCGACAACGCCGAGGAGCGACCATTGGGGTTGCTGCCCGCAGCCATCTTGTTTGAAGGAGAAGAAGATGGGAATTGGGATGCCGCCGACGCCATTTATTTTTGGGGACAAGGCCCGGATGCGTGGAAGCCTGACGGATTGCTTCCCAATTGGAAGCACGAACGAAATGCCTACAATGACAAAGCGTGGTATTTTCTGCAGGTCAATGGTGATGTAGCGGATGAATCCTTTCGAATAACCGATCAATCGCCTGTAACCACTGAGCCGGACACCGCTATCACGACGTTTTGGTCGCAACAATTTCATGAGTTGGAATTGGAAAGCCTGAATCGCTCAGGGCGTGAGTGGTTTGGAGAGTCTTTCGGAACGGTTCCCAGCCGAACGGTGGTTTTCAATGTGCCATACACGACGAATAAGCCTGGGACCATTGCATACAAAGTGGCCGCGCAGTCAATGGGAGCGAGCAGCACATTCACATTTTCGGCTGCTGATGTCAGCGGAAGCGCTTCGCCCTCGTACACCAGCCAAACCTCCACGAGCAACGTGGCCAATTTGGCGTCCGGTGAGCAAACGGGTCTTATCACAACGGGATCGGGCCTCAACGCTCGCGTTGAAGTGGACATTGCCTTTGACGCTGCCGTGTCCGGCGCACGAGGATGGCTAGATTATGTGCGGATTGCCCAAGAATGCGAATTAAAATTAGCGGGTGCCCAATTGAATTTTTATGCCGAAAGCGCGCAGTCGAATGAGATTGCTGCCTACCAATTGGATCAAGCGCCAAATGTGAAAGCTGTTTGGGATGTGACCGACGGCAATCAGCCGCAGCAGCTGATTTTGGATCAAGCGGGGTCCGCAAGTGTTTGGCAATCGCCCATGGATACGACGAGGCGATTTGCGGTTTTCTCGAATTTTGGATTCCCGGAGCCGGATTTCGCTGGTTCAGCTGACAACTTCGACTTGCATCAAATCGAACGTGCAGATTTGGTCATCGCAACACGCGTGGAATACATGGAAGCCGCACAGCGGTTGGCGAACATTCATGCCGACGAGGGGTTGGAGGTCGCAGTGGTGACGCAACGTGCGGTTTTTGATGAGTTCGCAAGTGGAAGTGTGGACCCTACAGCTTTGAAAATGTTCATGATGATGTTGCGCGATCGAGCGCAGGCCGGAGGCTGGGATGGGCCACGTTACCTTCAGTTGATGGGCGATGGTACGTTTGCTAACCGATCCAACCTCATGGCATCGCCATTCCTCATCACCTACCAAAGCGAAAACTCAATCAGTCCTACTTCCAGTTACGTCAGCGATGATTATTTCGGGTTTTTGGCGGACGAATATGGGGAAGGGATTGGCGACAAAATGGCGATCGGTGTTGGCCGCATAGCGTGCTCCTCGCCCGACCAAGCCAACGCAATGGTGGACAAGGTTGAGGCTTACATGCGGCATCCAAAGGCTGATGTCACGGAATCGGGCTGCTTGGATGGAGCGGAAGGTGACGATGGACGCTGGCGAAACCGTATTTGCTTCGTTTCGGACGACATGGATGGCAATGGGGGGCCGACTGAAATCGAGCACATGCAGAACTCGGATGAACATGCAGAAAAACTTGCTGTAAACCACCCCGCTTATGACGTTGTAAAAATTTACCTCGATGCTTATCCGCAAGAAAGCACGCCGGGTGGTGAGCGGTATCCCGCGGCTCAAGAGGCGATTGACCGTCAAGTCGGAGATGGAGCTTTGATCATGAATTATATCGGTCATGGAGGTGAGAAAGGTTGGTCGCACGAACGTGTGCTGAATACCACGACGATTCAGAATTGGACCAATCTTCAGCGCATGCCGCTTTTCATGACGGCCACGTGTGAATTGGCTCGCTTCGACGATCCCGATGTGGATTCTGCCGGTGAAATGATGGTCATGAATCCGGATGGAGGCGCCATAGCTATGCTAACGACTACGCGGGTTGTTTTCAGTGGCTCCAATCAGCAGCTGAACCGTGCATTTTATGATGTTGCGCTTTTTGATACGGCTGCGACTGCAATGCGGCTTGGGGACATTGCGCGGGCAACCAAAAATGACCCCCAAGTTTCAAACAGTTCGAATAAGCGAAATTTTACGCTTTTGGGCGATGTCGCCCTGAAGCTAAACTATCCTGAACACGCGATCGAGATTACGTCCATTCCGGACACCCTCAAGGCACTGGATGCAGCCTCGGTTTCAGGATTTGTAGCGGATGCGTCCGGAGCGTTAATGGAAGATTTTACAGGCATCGTGCACATCAAGGTGTTTGATAAGGCTTCCCAGATCACGAGCCTAAATAACGACGGCGCCCCCAATGCGCACACGTTCGAATTGCGGCGCAATGTGTTGTTCAGTGGCGTGGCCAGCGTCGACGCGGGTCAGTTTGCATTCGAGTTTGTCGTGCCTCGCGATATTGACTATGACTTCGGGACCGGGCGGATCAGTGCCTATGCGGTTTCAGATTCAACAGACGCACACGGTGCATCGAATGATTTCATCATTGGCGGCATCGCAGAGGACTTCACAGAGGACTTGGACCCGCCGTTGGTGGAACTGTTCATGAACGACACGTTGTTTCAAAGTGGTGGTTTAACCGACAGCAATCCGCTGCTTTTGGCGAGGCTTTACGATGAAGGAGGAATCAATTCTTCGGGAGTGGGCATCGGGCATGACATCCGTGTGATCCTAGACGAGGAGTCCAGCCAAAGTGTTGTTTTGAATGATTTTTATACGAGCAACTTAAACACCTATCAAGGCGGAACGGTTCGGTATCCGTTTTCCAACTTGTCGGATGGCCCGCACTCGCTCAGCCTTACTGCATGGGATGTGTATAACAACAAGGGCACGGCTGCCATTGATTTCATTGTGGCTTCCAGCTTTGAGTCGGTTTTAGGGGAGGTTTTGGCGTTCCCGAATCCATCATCGAATGGTTTCGGGTTCTCGGTGGAGCACAATCAAGTGTGTCAGGATGGTCTTATGACATTGGAGGTTTTTTCGAGCCAAGGCATGATGGTCCATTCTGAGCAAAGGCCTTGGCATGTATCGGGATTTCAGAACAATGAGATTAGATGGGATGCGCACAATCAAACTTCTGGAAACGCTGTGCCCGCCGGTGTTTATGTCTTTCGAGTCACCTTGCAATCAGAAACTGGGTCGGTCGTACAATATGCGGACCAGATTGTCGTTTTGCGTCCGTAACAAAGTGCACGTTTCGAATTAACTTGCGCCGTCGTATATAAATGAACGAATCAATAATGAACGTCAGACGTATTCTCGCAATCGCGATTTTTTCCTTCTTCCTGAACAACGTTCAAGGTCAGTTGACACCCGGGCAAGGGGCTCAGCTTGTGCAATTGAACACCATCACCACCGCAGTTCCTTTTTTGATGATTGGACCTGATTCGAGGTCAGGGGCTCTGGGGGATGCAGGTGTTGCTTTGTCTCCGGATGCCAACAGTCTGCATTGGAACCCGGCAAAGATGGCATTTGCTTCAAACGATGTGGAATTTAGCCTGGCTTATGCACCTTGGTTGCGCGCGTTGGTTGACGACATGAACTTGGCTTACCTGTCCGGAGTGAAGCGAATTAATAAGCGCCAAGCCTGGGGAGCGGCCTTGCGTTACTTCAGCCTTGGCAATATCACATTCACAGATGAGACAGGAACAACAATCCGTGATTTTCAGCCGGCGGAATTTAGTTTGGACGTTGGTTACAGCCAAAAGTTGAGTGATCGGTTTAGTGGTGGAATCGCAGGTCGCTTCATCAATTCCAATCTAACAGGTGGGACCAATGTTCTCGGAGCGAACTCAAAGCCTGGACGTTCTGTGGCGGTTGACGTGAGCACCTTTTACACCAACCCTTATGCCAAAGTCGCGGGACGTGATGCGGAAATCAATTGGGGCTTGTGCATTTCGAACATTGGGGCGAAAATGAGCTATTCAGAATCTGCAGAGCGAGATTTCATCCCCACCAACCTCAAGACCGGGGCGGCATTGAAATTGAAGCTTGACGATTACAACAGCCTCACCTTCACCGCAGATGTCAATAAGCTGCTCGTGCCGACTACTCCCATTTACGATCAAGAAAGCGGCAACTCCATTGTGAGCGGTTTCAACCCGGATGTGGGTGTCGCGACGGGCATGATCCAGAGTTTTTACGATGCTCCTGGGGTCGTTAATTTCAATGACGATGGAACGTATACGATCGAAGACGGCAGCATTTTCCGGGAGGAATTGCGCGAGTTGAATATTGGAGGAGGTATCGAGTATCTATTCAACGATGCGTTTGCCTTCCGAACGGGTTTTTTCAATGAACATTACTCGAAAGGGGCCCGTCAGTTCATCACCCTTGGCGCCGGCATCAAGTACACGGTCTTTACGGTTGATTTGAGCTATCTCATCTCTACACGGCAGCAGAACCCGCTTGCCAATACATTGCGATTCACGCTAAGGCTGCAGTTTTCGGATCTTGCTCAAAGCAGCAACGAAGAGGATTGATCGGCATGCCGTTTCGAATCGGTTATGGTTACGATGTCCATCAACTCGCCCGTGGTGAGGAGTTTTGGTTGGGCGGAATTCAGTTAGAACATTCTCATGGTGCGGTGGGACACAGTGATGCAGATGTACTGCTACACGTGATTTGTGATGCGCTCTTGGGTGCTCTTGCGATGCGGGATATTGGCTTTCATTTTCCAGACACAGACGCACAGTACAAAGGGATTGACTCCAAAAAGCTGTTGCAACACACCTATGATTTGATCACGGAGGCGGGGTGGGAGCTAGGGAATTTGGACAGTACCATCTGCCTCCAAGAACCAAAAATAGCGCCTCATGTTGAAGCGATGCGCACGTGCATTGCGGGATTGCTTGGCGTGGACTTGAACCAGGTGAGCGTCAAGGCGACTACAACGGAAAAGTTGGGTTTTGTGGGCACCAAGGAAGGAATCAGCGCACACGCGGTCGTTTTGCTTCAGCGCGTTTGAAGGCGTTTCACACAAGTAATTTCCTAGTTTCAGCTTCCGCCTTGGCTTTCAAAATGGCCGGGTTGACGGTCGCCGTCGAAATGGACTTTGATGATAGCGGTGTCGCGCAATAGGTCCACTTTGCCAATTTCTATTCGCACGATTTGAACCCCTGTGCGTTGCTCCAAGTCTTCAATTAACTCTTCTCGACGTCCTTCACTCAGAAGATCGACGCGGTCGTATACAACCACTTTGGTGGCCATGTGCCGAATGGTCCATAGGCGGTCGAGCACCAGTGTTAAGATCCAGACCAAGGCATTTGCCAATGCAATCAGCATTACACCATTGGATTGTGGAGCTAGTGCATTGAGCACCGCCAGCGCAATGACGATGAAGAGGTATGTCATTTCCCGGATTGGGACGGCGTCTGTTCGGTAACGTATGATACCGAAAATAGCGAACAGGCCAAGGGCGAAAGCGAGGTCAATTTCCACCTCAACAAGCAAGTTGCATAGCAGGAACACAGCCGAAGCCACCATGAGGAATGTGAAGACATAGTCCCGTCTTTTCGATACATGATGGTAGATGCCCAGTACCAAAATGAGGCTGGATACAAGATTCCCGGCAAAGGCCAGCAGCAGGTGAATAACTTCTTCGGACATGGGGTTAGGTTTCTTTCTTCAAGTGCTCGATTCGCTTCATAGCTCTTCGATAACTCTTCGGCTCCAGGTTTCGGTTCAAAAGTAAGGTGCCAACAATGTATTTCGACAAACTCGTACGTCTTGCGAGGGGGGGTGTGCTAAAACGAAAAGCACGCAGCGCTATTAAGAGAGGAGAAAAGCGGTTGATTCGCTCTTGTTTCACCTCCATGATGGCGAGAGAGCCGAGTCTCTCCTCTTTTTTTTCTCCAAAGAAGACGAGATCGGTGTCGATTGTAATCCGCTCGTTTAATGCAGTCGAGACTAAAGTCATGCGGTTGAAAGTGCTGCTCATAGCGAGCATCTTCCCTCCGTCATATGCATAGTTGGCGTTGAGAAAGTTAATTTCCTCCTCGGTCAGTGGTGCATTCCATGCATGTTCATTGGACCTCGGAATGCGCGCCTTGACTGTCCTTCCGTGCACGGTCTTCCGCTTCACTTCGAGGAAAGAAAGGCCGTTTGAACCGTAATTACGGATGCGCGCTTTGAACCGTGACTTTCTTCCTCGTATGTGTTGATTGAAAGATTCAAGTTGCGTATTGTCGATGAATTGATTGGAATAAGTCGTTATCCGGTTTCCTCCAACTTCAAGGATTTGGTAATCATTCTCGCATTCCGACAGCAATGTTGAAATCCATTCCTTGCGGATCAGGTATTTCTGGTCAAGTCGGTTCATGAGATCGGCGTCACCGATTTCATCGAGTCCAATCGGTTGCAGGCGGTCGATGTTTTCTTGTAAACTCACAGGTGTGTAAAGCTACTGAATTTTTGAAAGTCAGAAGTTGGGATGCACAATTTATCCTTGACTGCGCGAGGGGTGCGGAGGCAACCGCGGAAAAAGGCGGTGAATATACCTGTCGTTTTGAGCATTGAATGACTCGTTTGACCAAGCTGTGTACCAATGACACG
>Ga0209601_1000182_pt1 | contig 50743 bp, 41 predicted proteins | sample COGITO_mtgs_1104_4_FD_184796 | JGI IMG/M metagenome (GOLD analysis project Ga0209601, IMG submission 184796) | Pelagic marine microbial communities from North Sea - COGITO_mtgs_110426 (SPAdes) (version 2) | ecosystem: Environmental > Aquatic > Marine > Epipelagic ...
GTCCCTGTGCATTGTGCTGCCTTACCTGCAAACTTGCTAGAAAGTGAAATATTTGGACACGAAAAAGGTGCATTTACAGGTGCATCTGAACGACGGATAGGTCGTTTCGAATCAGCAAATGGAGGAACCTTGTTTTTAGATGAAATTGGAGAAATTGATGCCTCTACGCAGGTAAAGCTACTTAGGTTTCTTGAGACCAAAACCATAGAGCGCTTAGGTAGTTCTAGTCCCTTGTCACTCGATGTTAGGCTGGTCTGTGCTACCAATCGAAATCTTTTAAAAATGTCTCAAAATGGAGAGTTTCGAGATGACTTATATTATCGATTAAACGTAGTAACTATAGAGCTACCTCCTTTACGTGACCGAGGGGATGATCTCGTGCTTATGATGAATCATTTTATCAAGGTTTATTCTGATGAAAACGATTTTGAAACACCCAGATTATCTGATGATGTTTTATCTATTTTACAAAATTATAATTGGCCAGGAAATGTTCGTGAACTAAGAAATTTTTGTGAAAACCTAGTAGTTTTAAAACGGGGAAAGACAGTATCCCCTAACGATTTAGATCCACGGTTTACTCTTCTCATTGCTGAGGGAGAAAATGCTAATAGAGATGAAAACTCTCTTTTATCTGTTGAGGGGAATGAAAAACGTCTTCTGCGAGATGCCCTACTTAAATCTAAGGGAAATCGTACAAAAGCGGCTCAATTGATGGGGATAAGCCGAAGAACTTTGCACAGAAAATTAGATCGTTGGCCCGAATTGGATACAAAATAATTTTATTTTGTGAAGATTGGCTGCTCGGGCTGGATTCGAACCAGCGACCAAGTGATTAACAGTCACCTGCTCTGCCACTGAGCTACCGAGCATCAAACTTTTAAAATAACATGATGAAGACAACTGTCAATCCTCAGCATTTTTGAACTGATGTTTATAACCAAAAAGGCAGCCACCTTTGCCCAAAGTGGCTGCCTTAGTTAGAGTCTCCTTGACTCGCCCGAGTTTTAGGAGCCTAAACAAACAAATGTTTTTTTCTAAAATTTAGAACTTACTTGTTATTGATAGCATCGCATTGATCGGTGCCCCTACTGATGCTTGGTGGTCTCCATGAGCATGGGGAAAATAAAGCTCGTCAGTTAAGTTTTCAATATTCAGCTGAATGCTAGTATTTTCTGATAGTGCATAGGATGCGCCTGCATCTACACGGGTATATTCTGGAAGCTTTTGCGTGCCACCTTCCTTAATATAACTTTCACCTTGGTTAATGATACCAAGATTCAACGCCAAGCGATCTGAGACAGTGAAGTTATTCCAGATGGAGAACACATCTTCCGGTGTTTCTTTAAGACGATCACCATCTGATGCATGTGCATCAAGATTTGTGTAGCCTGCACTGATGAACCATCTCGAAGTTAAATTTCCACTTAACTGAACTTCAAAACCACTAATCTCAGAAGTGCTCATGGTGCTGGTCATTGCATCTACATAAGTTGGTGCATTTTTCTCTACTTCAAAATAAGCTGCTGAAAGGGATAAACCTACTGGTAAATCGTATCTTAACCCGAACTCTGTGTTTTCAAAAGTGTCAGGGTCTGTCTTATCGGCATTGCTTTTTAGTTTGGCGTATTGGTCCTTTGCTTTGGGAGTAAAAGTTTCACTGTAACTCGCATAAACAGAGATCGCATCTGTGACATCATAGATGAGACCTACTTTTGGAGAGATGGTATCATCGGAGTCAGAGACTGGTCCACCCCCGGAAACATCAACTTCCATTTTATCAAACCTAGCTCCAAGCATTAAATCAAGAGAATCAGTCAACGCGATCTCGTCGTTAATATAAAATGATAATACTTTAACATCGGCAAAAGTTTCATCTGCTTGATTGGCTCTGTAATTATTTACAGTTGTGTTTCCTTCACTATTTATACCTACGCCTCTTATTAAACTAATTGGTCGAGTAATACTGAAGACATCTGTAACTGCATCAGAATATGACCAGTCTGCATGAAAACGATCATTGTCGTTGCTCACATCAAGGTATTCTAAACCAGCAATCCAGTTGTGTAGGATATTGCCAGTCTCTAATTCTCCAATGAGTTCATATTGAAATGTGGATGTTTTCCTTTTAGTAGTATCAACATATCCATCTAAAGTTACCGTATTTACCGCTGCATCGTAAGCAGATGCGTAGAAATTTTGGTATAGTTTGTCGTGATCGCTGTAAGCAGCAGTAAAACGTCCCTTTAATGATTCGCTAAGCTTGTGCTCATAAATGGCTTTTAATATGTGAGCTTCATGAGTTGAGTAGTTTTCAGTAGGGTCACCAAAAACGATATCTTTTAGAGACTGCACAGGATAACCATCGGCTCCAGTCGGAATACCTCGGTCGATGAAACGCTCTTGGTTTAGGTATTCATAGGAGAGGTCGACAGTGGAACCGTTGCCAAGATCATATTTTAGTGTGGGGTTAGCACCAAATGAATTACCATAGTAAAAGTCACGATGGTTAGCCAGATCTTCCCCGAACATATTGAGACGAAAAGCTGTATTTTTATCAATCTGAACATTGCGGTCCAATTGGATGCCAAATTCGCCAAAACTATCTACGCTTCCGGATATTTCGGTAAAATCCTCACCAATTAAACCTTCTTTGGTGACGCGATTAATCATTCCATATGCACCACCAAAACCTGAGGTAAGTGCATCAGGTCCGCGGAGGACTTCAACCCTTTCAACATTATAAAGTGGGCGATAGTACTGTACATCATCACGAATACCATCTCTATATAAATCCTGAGTTGTTCTAACCCCACGGATCACAGGAGCGTCGCGATGTCCTTCACCTTGCGAGTTAATAACTCCAGGAGTGTAGTCAATGACATCACCTATACTTTTTAAGCCTTGGGCTTTAATTTGCTCGGCTGACATTACGGATATGCTTCTTGGAATCTCTTTAAGCTCTAATGATGACTTTAACCCAGGAGATAATTTTTGTAATTCTTCTTTACTTCCAACAACTCCTAGTGGATCAAGTTCACCAGATGCTTTTTCATCCGCGAATGCATTTATATGGAATGATGAGAGAGCAACGGCAACCATTGCCCTCGCCCATCTTTGTGACTTTAGTTTTTTCATAGGTAGTTTGTTTTGTTGATACTGAGACTCAATCTCAGTTGATATTGAGACTCAATCTCAACAAAGGTGGGTTGTCAACTCACAAAATATTAATTATTAATCTATTAAAAATTTAGCTAAGATTAATGGTATCAAAGATGTTTGGATGATAAATTTTCCAGTTTAGAACGATACAAATGGTTTGTTGATTTGTTTAATATCGAGAAAGCAAAATGCCCGAAAAAGGATCAGCACGAGTATCCTAGAATGGTGATAATGACACCAAAGACCCTTGAGTTTCTTTCTGCTCCCGTAACTGCTCTACCGAGGCAAAACAACCATGTTGACAGGATTGTGCTAAGGGTCACTATTTAAGGGGTATTTGCTCCTGTAGTTCAATGGATAGAACATTGGTCTCCGGAACCGAAGATCTGGGTTCGACTCCCAGCGGGAGCGCCAGTCTCAATCAGCGTTGTAGCCTGTTGTCTTTAAAAGCGAATTATTGTTAAACTAGTTACATCCCCCAGTTTAAAGGGATGCATTAAGCATAACTAAAAGAGAAGTAATTGTAATATGTTTCAATTCAAGTTTGGGTGAGTTTGTTGGATCCCCCGACAAAACTTTCTTCCAATCGAATTAATGTAGTTTTATGTAGGTGTATAATATAAGATAAAATCCATTAATAAAGCTTGATAAAATCATTAATATACTTATAAGGTGTGGTGATATTTCCTTACTCCATTTTATGTAAGTGCATTTATTTTAATAATCACAATCATTTACATAAAAAATTAATACCTCTGATCATCAAAGGCCTTCAAGAAAGTCAACAAGTTCTACTGAGCCTCCTCTCCCAACTATAGTTTCTTTTTTTTGGGACATTCCCAATTTATGTTCCTTTGCGGGCTTAGCTTGTTCGGGAATAGCAATTTATGCTTCGATTCATGCTGCTTTCTATGTAGCTATGGTTGGTATGATTTGGGCAGTTGCATTCGATTGGGCGGATGGACTTATTGCCAGAGGGATGAGTGGTCGAAATGAAATGCAAGGGAAGTTTGGAGCACAGCTGGATGTTTTAATAGACATTGTCAGTTATGGGGTTACGCCTGCAATCTTAATTGCATGCTACGGTGGATTTGAAGTTGAATTTCTTACGGTTGCTTTATTTCTTCTTTTTGCGAGTGCCTTGAGGTTAAGTTATTTTAGTGTTTTTGGGCTCTCTGGTGGAAGTCACTACACAGGTTTGGCGCTCGATAATAACAATATTTTTTTAGCCTTCATCTTTATTTTCGAAGGGTGGATCGGCGAATCATTTTCAATGATTTTACTACTACTAAGTTTACTCATTGCTGTTCTTAATATTTCTCAAATCAAAACCCCAAAGCTTTCTTCCAATCCAATTAATGTATATTTACTAGGAAGTTATACCGTTTTAATTACCTGTTTTTTTTATTGGAAGCAATCCAATCAAATTTAGGTCAATTACATGGTCATTTACACAGTAGGCACATTTGATTTATTACATGTTGGGCATTTGGCCTTATTGGAGTATTGTAAAACTTTGGGGGACACAGTAGCCGTTGGAGTTGGTTCAGATAGCGTGGTAAGTTCTTACAAACCCAACCTGCCTATTATCCCGCTGGAGGAACGAATGGAAATGTTGAGGGCCTTGAAATGCGTGGATATTGTACGACCTTATTATGAATTGGAATATGTTTCAGGTTGCGAAGAATTGAAGCCAGATGTTTTTGTTATTGGAGAGGACTGGGGAAACAATACCCATAACCTTGATGTGGAGGCATACCTCTGCAAAGAAGGAAAGAAACTCATCCAAGTCTGTTATAATCCCCGTACATCTTCCTCGAAGATCAAACAAAATGTGATCGATCAATCTCACCGGGGGGAAATTTTGGCTCAGGGAATTTCTTTAAATGAATGAAATTTCTGTCCATTTAGCATTTATATTTTCATATTTCTAGTTTCCATTCGTTTTGGATAAATTTAGATTAAAAGTAAGAAAAAAGAGTTAGTTTATTTTTGTGGAAAGTAGATAGATGTGGGAGAAAAGCAATCATACCCATGGTTCTGGATGGGTTATGCAAGTGCTTTAGGACTGAGTTCGTTCACAACCTTTGCTTGCCAAGGGTTATGGCCTTTCTTTAATTACGGCAGGTTTGCGGTAATCGATTTATTGATGCAGTTGCCATTTCCGTTTTCCAGTTTTGCTTGCAAAAGTTTTTCAGCAATTGGCTTTTCTAATATCCATCCCAAAGCCTCTAAAGCATCGAGTCTTTGCTTTCAATGTTGTTTATTTCGGTAACGAGTCGGTCTTGATCTTCCATCCTAAATACAAGTGCTTTGGAAGTTAAAGTAAGAATATTTTCAAAGATTGCTGCCAACTTTTTAGTTTATGCACCTGATATTGGAACCTGTGAAGCAAGAGGAGAAATTTGGACTGCTGGAGCACCTCGACCAGTTCGCTAAGACATTATTTAACTCGTGGACTCTGAGATAGCCAGACCGTAGAAATTAAATTAAAGGTAATTTTATCGATTTGCTAAAACTGCCTAAATTTATTTCCTGAAAAGGTATGATTACAGTTAATGATAACTTGCTAAGAAAGTTGGAGGAACACCCAGTTTTTGAATCTTTAAAAAACCTCCAAGACTTGAGAGTTTTTATGGAGCACCATGTTTTTGCCGTTTGGGATTTTATGTCTTTGCTGAAAGCACTTCAGGGAAAAATTGCTCCACATGGATCACCGTGGTTACCTAGTCCCAACACACAAGTGGTTCGTTTGGTGAACGAGATTGTGTTGGAAGAGGAATCGGATGTTGCGAGCCCTAAAAATTCTAAGGTTTTTGCAAGTCATTTCGAAATTTATTTAAAGTCCATGAAAGAAGTAGCTGCATCTAGTCGACAGATAGATGTTTTTTTGAATTTGGTCCGAGCTGAGGGAATTATAACTGCCCTTGAATGTGATCAAATTCCTAAGTCTATGAAAAAATTTATGGCGTCAACTTTTCGTGTCATTGAATTCGGGAAACCTCACGAAATCGCGGCATCTTTTGCTTACGGTCGGGAAAAATTGGTCCCCTTAATGTTCCTTAAAATATTGGAGAGTTGCCAGGTTAGTGCCACTCAAGCCCCTCTGTTTCATTATTACTTGGAGAGACACGCCCACTTAGATGGAGAACAGCACGGGCCTATGGCCGAAAAATTGGTTGTGGCGTTGACTGATGGAGACTCGAAAAAAGAAGAGGAGGCTCGTGAAGCAGCAGAAAGTAGTATTATATCAAGAATCCAAATGTGGGACGAAGTTTTACTTGAGATGCCTAAAAACCCAATTGTAGCTTAAGCTAATTCTACCTCGATAGTGAACTCTTCTCGTGCTCCAGGGGAGACATATTGTACCGTTTTATTTTCGGGAGCGTTGGGAGGAGACATCCATGGTTCTAAACAAAAGTATGGAGCACCTGGCTTCGTCCAGGAGACATAAGATAATCGAGAGCCTTTGCCACTCCAGCTAGCCTCGTTTATGCGAATGGGCTCTTCACCATTCAGGAGTGAAATCTCCGCTTCTGAAGACTCCAGTTGGTAGTGAATGCGGTTGATTAGCTTTTCATCTCCCAACGGTGTCGGATAATCGCTTTTTGGATTATCAGTCAAGCTACCATCTGTTTGGTATTGGTATGATTTTTTGGATAATACTTTCAACAAATGGTTATCCGCGACCAAGTCTTTGCGCCATGGAACCTGAAAGTATGGATGCAATCCGGCTGACCAGGGGATCGGGTCCCTACCCTCGTTTTCCAATACTAAACTAATTTGGAGGGAAAGTTCGAGAAAGTGATAAATTACGGTGAAGGTAAAATCGTAAGGGTAGAAATTTTTCAATGCTTCTTCCTGAACCATTTCAACTTCAAAACCGGCTTGGTCCATGGAACGAACTCGAAAAGAAGCATTTTGAGCAAATCCATGTTGGGGCATTTGATAAACATTTCCATCCTGAGCCCGCCATTTCCCCTTTTCTCCTTGATGCGAGCAAGTACCGCAAAAAGGGAATAAGATTGGAATACCTCCATGAACAGATGCCAAATTTTGATTATCTACATCTTCGGGCCAGAAAATTACATCCCGAACTGAACCATCACCCATATTGACATGCCAGTTTAGCAAACGAGCCCCTTTTTCGGGCAATACGAGAAAGGTAGATGGCCCAACATCCCACCGCCTAATGTCCATGTTTTGATAATTGATCGTTTCCAAGATTATTATTGAATTGAACTTTCTTTCCTGTTTGCGCAATGCAATTCAAACCACAGAATGAAATCTGTAACCCATGTTAAAATTTCTATTCAGTATTTTTCTCTTCTTCACGGGTATGCTTTCCTACACATCCGTTGCGGAAGAAAAGATGTCTGATGTTAAAACGGACTCGAATTTCACAATCGAAGGAGTTGATAAAAAATCTGCTTTTATAATTCCAGTTAGAGACCAAATCGGACCACCGATCTTAAATATTTTGAGACGCGGCATGAAACAGGCAATCGAAAGTGAGGTCGATTTAATCATTCTTGATATGGATACGCCAGGTGGGGAATTAGGGGTGACTCTTGAGATCATGCAAGAAATATTGGATTCCGTCGACTATTGGGAAGGTAAGGTTCTTACTTATGTAAACAAAGAAGCAATCTCTGCCGGAGCTTATATTGCCATCGCTACCCAAGAAATTGCATTTGCCCCTTTTTCACAAATTGGAGCAGCAGAAGCAGTCAGCGGGGGCGGTGGTGAAATTGATCCTTCTATGAAAAGAAAGGTGAATTCTTATCTAAAGGCCAAAATTCGTAATTTTGCCGGCTCATACAAATATCGCTCATTAGTAATGGCTGCGATGATGGATGCCAATGTTAGCTTGATTATCGAAGGAGAAACTTTAAAAGCTGCGGACGGAACCCTGATTAAAAGCCCTGGAGAACTGCTCACTCTTACAGGTGAAGAGGCTGTAATGAAATACGGCAACCCGCCACAAACTCTTTTGGGGACTGGAATATTTAAAGATTTAGAGGAACTCCTTGATCAAAGGTGGGGAAAGAAAAATTATCAAATGATTCGCATGGAAATTAATTGGGCAGAAAATGCAGGTTTATGGTTAAATGGTATTGCCCCTTTGCTTCTAAGTATCGGTTTGGTCATTTTATTTATCGAATTCAAGACTCCCGGGTTTGGGGTTTTTGGAATATTGGGCATTGGGTTTATCCTTATCTTTTTTGGCTCGAAATATGTGTCTGGATTAGCAGGACAAGAGGAACTTCTCCTCTTTCTTATTGGATTCTGTTTGGTTTTAGTTGAGGTCTTTTTAGCTCCAGGTTTATTTCTTCCTGCTTTGCTAGGTTTGGCTCTCATGTTTGGTTCTTTGATTTGGGCAATGGTTGATATTTGGCCGGGTCAAGAAATCGACTGGTCATTCGCCCTATTCCGTGTGCCTCTATTCGAATTGGCTCAATCCTTCGGACTTGCTTTTATTTTGGGGTATTTAGCGGTAAAGATAATGGGAAAAACTCCCATAGGGAAATCGATGCTCTTGGAAACCTCGGTTGGGAATCTTAAATCGAATCAACCTAGCTTATTCATCGAGCCTAATAAAGTTGGAGTTACCGTGTCGGAGTTATATCCTGTAGGAAAGGTACAGATTGACGGGAAAACCTATGAAGCCCGTTCCGTCATTGGCAAAATTGAAAAAGGCCAACGGATTAAAGTTCTTAAGCATTCGGGTTATGAATTAGTGGTCGAAGAGGTCACTTCTTAGGTATGATCAAAATATTAGCCGCTCTCTTTTTTGGATACCTATTGGTTGCTTTGGAGGCCATCGTACCTGGGGGAGTCCTGGGACTCTTGGGTTTTGTTTGCTTGTTGGCCTCTTCCTATTTTGCTCATTTAGAATACGGAGGATGGATGATTCCACTTATCGTTTTTTTAATTGGCGGTTTTGGTGGAGTTCTTTTGGTCTTTTTTCAATTTAAGTGGCTGTCCCAAAGCAAATTTGGAAAGAATATGTTTGTACATGCAACTAGTGGAGGAGTTCAAAAAGAAGAGCCTTTGCAAGAATTGGTTGGTAGAAACGGACATGCTGAAACGGATCACCACCCCGAAGGTCTGGTCCGTGTTGGTGACAAAACATACGATTCCTTCTGTAGTTCAGGTTTTTTATCAAAAGGGGCAGATGTTGAAATTACTGAAGTTGATGCCTTTCGCTTGATTGTTCGTCCGCTTTGAATTTGTGTAATCTAGTAAACTTTAAACCATTACCTCTAAAATTATATAATGAACGACTTAATATCATGGATTATTATTGGCCTACTTTTGATCGTGGGCTTGGTATTTTCACTTATCATCATCTCTTTCTTCAGTACCTGGCTAAAAGCATACCTAGCCCGTGCCCCTGTAAGTTTTGCAACCCTTTTGGCGATGCGTCTTCGTGGAGTCCCTGTGGGTCTGATCGTGGACGCAAGAGTTACCGCAGTTAAAGCAAATATACCTCTAGACACTGATCAACTAGAGGCACATTATTTAGCCGACGGAAATGTAGTGCAAACCGTGCAATCTTTAATCGCTGCATCAAAAGCAAGTATAGAACTCTCCTGGGATCGTGCTTGTGCGATTGATCTCGCTACTCGTGGAACGAGCAAGTCTGTATTGGAAGCAGTGCGCACCTCAATCAATCCCAAAATTATTGATTGTAAAATCGAGGGTCGTGACACCATTGATGGTGTAGCTAAAGACGGGATACAAGTTAAAGTCCGCGCTCGCGTAACGGTTAGAAGTAATCTGGATCGTTATGTAGGAAGTGCTCAGGAAGAAACGGTCATTGCTCGTGTTGGTGAGAGCATTGTTTCAACAATCGGGTCGTCTGAAAATTACAAGGTTGTGCTAGAGAATCCAAATAAGATCACTCAGCAGGTGCTGAATAGGGGCCTTGATCAGGGTACAGCCTTTGAGATTCTTTCCATCGATATTGCAGATGTAGATCTCGGTGAAAATCGTGGAGCAGCTCTTAGGTCTTCTCAAGCTTCCGCAGACAAGGAAGTTGCTCAGGCTCAAGCAGAGATTCGCAGAGCCGCCGCTGTTGCCTTGGAGCAGGAAAATAAAGCTAAAGTCCAAGAGATGCAGGCCAAGTTAGTCGAGGCAGAAGCACAAATTCCGCTTGCTATGGCCGAAGCATTTCAAAAAGGCAACTTAGGGATTATGGATTATTACAGGATGCGCAATATCCAGGCGGATACTGAAATGAGAGAAAGCATCTCTAGCGAAAAATAATACAATTCTCCCTAGGGAAAAATAATTTATATATTATGCCTGATTTGCCATTTGATACCTTGTTTATTGTAGGGCTTCTCATTGCTTCATTTGTGGGCAAAATGCTGGAAGGAAGAAAGAAAAAAGAGCAGGAAAGAAATAAAGGTGCTCCTCGGGAGAGACCTTTCAAGCAGGAACCGGTAACTGACTACAAAGAGGTTGCTGATGAAAAAGGCCTGGGTGATTTGCTTAAAGAAGCTTTTGGGGAAGCTATTGAACCGATACCACCGCGGGCGGATTCCAAGAATAGTAATAAGGAAGTACCCCAGCAACCTGACTATAATCTGGATGAAACCATACCGTTGTCCTCTCAAACTTTAAAAAGAGTAATTCCTGAAAAAAGTTGGGATGTTGATAAACGAGTTGAACGAAACGAGACTCGGAATTGGCTTAAAAATGAGGGCCTTGGGTCGCCTCAATCCTTGCGCCGATCTTTTTTGGTAAAAGTGCTGCTTGATAAACCGCCGGGATTAAAAAGATCTAGCTTCTGATTTTCGCAGGAACTACCTTCTACATTGGGAGCAGGCTTTTTTTCTTTAGATTTAAGGCTTTTTCTTAAGCCTATTTCCATGCAAGCTTTGTTCCATTGACATGTTTGAGGAAATTTACAATCCCCTAAAATACATCGCACTGTTTTATTTTTTTGCACTAATAAATTATAAAATTCAAGGAAAGTAAGCTATACAATAATTTAGAATTAAATAAATATAGATCTTTCAATCAAGACAATCATAAGCATGAGAAATTTAGTCTAACCAGTTGATGCCAAGCCCCTCTGTTAAGAATAGAAATGATTTCCAGTATTTACTTCTATGGATAAGAGATTTTCTTTTAGATTCGTTTAAGCGGTTAATTTGCTGAATAAGATCAATTTTTGAGGTCAATCCTGCCTGAAATTTAAGATTGGAAATTTTGTAGGTCTTTATAAATTCATCCACTAAATTCTTCGATATTTTATAATCTTCTACATTTGATCGATGATTAATGGTCGCCGTTTCAATTTCTTTAACTGCCTGTAAAAGAGAAGTCTTCCATTCAAAATCAATCATCTTTAAGGATGCTTCATCTATTCTTAACTGTGATCTTCGTCGAGGGCTTATGATAGGTAAGTCAATCACAGGTCCTCCAGAAAACTTCCATTGTTCGAAGCCATCGGACAGGTCACTGCTCATTCCAATACCAGAAAGGTTGAGGTTTAGTGAAGGATAAAGGTTCAATCGAGAAGCGTTGACTCGATGTGCATGTGCATAAATCGTTAATTGACCAGCGATAATATCAGGTCTACCCCGAAGCAATCTACTTGGTAGAAGAGAAGGTAAGTTTGGTAGGGTTAATGATGAGAGGTTTGGAATGTCAGAGAGGTTTCCATCAAGTGGTGACCCCAGAAGTGTTCCAAGTTGTATAATACATGTTCCCAGATCTTGCTTGATACGATTATGATCTATAACTTGTAATTTGATTTTGGTCTCCATTTCAATCAAACTGATATTATCGTCTAGCCCGGCATTATATTTGTGGAGGTGCAAAATATGTGCTTCGTTATGGTTTCTAATTTGTGTGGTCATTATGCCGAGATCTTCCTTCAGAAAGCATGCCATAAGCCATCGTTCAGCAATGCTGTAAATCAATTTTAGTTTTGCTCCTTCGAGTATATGTTGTTCTGCCTTGATAAGTTTAGCTGATTCTTTTTTTCGTTCCTTCCACTTACCCCAGAGATCTAACTCCCAATTGTATGTTGCAGTTGTACCCCATTCTGGAATTCGGGAGGTTTGTAGCTCGGTTGATTTTGTTTTCTCTTTTCCTGCCTTCCACCCAGTTAAGATATTTAATGTGGGTTTCGAATCATCGGTATAATATCCGTTCTTAGATATTGCTAAATCTAGCTTTGCTAATTTTGCATGCCAGGAAGGACTTTCTTTTAATCCCTTTGTGATAAGAAAGTTAAGGTCTTTGTTGGTAAAAATTGATTGGAATGTAATATTATTTTCAACATCTGGATGAGTAGTTTTTAAGGATAAATCACCACCAATAGAATCACTTAGTTTCTGTTGAGTCTTTAATAACTCATTATCTCTAATTACACAACTGCTTAATAATATGTATATTACAAAATATAAATATAATATCATATCTTTATTGTGATATATAAATAAATATTAAAGGAGTTGTATCTGTTTTGCATTTACGAGCATAGCAGACGGAATTGACGATGTGTCAATGGTTCCAAAAACCTTTATTTTTTTTCCGGGTTGCAATCCATCTACGCCCTTCAGGGTACCCTTGAGCAAGCTAGAATTTTTATCTATTATTTGAACCGTGAGTGTAGAAGATAAGATTGTTCTTCTATCTTCACAACATGCATCCCAGGGAGTCGGACAATTATCTCCCTTTATTTCATTACATTTCTTAATCGAATTATCGATTACGACAAAGCTTGCTCTTCCCTTGGTAAAAGGTTCTCGGCGACCTCCTATATAACCGCTTAATAATATGCTCTTATCAACTAATTTCCCTTTTTTTGCTTCAAGAATTGAAAGTGCACTTCCAAGATCTTTGTTTGTAATGAAATCTTTTGGCAAGTTTGCTTTTATATAGTAGTCATTTTTCTGCTTATATATTTTTTCATCGTTATTTTCTCCACAACTGCACAGTAGCAAAATTGCAATATAGGAATTAATCAATGTTGTTATTCTTTTCATATTTAAAATGTCTTATTAGGACGATTTGAGAGTTTCAGGTAAAGTTGCGCGTAAACAATTCCATGCTGGTGGTATGCCCCCTATTACACCAAGGCTTATGCCGGTTACCAATCCAAGGATTAGTATTGATGAATTAAAGTCCAAAATAAATACACCTATAGAAAAAGGAAATGCTAGACCTTGAAACCATACAATTGAAATTAAAAACGCACAAAAAGATCCAATAAACCCGGTGACACACGATTCTTGGGTCAAACTTAGAAGGATTGCTTGCCTACTAAAACCAATAGCTTGCATGGCACCAAATTCTTGAATCCGAGCTGAAAATGCTGCATACAATGTATTTAATCCTCCAAACAAGGCACCAATCGAGAGGAGAATCGCGCAAAGCCATGCCATCCATCTTATAGGTGCGTAAAACTTCGATAGTTTTGCGTAATATTCTGTTTCCTGGATTGCCACTAGTTCCAGATCTAATCTTTGTTTTGTAAACGCATCTAAGTCTGGAATATAGTCGGTATTTACAAGTGAAACTATAACACATGAAAGTTTATCTCTTTGTGTGTAAGTCATTAAATCCTGGAGTGGTACCCATACTTCTGCCTCCATTACAGTTCCAATTGCGTCAAAAATCCCGGAAATAACCATTTTCTCTCCGCTCAATTCCACTATTTTTCCGATTTGTAGAGCCGAACTGGATATTCCTAGTTTTTGGTGTGCCAATCTTCCAATCATTATTTCTCCTGATTCTGGAAAGCGACCCTCCAAAATCCGTATCTCCTTGTGAACCCATAATGCTTCATGGCGTACCCCTCTAACTAGTGCCTGAGAGTTTACTTTATTGGCACTCAACATACCGTTAAAATGGATTTCAGGCGATATAGTAGGCTTTTCCATAGTTTGAAGTATACCGGGAATTGAAGATGCGATTATTTGTTCCAAGCCATTTCTGACCTCACTACGCTCTACACTCTCCTCACTGCCGGCTCCTAAAAGGATGACATTGCGGGGCTCTCCCGTTCGTGCAAGTGTGCGATCCATTGCTTGATTCATACACGCAGCGAGCATAACCAGCATGACCACTAAGGAACTTCCGATAATCAATTGTATTGATTGGACGGGCCTTCTCAAAAGGTTTCTACAGGAGTAGGTTAAAGGAATCATTAAATTAGGTGATTTTGAGACTTTCGTTGATGGACAATCTACCGGCTTGCCAAGCTGGGTAAAGACCAGCAATCACTCCGAGTGCAAGAGAGGCAAAGATGCCTTGAGAAACGACTTCACCAGATGGAACGAAAGCCAAAACTAACCCTTCGTTTCCTATTGAAACACCTTGATAATGAAGAAAGCAAAAGGATATAAAAATACCTAAAAATCCACCAAACCCAGAAAGGAAGATGCCTTCAGCAAGTACCATCCACCCGATCATAATCTTTGAATAACCTAATGTTTTGAGCACTGCATGTTCGGATATTTTTCCTCTGACTGTGAGCAGAATGGAGTTAGCTATGAGTCCCACGACCGCACAAACACAAGCTAGACCAATCCACCTAGAAAAGCGGATTAGTTCTATTAGTTCGGTCGCGGTATTCGCAAAAAAAGCTTTTTCAGGTTGGGTAGAGGTGGGTTCAGTGTCACTTTTAAACCTTTGGTCAATATCTCCGGCCACACGCTTTAGTAAAGAGGAATCATTTACCTTCACGTTGAATTGTGTGACCACGCCTAAACCGATTTTCGAAGCTTGTTGAAGAAAAGGTAAGTGAACAAAAGCGACATTATCATTTTGTGAAGTATCTCCAGCCTCGACGATGCCACTGACCGAAACTGTTATGCCAGCGGCGTCGAAAAGATCACCCACATCCAATTTTCTTCTTTTGGCCAGGTTTTTGCCTATGAGCGCTCCATCATCTCTTTTCTGCCAGGTCTCCCATGAACCCTTCATCAGTTTGATTTCACCATTTTTGTCTTTAAAAGTATCCAGAGGTACACCTCGGAAAACGACCACGTCCAAACTGGTGCCACAATTATTAACTACGATTTGAATAGGAATAACCGATTTTACTCCTGGTACTTGTGCTATTTCGTTTTTGTAATGTTCGGGCAGCCGGCTAGTTGCCGGGCAAAACCTGTTTTCTCGATAAACCACAAGTGTTGTGTCATCAGCGTTTGATACCGTTGCTGTTTGAAGGGAATCCTGCATTGTTTCAACCGTAGTAAATAAAAACATTCCGGTTGCCACACCCAGCAAAGTTAAAAAAGACCGAGTCCGGTTTCTTAAAGCCTGTTTGCAGGATAACAAGGCTAGATTCAAAAGGATAAAAAGTAGTTTCATTTACTTAGCAGAAGTTTGCCTTTTTCCAACTCAAGCAATCGAGATGCTCGGGCTGCAGCTTTAGGGTCATGGGTAACCATAATAATGGTTCTTTTTTGCACTTCGCTTAAGGAAACCAATAGATCGAGAATTTCGTCCGCCGACTGCCGGTCTAAATCACCCGTTGGTTCATCAGCAACAATTAATGAAGGGTCTGTTACTAGGGCCCTAGCAATTGCTACCCGTTGTTCTTGACCCCCAGAAAGTTCTTTAGGTTTATGATTCATGCGATCAATCAGACCAACCTGTTCCATTACCGTCTCTACGCGATCACGGCGCTCTCTTTTATTCATTGAGTGAATCAATAAGGGCAGTTCCACATTTTCATAAGCGCTTAGAACCGGAAGTAAATGATAGAGTTGAAAAACATAGCCAAGATTACGGGAACGCCAACTTGTAAGCTGATCGCGATTCATTTGGTCCAATTGAGAATCTCCAATTCGAAGACTTCCAGAAGAGGGGGAATCCACCCCCGCAATGATATTTAGCAAAGTAGTTTTTCCACTGCCGGAGGGGCCCATTAACGCAATAAATTCAGCTGGGAAAACTTCCATACTTAAACCTGCAAGTGGGGTAATGCACTGCTCGCCTTTGTGGTACTCTTTGGTTATCCCCAGCGCTTGAATGTAAGAATGTTTCATTGGGTTTTGGAAATCTTAATCTGGTCGCCAGATTTTAAGGAAGCTGGTGGGTTGAGAATAATAAGATCCCCTGCATTTAAGCCAGAATTAACAGATATATATTCATTGGTAATTTCCTTACCAAAACGAACTTCCCGCAATTCCGCACTTCTGCCATCTGCCCCAACTATCCAGAGTTTTTCTATTAACTTATTATTTTCAGGCTTCAGTGTGAGAGGCACAAAAACGCCGAGACCAATTGTAGGGTTTTTACTTTTTGAGTTGTTTGTGCTTAATAAAAATTTAGCTCGGCAGAGCATTTCGGGTCTTAGTCTGTCATCTGGATTTAAAATCCGAACTTTTACCTGGAGCGTATTTCTTTGTAGGTCTGCTTCGCCAGAGATTCGAGTTAATATTCCCTCAAGTTTTAGCTCTGGTAAAATGGAGCAAAGGATTTCAACCCTTTGATTTAATGAAAGCTTGGAGGCGTCCGCAAGTGGAACATCAATTCGTGCCTGAATTTTGTCTGTCTCGAAAATAATCAAAGCAGTGGATGAATCAGGGGCATCCATTTGGCGCATCAATCTTTTGCCGGGATTTGCTAAAAGTCTTAAAACCACTCCGTTAATAGGCGAATGTATGAGGGTTCGGTTAAAGTCTAACTCTGCTTTCTCTCGAAGAATCTTCCTGGATTTAGTTACGCTTTTTAATGTATTTAATTGGTTGGACAAAAGCTCGATTCGTCCCTCTGTTCTTTCCACATTGGCAGCTGCTCCTTGAGTAGAAAATTTGAGGCTATCCGCTTTTTTTCTAGCTTTAAATAAATCGACCGCCGGCACTGCACCGATGGGTAAAGACTTCAGGCGATTTAAGTAATCCATTTGCTCTTCCTGGACTGATTTATGTTGGTTCAGTCTATTGTAAGCCTCTCTTACGGAAGATTTACTTAACTTAATTTCGCTTAAGAGTTCAGCTTCTTTAAAATTAGCCTCATCTAATTGTGCCTGAGCAAACTTAAGAGCTAAGCGAGCATCGTCATTTATAAGAGAGACTAACTTTTGGCCCTTTTTGACGGTATCACCCTCAAGAATAAATACCTCATCAACGATCCCGTCATACAAGGAAGGAACTCGCGTCGGATAAGGGTCGGGCTCGATCCATCCGCTGGCTTGAAACAGAACTGTTGCTTCCTTTGTAGCATCTACGTTGCTACTGTGTGCTTCTTCAATGGGGTGAAGCACAGCTTTGGTTACTACGACAGTTTTTTCATTCCACAAGCCACAACCTGCTAAGGCAATTGGAGCAAGGCAGATTATAATTGAAATGTAAGCTTGGAATGACTTTTTGAAGGTTTTAACTCGAAAACCACAAAATTTGATAATTAAATAGTTCATTGTTTGATAAATTGACTTAATCGAAAGTGATCCATTATTCGGATGCACTTACTAAGAAAATTTGAATCAAACTTGAATCACCTGAGGTAGTGTGTTGTACCTTCGAAAATTTCGATAGGGTTGTTGCTTTATATTACTTGAGGGAAAGTTATTCTTACTAGATTTAAGTACGAAATATTGTTTTTTTTGAAAACACTGAAAAGAAGCCGAAAATTCAATGGAATTGGTAGAAATTGAGTAATAATCAAAACTATCAAGGCAAACATGCTTATTGGGATCGGCATTGCTTGAATCATAACAATTTTCGCATGCAGCGAAGGAATTTTCACAATCTGCACACAAGCACTCTTCAAAGGGGAGTGCCAATAAGACTGCAATCAACAGATAGATTATGTTCACTCTAACAATTTATTTAAGAGGATATACATGGTCAAGAAATTATGACCTTGCAGTAGCATAGATAAAACAACTTGAGTCCCGTAAGTGGAGGTTGTGACTTCTTACAACAAGCTTGCCACCTCGCGGTTTTTAGTTCATTATGGTTCTTTTGTTTAAATCCCCGTCTATTCTATTATGTCCAACATAACCGAAACTATCCTCAAGGTTGACAGCCGCGTAAAACATGGCACCAGTCTTTCCAAAAAATTAAGATCACAAGGCCGTATTCCTGCTGTATTTTATGGTAAAGATATTCTCAAGCACTATTCTGTGGATGACAGTAAGTTTCGTGCCTTAATGAGATCCTCAGGTGGTACCCTCTCTCTTATAGAACTTCAGGAGGATTCGGGTGACAAAGAGCTTGCATTGTTAAAGGATATTCAAATTGATTCCGTCAAGGATAACATTTTGCATTTGGATTTTGTTCAAGTTACCAGAGGTCAGACTCTTGAAACGAAGATTCCTTTAGAACTTGTTGGTGAATCAATCGGGGTTAAAAGTATGGGCGGTATTCTGGAATTCCACCAAAGCGAAATCTTAGTTCGTTGCCGACCAAGTCAACTCCCCAAAGGTCTTGAGTTAGATATTAGCGGGCTTGATTTAGGCGATAGTTTACAGATTAGAAATCTTCCTGTGATTGAGGGGGTAGAATATGTTGCAGACCCTGAGGGCAATATTGTTACTTGTGTAAGCAGTGCCAGCGGCCGAGCGGGTGCGGATGATGAAACTGATGAAGGAGCATCCGGAGAACCTTCCTCTGAAGGTGATGATTCAGTCACACCCGATTCAGGCTCTAATGCCGAAGGTTCCGAATAATCATGTTTCCTCAACTGGGTGAATTTAGTAATTCTTGGCCTAGGCAACCCTGGAGTTGATTACGAGCATTCGAGGCACAATGTAGGACATTGGTTTGTTAATCACTTTGTAAAACACCAAAAAGCTTCCTTTCATGCTAGTCCATCTTACCAAATCTGTAGTTTCCCTTTTGCTGAAGGCAAGCTAACATTGGCTAAATCGGTTAATTACATGAATCAAAACGGACAAGGCATTAAAAAATTACTCAATACTTTTTTAAGTAAGAAAGGTGAGTTTGTTATCGTTCATGATGAATTGGATCTGCCTATTGGGCGGGTCAAGCTATCCCATGGTAAGTCCGCTGCAGGACACAACGGGGTTACCAGTGTGCTTGAACAATTAAATTTTTCTCCCCTTCGCCTCCGCATTGGAATTGGCGCAACTAGGCACCCTAACCTGTCATCTTCTGAATTTGTTCTTTCTCGCTTCTCCAATGAAGAGCAATTATGTTTAAATTCCTTATCTTCCAATTTAATTCATTCGTTTAGGCTGCTCCTTACTCGAGGACTTTCGTTTGCCCTCAATTTTACTAATTCTCACCCTTTAAATAAACCTACACTACTATGACATCCAGAAACTACTCAGCCACCATCGTTGTTGATCCAAGCGGAAGCGATGGATCGACCAGTGAAATGATACCAAAGCTTAGTGAAGTGATTGCCCAATCAGATGGGGAAGTAACTAAAGTGCAGGAGCTTGGTCAACATGACTTTGCTTATCCTTCCAGAAGAAAGATTTCTCGAGGCACATATCTTCAGTTTGAGCTTTCAGGGACTGCAGAAACCCCGCAAAAAATTAAGGAAAAACTGCGACTTGAAAAAAAGGTTGATCGTATCTTAATCGAGTGCAGTAGTTAGTATCTTTGATTCTCCATGGCTTCTCTTAATAAAGTCCTCTTAATTGGCAATCTTACCCGCGATCCAGAGGTAAAGATGCTGTCTTCTGGTAGGCCTGTTTGTAATTTCGGGCTTGCTCTTAATAGAAACTTCAAAGACTCCGAAGGAAATAAGCGTGAAGAAGTAACTTTTATCGAGGTTGAATGTTTTGGGCCCAGGGCCGAGGCAGTGGGGAGGTTTTTCACCAAAGGCAGGTCGATTTTCGTTGAAGGCCGACTAAAGCTTGATCAATGGGAATCCAAAGAAGGGGAAAAGCGTAGTGCTATCCGAGTTGTACTAGATAGCTTCGAATTTGTAGATGCCGGGAAATCAGATTCGGGTTCGAGTATGCCCACTAAAAATATCCAACCCGATCGGCAAACGGAATCCCCCGCCTCTCCCAAACAAACTTTACCTCCCTCAGAACCTGACTTGGACGAAGACGTACCCTTTTAACCCTCCAAAAACTATAACAATGGCTCAAACAGAAATTTTACTTTTAGAAAAAGTCGACAACCTCGGAACTGAAGGTGATGTAGTCAAGGTTCGCCCCGGCTACGCCCGAAACTTTTTACTTCCTAAAGGTATTGCGGTTCCCCTTAATCAAGCTAACAAGAAACGCTTAGATTCCCTCAAGATTGCTCGTGCAGCCAGAGAGGCAGAGGAATTGCAAAACGCTCAAGATGTTGCTTCTAAAATTGGAGGTCTTTCTATTGCGATTGCTGTTAAAACAGGATCTGGAGGTAAACTGTTCGGTTCTGTAACTGCTTCTCAAATTATAGAGAAGGTCAGTGAGAAAGGCTTCTCACTTGATAAAAAGCACTTTAATAATTTTGCTCCCATCAAAAATCTCGGCCAAACAATTGTGCCTTTGTCTCTCTCGAAGGAGGTCACTGCGGAATTGAAAGTTGAAGTAGTTTCGGAAAACCCCATCGAGGAAGAGGAATAATTTACCTTCAATCAGCGTAGAAGGAAGGAAACTAATGTCGACTGTTTCGTCCCTGTCTACAAACGCGAAGGATTATTCTGATTCATCTTCTGATAGGAAGGTGGGCAGTCGTTCACTTGAAAAGATTGAAGGGCAGGCACTACCTAGTAACCTTGATGCGGAACAAGGAATTTTAGCAGCTTGTATTGTTGACGCTTCAGGTGAAGTGATGAGCAATTGTATTGAGCAAGCACTCAGACCAGAAGATTTTTATTTTACCAAGCATCAAATGATTTTTGATGCCCTGCTCGATCTTCATCAGGAAACGATTGAACCTGATGAGATTGTCTTGGCGGAAAAACTAAAAACTAATGGCAATTTAGAATTAGCTGGTGGGCAAGAGGGAATCACTAGCTTGGCTGGACGAATTGATACTACGGCTCATGCTTCTTTTTGGCTAGATATAGTGAAGCAAAAATCTCTGCTTCGAAAATGTATTTACATGGCTTTTGAAATGATTGACGGAGCAAACCGCCAACCAAGTAATGTAGAAGATTTTCTCGCAAATTTTGAACAAAGAGTTTGTTCATTGGGTGATGATCAAAACCTTCGTGCTTCCATTCCGTTCAGAGAACCTATTCAACACGCGATGGAACAAATCCAGCGCATGCTTTCTCGCGAGGAAACAGATGGTGTTTTTACCGGATACTCTGACTTAGATGGTTTAACTAATGGCTTCAAACCTGGAGAAATGATCGTTTTGGCTGCTCGTCCATCGGTCGGGAAGACCAGTCTTGCCATGAATATCGTGGAAAACATTGCTTTTAATGCACAATACCAGGATCAGCCCAGGCATGCCCTTGTTTTTAGTTTGGAAATGAGTGCCACATCTCTTGCGATGAGATTGATATGTGGAAGAGCTCGTGTGAATATGAATGACCTACGAAAAGGTTTTGTCCCTCGCAGTCAGGCCGAAAATCTACATCAAACAAGCAAAGAATTTCAACAGGCCTCCCTTTGGGTGGATGATACTAGTGGTTTAAGTATTAACCAAATTAGGGCAAAGGCAAGAAGGTTAAAAATGCGTAATAAGCTAGATTTTATAGTGGTTGATTATCTCCAGTTGATCTCAACAGAATCGAGAGTTTTTTCTCGAGAGAACCAGATATCTGAAATATCTCGTGGACTCAAAGCAATGGCTAAGGAACTGGAGGTGCCTGTATTGGTTTTAAGTCAATTAAACCGTGACTCCGAAAAAGAACGCAGGGATCCAAGACTCTCAGATTTGCGCGAGTCAGGAGCAATCGAGCAGGATGCTGATGTAGTTATGCTTCTCGGTAAACAAAGGAAGGGTGAGGATATTAGAGAAATGGACCATGATGGGGAGACTGAATCAAGTGAAGAAGAAGATTTCGAACCTATTGTATTGATATTAGCAAAGCAAAGAAATGGTCCCACGGGAAAAATCAATCTTGCATTTAGGCGTAAATTCACTCGATTCGAAAGTATGCAACAAGACCACCGTTTGAATTAGATTGGATATGAGACTATTTACATTCTTATTATTTTTCTCGGTATGCGTTGCGACTCTTATTGCCGATCCTTATTCGGGGGGTAAGACGATCTCGAGTATAAAAATTCAAATTTCAGGTCCCCCCACTGTAGGGGAGTCATATGTAAAACAAAATTTGCAAGTTCAAGAAGGTGATCATTATAAAACATCATCAATAGATAAATCGATTCGAAACCTCATGGAAACTGGTTCCATTAGAGATGTTAAGGTTTTTAAAGATCCTGTTTCTTCCAAAAATAATGATGTCGCTCTCGTTTTCAAAGTAGTTACTAAGCCAAGGATTGAAGAAATCCGTTTTAATGGAAATGACGAGCTATCAGATAAAAAACTTTTAAAATCCATTTCTGCAAAAGTTGGAGAATTATACGATGAGGCAAAAGTTAAATCGGACATATTAAGTTTAAAGACCCTCTACCTAGAAAAGGGTTTTTGGAACTCTGATGTTTCTTATCAAGTTCTTCGAGGTGTAGATGAACCCGATAAAAAAATCTTAAGTTTTTTTATAGAAGAAAATGAATTACGAAAAATTCGACGAATCCATTTTTCAGGTAACAATGCATTGGATGGTGGAGAACTACTTGATGCTATGGAAACAGCTCCATGGCGCTTTTGGAGATTTTGGTCAAAAAGGTCAAAATATTTACCGCGCGTTTTAGATGACGATATCGATAAAATATTACAGATCTATCGAAATGAGGGCTTTTTAGATGTTAAAATAAACCAATCAAAAATCATCATAAATCCATTTGGCTCGAATAGAATTGATCTTCAAATCCCGATTAATGAAGGATCTAGGTCTTATTTCGGTACTCAAAATGTATTTGGACAAGCCATTATTGATAGCAATGATTTGTTAAATGATTCCTTAATCACTACTGGTAAGCCTTACTCCCCTACTTTACTTTCCAGTGAAAGGAGTCGCTTAAGAAAAATATATGGAAATAGAGGTTATTTGGACACCAAAATCCGGATACAAAGAAAACCAAACCTCGTGAATAACCAAATAGATTTAGTATTTGAGATAACGGAAAATAATAAGTTTTCAGTAAATTCCATCGAAGTTAGAGGGAATGAGAAAACTAAAACGGTTGTTCTTATTCGGGAACTTGCATTGGCACCCGGTGAGACTTTTGATTTAACTCGGATGGAAACAAGCGAAGCAAGGCTGAAAAACACCAAGCTTTTCGAAAGAGTTTCAATTAGCGACGAACCAATTGCATCTGGTGACCCGGAATTAAGAAATTCTCGACGCAATATGATTGTAGATGTTGACGAAGGTCGTACTGGTCATGTCTCATTTGGAGTGGGTTTTAGTACTTTGGAAAAAGCCATGATGTATGCAGAGTTTCGTCAGGGTAATTTTGATATTATGAAATGGAGGGCGCCTCACCGCCTGCAGGGTGACGGCCAAAAGTTCCGACTTCGTTTGAAACTTGGTTCCAGGAGCAATGAAGTCCGTTTAGCCCTTGAGGAACCATGGTTTCTTAACCGTCGAGTGGCTGCAGGCTTTGAAGTTTTTCGAGAAAAATCAGATTATCAAAGTTCATACTATGATGAACTGAGGGCAGGCTTTGAAGTCTATTTTCGTAAGAGATTATTCGAGTTGGTGGAGGGACGGTTATTTTACAGTTTTGAGGATGTTTTAATTGAGGATATTGAAAACATTTCAAGGACTACCTGGATAAGGGATGACCCTGCGTATAATTCTAGTACAAACGAGATTCAACGTACAATTTCCAAAGTTGGGCTTACCTTGAGCCGAGATACTAGAGATACCCTTCTTTTTCCAACCGAGGGCAGCTTAGTATCGATTCGCAAGGAATTTGCCGGGGGTATTTTGGGGGGAGATGCAGACTATGGTCGTTTTGAATTACAAGGTGTTCAATTTTTTAAAACTTTCGATGCTATGGAACAAGTGTTGTCCGTGTCAGGAAGAACCGGAACCCTTGGAAAGTTTGATGGGGACGACGCGAATGTACCATTCTTTGAAAAGTTTTTCTTGGGAGGCCCTTACAATTTAAGAGGTTGGGATTATCGAGAGGCTGGGCCAAATGTAGAAGGGGAGCCAGTGGGTGGAAATTCATTTTCCTATGCAAGTTTGGAATATACTTTCAAGGTCGCCGATCCTTTGCGCTTTGCATTCTTTTACGATGGAGGTTTTCTTCGTAGTGGAGATTTTAAATTTGCACCGGGTTCAAATACAGAAGGCTGGCATGATAATTGGGGGCTCGGCATTCGTATTATGGTGATGGGTATGCCTCTTCGCTTAGACCTCGGTTTCCCCTTGTCGGACCCAAGTAAGAGCGGTGCTTCCACCCAATTTCACTTTTCTGGCGGTACAAGATTTTAAAGTATTGTTGCCAACATCTATTCACTAGCTGCATTATTAACTAATATGAAAACATTTTATTATCTCCTTTTTATTACCCTCTTCACTTTTATTCAAAGTGCCCAAGCTCAGAAAACTGGAGTTGTAGATGTGCAAAAAGTTTTTGATGGCTATCAAAAGGTTAAGGATGCACGTGAACGCTTGGATAAATCCAAACAAGTAGCGATGGAAGAGTTAGAGATTTTTCGCGATGAAATGGGAAAAATCGTCAATGAACTAAAGGAAATGGAAGAAAAGCTTAAGAACCCAAATATCGACACCGCGACCTTGAAAGAAAAATATCAAGCCAAGGTAACCGTGGCTAAGGAAAAGCAGGATGATATGGTAGCCTACGATAAGAGAGCCAAAGCAACTATTGCACAAAGACAAAGAAATCTCTTGGTCGAGCACCTAGAGGATATTCGAACTGCCATTAAGAAAGTATCAGAAGCAAAGGGTTTAGACTTGGTTCTTAATTCCTCGGAAACCCAGTTGGGAGTATTTTATTCCTCAGATCAAATCGATTACACTGAGGAAGTTATTGTCACACTAAACGCGCAAAAAAAGTAGCACACTTTTTCTACACGAGCTAAGCAAAAACAGTGAGTCTTAGCATAAATGTATCGGAATTAATCGATTTATTTCCTGGTGCAATTCAATCAGGTCAAACATCTATCGGGAAATTAGATGGCATTGCCAATCTTCGCGATGCGAAGGTCGGAGATCTTTCATTCTTGGGTAATGCAAAATATAAAAGCCAGGTTGAACCCTGTAACGCCAGTGTAATTCTTTTGCCCAATGATTTTCAAGGTAAGCCCTCAAGCAACCAACTATTTATAAGAGTGGAAAACCCTTCACGAGCTTTGGCTCAAGTCTGCGAATTATTAGAAGGAAAACTATATCCAGCACCAGCACCAGGGATTCACTCAACAGCATTTATAGAGGAGAGTGCTAGTATTCATCACAGTTCTTCTATCGGTGCATTTAGTTATGTTGGGCATGAATCTATCATCGGTCCAAATTGCACGATCAATACTCATTGCCACATTGGAATGGGTACAACGATCGGTGAAGGCAGTGTATTTTATCCAGGAGTTAAATTGTTGGCCCGCTGCCAGATAGGTAAACAAGTAATTTTGAATGCAGGAGTTGTAGTGGGCTCTGAAGGCTATGGCTTTGATCAGGGTGATGGAAGTCATCAAAAAATTCCTCATCTTGGAAAAGTCGTCATCGAAGATAATGTAGAAGTCGGGGCAAATACTTGTATCGATCGAGCTAGGTTTGAAGAAACCAAGATAGGCCAAGGTACCAAACTTGATAACTTGGTTCAAGTTGGTCACAATGTCAAAATTGGTAAAAATTGTCTGATCGTTGCTCAAGTTGGAGTAAGTGGAAGCGTGCTTATTGAGGATGAAGTAATCGTTGGCGGACAGGCTGGATTTGCGGGACATTTAAAAGTTGGAAAAGGGGCAAAGATTGCTGGCCAAGCTGGTATAACTAAAGATGTAGAGCCAGGGGCATTTCTTAAAGGTAACCCAGCCCTTCCCTTTCATTTGGCTCAAAGGATTTCTGTATTACAAAGAAAATTGCCAGATCTTTTCAATAGGTTTGCCCAAGAAAAAAGCAAAGAGTAAACAAAGAAATGCGAAACGGTACTAACCTAAAGATTTTTAGCGGTAATTCGAACCTCCCTTTGGCAAAAGAAATATGTGCCTACTTGGATATGGAAATAGGAGATGCCTTAGTTACTTCATTTCCCGATAGTGAAAGTTTCGTTCGGTACAACGAAAATATACGGGGAATGGATGTTTACCTTCTCCAGTCGACTAATTCCCCAGCAAATCACAATATCATGGAATTATTGATCATGATAGATGCCGCAAGAAGGGCATCTGCTGCGAGAATTTCTGTGGTTATTCCTTTTTTTGGATATGCCCGGCAAGATCGTAAAGATCAACCTCGTGTTCCAATCACCTCAAAATTGATCGCCAACCTTTTGGTTGCAGCTGGAGCTAACCGAGTACTTACGATGGATTTGCATGCCCAGCAAATTCAGGGATTCTTTGATATTCCAGTTGACCATCTATATGCCTCCCCCGTGTTTTTTGATTATATGCGAAATCGAAATACGGAAAATATGACCATTTTCACTCCTGATGTAGGTGGTATGAAAATGGCCAGTGCCTACGCTGAGGTACTGGGTTGTCCATTAGGGTTTGTAGCAAAAAGAAGAACAGGGGCAAGTACGGTAGAGGCAACCAATTTAGTTGGCGAAGTGGAAGGTCGAGAAATTTTAATTATTGATGATATGACTGAAACAGCTGGTACCTTGACCGCAGCAGCTAAGCTTTTGAAAGAGCGTGGGGCCAAGAGAGTTTCTGCGGTAATTAGCCATTGCGTGCTTAATGAAACCGGGAAAGAGCGCTTACAACAAGGTCACTTGGATGAATTAGTTACCACCAATTCTGTAAATATGCAGGTAGATAATTTACCTATTACTCAATTGAGTGTGGCTCCTTTGCTTGGGGAAGCAATTCAAAGGACACATACCGACAGTAGCATATCGAGTTTATTTGAAGTTAAGGGATTCTAGATTTAAGTTTACAGAATTCAGGTATTTCCAAGACAATTTTGCTTACCAATTTCGCTTCTACTTTTGATGCGTCAAAAGATTATATTTTTAAATTACAAGTTAGCTTGGATTTCTTTTTTCCTTATTGTTTGGAACGCGTTTGGAGAAAAAAAAGGATTTTCACTTAAAGTTGATGAGACCGACCTTGATCGGTTGGCGGCAAATCCTATACAGAGTTACTCGAGCATCCTCGGTAAAGCTACTCCAGCAGTAGTTGCGGTTACTACCCAACAAGTTGTCAGAAGATTATATCCTGGTGCAGGTAATCCAATCGAAGATTGGTTTAGGCGTTATTATGGGCTCCCACGAACAAATCAGCCAAGGATAGAAGAAGAAAAAGTACCTGCTGGAATAGGTTCTGGCGTGCTCGTTTCTCCGCAAGGTCATGTGGTAACAAATGCGCATGTCATCTCAGATCCAAGAACTGGAGAGTTAATGGAAGAAGTGGTGGTTAAGCTTGGCGAGCAAAAGGATTACCCTGCAACAATCATTGGCTATGACCACACTACAGATATTGCTGTACTCAAAATCGAAGCTGACGAAGAACTCCCCTTTGCCACACTTGCGAATAGCGATCAGCTACAAGTCGGTGATGTGGTTTTTGCCGTTGGTAATCCACTTGGAATTGGGATGACAGTAACTATGGGCATTGTATCTGCCACAAGAAAATCGGAATTAGGGATTCTTCGCGAAGATGGTGCTTATGAAAATTTTATTCAAACAGATGCATCTATCAATCGGGGTAATTCTGGCGGAGCTCTTTTAGATGCACGAGGAAGATTGGTTGGTATTAATACGGCCATTATTTCACAAACTGGAGCCAGTATAGGAATTGGACTGGCAATACCTGTTAATATGGTACGCCGGGCACTCACTGATTACATGGAGGAAGGTAAAATACGAAGAGGTTTTTTAGGAGTATCCTTAGAGCCAGATTCGAATGGAAATGCTGCAGTTGTTGCTAGTGTGGTCTCTGGAAGTGCGGCGGACGAGGCAGGCTTTTTGGCTAATGATAAGATTGTAAAAGTAGGAAAAAAACTCGTTTATTCAGTAAACCAAGCGAGGGTAGCCATTTCTCAAACTTTACCAGGGGCTCAAATTCAAATCGAAGTTTTAAGAAATGGAGAATCCGAAACTCTCTATGCAATTCTTGGGTCAATGTCGGAGGGAATTGTTCCTATTCCAGGTCTTGATTTGACAGCCATCACCCTTCAAAACCGAGAAGAATTTGATATACCCGAATCTGTTAGAGGTGTTTTAGTTTCTCGTTCTTCTGGAGAAAATGAAACATTCAAAAAGGGTGTGGTCCTAGTTGAAATTAATGGTTCTCAGATACTTGATGTCGGCGATGTTTCTGAAAACCTATATTCCGGAATTAATCGCTTTTATGTTTGGTATCGTGGAAATTACAGATTTCTTGCATATCGCATTCCGTAATTTGCATTATTCAGTTTTAAATAATTTTGGAACCAAACTATGTATACTACTCAGTTTAGCTTCCGGGTTTGGTAGCCGGTATACTTTGCAAATGTTCGGGTAACTGATCTACTGAATAAGTCGGAAAATTCATCTTCAGAAGAGACATAAAGGTAATGCCGAAATTGATTGGCTCAACACTACGATCCACCAGGGATACAGCACCTAAAAAATCACAGGGATGCTTGTTTATTATGTTGATTGCTTCCCGAACCCTTCCACCTTTGGTCACGACATCTTCAACTAAAAGTACTCGGTCTTTCGGATGAATCATAAAGTTTCTTCTCAAGGCAAGCTTGTCGTTCACTTTTTCCAAAAAAATGAAGCGAGAGCCAAGTTGCCTTGCCATTTCTTGGCCAATTACCAGCCCACCCATTGCAGGGGCAATTATTAAATCAACCTGACTCCAAGGAATCTTTTCGATAAGCAGTTCAGCTAGTCTATTGACTTTATCTAAATGCTGGCAAACCTGGGCACATTGGAAAAAATGCTCGCTTCTTAATCCCGAACGTAAAATGAAATGACCCTTGAGCAGAGCTTGCGTTTCTTCGAAAATTGAAATGACTTCTTTATCAGTTTGGTTCATTGTAAATGACTTACCAAAGAACAAGGCTTTCATAGAAGCAAACCAATTTAGGAATAAGAATATTCTTTTTTAGTTTCCCTGTTATCTGTTGTTCGCCAACTTTGCTGTTCAGTGAATGAAATTAAGCATGAGATGTATTTGCAGTTCCCTATTTATGCTATAGTAATTGTAACTTATTACTTAAGATGAACTGGTCAAAAGAACTTTGGTTTGCACTGTTATTCATTTCCGTTGGTTTTACAGTTTGGCCTTTGATGGTGTACTACTTGGGACTTGCTCTCGGAATAAGTTTTTTTGAGAGCACAACTCTAAGAGTTTGGGCAGAACAAATTGTTTACGGCCCATTGGGAGAGTTCAGTTTGCTTTTCTTACGAAGCCTAGTCTTCCTTTTCACTCCATATTTGTTTTTTAATTTTTTGCGAATAATCCTCTGCAAGGCAGGCCAAGAGAGTTAGTCTTTCAAACCAGTTTTTTCTGCAAATTGCAGTATTTAGCATAAGCTCCATCAAGCATCATCAATTCTGGGTGCGTACCTTTTTCAAGAATTTGCCCTTTTTCTAAAAAGATAATTTCATCAGCCTCACGAATGGTACTGAGTCGATGGGCAATAATAAGTGTTGTTTTATCTTTAATTAAATCATGTAGAGCTTGTTGGATTTGTCGTTCTGTATCTACATCCACACTTGATGTGGCTTCATCCAAGATGAGGATTGGGGAAGATTTTAGCATAGCTCGGGCAAGGGTAAGTCGTTGTTTTTCGCCCATGCTCAATCTTACCCCTCTTTCTCCAATTAAAGTATTCATACCTTCAGGTAATAGCCTAACAAATTCCCATGCGTGAGCTGCTTTTAAGGCTCGTTGTAATTCATCTTCGCTCGCATTTTCGGATGCTAAGAGTAGATTTTCCCTGACGGATGTATCGAAGAGAAAGGGGTCTTGAGAAACCAAGCCAATATGAGTTCTTAAATTACTTAATGAGAGCTGGCTTACATTTTTTCCGCCAATGGTAATTTTTCCCTCATCCACATCATAATAACGAAGTAACAGACTAGCGATTGTGCTCTTGCCGGCTCCTGTAGGTCCGACTAAAGCGGTGGTTGAGCCGTGCGCCAAGGTAAAGGATAGGTCCTTAACCACAGGGCTTCTTTCAGCATAAGAAAAACTTACTTTGGAAAATTTAATTTCTTGCTCGATAAGAGGGAATGGAACTGGGTGGGTAGGACTTTCGACCTCAATAGGAGCGTCTAAGATTTCAAAAACTCTTTCGCCCGAGGCTTTTCCTGCAGCGACAAGATTATTAATTCCAACAAGTTGTCTAATTGGTTCGTAAAACATATTGGCATAAAGTAGGAACGCGAAGAACTGGCCATTTGAAAATGCTGGATCAGTTTCGAGCAAGTAAGCACCCATTCCAACCACCCCAAGAATCCCTAAGGAGGAAGTAAAGCTAGCCCCTGGGCCTTGAATGGACCAGCGATACATCGCGGTTAGTGAAACCTTTTCGAGCTCCCGAGCAACCTTTGCAAACCTTTTTCGTTCGCGAAGCATAAGTGCGAAGGATTGAATTAATCGATTGCCTTGAATATCTTCGACCAAAAGGGAGTTGAGTTCGCCAGATTTATCGCGAACAGCTCGCCAGTTTTTCTTGGATACACGGGCGTATTGATAGGCCATCCATCCCAAAATGGGGAGGGGTAGAAAAACAATAATCGCAAGTCTTGGTTCTTGAAAAAACATCATAGCTGATACACCGGCTAATGTGAGAACCGCAATCACTCCTTGTTCGGTCCCGTCTAAAATCGCACGTTCCACACTCTGTACATCCTCTAATACTCGAGATGAAATATCGCCACTCTTTCGACGATCATAAAAATTGATTGGTAAACGGAGTAGTTTGTCGTGAAGATCTTGTCGCAAGCGATAGATCACACGTTGTTCGAGCTTGTTGTTGATGCGAATCCGAAAGCAGTTCAATAATTCTTTCAAAAAAAATATGCCCGCGATTAGGAAAATTCCCTTTATGAGTAATGTTCCGTCCCCAATACCCTTTGTAAAAACATTGTCTAAAACCTGCTGAATGACAGAGGGTGCCAATACAGATAACAAAGTCATTACACAGGCTAATGCCAAAGTTCCTCCAAAAAGTAGCTTGTGAAAAAGTATATAGGTACCAACTCTTGAAATTACTTTTGTCTTTTTGGTTTGGCTCATGTTTATAATTTAAAAACAACCACAAAACACTTTTCTTAACTATATTACAAACTTGGACTCAAAAATCATTCACGGACCGACCGGAGCTACTTTACTAGACCTCCCCTCCCCTTATGAGGCTCATTCATCGGGCCTCCTTCACCTGCCCAGGTTTTTGGCAAAAATTCGCAAACATTTGCAAGGGACTTTACCCAAAAGCTACCAACGGAATTTCACTAAAGGTTTTGATGGCTTTCTGTGTCTTCATTTAGGACTTGAAGCTGAGCAGATCATTGCTTGCGTACAAAAGGCTAAAAGCGAAGAAGAATTAAATCATAGTTTAAAGGAGCTTTTACCAAAAGATTTAAGAGTTCATGAATGGAACCGCCGAGTGGTCCAAATCGGAATGTCCGATATGGCACTCGAAAAATTACAAGAAATTAAGGAAGGCCTGGGTGCCTCAGGCCGCGATGAATTACGCTCTTTTGCTGACGTGATTGATTTCGATGAACAAAAAATAACTTAGTATTCAGTCCTAAATTAAACTCGCTTAACTGTAAGAAGAGTTAAGTCATCTCGATCATGGCTTTGTGGACTAAATTTATTTAAATCCTGAATGATTTTTTGATTGATGGACTGAGGATCAAGACCCGCATGTTTAATCAGTTCATCCTTTAGACGAGAAACCCCAAATTCCTCCTTTTCTTGGTTACTAGCTTCAGTTACGCCATCGGTGAATAAACAGAGTAAGTCGCCGCCGGAAAAATCGGTTTCTTCGTTTTTGATAAGACTAGAAAATAAATCCGGCTCGACCATACCCAATGCCATACCGTTTCCTCTTAGTTCCACCACTTCGTTAGCAGCGGTGGAAGCTTTTACAAGTAAGCCTGGTTCGTGACCGGCACGTGCATAGGTTATTTTATTAGAACGAGTATCGATTACGGCAAGGAAAAGTGTGATGAACATATCCTTTCGAATTCTTGAAAAAAGTTCTTCATTCAAAAGAACAAGAACTTCAGAGGGCGATCGATTTTTATGAACTAAGTGCTTAAGGTGGGTCTGACATAAGGCCATAAGCAATGATGCAGGCACTCCTTTCCCTGAGACATCGGCAATACATAAGCAAAACTTATGGGAAGATAGCTTGTAAAAGTCGTAAAAGTCTCCGCCTACTTGAGCCGAAGGTACATACCTAGCATCGATTTCCAATCCTTTGCTGGGGGGAAAGACTCGGGTCAAGAAAAGTTCCTGAACATCATGAGCAAGCTTAAGGTCACCATCCATTCGGTTTTTTTCAAATCGAAGGTTCATGGCGTCCGAATTTTTGATCGCTAGAGCAGCTTGTTCACCCAATGAATTAATCATCGAAAAGTCTGTTTCGGAAAAAGAAAGCCCATTGGAAGGATTTGCTACTGCGAGAACTCCCATCGTTTGGTCATCATGAATTAAGGGGGAAAAAACCATAGAGCGGACAGATAAAGAGGTATCCTCGTGTCTTATAATTCTAGGATCCTCAATTGCATGTGGAACAAACACTGGCTTGCCGGTTTTGGCTACTTGTCCAACAATACCTTCTCCAGCTTCTAAAATTTCAGAGTTTAATACTTTTTCAATGAAGCGTGCACGTGGAGAAGTTTTTTCTTCCGAGTTAGTCTTGATGGCTCGCTGTGGAGGGAAAAGTCCTTCAACTGCGACTCCCTTTAATCTGCCGTTAGGAAGCTTTTCATAAATACATGCACTTATTGCCCCGGTTGTGATAACAGCAGTATGAACAATTCGTTGATAGAGGACTTTTCTTTCCACTCCTTCACCAATGGCCTCAGCCAAATTGTGCATGAATTCAACTGCAATTTTTTTTTCCTGTGAGAGTTGATTTTTTTGCTGCAATAATTTTTTACGAGAAATTTGCCAACGTTTCCGGCCAATAACCCAAAAACAAAGACCGATCATCAATCCGCCAAAAAACCAAATTAAAGGGTACATATTTTCTACTAACTAATTTATCCCTCTTTTTTTTGCTCAAGGTAGCTAACGACATCTGAGAACACTTTTAGGTTTTTTTCATTAAGATTCATCAGTGCCTTGTGAGCTTTGTATATCGTATCGGGGTTGGCATTCGATTGGGAAGGTTTGATAGCAAGGTTTTCAAGCTGCACTTCATCCTTTACTTCATCTGAACTTACATTTGCAATCTGGTGAATCCCCAAATTGCATACGGTTTCTAAATTTCTTCCTCGTAAGTTGAGTAAAGAAATACTGCCCTCATCGGCAGCACTGCGGATTTTCAAAGCAACACTCACCAAGATGCCCAAAAAAGTACTGTCCATACTGGAGCAATCTTCAAAATCAATCACATATCTTTTTTGTCCCTTCTTACCTTGCTCTTCAAAAAAAAGCCGAAGAGGTTCACAATTTAAGTACGAAGCTTTGTTAAGAACCTTTACGAATGCTCGGTCTGGTGTGACATGAACTCGAAAATTAATGTCCACTTCTGTAAACTATTATGCTCTAACTTGCTCACAATCGGAGAAGCCTGCAGGTATTAATTTAAAGGGAAAGCAAGTCACGATTAAGAGATTACCATACCTGGTTTGCGGGTTCTATGAACTTATTAATACCCTTCAAGCTATGATTTTTAAATTAAAGAACTCCTTTGATTTGCGCAAAGTCAGGAAGTTGTTTTGGGTCATCAGAAGACCAAGCTAGTGCAACTGTGCCTTCTTTAGAAATAACAAAAGCTGAACGCTTTGATACCCCTTGAAAGCCGATGAAATCTTCATATAGCACGCCGTATTTTTGGGAAACTTCTTTATTGAAGTCACTAAGTAAAGGGAAGTTTAAACCTTCCTTGATCGCCATTGCTTCCTGTGCAAACGGACTATCTACGCTAATTCCATATACCTTTGCATTTAATTCATCGTAAGCTTTTAGGTCGTCCCTTACCGAACATGCTTCTGCCATGCATACACTGGTAAACGCAAAAGGAAAAAAGAGTAAAACTACATTAGATTCGCCTTTGTGTTCGCTTAAGGTAATGGCATTTAATCCGTCAGGTGTTTTGGTTTTGAGTGTAAAGTCTGGGGCGATTGTGCCAATGTCTAAGGTCATTTTGTCTCTTGGGTAAGGGTTATAAGAAGAGTCTAAATTGGTAAGGTTACATGGGTTTCTTGCAAGCTGAATCATAATAGAAAAGAATGAGTCTTTCGTATTCTTCGCTCGTAGAAGTAGCACAATTTATTTATAGAGATCAAATTCGTAATGATTGAAAACAAGTTGTTGGAAAATGCAGAGGTTGTAATTGGGCAAGATGAATTGCTTGATAATCTAAAGCAGGGGCGTAAATTAAAGATTAAGTTTGGAGTTGATCCAACTCGACCTGATTTGACTTTTGGGCACTTGGTTGTGTTTAACAAACTTAGGCAATTTCAAGATGCAGGTCATGAAGCCATTTTATTAATTGGTGATTACACTGCTCGAATTGGTGACCCGAGTGGGCGTTCTGAACTGCGCCCTGAATTAACCGAGTCTGCGGTTAACCAGAATGCTACTACTTATCTGGAGCAAGCTTTCAAGATACTGGACGAATCTAAAACTGTGGTACGTCGTAACAGTGAATGGTTTGGTGAGATGAGTTTTGCTGATGCCCTTTCTCTTACTCGAAGTATGACAGTTGCACGAATGCTAGAAAGAGATGATTTTGAAAAACGTTTTAAATCCAATCAGCCAATTTCCATGGTAGAATTTATGTATCCGTTGATTCAAGGTTACGATTCCATTGTCTTGGAATCCGATGTTGAATTAGGTGGTAATGATCAACTCTTCAACATGTTAGTCGGCAGAAACTTGCAGAAAGAAAAAGGATTGTCCCCGCAAGCGGTGATTACCCTACCTTTACTTGTCGGATTGGACGGTTCTAAAAAGATGTCCAAAAGCTACGATAATTACATCGCTTTTAATGATTCGGCAAAGGATATGTTTGGAAAAACTATGTCTATTTCCGATGAAGTGATGTGGGATTATTATCGTTTGTTATTACTCAAAGACGAATCTGAATTGATTGCACTTAAGCGTTCTCACCCAATGGAGACTAAGAAACAATTGGCACGAGAACTTACCTCTGTTTTTTTTGGTGCTAAAAAAGCTGATGAAGAACTGAGTGCTTTTTCCCAAGTTTTTTCAAAAGGAGAAGACCCAAAAGACATGCCTGAAATTTCTATTTCTCAAGGTTTCTCACAACCCCCAACCCTTTTAAATATCCTTTCAGAATCTGGATTATTTGAATCAAAAGGTCAAATTCGCCGACTGATTAAACAAGGAGCCGTAAAACTAGAAGGAGAAAAAGTAGACAGTCCAGATATTGATCTAGCAACTCTGTCAGCATCCCCCAAAATTCTTAAAGCGGGTAAGAAAATCTTTCTGCGAATAAAGCCGTAAGTTCTAAAGACTCAATTTTGTCTTACTACTTTTCGTAAAAATCGTGTAGTAGGATTTTTATGTTTCTCTAATAAAGATGTTATTGTTCCATGATGTAAGAGTTTGCCACCCTCTTTTCCCCCTTTCGGTCCCAATTCAATAACGAAGTCCGCTTCTGCGATGAGATCGACATCGTGTTCGATCACAACCACGGTGTGACCGTCGTCTACTAATCGATGCAGGAGAAGTATTAACTTTTGGCAGTCTTTTGAATGAAGCCCAATGGTGGGCTCTTCTAAAACATAAAAGTTTTTTTGGACCTTGCCCAACCTTCTTCCTTTAAGTTCGATTCCAGAAGAAAGTTCCGATGCCAGTTTGAGTCTTTGCGCCTCTCCTCCCGAAAGGGTTGGTGAAGTTTGACCCAATCTCAAATAGCCTAGTCCCGTTTCTTTCATGAGGGAAAAGGTTTCCTTAAGCAATTCATCAAAGGAGAAGAAATCTACTGCATCGGCGAAAGTGAGGTTAAGAATTTCGTCGATGTTCTTTCCTCTCCATTTTAAATCAAGGACCTCGTCTTTGTATCGTTTACCGGCACACTCTTCGCACTCAACATATGAATCTGGCAGGAAATTCATTTCCAATTTAATTTTCCCAGCTCCTTTGCAAATTTCACATCTTCCCCCTTTTACATTAAAGGAAAAATCACTTGGCCCAAGCCCGCGAGCCTTGGCTTCGGGTAAGGTGGAAATCAATTCCCTTATGCGGGTCCAGACTCCCAAATAAGTAACCGGAGTGGAACGAGAAGTCTTGCCGATTGGGCTTTGAGTGACTTCGATTGCTTTGGCAAAGATGTTGCCATTCTTCAATTCGTATCCGTCAGCTTTAATATGCCCTGATCGTTGTTGGATGGCTTGTTTAACCCCCTGAAAAAGAGGGCCTCGTACAAGACTAGATTTCCCCGCTCCTGATACCCCACAACATACAATTAGTCGCCCTATGGGTAGTCGCACCTTTAAGTTTCTTATGTTTCGAAAATTAACATTCAAGAGTTCGAGGTAAGCTTTTGAAGTTTTGCTATTCAGTGTAGGCAGGGAACGCCATTGCCCTTTTAAAGGATGGGGCATTCCTATGGAAAGGTGTTTACCGGTTCCTGATTGAGCATTTTCAGCAATTTGAAGTGGCTTCCCCACTTCAACCACACGACCGCCATCCTCTCCAGCGTGCGGGCCAATTTCGATAACACAGTCTGCTTGTAAAATAGTTTCCAAATCATGCTCGACCACGAGTAGTGAATTCCCCTTGGCTTGGAGTTTGCGCAGAGAATCAATTAATTTCTGATTGTCCGAGGGGTGAAGGCCAATAGATGGCTCATCTAAAACATAAAGGACACCGGAAAGGTTCGAGCCCAATTGGCTAGCCAGGCGAATTCTTTGGGATTCTCCACCGGATAGGGAAGATGTTTCACGGTTAAGGGACAAATAATCCAAACCCACATTACCCATAAAGCATAACCTCTCGAGAACTTCGGGTAAGATTGCTTCTAAAATTGGTAATTTTTCTTTTTGAATTTGGAGGTTTTGAAGGAACCCAGAAATTTCCTCCGGGGTAAGGGCAAGTAGCTTTGGTAAAGAAAGAGATCTTTTATTCTTATCTTGTAAAAATACATTTCGGCCACTTGGATTTAATCGTTCTCCGAGACATGTAGGACAGGTTTCCCCATTGGTCAGCTTCCACCAATCTCCGCTAGCTGGAAGTTCTTCTTTCATCCAGTCGTAAATTCTTCCATATCCATGACAAGATGTACATTGTCCGCGGGGAGAATTCCAGGAAAGTAATGAAGGCTCAAGGTCTGGATAAGCTTCCCCGGTTGAAGGATCTGATTTACGAGTTGAAAACCAACAAATTTCACCATCTGGAAAAAGGAGGAGGCAGCGCCCTTTGCCAATGTTTAAAGCGTAGTCGATCGAAGCGTTTAAAACCGGCCTTGAGGGAGGCTTGACCCAGTGGTTCATTACCACTTCAATGTCGTGCAATCGATACCTGTCAAGGCCCTCAAAGGAATGCGTGGGTAAAATATCTCCATCACAACGAACTTCCATAAACCCTTGCTCCCTTGCCCAGTTAACCAACGGTTTGTGATGGCCCTTGCGATTTACAACGAGGGGGGCAAGCAGACGAACACCGCTGATTTTTTGAATCCGTTTCGCTAAGATTCGGGAAATTTCCTGAGGAGTGGAGGAGACCAAGGGTTTTCCGCTTTGCGGGCTATGTTGTTCTCCTAGGCGAGCGTAGAGAAGTCTTAAGTATTGAGCGATTTCTGTAATGGAACCAACCGTAGATTTTTTGGAACCTCTAGTAACCCTTTGTTCGATGGCTACCGTCGGAGAGATCCCGTTGATTTGATCGACTTTTGGCTTTCCGACTTGTTCGACAAATTGTCGAGCATAGGATGACATAGACTCGAGGAATCGCCGTTGTCCTTCAGCAAAAATTACTTGGAAGGCCAGGGATGATTTTCCAGATCCAGAAGGTCCGGTAACTACGACAAACTGGTTTGAGGGAATTCGTAGGTTTATATTTTTGAGATTGTTTTCTTGAGCCCCGAGTATTTCTAAGTCTTTTTTTCTGCGGTAGTTGCCTTTTTTAAATTGCCCATAGTCAATTTGTTTATCTTTAGGTTGTTTTTCTAAATCTGAGAATAAGCTACTGGTCGCAGTATTTAGAGAGCGGAACGAACGAGGAGACCCTTCAGCGATAATTTTACCTCCTAGTTTTCCTGCACCTGGTCCAAGTTCTACGATCCAATCAGATTGGCAAAGAACCATGGGATTATGTTCGATGACAAATAGTGAATTGCCCCCCGCCACTGTTTTTTTAAGGCAGTCAATTAAACGCTGAACATCGGAGAGATGAAGGCCAGTGGTAGGTTCATCAATTAGCAAAATTGCAGGCTCCGATTTTTTCCCAAGAGGTCCCATATATTTGGCTAATTTCAATCTTTGCGATTCTCCACCTGAAAGAGTTCCAAGCGGTTGGCCCATCTTAAGGTAGCCCAATCCAAGTTCATGAAGAAGGGACAGTTTTTTGTGGGTCTTTGGAAAATGAGCGAATCTGAGTAACGCATCCTCGATTGTAAGTTCTAAAGCATCGGCAACATTTAATCCGTCCAATTGAATTTCCAAGAGATCATCCTTAAACCGTTTGCCCTGACACAAAGAACAAGGAATTGAAAGGTCGGGTAAGAATTGCATTTCCACATTCTCATAACCTAAGCCCATGCATGAATCGCAACGTCCTTGCCCCGAGTTAAAAGAAAAGTCAGATGCAGAAAAACCAGACATTCTTGCCTGCTCTGTTCGACCAAATGCTTCTTTGATTGGTCCCCAGGCATCAGAGTAAAGTGCAGGGTTTGACCGGGAGGAACGAGCAACGGTTCCTTGGTCAATCATAACCACTTCAGAAAAAGGCAGGTCACTGGTTACCCAACCATTGGGTGAGCCTTGGCTAAGTTCCTGATAAATTAGGTCATGAACAAGGGTAGATTTGCCTGAGCCAGATAAACCAGCGATTGATGTAAATTGGCCAAGAGGTAAATTGGCACTAAAGTTCTTTAAGTTGTGAACATTTGCTTTCCTAACCTTTAGAAATTTAGTGGGCGCCTTGGTTGACTTAATTTGGCTTTGCGGGTGTTTGGTTGACTTCCTAGCGAGCCATTTTCCTGTCTCAGATTTGGCGGAACGCAAGAGTTGGGGGACCGTACCCTCAAAAGTAATATGCCCCCCCGCTGTTCCTGGTTGAGGACCAATTTCAATTACCCGATCAGCTGCTTGAATCACTTGATCATCGTGTTCAACCACGCATACGCAATTTCCACTGGCTGCCAAGTCCCGAAGGATTCCAATCAAACGGCCAACATCTTTATGATGCAGACCGATGGTGGGCTCATCTAAAGCAAAAAGGGTATCCGTCAAACCAGCACCAAGGCAGGCAGTAAGATTAATTCTTTGCGTCTCTCCACCACTTAGGCTTCTGGAAGTACGATCGAGGCTTAAATAATCTAAGCCAACATCTCTCAAGTATCCAAGCCTCGTACAAATGGCCTCGAGGGGTAAGTCAGTCTTTGGCTCATTACTAATAGGCTGAGTTTCCATCAGCGAAAGGAGTTCGGAAACCGGTAAAGAATATAATTCTGGAAGAGAGCGACCTTTCCACTTCCAGAGTTGTGGTTCATATTGAAACCTTGTGCCCTTACATTCAGGACAATTAAAGTACCCTCGGTATTTGGATAGAAACACCCGAACATGCATTTTATAGGTCTTTTTTTCCAACCATTTGAAAAAAGAGTTAACTCCATACCAACGTTCATTCCCCTCTTCATACAAGGGATCACCTTTCCAAATAAAATCTTGGCTGTCTTGAGAAAGATCTTTCCATGCCAATTGAGGATTAATATCAAGATCTTTTGTTGCTAGTATGAGGTCTTCAAGGCAGTGACCGTATACTTTACCTTGAAATGGCTTGATCGCACCTTCAGATAAAGAAAGACTTTTGTCGGGAATAACTAGATTTGGATTGATTTCAATTATCCGTCCAAAGCCTTTGCATTTTGGGCAAGCCCCAGCGGGAGAATTAAAAGAAAATGAACCTTGTTCTAGCTTCGCATAGCTTTTTCCAGAAACTCGAGAGCGCAGACCAGTATGAAAAGATGACAAGATTTCTCCGGTTGATGATCTCGCTTCAGCTCTGCCTTTTCCATGGGAGAGGCCAAGAGATATGGCTTCGGCCATTCGATTCTTACTCCCAGGTTTTATCTTAATTCGATCAACGACAACAAATGCAGAAGTTTGGTCCCAGGTCCCCTCTTGAAGAAGATCCTCTATGCGAGCGTAATCTTTATGTGATAATATTCGTGCATGACCTGCAGAAATTAGGAACTGAAGAAAATCAGTAGTCGGTAAACTGCCCCGCTCTATGGAAAAGCCTACAACAACGTTACGATTATTGAACTGGCTTATACAAGCCTTGGCCTGAGTCGAAGGAGTTTCTTCTTGAATGAGCTTTCCTAGGTCATCGGGGTCATGCAGACGAGCAACTTGCGGAAACCAAACTTTAAAATAGTCGCAGAGTTCAGTCATCGTACCAACGGTTGACCTGGAATTCTTTACAGTATTCTTTTGCTCCACGGCAATGGAAGGACGGGCATTTGCCATGGAGTCAATTTTGGGTCGTGGTAAAGATTCCATGAATTGCCTGACATATGGACTAAATGTTTCCACATACCGTCTTTGTCCCTCTGCGTGAAGAACATCGAAAAGCAGAGTCGATTTTCCTGTTCCGCTTAGACCCGTGATCACGGTTAATTGACCAGGCAACAGATCCAAATTAATGCCTTTTAAATTATTTTCTCGGGCACCGCGTAGTTGAATGGGCAGTGATTGTTTGGGCATCCGTTATTCCTAGGGGAATTGGAGAATCGGACAAGACGCTAATTTTAAATGGCGTCCCGTAGGGGATTCGAACCCCTGTTGCCGGGATGAAAACCCGGTGTCCTGACCTGGCTAGACGAACGGGACGAACTCACATATCCTGTTTAAAACTTTCTTTTTCGCAAGTCGAATCTGTTAGTCTTATTTTCATGACTCTAGAAGTTTGACATTATCCGCTCATACTTTACTTTTTGCTCTTTGTCATGAAACCTACCTACAACCCATCTAAACTGCGCAGAGCCCGAAAGTTTGGCTTTCGCAAGCGCAATCAAACGAGTGCCGGACGCAAGGTGCTTCAAAATCGTCGCCGTAAGGGCAGGGCTAAATTAACCGCCTCTGTTCTTCCTCGGTTTCGTTAGTCATTTCTAGTCTATCCTTAAACTGCGTGAACAGAGGTCTTTCACGCAAGGAAAGGTTGCGTAAAACCTATGAGTTCTTGCAGGTCAAATCAAATGGCGTTTCGATTAGGCAAGCCCCATTTTGGATCCAAGCCCATGAGAATTTTAGTGGCCCTTCCAAGCTAGGAGTTATTGCCACCAAACGATTGGGGAACGCGGTGGCCAGAAATCAGGCAAAAAGACTAATTCGCGAATTGTTCCGCAAACATAAACACAATTTGCCATTTACTATGCACTTGGTTGTGTTGCCAAGGCGCTCAATCTTTCAAACGCCATTTACTAACTTAGAAACCTTATTCATTGATGCTCTTAATAAAGCGTCTAACCGATTATGAAAAATTATTTACTGGGAGCTGGATTTCTCGTTCTTGCTTTTTATTTGATGTGGCAACAAGGAGCCGAACAGATTGAATACTCTGACCGTCTTTTAGATAAAGAAGTAAATGAGCAAACTCAAAGAGTTGAAGTTATTGAGGCTAACTCTTCTCTTTATTCAATAGCCCCAGGCTTAGAACCGCGTAATGTAAGTTCCGAAGGCTCGACTCAATTTGCTTCAGTCGTACAACTTGGGGAGGAGAAGCTAACGGATGGATTAAGCACAGATCTTTCTTCGATTACCTTTTCCAATCACACTGGAGCAATCCGATCGGTTCAGCTTCATCAATCGGAAAGATTGAATAAGGCTTATGATATAGATCATTCCGAACAGCCTTTCTTAGGGATTGCTTTTGAAGATGAATCCGGAGTTCTTTTATCAGAAGCATTGCCGAATCCTCGAGATTTTCGCTTGATAGAAAGTTCTCCCAGTCGGGTGGTCTATCGCTGGGAATCTCCTGGGAATCTGAGCATTGATCGAATTTATGAACGCTCAGAGGTAGATGGATATGGTCTTATCCATAAAACCGTTTTTCGTAGTTTGAGAGACTCTCCTATGGTAATTGATCGAGTACGAATGTATCTGGGCTCAAGTTTTCAAATTCCCCGTATGTACAATCCTTTTGACCAGGCATCCACTTATTTAAGTGTGGGCTATTATAATGAAGGTGCTCCATTGCCTGAGGGTTGTTCCTGTGCCACTTGCAGCGGAAGAATCGATGGTGAAAGAGAAGAATTCTTTCAGTTAAATGAAATGGGACCGAGTGGAAAGATTGAACCAAGGAGATTGTCTAAGGCTAAATGGGCATGCGTGAACAATCAATTTTTCGTGAATCTTTTACGACCAGAGTCTGAACTTAATGACTTCCGAGTTTGGGGTGAATCCGTACAATCCTCTACTGACGAGAGTGGAAATGAAATTCTCGGAATTAGCGGGGCAGTTTCTTTCCCATTGGGAATTTTTAAGCCGAAGCAAAGCAAGGAATTCTCTTTCAATATATATGCTGGTCCCAAAGATTACATTGAACTCTCCAAGCTCGCGCACGAACAGAAGAAAGTCATGCAATTTGGGGTCTTTTGGTGGATTTCAGAGCCCTTTAGTTGGGCCTTGAATAAATTAAGTTCTATTCTTGGTAGTTATGGTTTGGGCATAATAGTACTCACGGTACTGGTAAAGCTCATCCTTTGGCCCCTCACTGCTCAAGCTACTCGCTCACAAAAGAAAATGCAGGCCTTACAAGGACCGCTGGCCAAGCTTCGAGAAAAACACAAGGGTAGTCCCCAGAAACTCAATCAGGAAATGATGAAGTTTTACAAGGAGCACAAGGTTAACCCTTTTGCTGGCTGTTGGCCTATTCTTGTACAAATCCCTATTTTTCTTGGAATGTTTTGGATGTTGAGGTCCGCGGCAGAATTGTACGGTCAGGAATTTTTATGGGCGATGGACTTATCCGAGCAGGATAGTGTAGCTATGCTTTACGGATTTTCCTTAAATGTATTACCCATTTTCATGGTTCTTACGCAGTGGTATCAAATGAGGCTCAATCCAATGCAATTAGGACCAGAAATGAGCGAGGCTCAAAGAATAAATGCAAAAATGATGCGCTTTATGCCCTTCATGTTCTTGGTTTTCCTTTACTTTTTCTCATCTGCTCTTGTTCTTTACTGGACTGTGCAAAACATTATGACCATTTTGCAGACGCTTTTGACCAAAAATGTAACTTTACCCAATTTGACTGAAAAGGACGAAAAAGGTCGGGAAAAAAGTTTTGATCGAAAATCAGTAAGAGAAGTCCAAGACATTGAGTATGAAGAGGAATCAGACGAGGAAGAAAGAAAGTTGCGAAACCTGCTTGGCTTAAAGGCAAAAGGGAAGATTGATCTCAAACTTTTGGAAAGCAGGTATAAGGAAAGAATGAACAACTATACTTCAAAACGCCTGGAAAATATGTCGGAACAAAAAAGGACTTCAGCCGAAGAAAAGCGTGACAAAATCACTGAGGCATATGAAACTTTGAGGAAAATGGATAACAAGCAATCTTGACAACCCCTACCCTCTTTTAGTTCGATTTAAATATTCATGTCTGGGCATAGTAAATGGGCTACCACTAAGAGGCACAAAGCTGCCATTGATGCCAAGCGTGGTAAAATCTTTAGTGTAATCAGTAAAGAAATATCCTTGGCCACTCGGGACGGAGGCAAAGATGCAGAGTTTAATCCCCGGCTTCGTACCCTTATCCTAAAAGCCAAGCAGGCTAACATGCCTTCCGATAACATTGATCGGGCTGTTAAAAAAGGAGCGGGCGAACTGGGCGGCGTGATCTATGAAGAACTGCTTTACGAGGGATATGGACCGGGAGGAGTAGGTTTGATTGTCGAAGTTACCACCGATAATAAAAATAGGTCGGCTTCTGATGTAAGGAGTACTTTTTCAAAGAGAGGTGGAAACTTGGCAGGAGTGGGTGCATTGGCTTTCAATTTTAAGAGGAAAGGTCAGTTCCTGTTGGCCTTGGATAAAATGCCAGAAGATGATTTGACTGAATTAGCTTTAGATAACGAAGCGGAGGATGTTTTGGTGGAAGATGATCATTATGAGGTAGTTTGTGAAACTGCGGATTTTGATCGGTTAGCTGAGGCTTTTGAGAAAAAAGGAATAGAGCCGGATTCCTCGGAATTAGCTTACCTCCCCAATATTTTGGTGCCAATAGAAGATGAAGATACAGCACGTAAGGTTATGAATTTGATCGAGGCGTTGGAAGAACTCGAAGATGTTAAAGCGGTTCACGGAAATTATGACATGGACAAGCCTTTGCTCGAAAAGATTTCTTTGTAATATCTTCTTTTCATGCCTTTGCGGGTTAATCATTAGCCAAACCCAATTCTATGCCCCACTCTGATCAAACTGACTTTTCGAACCAGTCAAATGAAGTTGGCTTGGTTCATGAGGAATCTTTTGTGTGCGAGGACCGCTTTGAGCTTTCCAATGGTCAGTTTTTAGAGGGTTATGAATTAAGATACGAGTGCTACGGAGAGCTTAATTCTGCAAAAGACAATGCGGTCTATATCTGCCATGCCTTAACAGGCGACCATCATGTTGCAGGAATTTACAGTGAAGAAGACGATAAGCCGGGTTGGTGGAACCATGTTGTGGGGCCAGGAAAGCCAGTTGATACAAATCGTTTCTTTGTAGTTTCTTCGAATTGTCTTGGTGGGTGCAGGGGATCCACTGGGCCTTCGAGTATGCGAGCAGATGGGAGTGGGGAAGCTTACGGATCGTCCTTCCCTGATCTTTCTATCCGAGACATGATTCATGCACAGCGTGCGTTGATTGATCATCTGGGGATAAGAGCTTTGCATGCGGTGGTTGGTGGAAGCATGGGCGGAATGCAGGCCTTGCAATGGATTGTGGAGTATCCGGGGTTTGCTAAAAATGCCATCATCATAGCGGCCACTGCCCAGCACAGTGTACAAACCATAGCTTTTAACGAAGCAGGTCGTCGTTCCATTCGAGGTGATAACGGTTGGCAAGGTGGGGATTATCACGAACATACCAGCCCTGACCAGGGTTTATCGGTAGCTAGAATGATGGCTCATATCACATATCTTTCCGATATCGGTATGGAGGAAAAATTTGGGGGTGATCGAAGATTAAATCCTAGCGAAGATTTTGAATTTAGTGTTCAGGGTTACCTCGATTATCAGGGTAAAAAGTTTATCGAGCGATTTGACGCCAATTCTTACCTTAAACTTACCGAAGCTTTAGACAGGTTTGATTTAGTGGGTGATCAAGGTTTGGCTAAGGCCGTTTCTGAAGTAAAGACTCGCACTCTGGTCATCGCTTTTTCAAGTGATTGGCTATACACACCTAGGCAAAACAAGCAGATTGTGGATGCTTTACTTCAAGCAGGAAAAGACGCATCCTACTTGGAGATTGATCATTCCCATGGTCACGATTCTTTTCTCATCGACTCTGGTCCCTTTCTTCGAGCACTGGATGTGTTTCTTCAAACCGAGGATTCTTCAAAAACGGAGAACCTTGAAGCTGATGGGTTTAGAAAATTAAAAAATCGATATGAGGTAAAAAAAGAAGCGGATTTTAGAGCGATCGATGATTGGGTGACTCCCCATGATAAAGTACTGGATTTGGGTTGTGGCAGAGGATTACTTCTTGAGCATTTGCGTGAAACCAAAGAGGTTCGAGGATTGGGCGTTGATTGGGAATTAAACAATTCCACTTTCTGTGTAGCCCGGAAAGTTCCTATTTATCAGGAAGAAATTTTATCGGCTTTGACAAAGTTCAATGAAAACTCATTCGATTGGGTAATTTTTTCTCGTATGGTCGAATCCTTGCCTGAACCAGGCAGAATTCTCAAGCAAGCACTTAGGGTTGGACGTAAAGTAGCGGTAAGTTTTGTTAACCATGGCTACTGGAGAAACCGTTGGAATTTCCTGTTGCATGGAAAACGGGTGTGTAACGATGTTTACCCACATCAATGGGAGAGTAGTCACTTAAGTAATCATTTTTCTATTCGAGAGTTCGAAGATTTTTGTTTTCGTCTGCAAGCAGAAGGAATGAAGGTAAGATTGGGACGAAGAATGTTTTATCGAGGCGATTGGGTAAAGTCCTGTTCTGCTTTCCCTAATTTTCGGGCAGGACTAGCCATTTATGAAATAGTAAAGGAAGGTATGGACTAGGGGCTATTTACGTCCTTGGTTCCAGCGGTATGCAGAACCATACCCCCACGCTAAACCAACCGCCAATCCACCCGCATGTGCCCAATTGGCAATACCGCCAAAAACACCGGTAAAACAGATTAGAAAAAAGCCAAACATAATCATGGCTACCATCGGATCCAGCCGAAATCCGTCTGCCGGGTCTAACCGTGTTTTCACCCAGACATATCCAAATAATCCATATACGACTCCAGACATTCCGCCAAAGGCTGGTCCGGTAAGGGTAAACTGGGTTAGGTTGGACACCAATGCAATCAAGAGTATGAAAGAAATGAAAAACTTAGGTCCTTTTCTTTTTTCGATTTGTCCACCAAGGTCGTGGAGCCAAAACATGTTAAACAATATATGCAAAAAGTTAAAATGAAGGAATATAGGAGTAAATACGCGCCAGATTTCTCCATTAAGAAATTCGGATAATTGACCATCAACTTTTTCTGAAATAAAGAAACCGCCAACTAGTTCGGTGTTCTTACCCATACCTGAAAGTAGAAAGACCGCAACGCAGGTTATAATGAGCGAAAGGGTCATGGTACCAGCTGAGCGGTCAGTTCTCTGCCATTTATCTCGAAGGTTAAATTCCCTGAAACCACGATTCCTGGAAGGATTTTTTGTCTTTGCGTCCTTTTCTATTTGGGACGAAACCTCATATTTTTTGTCTTCTGGGTCGGCTTGAAATTCGCTCAAAAAAGAAAAAGCCGAATCCACTTGGTCCTCTTCCGCTATCCAAACTTCCCAGTTTACCTCTTTAGGGGAATCCGCTTTTTCAAGGGACGATTCTATGCCCTGTTTTTTGATATAACTCCAAAAACGAAGGGCGTGCTTTTCCGTGTTAAAACTTCCAATAAGTCGCATGCAATCTTGTTTTATTGGAATCGATCAAGATTACGAGTTATTTGCTTCCGAATGTTAAAACTTAAGGTTCGATTGAATGGTCTGAACCTTGGTCGCGAAAAGACATTTCCAATGATAGTTCTCCATTTGAAAGAAATTTTGCTATTCTTACATCACGCCTAAAATCTTCAAGCATACGGTCTTCAAGGAGTTGTTTTGTAATTCGTTTAATATTTTCAAGGAGTGGATCAGTGACGAATGGTACAGTTTTTAGGTAACCTGATTTTAATGTTGGAGGGTGTTGGTTTTCTTTCGTATCAAATTTATGCTTATCGACATCTGAAGGTGGTAATTTCTTTTTAATCAAAGCTTTTTTTAATAAATCCGTCCTTTGCCTAATCACGCTAGCAGACTTAACTGAGTTTAAAAGGGTGATGGCTTCATCCTGTCTTTTTAAATCAATTAAAACTCTAGCTTTTCCTAATTTTAAGTAATCAATTTCAATCTCACTTCTCTTGCCAAATTCTTTTATTAGAATGTTCCAGGCGATCAACGCGTCGTCCTTATTAGAAGAGTTAAAGTCAAAAAAGCTTTGTGCATATCTTAATTGATAATCGAAGTTGGCCGGTTGCAATCGTGCAGCTTCTTTAAAACTTTCATGCATTAGAAGACCCATCTTTTCACCTTTATTTAACTTGGTTAAATGTTCTTCAAAAAGAAAAACAAAATTACCTAGGTTGTAGTGATAAAAAGGTTCATTGGGGTCTAGTCGCGTTGCCATTAAGAAAAATGGGAATGCTTCCATAGGTTGATTATTTTCAACCAAGTAATTTCCTAACTCTTGCTTAACCACGGCGATGTTAGGGTTCGCTTGATCGGCTCTTAAAAAAAGAGCCAGGGCATCTTCGTTCTGCCCTGTCTTTCTGAGGAACTTACCAAACAAAATAAGGGCATTGGTGTTATTTGAATTTTCCAAAAGATAGGATTCATAAAGGTTTACAATCTCTTGAGCTTGCCTGGTTAGTTCTTTTTCGGTCCAACTACTGCCCTCTTTGAACAATCGATTCTGATGGTCAACGATTTTAGAAAGCTCCAAATCAGATAGACTCGTGGGATTTGCTAATATTTTCTGTTCTAAATGATGAATGAAAAAAATAAGCAAAATTAGTAGTCTGTAAGAACAAGCAGGCATTTTTACCTTATCTTTCCCATTGTGGGAAGTCTTTCAAGCTTGGAACATATGTTCCTAAGACTTAATCATGTATAAAGATGGATCCTAAAAGCACCTTTATATTCCTATTTTCCTTATTCTTGTATCTGAGCTCTGCCAGCTGGGCAAAAGATATCTGGGATTCATCCCTTTCATATGGACAAGTAGTGGCCAAAGCAAAAGATGGATCTCCTTATCATATGGGACTTCTGGGGATTTATTTGAGGTCCGGTGAAGCGGGTTGCTTGGTAAATGTGGATGCGTCTAGACAATGGTCCGAAGCAGCTTTAAAAAAAGGGCATCCTTTCGGGTCTTATAATTTAGCTAACCTTGCTATGTTAAAAGGAGATTTTTCTGAGGCAACCAGGCTTTATCAAGATGCAGCCCTGCTTCTTCAAAGAAGAGCATCAGATGGAGACGCCGTTGCTATGTACTGTATGGGGGAGATTGATTTTCAAGTTCTTCCCACTAATGTACCCCGAGCTTTAGACCTCTTTCAAAAGTCCGCTGATGCAGGTTACCCTCAGGCACAGGCTACCATAGGAGCTCTTTATTTGAAGGGTTTGCCTGGTCTGTTGGATAGAAATCCAGAAAAAGGGGTTGATCTTCTCTCAAGAGCTGTTCGAGCCAAATCTTTGACTGCAAGATTTAATCTTGGTATGGCTTATTATAACGGAGATGGAGTACCTCAAGATCCTAGCAAGGCTGCCCAGTGGTTGCAGGTTGCAGAGAAGCAAAACTTTGTCGAAGCCCAGTATGTCTTAGGGATGCTGTTGGCTGAAGGTGAAGAAGGCTTGCCTAAAAATCTTAGTCAAGGCGTTCGTTTGCTAAACAAGGCTGATAAGCAGGGTCATAAACTTGCTCGGGCTTATTTAGAAAAAATGGACCTTAAGCCAGGGACGATTTCTAATAAAGTTCTTCAAACTACCACTTCAAATTTTTCTAATATGACGAGTAGTGAAGATGAGAAAATTTTGCATGAAGCTAGAAAGTATTACACTGGAATTGGAAGGCCTAAGAATTATGAAAAGGCCTATTCTATGCTATTGCCCCTGGCCAAGGGAGGTTATCCAGAAGCAGCTCGTTTAGTTGGTTTGATGAAATTATCGGGAAAAGGAACAGAAAAAAATCCAAAGGATGCTAAGCAGTGGCTATCCGTAGCCGCACAAAAAGGAGATGGGGTGGCTCGAAGAATGTTAGAACAATACAAGAGCCTTTTTTGACCCTTTTCTTTGGGGTTGAAAAAATTCAAAACTCGTAGAGCGTTTTTCTGTGGATGCGTTCAGTGAATTACCTGTTTTTCAAGAATTTGAAAAATTTAAGCAAAAATGGGAAACTAATTCCCATGTTATTCTGAAATCACCAACTGGGTCGGGTAAATCCATTGCACTTCCTTATTTACTGTCGAAATCTGGCTTGGCTACTGGCAAAATTCTGGTTGTTCAGCCACGAAGAATAGCTGCACGGGTACTTGCAGGTCAAGTTGCCCGTATGGTGGGCTGGTCAATAGGTAAAGAAGTTGGTTATCAAGTTCGCTTTGACAAAAAATACTGTTCAACAACTCAAATCGTTTATGTAACCGATGGCATTGCTTTGGCCAAGCTGTTAGGCGAAGAAAAATTAAATGAATTTGAAGTTCTCATTCTTGATGAATTTCATGAGAGAAGCGCTCAGATTGATCTGTGCTTGGGATTAGCCTTACAATTATGGAAATCATCAAAGCCAGACCTTCGTATTATAGTAACCTCCGCTACTTTAAACCTTTCCGCATTAAACGAATTTATACCTCAATCTGGGTGCTTGGAGTTAAAAGATCGC